>Ga0210394_10000299_pt1 | contig 114479 bp, 88 predicted proteins | sample IncBWC12MmetaG_FD_160121 | JGI IMG/M metagenome (GOLD analysis project Ga0210394, IMG submission 160121) | Forest soil microbial communities from Barre Woods Harvard Forest LTER site, Petersham, Massachusetts, United States - Inc-BW-C-12-M | ecosystem: Environmental > Terrestrial > Soil >...
GTGAGTCGAGCATGATGGTGGTAGTCCATTCGGCCTCCTGGTTGGCTTTTGCTTCGCAACATCAGCTTCCCAGTTCTCGGCCGGATGGACAACAACCTATTGAAACTTCACATTTAGCCCCTGAAGACTGGTTGTCCGGCGTCTTCAGCAACCTGTTAGAGAGAGGAAGTATGGAGGTAAAGGAAGTTAAGGATGTAAGGACGAGGAGAGGGAATCGGCAGGGGGACGCGATGTTTTCCATGGAGCGGTTGTCTTTTGCTGTTTTGATTTTTGCCATGTTTTCTTCGGTGGCCGCGGGCGGGCCGCGCAAGGTGATCATTGATACCGATCCCGGCACAGATGATGCGATGGCGATCATGCTGGCCCTGAATTCACCAGAGTTTGACGTCCGGGCGCTGACGGTGGTGCCGGGGAATGTAACGGCGGCGCAAGGATTGGAGAATGCATTGCGGATGGTTTCGCTGGCGAACCGCTGCGATATCGCGGTGGCGGGCGGGGCGCAGCATCCGCTGTTCCAAAAACTGGTCACTGCGGAGTTCTGGCACGGGAAAAACGGGTTGGCGAATGTGGAGTTGCCCCCGAGCAAGTGCAAGAAGGACCCGCGCTGGGGGCCGGACCTGATCATTGAGATGGTGCACGCGAATCCTCACGAAATCACCCTGGTGCCGATCGGGCCGCTGACAAACATTGCCCTGGCGATTGAGAAGGATCCCTCGATCGTTCCGCTGGTCAAGGAAGTGGTGATCATGGGTGGCTCGATTACGGGCGGGAACGTGAATGCTTCGGCCGAGGCAAACATCGCGAACGATCCGGAGGCCGCGCAGGTTGTGTTCCAAGCGGGCTGGCCGCTGACGATGGTGGGCCTCGACGTCGGCGACAAGACGCTGCTGACGCGAAAGCATATCGAGGCGCTGAAGAAGAATCCGGGCCCGGTGAGCGATTTCATTTACAAGGTGGCGGACTTTCTGATCGGGCTGAGCGAAAAATTTGGCGAATCCGGCACGCCGATGTACGACCCGCTGGCGGTGGGAGTGGTGATTGACAGTTCGCTGGTGAAGGCGCCCGCGATGCATGTGGACGTGGAGACGCGCGGCGAATTCACGCGCGGGGAGACGGTGGCGAACCGGCGCGGGGCGAACGAGCGAAATGTGCTGCACCATTTTCCCGATGGCGATCGTTACGTGATCGAGGGAATCGACAAGGTGGAGCCGAACGCGAAGGTTTGCACCGAGGTGAATGCGGAAAAGTTTCTGCAGATGTTTGTGAGCCGCATTCAGGGGAAGTAGCGGAGTGCGGAAAGACGAGGAGGTTTTTTCTGGCCCCAGATGGTAAGGCGAACAGCACGACGGAAATTTGTGGTTTTACTGGTATGAAGCGGCGTCAATTTCTCGGATTGCTTGGGCAAACCGCCGCTGTTTCGCGATTCACACCTTTTGCTTTTCTTCCGGCCGTCCTGGAAAATCCCGGGCGCGCCCGTTCGACGGAGACTATGCACTGGCCAAAAGATATTGGAAGCCCGGTACTGGATAGCCTGCATTATGCGATCGAGAGTTCGCGCGATGTCCGCACGAATTACGACAAGATCGTGGAAGTGGCATCGTGGATGGCGTACGAAGAGCTGCCGATGCCGGAGTACGCGCTGCCTTTCGGCTTGAGTCAGGGCGATCCGGACGTGGCCATCGATTTCGTGATGGTGTCCGATTCGATTGACACGGCGTTCACCGATTTCAAAAACCACCAGAAGTTTCAGGTGGACTTTGCCGGGCAGCACTGGTCGGACTCCGAGGCGGAATTCGCGTGCATCAAGCGGGCGCTGGACAACGGCGTGCCGTTTCTCGACGGGAAATTCCTGGCTAAGATTACGCGGGCAGAACTGAACAAGGTTTTCGAGGGCAACATCGAGATGCCCATGCTCGATGAAAAGCTGGCGGTGCTGCACGAAGTCGGCAAGGTGCTGGCGGACAAATACGACGGGAAGTTCCACAAGTTCGTACATTCGTGCTCGTCGAGGCTTTACGACAGCGGGAATGGATTAATCGACCGGCTTGTAAAGGAGTTTCCACGTTTCAATGATGTCAGCATGCTGGACGGGCATGAGATCAAGTTTTACAAGCTGCCCCAGTTGGGAATTTGGATGTTGTATTCCACGCTTCGCAAGTCGGGCAAGTTCCGGCTGGACGATCCCCAGAAAATGACGGCCTTTGCCGATTACATCGTGCCGGTGGCATTGCGGCTGATGGGAATCACCGGTTATTCGAAGGAACTGGAGCACGCGATCAACACGTACCAGCTGATACCGCGCGATTCGCGGTGGGAGATTGAATTGCGCGCGCATTGTCTGTACGCGACGGCGCTGATGACGGATGAGATCAACAAATTGCGCCCGGCTAATCTGCAGATCATAATTCCGCAGGTGGATGCACGGCTGTGGACGCATTATCACACGACCACCTGGCCGCACCATTTGACGCAGACCATCATGTATTAGCCGGGTATTCCGATTTTTCTGTTTTTTATAACCCGAAAGGAAAAGCTTTATGAAATCATTCGCCAGAATTGTTTCCTTCGCATTTGTGATTCTGAGCTGCGCGTTGGCTTTGAGCGCGCAGACGAAGAAGAAAGTGATTATTGACCAGGACGCCGCGGGGCCGGGCGGGACGGACATGCAGGCGATTCTCTCGCTGGTGAATTCGCCGGAGACGCAGGTGCTGGGCATTACCGTGTTGACCGGCGACGCCTGGCGCGATGAAGAGGTGCAGCACACTTTGCGGCTGATGGAGATCATCGGGCGGAGGGACATTCCCGTGGTGCCGGGCGCGGCGTTTCCGCTGGTGAGCAGCAAGGAGTACATCGCGAAGTGGGAGACGATTCACGGAAAAGTTGTGTACCAGGGCGCGTGGAATTTTGGGGGGCGTGGCAAAGTGCACGGGCCGACGGAAATTCCGCCGTTGCCCGAGGGCAAGCCCTCGATCCAGGCGGCGAACGAGGATGCCGCGCATTTCATGGTGCGGATGGTGCGGCAGTATCCGCATGACGTGACCGTTTACGCGGCGGGGCCGATGACCGATCTGGCGCTGGCGATTGCGCTTGATCCGGAGTTTCCTTCCTTGACGAAGGAACTGATCATGATGGGCGGCAGCATCAATCCGCAGACAGATGATCCGGAATTTTCGCTGACGCCGACACGGGAGTTTAATTTCTGGTTGGACCCCGAAGCGACGCGCGCGGTGCTGCATGCGAAATGGCCGCGGGTGGCGCTGACGACGGTGGATATTTCCGTGAAGACGCACATGGAAAAAGGCCTGATCGAGCAAGTGCGGAAGAGCGCGGAGCCGGCGGCGCAGTATGTGGCCAAATACGCGGAACCCGGATACTTGTGGGATGAACTGGCGGCTGTGGCGTGGCTGGATCCGAGCATCATCACGAAGTGGCGAAAGCTTTATATGGATATTGATGTGGATCACGGGGCGGGATACGGGAATACCCTGGCCTGGGCGCCGGGATTGCAGCCGGGGTTGGGAGAAGTACTGGTCGAAGTACAAGACGATTTGAATAAGGAGAAATTTTATAAGGAGTATGTGGAGTTGCTTTCGCGGGCTACGCCCGGGGCGAAGAACGCGGCGGGGAATTAGAGGCTGAGGAAAGCCGGTCCCGACCAGCGCCCCCTCTTACGCCGCCTTCTTTCTTTTTCTTCCCAATGCGCCGCCCCCGACCCGGTGCCGGCCGCGACGTTAAGGTGCTGCCGATGGTTCCCGGTGGTATCCTGAATAATTGGCGGCAGAATGCGGGAAGGGTTCTGGAGACAGGGTATGGATACACAGAAACAGACAAGGTTGGAGATTACGGACCGGCAGGGAAACCGGATTGTCAGCGAGAACGCGGCGGGGCAGACGATTGCCACGCTGCAGGGAACGGCGCTGAGCGCTAATCGAGGGACTTCGCTCAATCTGGATTGGGTGGAGAGCGTGCGCGTGAATTTGAGCGCCGTGGAACGCCGCGCCGCGACGATTGTGACGCGGCGCACAGTGAAGAAGGATTGGCAGATCGCGTGGCTGCTGCGGGCGATCAGTTGCATGGACCTGACGACGCTGAGCGGTGACGATACGGAAGAGCGGGTGCGGCGGTTGTGCGCCAAAGCGCGGCAGCCGATTCAGCATGAGATTGTAGAGAAATTGGGAATCGAAGAGTTGCAGCTGCACGTTGGCGCGGTGTGCGTCTACCACTTGTTTGTGGAGACCGCGCGGCGAGCCCTGGAAGGGACGAATATTCCAGTGGCCGCGGTCTCGACCGGATTTCCGGCGGGGCTTTCGCCGCTCGAGGAGCGGATTGCCGAAATCCGCCGCTCGGTGGAAGCCGGCGCGCAGGAGATTGACGTGGTGATCACGCGCGCGCACGTGTTTGGCGCGAAATGGCAGAAGCTGTACGACGAGATTGTGGCGTTCAAGGATGCCTGCGGGCCGGCGCACTTGAAAGTGATTCTGGGCACGGGGGATTTGTTGACGCTGCGCAACGTGGCGCGGGCCAGCTTGGTGGCGATGATGGCCGGCGCGGACTTCATCAAAACTTCGACAGGAAAAGAAACGGTAAACGCCGTTTTGCCGGTAGGCGTCGTAATGACGCGCGCGATCCGCGAATATGCGGAGGAGACCGGCATGGCCGTCGGTTTCAAGCCGGCGGGCGGAATTCGGACCGCGAAACAGTCGCTGGAGTGGCTGGCGTTGATGAAGGAAGAGTTGGGCAACAGTTGGCTGGATTCGCATCTATTTCGGTTTGGGGCCAGCGGCATGTTGGCGGACATTGAGCGGCAACTGGAATTTCACGTAACCGGGCGGTATTCGGCGGAGTATCGGCATCCGATTGCGTGATTCAGAAAATGCTAAGCGCGCAGCCCGGAATGGCTGTGCCACTAGGAATGAGGAGCGATGGGTAAAAAGGCGAGTGCCAAGGATGCGGAGCTCATCCTGAAGCTTTACGAGTTGCGTCGCGAGCCGGAATTGCGCAAGGCGCGCAACTGGTGGCTGTGGGAATTTGCTCCCCGGAACGCGGACGATTTCCTGAAAGTGGCGAATACCCCGGGGACGCAGGAAAACAACTGGCTGCGGCAAGGCGGAAGTTACTGGGGAATGGCAGCGGCTTTGGTTCGGCAGGGAATACTCAACGAGGAACTGTTCCTGCGGCCTGCTTGCAGCGGCGAGATGTTTTTTATGTTTGCCAAGGTGTATCCGTTCATCACCGAGCTGCGCGAAAAGCTGGGAGACCCGGAAGTATTTCTGGATGTCGAAAAAGTCGTGATGGGGACAAAATGGGGGCGGGAGCGGCTGAAGTTTATTCTGAAGCGCATTGAGGGGATGCGGGAGAAGAAGGCGAAGGAAGCCCAGGCGTAGAATTGCCAGCGGAGTTTCGCTGCGAATTTAGAGGAGTACACGAACGAAATGAGCGTCGTCGAAAAATTCAGAACGATGGAATATGGCCCGGCGCCGGAAGATCCGAAGGAGTCGCTGGTGTGGCTGGACCGCCATAACCGGAAGTTCGGACATTTTATTGACGGCGCGTGGCGCGCTCCGGCGGAAGGAAAATATTTTGAGACGGCGGATCCCTCGGCCGGTACGTTGTTGGCGGAAGTGGCGCAGGGAAGCGCTGCGGACATTGATGCTGCGGTGAAAGCGGCGCGGAAGGCTCTGCCCGGCTGGCAGAAGCTGACGCCGCATGCGCGCGCACGGTTTTTGTATGCGCTGGCCCGGCAGGTGCAGAAACATTCGCGGCGGCTGGCTGTGCTGGAGACACTCGACAACGGGAAACCGATTCGCGAGAGCCGCGACATTGATATCCCGCTGGTGGCGCGCCATTTTTATCATCACGCGGGCTGGGCGCAACTGCTGGAGCAGGAATTTCCCGGTTACTCGGCTTGTGGCGTTGTCGGGCAGATCATTCCCTGGAATTTTCCGCTGCTGATGCTGGCGTGGAAGATCGCGCCGGCGCTGGCGACGGGCAACACCGTAGTACTGAAGCCCGCGGAATATACGCCGCTCACCGCGCTGGCGTTTGCGGAAATTTGCAACGAGGTCGGACTGCCGAAGGGCGTCGTCAACATTGTGACTGGCGACGGCGCGACGGGCGAAGCGCTGGTGAAGCATCCCGACGTGGACAAGATTGCGTTCACCGGCTCGACGGAAGTAGGTCGCGCGATTCGGAAAGCAACCGCCACGACGCATAAGAAACTTTCGCTGGAGCTGGGCGGAAAATCGCCATTCATTATTTTTGAGGACGCGGATCTGGACGGCGCGGTGGAAGGCCTGGTGGACGGCATCTGGTTCAACCAGGGGCAGGTGTGCTGCGCGGGCTCGCGCCTGCTGATGCAGGAAAGCATCGCGGAGAAAATGACGCGCAAGCTGCAGGCGCGGATGAGCACGCTGCGGGTGGGCGCGCCGCTCGACAAGGCGATTGATATCGGCGCGATTGTTGCGCGGGTGCAGCTGGAACGCATTGACCGGATGGTGAAGCAGGGAATCGCCGAAGGCGCGACGTGTTGGCAGCCGGAAGTGCTGATGCCGACGCGCGGGCTGTACTACAAGCCGACGCTGTTGAGCAATGTTCATCCGACGTCGATCGTGGCGCAGCAGGAAATTTTTGGGCCAGTGCTGGCGGCGATGACGTTCAGGACGCCGCGCGAGGCGGTGGAACTGGCGAACAATACGGTGTACGGACTGGCGGCGAGCGTGTGGAGCGAGAGCATCAACGTAGCGCTGCACGTTTCGGCGCAATTGAAGGCCGGTGTGGTGTGGGTGAACAGCACAAATCTGTTTGACGCGGCTTGCGGATTTGGCGGATATCGCGAAAGCGGCTATGGGCGCGAAGGAGGCCGGGAAGGCCTTGTGGAATATCTGGAACCGACGTGGTTCCGCAAAGCCCCGGCGCTGAAAAAGAACGGAACGGGGAAGAAAGATCACGCGGAAGTGGCGAATCCCGGCATCGATCGCACGGTGAAACTTTATATTGGCGGGAAGCAGGTGAGGCCGGACTCCGGCTACAGCATCGAAATTCGTGGAAAGAAGGGCGAGTTGCTGGGCGAATCGCCGCTCGGGAACCGCAAGGACGTTCGCAACGCGGTCGAGGCAGCGCGCAAGGCGGAATCGTGGGGCAAGGCCACCGCGCACAACCGCGCGCAGGTGCTTTATTACATCGCCGAGAATCTTTCGCAACGCAGCGAGGAAATTGCCGGGCGGCTGGCCACGGCGGTGGGGAAGAAACAGGCCGCGGAGGAAGTGCAGCGCAGCGTGGAACGGCTGTTTTCGTACGCGGGCTGGGCGGACAAGTTTGACGGCTCGGTGCACAATCCGCCGATGCGCAATGTTTCGATTGCAATGAACGAAGCGGTGGGAACGATTGGGGTGGTTTGCCCCAGGGAATTTCCGTTGCTTGGTTTTTTTACTCTGGTGCTTCCGCTGATTGCCTCGGGGAACACAGTTGTAGCGGTGCCCTCGGAGACGTATCCGCTGATCACGGGGGACCTTTACCAGGTATTTGAAACGAGCGATCTGCCGGGAGGGGTCGTTAATATCGTGGCCGGGCGCGCGACGGAATTATTGAAGGTGCTGGCGGAACACGATGATCTGGACGGCATCTGGTGTTACGGCGATGCCGAAATGTGCGCGAGCGCGAAGGCGCTTTCCGTGGGCAATCTGAAGCAGGTTTGGACCAACGAAGGACGCCACATCGGTTTCTACGACAATCCGCAGAGCGAGGGCCGGTGGTATCTGGAACACGCGCACCAGGTGAAGAATATCTGGGTTCCGTACGGCGAGTGAGACGCTTTTTCTCGAATACAATTCTGCGAAATTAATTCTGCTGCAATCCGCAAAGCTCTTTCTGCCCGAACGATTGATTTGCTCAAGTCAATGATCCGACAAATAAAAAAAGGGGATGGCCGCGGCCATCCCCTTTGATGTTTTACCGCTCGAGATCACTGATCCGAGGCGGCGGTGTAGAACACCACGAATTGCGGAATCTTGTCGGTGGGCACAGTGGGCGGCGAGGTAGGCGTCACCGCGCCGGTCGAAGTGCTGACTGTGAACAGCGAGATGGTGGAATCGAAGTTGTTGTCGATGGCCAATAGCACCCCCGTTGGGTCGATCGCCATGCCTAGGGGTGTGGCGCCGGTTGGTTGGGCCGTGGTGCCGATTTGAGATCCAATCAAACCAGTAGCAGGATCCAGATTATAGGCAAAGACTTGCCCGGGAGAGCTCGAGCTCGCCGCGTTTTGGTCCAATATATAGATGAACTTCCCGGTCGGGTCGGTCAGGACGTTGATGGTCTGGGTCGCGGTAGGAATCACCTTGTCTCCGACATGTGTAAGCTGGCCCGGGGTTGCGCTGCTGCTGGGATCGATGCTGTAGGCGGACACGGAGTCGACGGTACCGAAGTTTCCGACAAAGAGGTGTCCGTTCACATCGGTGGTCCCATACAGCGGAGAGTTCGTCCCGTCTCCTGTTGCGATGGTGCCGAGCAGAGTCAAGGCACCCGCATTAGCGCCCGTCTGAGTGATGCTGTACTCGCTGATAGTGCTGTTGCCATCGTTGACCACGTAGAGGTACTTCCCTGCACGATCGGTCATCACCCAGGTTGGCGCACTCAGCGTCACGTCGGTATAAGCCGTAAGGCCCGGAATCAGGGCCAACACGCCGTTGGTGGATGGCGTTTGGGTTTGCGCAATGGAGTATCCGTAGATTGTGGGGGTGGGAGATGAAAGGCTACTGCCGTCGTCGATGACATAGATGAAACGGCCGAGCGGGTCGATAACACCGACATTGACTCCGCCACCGCCTGCCGTGGATGGCAGACGGGCCGGAAGTGGTGGCGCAAAACTGCCGGTGCTGGGGGTAATAATCTCCGTGAGGATGCGGCTGCTTTTATTGATGTAGTACATCAAATCGCCGGAGGGATGGATCAGCACTTGTTGCGGGTTGTCCCTTGGGAACGGCGATCCGGTCATCTGAGTCAAAGGAGTACTCTGCGTCACATCCACGCTGTACGCGGAGATGGAGCCACTGCCCAGAGCGCCGCCGACTCCGTTGCCCTGGATATTGGCGATGTAGGCGAATCTTGCAGTTGCGGCCTGCACGGTAAGTGAAGCGGTACCCGTAAGGCCCGAAGTCGATTCGGTGGCTGTGATGGTGACGGGGGGTGTGCCGGCGGTAACCCCGAGGGCCACGCCGCTATTTGGGTCGATCGTGGCTACTGTGGTTGTGCCGGAACTCCAGGTGACCGGGTTAGCCGGAGCGTGGAGTGTGCCGTCACTGAACATTTCCATCGCCGTGAAAAGCGTGGTGGTGCCGGTGGAAATGGTGATCGTGGCGGGCGTCACAACCAGTGAGGTGGCTGCGGGCGCGCCGACTGTCAATTTCGCCGTGCCGACCGTAATGCCGTCGCAACTGGTCGCGGTGATGTTGATGGGGCCACCCGGGCCGACGGCGGTGGCATTTCCGGTGTTGTCAACTGTAGCGACGGCGGTGTTGCTGCTGGCCCAGGTCACCTGGCTGGAAACGTCGAGGTCGCTGGTGCCACCGGCGGCGAAGGTAAAGTTGCCTATGGCGGTGAACTGTACAGTCGAGCCCTGTGGCACATTGGCAGTGGAAGGCGAGACCGTGATGGAGTTGAGTTGATCCACCAGCAAAGGTTCGCTGGTCGCGGAAATTCCGCTAAAGGTGGCGCCGATGTTCGTGGTGCCAAGACCGATTCCCGACGCCAACCCCGTGTTGCTAACCACAGCTACGGACGTGTTCGAGGATGTCCAGGTGGCGGAGCTGCTCGCGTCCTTCGTGGATCCGTCGCTGAAAAGAGCGGTGGCGGCATACTGCAAAGAGCCGCAAGTGGCGGTCACGGGTTGAAGGATAATCGCAGGGCGCTTTCCTGTGGTTCCCCGAGGTTGCTGAAGAGCCGGGCGCGGGGCGTGACGTAGCGCGCCTTTGACTCCAGCTCCGCCGCCTCCGCTGACGTAAATCTCCCCGCTAATCGGGGCCACAGTGACAAACTGCAATCTGGGACCGCTACTGCAGCAGGCAGCGAGGATTACCGCACACACCAATACCGTCCCAGAAAATGCCAGACGACTGGGCTTGCTTATCATGACGCCTCCTCAACGTAGTTGCACGAATACAACAAGGCACAAACACACAGCGTATGGAGATCATTGAGTGAGCGACGGAGTCACTTCGGCGGGCGAGGCTCCCACTCCGTTCCATGTATCGGATCCCAAGACGCCTCTGCACCGGGAACGATACTTGAAATCTCGCGGGCCGGCAAAGTGTCAGACGCGTCATAAGTAACGTTTCGATTAATCCTCTGTCACCGCGAGAAATACTTGCATCACCGGTGGCATACCGGACAATCTGGAGATTGTCCTGCACCCCAGCTTCTGCAATGATGCGACGATGGACTTCCGGATGTAACCAAGTTCCCGGTGAAATCCTCCTAGTCTAAGGACCTCCAACTATGCCCAGACTCCTGACCGTCGAAGATCATCGCCTGGAAGAAGCCCGGCTGCGCAAAAAACACTGGAAGCGCTGGGGCTCGTATCTTTCGGACCGGCAGTGGGGGACGGTGCGTGAAGACTACAGTGCGAATGGCACGGCCTGGGAATTTTTTCCGTTCGAACACGCCCACGCGCGAACCTACCGTTGGGGGGAAGACGGCATCGGCGGAATATCCGACCGGCACCAGATGATCTGTTTTGCGCTGGCGTTGTGGAACGGGAAAGATCCCATTCTGAAGGAGCGCCTGTTTGGCCTGACCGGCAATCAGGGCAATCATGGCGAAGATGTGAAGGAGTGCTACTTCTATCTGGATTCCACGCCAACGCACAGCTATATGCGGATGCTGTATAAATATCCGCAGGCGGAATTTCCGTATCGCTGGCTGCTAGAAGAAAACGCACGTCGCGACCGAACGAATCCGGAGTTTGAGCTGTTGGATACGGGCGTATTTCAAGAGAACCGCTATTTCGACGTGTTCGTGGAATACGCGAAGGCCGATGTCGAAGACATCCTGATTAAAATCACCGCGTTCAATCGCGGGCCGGATGCGGCGCCATTGCACTTGTTGCCGACGCTGTGGTATCGCAACACCTGGTCTTGGGGAAAAGATCTGCGGCGACCGGTCGTGCGGCGTGCTCCCGACACCCCGGGTTCGCTGTGCACGGAGCTGCAGCACTGGCAATACGGAAAGCGATGGTTGCTGGCCGCGGGAACTCCCGAACTGCTCTTCACCGAAAACGAAACGAACTACGAAGAGATTTTCAAATTTCGCAGCCGCACACCGTATGTGAAAGACGGTTTCCACTCTTATTTGATCCGGGGCAACAAGGGAGCCGTGAATCCGGAGCACACGGGCACCAAGATGGCCGCGCATTACGCGTTGCTACTTGGGCCGGGTGAATCCGCAACATTGAAGCTTCGGCTGACAGACCTGGACCCACTGGGCGGCATGGACTCCGATTCACCGATGGTCGGCACAATTTCGGGGCCCGGCCACCATGAACGCGCGTCCGGCGTTCCGGGGACGAACGATTTTGGCGAGGGATTTGACGCGGTGTTCGCCGATCGGCAAAAAGAAGCGACTGAATTTTACGAGTCCAGAATTACCAAAGGAATGTCGGAGGATGCGCATCGCGTGATGCGGCAGGCGTATTCGGGAATGTTGTGGAACAAGCAGTTTTACCACTACGACGTTTACACCTGGTTGGAAGGAGATCCTGCGGGGCCGGTGCCGCCGCCGGAACGTTTGCACGGGCGCAACAAGGATTGGACGCACCTTTACAACGACGACATCATTTCGATGCCCGACAAATGGGAGTATCCGTGGTATGCCGCCTGGGACCTGGCGTTTCACTGCATTCCGCTGGCGATTATCGATCCGGACTACGCCAAGGAGCAGTTGATCCTTTTGTTGCGCGAATGGTACATGCATCCGAACGGGCAGTTGCCGGCTTACGAGTGGGCGTTCGGCGACGTCAATCCTCCCGTGCATGCCTGGGCGGCTTGGCGCGTTTACAAGATTGAGCGGCGCGTGCGCGGAGTGGCCGACCGCAGCTTTCTGGAGAGAGTCTTTCACAAGCTGCTTTTGAATTTCACGTGGTGGGTGAACCGCAAGGATCCCGACGGCCACAATATTTTCCAGGGTGGCTTTCTGGGGCTCGACAACATCGGGGTTTTTGACCGCTCGGCGCCGTTGCCGACCGGGGGACACCTGGAACAGTCCGACGGCACGAGCTGGATGGGAATGTACTGCCTGAACATGCTGGCGATTGCGCTGGAACTGGCGAAAGACGACCAGGCATACGAGGACGTGGCCAGCAAATTTTTCGAGCACTTTGTTTACATCGCGCGGGCCATGAACGATATGGGGCCCAGTGGCCGCTCGCTTTGGGACAATGAAGACGGTTTTTATTACGACCTGCTGCACCTGCCGAACGGCGACGAACATTTCCTGAAGATTCGTTCCATGGTCGGTTTGATTCCGTTGTTCGCGGTGGAAACCCTGGAGCCGGAAATCGTGGACCGCTTGCCGGGATTCAAGCGGCGCATGCAATGGTTCATAGACAACCATCCCGACGTCCCGGAACACATCGAAATGACGCAGCGATCGGCGCGCGGCGTGCGGCGGCTCCTCTCGCTGGCGAATCGCAAGCAGTTGAAGCGGATTCTGTGCCGCATGTTGGACGAAACAGAATTTCTCTCCCCGCACGGGGTTCGCGCCCTCTCCCGCTATCATGAGGACCATCCTTACGAAGTGGAGGTGAACGGACACACCAGCAAGGTGGATTACGAACCGGCGGAATCGAATACCGGGGTTTTTGGCGGCAATTCGAACTGGCGCGGGCCGATCTGGTTTCCAGTGAACTACCTGCTGATCGAATCGCTGCAGAAGTATCACCATTACTTCGGTGAGGATTTCAAGGTTGAGTGCCCGACGTATTCGCGGAACGAGCAGGATTTGTGGCAGGTGGCCCAGGAGATTTCGAAACGCCTGACACGGATCTTTGTGCGAGGCAAAGACGGCAAGCGGCCCTTCGCCGGCGGGCAGGAACTGTTTAACAGCGACCCGCACTGGCGCGACCTGATCCTTTTTTACGAGTATTTTCACGGCGACAATGGGGCCGGCCTTGGCGCGAGCCACCAGACGGGATGGACCGGATTGGTGGCGAAACTTCTGGAGCAGAGCGGAGAGTAAGACTTGTCGCTTCTCGCCGAAGTGCAATTTGGAAGAGAAATCCTGGGCAACCTGGAGCTTGCGGAGAGCCGCGAGTGGCTGGTTACGAACGGCCTCGGCGGATTTGCGTCCGGGACGGTCGCGGGAACTTCGACTCGGCGGTATCACGGGCTGCTGATGGCCTCGCTGCAACCCCCAACCGACAGAACGCTGCTGGTTGCGGGAGTGGACGAAACGGTTCAGTACGGCGGGACGAGTTTTCCGTTGGCGACGAACCGGTGGTTAAGTGGCGATACTTCTCCAAAGGGTCATTTACGGATGGAAAGCTTTCATCTGGAAGGCACGAAGCCCGTGTGGCGCTACGCCCTTGCGGACGCGTTGCTGGAAAAGCGCATATGGATGAAGCAAGGGGAAAACACGACCTTAGTGGAGTACACGCTGGCGCGGGGAAATTCATCCGTCGAGATCGAAGGCAAGATTCTTGTAAGTTACCGGGATTTTCATGCCACTACGCACGGCGTTGGATGGCAAATGAAGATCGAGCCGGTGGAGAAAGGGATTCGGGTTGTCGCGTTTGAAGGTGCGACACCGTTTTTTCTGAAGAGCGCGTCGGCCGCGTTTGAGCCGCGGCACGAGTGGTATCGGGATTTCTTCCTGCCGGCGGAGCGGGAACGCGGGCTGGACGACCATGAAGACCGGCTGCTCGCTGGGGTGTTTCGCGCGCGGCTGGCTGTTGGCGAGAAATTGACGCTCGTGTTTTCAACGGAGCCAGGGGCGCAGTTGGATGGCGAGCAGGGGCGTGCGCTGCAATCCAATCATGATTTGAAATTGTTCCAGGCGTGGCAAAAGAGGCATGCCGAAACGGTTGCGACGCCCGCGGACGACGAGCCCGGCTGGCTCTGGCAGCTTGTTCTGGCGGCCGGCCAATTTATCGCCAAGCGGGCGTTGCCGGATGATCCGGACGGCTTGACCGTGATCGCGGGTTACCCCTGGTTCAGCGACTGGGGCCGGGACACGATGATTGCTCTGCCCGGGCTTACGCTGTCTCTCGGACGGCCGGAGATTGCCCGCAAAATACTGGAGTCGTTTGCGCGTTATGTTGACGCCGGAATGCTGCCGAATAATTTTCCGGACCGTGGCGGCACGCCCCAGTACAACACGATTGACGCGGCGCTGTGGTATTTCGAAGCGATGCGGCAATACTTTGAGGCCACGCAAGACCTTGCACTGCTCAACAAACTTTTTCCTGTTTTGTCGGCCATCGTGGACGCGCACGTAGCGGGGACCCGCTACAACATTAAAGTGGATCCAGCCGACGCGCTTTTGTATGGCGGCAGCCCGGAAGTGCAACTCACCTGGATGGACGCGAAAATCGACGACTGGGTGGTTACGCCGCGCATCGGGAAGCCCGTGGAGATCAACGCGCTCTGGATCAACGCGCTGCATACGATGGGCGAGTTTGCGCGGCGCCTGGCGCGGCCGGGAGAGGGTTATTTAAAGCTGAAACAAAAGGCGGAGAAGAATTTTCAGAAATTCTGGAATCCCGCGCGGAATTGTTGCTTTGACGTGATTGATGTGCCGGGCGGCGGCGCGGACGCGGCGCTTCGTCCGAATCAAGTGTTTGCGGTCTCATTGCCGGTTAGTCCGCTTACTCGGGAACAGAGCAAGGGCGTCGTGGATACGCTGGGGCGGGAATTGCTCACGTCGTTCGGGTTGCGCAGCCTGGGGCCTTCGGAGCCGGGTTACGTCGGGCGCTACGCGGGCGGGCCCCGAGAGCGGGATTCGGCTTACCACCAGGGAACTGTTTGGGCTTGGCTGCTGGGGCCGTATGCGCTTGCTCATTACCAGGTGTACGGCGATCGGGCGGCGGCGCAGAGTTTTCTGGAGCCGCTGGGAAGAAGCATTTATTCGGCGGGGCTTGGGAGCATCAGCGAGATTTTTGGGGGAGATGCCCCGTTTCCGGCGGCCGGGTGCTTTGCGCAAGCGTGGAGCGTGGCCGAGGTTTTTCGAGCTTGGGAATTTCTGGCTGCGCAGCCACAAAAATCCTGAGAAAAAAAGATTTAACACAGAGAACACGGAGAAAGGGCGCAGAGTTCGCAGAGGTTATTGAGCGTGGCCACCTGAAGGTGGCCGCTACAAACGCGGCTGCATAGCGCAGCCAGAAATCTCAGTCGAGCCGAGGGGCGGGTTCGTACAGCTCGATCAGGACTTTGGCTGCGTCGGGGGCGGGGACGAGGAAGAAGTTTACGCGGCTGCCGTCGGCGCCGGGGCGTGTCTCCGGATAAATCGCCGGCACATTGAATTTGCTTTTCAGAATTTGCGTCGCGCGGTCCACGTTCTTGCACAGATATTCGATCTGCTGGATGCCCTCGCCGAACTTTTGCAGGAATTTGGCGATGGCGCCGTTGCCCGCGGGCTCTTTGCTGGTTAAAACATCCATCGAGAGACCGCCGGGAAAGTGCAGTTCGAATTCGAGGGCGTCTTGGTCGGGCGGTACTTCAGCGAGCCGGGGCAGGCCGCTCGCTTCATGGATTTGTTTGAACCGCTCGGGACCAACCGCGAGCCCGATGGTCATCTTGGGGTCGTTGCCATTGAGCAGTGCCGCGAGGTCCTCGTCGCTCCACCAGGGGTACGCAGCGTGGTCGGCGAGCGCCCGGCCGATTTTGTAAATCTCCGTCGCGGAAACGGCTCGTGTCTCCGATTCCGGTGAGGACATTCCCTCGATTGCGCGTTGCATTAGCTCGTTCATCGTTTCACCAGAGTCCGGTGCATGGAATCAACACATGATATCTTACCCTGCCCGCGGCTCTTTTTTCTTTGTCGGACAAGTCAGAAAGGAAATTAACATCGCCAGCAGCAGAATTCCTGCAACCGCGCTCAGCGAGAGCACGACGGAAATGTGTACCCAGGGATCGGCCACCATTTTCGCGCCGATAAACATCAGCACCAGCGCAAGGCCGATGCTGAGGTAGTGGAAGTAATCGAGGACATCCGCTAGCAGGAAATAGAGGGCGCGCAGGCCAAGGATGGCGAAGACGTTGGAGGTGTAGACGATAAAAGGATCGTGGGTGATGCCGAAAATGGCCGGGATGGAGTCCACGGCAAACGTCACGTCGCTGATTTCCACGATCAGCAGGACGAGCAGGAGCGGCGTGGCGAACAACTGTCCTCCATCTTTCAGAAAAAAGCTGGCGCCGCGGTATTCCTTGGTGACGCGAAGATGAGAGCTGGCGAAACGGAAGATGGGATTCTTTTCATAGTGAACATTTTTCTCGCGCTTCCAGAGCATGTGCAGACCGGTGTAGACGAGAAATACCCCGAACGCTGGCAGAATCCACTGGAACCGGGCGACCAGAATGGCTCCTGTGGCGATCATGATGCCGCGCATGACCAGCGCGCCGAGAATCCCCCAGGCGAGGACGCGGTGCTGCACGGTTTCCGGCACCTGAAACGTGCGGAAGATCACCAGAAACACGAAGAGGTTGTCTACGCTGAGCGCTTTCTCGATCACGTACCCGGTGAAATATTCCAACCCGAGCTGCGGGCCATACCAGTGCCAGATGCAACCGCCAAAGGCCAGCGCCCCTGTAATCCAGAGCGCGCTGCCGAAGGCGGCTTCGCCGAAACTTATTCTGTGAGCTTTGCGGTGGAAGACGCCCAAATCGAGGGCCAATGCGAGAAGAACAAATAAATTAAACCCGACCCACAAAATGGGGCTGCCCATGGATTCAGAATAACGCAATTCAGGGATGCGTTGAGTTGTAGTTCAGCCCGTTCAGGTTGGACCCGTTCAGATTGGAGAGGATGAGTTGCGTGGGTGCCCCGGAGTGCACCGTCACCTGGACGTCCCAGGTCAGGCGGCGGTCGCCGGAGGCTGCGTCGAGTCCCAGAGAGCTGACCCAGTAGTTGCCCGGTGGAAGGCCTTTTATGACCAGGTGGCCGTCGAGATCGGTGTCGCCTTTCGCGGCCAGGTACTTGCTCTGCGCAAGGTCGGGGGCGAGTTGCGCCACTTTTTGTTTGTGTTCCTGAAGGGCTTTATCCCACTTGTATTTGGGATTCACGGCGCCAAGCTCGGTCTCCATGCCGGCAATCGTGGCAGGATGCGATTCTACGAATTTTTTCGTGGCGGACATGTACTCCTGTTTCAGTTTGAAGTATTTTGCGGGATTTGCTTCGGCGTCCGCTTCCCGGTATTTGGGCATAGGCAAGCCGTTGGTGACGCCGCCGCTGTTCGAGCGTTCATAACCGGCAAAGAATTCGGGAATGTTCATGACGTCGTCGGGAGTAATGAGCTTGTCCACGTCGGGGGCGGTCAGGTCGATGATCGCGTGGTGTTTCATCCAGGCTTTCAGCTCCGGAGAGATTTTCAGGTTGTTGATGAACTCTTCACGCTCGGCGAGAGGAAATTGATCCGTAGCTTCCTTCAGGATGTCGCCGTAACTTTTGGTCAGAACATAAAAGGTAAACTGGCGCACGGGTTCGGGGCGGGCGCCGGTGGGCGCGATGCGCGCGGTCACGTCCAGCGTTCCGGTGGCGCCTTGACCGAAACTTGCCTGGCAAAGCGTGAAGACAGCGCAGAAAAATACGAGGAGGGACAGTCTGTTTCGCATGGCCTCATCGTAGCAGAAGGAGTGGCACGCACCCGTTAAACAACGGAGGTGCGTGTCGTAAGGAGACAGCGCCGCCCGGCGGATTAGAAAAGCTGGAAACGCGTCTCGATGGTCACCCAGGTGGGTACCGGTTGGCGTTACACAAATGAATATTGTTGAGCGATAGCGAAGAACGAGGGTCTGTGAACGCGGATGCTCAATTCTGGACGAGTGAAATAGCTTCTAATACAGGCGGAACGTGACTTCGAACGGGACCAGCACGGGAACGGGCTTGCCGTTCGGGCCGGTGACCGGTTTGCAGCGCCAGGTCCGCATGGTGTTGGTGGTGGATTCATCGAGGCCTAGCCCGGGGCTCTTGATCACGCGGGGATTTGTAACCCGCCCATCCACGGTGATGACCGCTTCAACCAGCACCACGCCGGAATATTTTGCTTTGCGCGCTTCGTCGGAATAGGGCGGGTTGGGCATGTAGAAACACGTGGGGAGTCCCACACCGTTCACACCCGCGCGAAACACGCCGCCGCCGGTGCCGCCGCCTTCGCCGGGACCGAGGCCGGCGCCCGTGCCGGAACCTATGCCCGTGCCGTTCCCGTGCCCGAGCGAATCGCCCGGACCGGCTGCCAGGGGATCGCCGAGAGTCGTAAGATTGGTTGCAATCTTTAGGTCCGGCGGGCCAAGCAGCGTCGCTTCCATGGCAAGCTTCGGTTGCGGATTGGGGTGCAACGTCGGAGCCGCGAACTGCGTCGGAGTGAATCGCGGCGGCCTGCCCTTGTTCACCGGAGTATTCGTATGGTCGTTTGCTCCACCGCCACCGCCTGCCTGCTTGGCTCCCGCCGGCAGCTTCGCCACATAAGGCGAAATATCGAGGGGCGTTACATCCAGCTTGTTTTTCGCCTGGGTCGTGGTGGGAAGCATGTTGGTAATAAACGGAACAATGAGCAGCGCGATGATAACGCCGTGAGCGGCGAGGGCGATCGCCTGGGTCCAGCCAAAATTTTCATCCTTGGACCAGATCTCTTTTACCTGGACCGGCTTAATGCCCGCGGGCATCACCGCCCGGGTGGGAGACCAGAATTCCTTTAATTGCTCCAGGAAGCCGCCAAAGTTGCCGCCCCAATCGACTTCCAGGCGCTTATTGACAGGCCCTTTGCGAGCCTTGGGCGCGGACAGAAAAAATTTCAGATTTTCGCTGAGGCCGGAGCCAAAAGAATTCCGGGTGAAAGGAGCGTCCTTGCGCTCGATGATCTTGACCGGGCGCTCGAGGAGGAACTGCTTGAGATTGGACCAGAAATCATTGGGCATCAGGTGAGCGGGCGCCCCAAAATCCGGCAGAGCACTCTTCGGGACCGGAATCACTTCCTCGGGCCCGGAGCGCTTTGGCCTGCTCAGTTCATCTGGCAAAAGATTGATAATACCCGGCACCGTTATCCCCTCAACTACTGTAGACGCGAATCCCCGACATAAGGTTTACCTTAGCCGTTATGATTCGCGCCGGCTGGGAAAGGTTGCGCGACCCCTCGGCTGACACATCTTCACCAATTATTGTAACATACGTAGTTACTTTGCTTTCCTAAGTTTCCCGCTTTGCAACGCTGCGTGTTGACCCTCCAGATACACTGGAAGTGGCGGATTAGAAGGGACATTCGTTGACCGAATCCATGACCGAACCTTTGGAACTGAAAAAGACGCTGAACCTGCCGAAAACCGATTTCGCGATGAAGGCCAGCTTGCCCCAGAACGAGCCGAAGCAGTTGGAGGCCTGGCAGGCGGCAAATCTGTATGAGCAGATCCTGGCGGCGCGCGAGGGCAAGCCTCTGTTTGTGCTGCATGATGGCCCGCCGTACCCCACGGGCACGATTCACCTGGGCACCGGGCTGAACAAAATTCTGAAGGACATGATCGTGAAGTCCAAAAGCATGGCGGGGCATCGCGCGCCATACGTGCCGGGGTGGGATTGCCACGGGCTGCCGATTGAAACGCAGGTGGAAAAGCAGTTGGGCGGGAAAGGCAAGGTTTCGCCGCCGGAATTCCGCCAGATGTGCCGGGACTATGCGACCCGCTATGTGGAGCAGCACAAGCGGGACTTCAAGCGGCTCGGCGTGTTTGGGCGGTGGAACGATCCGTATTTGACGATGAGCCATCAGTATGAGGCCACCATCGCCGGCGCGTTTCTGGACTTCATGGAAAAGGGCTACGTCTATCGCGGGCGGAAGCCGGTTTATTGGTGCATTTACGACAATACGGCGCTGGCCGAAGCGGAAGTGGAGTATGAGGATCACACCAGCCCGTCGATCTGGGTGACGTTCAAAGTTGTAGGCGGCGGAAAGGGCGAGGCCGCGAAGATTGGCGCCGATGTTTCCGCGGTGATCTGGACCACGACGCCGTGGACGATTCCGCACAATCGCGGGCTGGCGTTTCATCCAGACTTTGAATACGTGGTGATTTCCACGGAAAAGGGAAAACTGCTGCTGGCCGCGGACCGCGTTGCGGGATTCCAGGCCGATTGCGGCATCAAGCAGGCCGAGGAACTTGCGCGTTTCAAGGGCCGCGATTTCGAGGGGATGAAATTTCAACATCCGTTCCTGCCGATCCAGGTACCGGGATTGCTGGCCGATTACGTTACGCTCGATCAGGGCAGCGGCATCGTGCACACGGCGCCGGGCCATGGCGCGGACGACTTCAACACCGGGCAGAAATATGGGCTGGAAATTTACGCGCCGCTGGATGACAAGGGCGTGTACACCGAGGGCTTGCCGGAATACAAAGGCAAGGATGTTTTTGCGGCGAATCCGATCATTGTGAAGCTGCTGGGCGATCATGGCGCGCTGCTGGGGCATCATGCTTACAAGCACAGCTATCCGCACTGCTGGCGCTGCCACAATCCGGTGATCTTCCGCGCCACCGAGCAGTGGTTCATCAAGATGGACCAAGCAGCGCACGGGGCGAAACACACTTTGCGCGAAGAGGCGCTGGAGGAGATTCACCGGGTGAAGTGGATTCCCGGCTGGGGCGAAGAGCGCATCTACGAAATGATCGAGAAGCGGCCGGACTGGTGCGTGTCTCGGCAGCGCTTCTGGGGCGTGCCGATCATCGTGTTTTTCTGCGACGCCTGCGGCAAGCAGTTGGATGATTTTGCGGCGCTTCGCAACGTGGTGAAGTGGTTTGAGAAAGAAGGCGCCGACGCCTGGTACAAGCACACTCCGGAGGAGTTGCTGCCCCCGGGGACGAAATGCTCGTGCGGCGCGGAAAAGTGGCGCAAGGAAAATGACATTCTCGATGTGTGGTTTGATTCCGGCTCGTCGCACCTGGCGGTTTTGAAAGACAACGAATGGCCTGCGGACGTCTATCTGGAGGGTCCTGACCAGTATCGCGGGTGGTTTCACAGTTCGCTGCTGATCGCCACGGGCATCCGCGACAAGGCGCCCTACCGTGGCGTGGTAACGCACGGTTGGACGCTCGACGAGCAGGGCCGGCCGATGTCGAAGTCGCTCGGCAACGTGGTGTTGCCGACGGAGATTTGCGACAAGTGGGGCGCGGACCTGCTACGGCTCTGGGTTGGCTCGCAGGAGTATCAGGCCGACGTGAAAATGAGCGAGCGAGTGATGACGCAGCTCAGCGAAGCGTATCGCAAGATTCGCAACACCATTCGTTTCGCGCTGGGGAACTTGAACGACTTCGATCCCTCGCGGCATGTCGTCACTAACGAGCAGCTTGAGGACCTGGATCGCTGGATGCTGGAGCGCACCGCCGACCTGGTGAAGAAATGCCGCGAGTGGTATGCGGCGTACGAGTTTCACCGCGTCTACCACGCGATTCATGATTTTTGCGTGGTGGATTTGAGCTCGTTTTATTACGACGTCCTGAAGGACCGGCTGTACACCAAGGCGGCGAACAACAAGTCGCGGCGCTCCGGGCAGACGGCGGTGTGGAAAATCACCGGCGCGCTTGTGCGCCTGCTTGCTCCGACATTGGTGTTCACGGCGGAGGAGGTGTGGAAATTCCTGCCGCACGCTGCCGGCGAACCTGGCAGCGTGCACATCGCGCTGTTTCCAGAGGAAGCGGAGCTTCGCACAGGGATTGCGCCAGAAAAAGCCAATACCTGGGAACTGCTCGCGAAAGTGCGCGGCGAGGTGTTGAAGGCGCTGGAAGTTGCGCGCAATGAAAAGAAACTGATCAACTCCGGACTGGAGGCCAAGGTCCTCTTGACCGCGGACCTGGAGCTCAAGGCCAAGCTGAAGCAGTATCTGCCACAGCTGCCGGGGCTGTTCATTGTTTCGCAGGTCGAACTAATTAGCGCAGGCAGCGGCGAGTTTCGCTCGGAGGTTGTGCCGGGGCTCGAAGTGAGCGTGCAGCGGGCGGACGGGAAGAAGTGCGACCGGTGCTGGAATTACTCCGTTCATGTTGGCGAGAATTCACGTTATCCGACGGTTTGCGAGCGCTGCAGCGAAGCGATTAAGGAAATTGAGGCGGGAGGATCTGATGCGGATGCCGTTGCTTCAACGCGATAGGAAATTTTCCGCATCGTCGGCGTCATGATCATTCCTGGGCGGATTCGCTGGCTTTGGCTGACGCTGATCGTGGTGCTGCTGGACCGCGCGACGAAGGCGTGGATTGAGTCGCGCCCGCTGACGTATTTTCCGCACGTGGTGATCCCCAACTGGTTCAGCATTATCCTTTCGCGGAATCCGGGGATCGCGTTCAGCTTTTTTTCGAACAGCTCCAGCATCTGGACCAGAGTGATTCTCATTGTTGGCTCGGTGCTGATCATCGGCTTGATTGCGTGGCTGCTGGTGGCGGGCCGCGACGCAAGCGCCATCAATGCCGCGGGACTGGCGCTGTTGCTCGGCGGCGCGGCGGGTAATCTGACCGATCGAATCGTGCATGGTGCGGTGACGGATTTTCTGGAAGTGTGGGTAAGGTTTCTCCCATTTTCTCTTTTTAATCCGTGGCCGACGTTTAATCTTGCGGATGCCGGCGTAACAATCGGCGCCCTGCTGCTGCTTTACGACGTGATCTTCCATTCGCAAAAGGCGAAACAGGGCTAGCCGCTAAATTTGCTTCCAGAACCCGCTTTGTGCGGCGGGTTATGCCCATTGGGTTGTACACTCTTCGCTTGATGCCGACATCCCCACTCAAATTCATTGTGTCGCCGGAGGAGGCTGGAATTCGGCTGGATCGCTTCGTGTCTGCGCATAGCCCGGAGCTTTCGCGGACGCGGGTGCAGGAATTGATCGAGGCGGGATTGGTGCTGCTGAACGGAAAGTCCGCGAAAGATTCGCACAAGGTCCGCGTTGATGACGTTGTTGAGGTAACGCCCACGCCGCGGCCCGCGATGAAGGCGGAGGCCGAGCAGATCCCACTGGACATTCTTTATGAGGATGACGATCTGATCGCGGTGAACAAGGCAGCGGGGATGACGGTGCACGCCGGGGCAGGGAATTCTCGTGGGACGCTGGTCAACGCGCTGCTCGGTCGCGGGCAGACGCTTTCGCAAGGCGGCGATCCGCTGCGGCCGGGGATTGTGCATCGCATTGACAAAGAGACTTCTGGAATTCTACTGGTTGCCAAGAACGATTTTGCGCACGCCAAGCTAGCTGACAGTTTTCGTGAGCGCACGATTCAAAAAACCTACCTCGCGCTGGTGCATGGGATTCTTACGGAGGAGCGCGGACGCATCGAGCTTCCCATCGCGCGTGATCCTGTCCGCCGGAACCGCATGACGGCGAAGCGCGCGGCATCGCTGCCGAATGCCCGTGCGGCAAGGACCGACTGGCAGGCGCTGGCGCGCATTGATTCCACCACGCTGGTGGAAGTGCAACTGCACACGGGTCGGACGCACCAGATCCGCGTTCATTTTTCGGCGCTGCGGCATCCGGTTGTGGGCGACACGCTGTATGGCGCGTCCGGCCAGTTGTCTGTGGGCAGCGTTTCTTTGCCCGCACTGGGGCGAAATTTTCTGCACGCCGCACGGCTTGGGTTTCAGCAGCCCCGTACGGGCCAGACGATTCAACTCACCGCGCCGCTGCCTGCCGAGTTGCGTGGCTTTCTGGAAAAGCTTGCGGCCGCCGCAGGCGACTCCCCCGCGCGGATTGACGCTGCGCTCAAAGGGTTCCTATAATCGTTGAACATGCGACTCCGCCACCTCGGGTTTCCTCTGGCAATAGCAATTTTAAGCAGCGCTTCAGGATCGGCTCAGCAGCCGAATCCTCCCGCCCCGCCGCCTCCGGCACCCCAGGAGCAGATTCAGAAAAGCCAGACCGTCATTCCAGTGCAAGTTAACCTCGTGGACGTCCTGTTTACGGTCCTCGATCGCCGGAACAAATTAGTTCCATCCTTGGAGAAGCCGGACTTCAAGGTGTTGGACGACAACGTCTCGCAGGACATTCGATATTTCAGCCGGCAGTCGGATCTTCCCTTGCGTATCGGCATGCTGCTGGATACTTCCAACAGCATACGCGATCGCATCAAGTTCGAGCAGGACGCAGCGAACAATTTTCTATTCAGCGTGCTGCGCCGCGGCAAGGACGAAGCCTTTGTGATGACCTTTGACGACGAACCGCAGGTCGTCCAGGCGTTCACTCCGGACACCGGCAAACTGCGCGACCAGATTTTGCGCACGCGCGCAGGGGGCGGCACGGCCGTTTACGACGCCATCTACAATGCGTGCGAGCAGGAGCTCAGCCATCCGCCGCGTCCGCCGGGCGACCAGCCCGACGTGGTCCGCCGCGTGATGATTCTGATCAGCGACGGCGAGGACAATCTCTCCACGCACACCCGCTCGGAAGCCATCGAAATGGCGCAGCGCAGCAGCGTGGTGATCTACACGATCAGCACCAGCACGCAATGGGTGACGCTCGACGATCCGAGCAAAGAACGCACCGGCAACCGCAAGTATCACCTGACCGATGGGGATAAAATTCTGCAGGCGCTGGCGGAAGAAACCGGAGGCCGCGCTTTCTATCCGTATCACGTGGATGATCTGGACCAGTCGTTCCAGGATATCGGCGATGAACTGCGCAACCAGTATTCCATCGCCTACAACCCTTCGACCCATTCGCTCGACGGCCGGTATCACAAGATCAGGATTGAAGTGCCGGAGCACAAGGGATACCAGGTGCGCGCCCGCAAGGGATATTTTGCTCGCACGAACGTGCAAGCTGCGAAACCTGCGGGGCCAGTGAAATAGAGCAAGTCTTTCCTGCGGGTGGAAACGATCTTATTTGCTGGTGTCCTTCAGAAGCACCACATCGGCCTCTTTCTCGCCGCGTTCAATCGCCAATTGCGAGCCATCGGGCGAATACACAAATCGACCAATTTTCTCTTTCTTGAAGTGCGTTAACTGCTTGGTTGCGGAGCCGTCGAGCGGCTGGCTCCAGAGATTATCAACGCCTTTTTCTCTCACAATGTAAACCACCGCTTTGCCGTCCGGCGCGAACGCCAGGCCGTCGGGAAGCGCGCGCTGATCGATGTCGTGGTAGACCATGCGATGAGCTTCGGTCGAATCCAGCCTTAGCATCAATTTGTGGTCGAGTTCGCGGACCTCGAGAGAAGCGGCATTTTTTCCGTCGGGCGACAGCGCGTAATAACCCATTGAAAAATTGACCACGGTTTCGGGTGAACCGCCATCGAGCGATACGCGTTTCAGGTAACCGTTGTCGTTGGTGTCGGTGTAATAAACCCACGGTACGCTTTTCGCGCACGTCGGCGCTTGATCGCTGAGGCCGGTGGTTAGCTGGCGCTGATCGCTGCCGTTAAGATTGGCGCGCCACAGATTCGCGGACGAAGCCGTAGTGCGTGCCAATTGCCGAAAGACGAGATACCGCCCGTCGCCGCAGACGGCCACCTGATCGGGAATGTGCTTGCTGTCCGAGAAGACGATTTTTTCCCCGCCGTCCGGATTTACGAGTTTGATGTCGCCCGACTGGGGCAGCACCAGCTTGCCGTCCGCCGTCCAGTCCCATCGCCAGACCGGCAATTGCGAATCCAGCGGCACCGGGCTCAGTTTGTCGGGTTCCGCTGCGGGCGCCACGCCAAGTTCGAATCGCACCCGGCTTTGGATGGCGGCGAGCGTTTTGCCGTCCTTGGAAATGGTTTGCGCGCCGTAATTGTTGGTATCGGCCGTCAAGGGCCGGAACTCTCCGGACGGCGAGGGAAGAAATCCCAGCTGGATCTGCCGGTGGCCGCTGTCGAGCTGCGAGCTGTTGACGATCAGGCCGGAGCCGTCGGGAAGCCAGGTCGGCACGTAATAGATGTGCTCGGAAGAGTCGGCGAGGACCTGTTCGTTTCCCGTGCTGGCGTCAACCGCCGAGAAGCCTCCGATCGCATCTCGGGAAGGCTGCACGATGGGGATCAGGATGGTTTTTCCGTCGGGCGACCACGCGGGAACATAGCTGTCGCTTTTCAGCAAGCGGCCGGTGAAGATGGGCCGCTCGATGGCGCCATCGCTCTTGGCGAGGAGAAGATCCCACTTCGGCGAATCGTGCAACTGGCGGAGAAAGGCGAAGTGGCTCCCGTCGGGCGAAAAGGTGATCGGGCTGTCGACGTCGCGGATGATGACTTTCGGTTCGCCGCCCAAAACCGAGGCGCGATAAAGGACCGAGATGCTTTCCTCGGCTTCTTCCCGCCGGACGAAATAGATGTAATTGCCGTCGGGAGAAAAAGTCAGGCCCTGATAGATCGCAGCGACAGGTTCGACCACCTCTTTATTGGTTTCGGTCGGAATGTGATGCAGCCAAAGGGACTGCATTCCATTTTCCTCGAGGGCCTGCAGAAGGTATTTTCCGTCGGGAGAGATTGCGGCTTGGGAGATGTGCCCGTTGTTCGAGACATTTTCGATCGCGAATTTTTCGAAGGGAACGTGCTTGCCTTTCTGTACGAAGGTGTAAGCGCCATACGCGGCGGCCGCGGCGAGCACCGCAACAACCGCCAGGATCACACCGGTGCCCAGTTTGTTCTGATTTGCGGCTTCGACAAGGACCGTGCTGCTGATCGGTTTGTGCGCGGAGCCGGAGGATTTTGCCGCGGCTTGGGCGGCGCTGAGGCTGGCGCGGCTTGCGGTGACGCTTGAATCGGAGGGCGGGCGGCCCGGCTCCAGTTCGCGCAAGAGGCGCTTCAAGTCCGCGCGCAGTTCGGCGGCCACCTGGTAGCGCATTTCGCGGTCCTTCTCCAAAAGTTTGTTGATGATGCGTTCGAGCTCCGCCGGGATGTCGCTGTTGAAGTGCACCGGCGAAACCGGCGCGGCGTGGAGGATGTTGGCGAAAATTACCGCGCTGGTGGAACCCTGAAACGGGTGGCGGCCTGTAACCATGCCGTACATTACCGAGCCGAGAGAGAAAAGATCGGTGCGCGCATCCAGAGCCTCTCCGCGGGCCTGCTCCGGCGACATGTAAACCACGGTGCCCACGGTCGTTCCGACGCTCGTCTGGAATACGGTTTCCGAATCCGCGAGCGTATCCTCGGACGGCCCGCCCTCCACTTCCATCAATTTGGCGAGGCCGAAATCGAGAATCTTGGTGGTGCCGCGGCTGGTGAGGAAAATATTGCCCGGTTTGATGTCGCGATGGATGATGCCTTTCTTATGGGCGGCGTCGAGAGCGTCCGCAATTTCGATGCAGACTTCCACGCAGTGAGAGATGGGCATCGTTCCGCGGGCCAGCGCCTTGTCGAGCGATTCGCCTTCGAGCAATTCCATCGCGATAAAGGTGCGTCCGTCGCATTCTTCGATCGCGTGAATCGTGCAGATGCTGGGATGATTGAGGGCCGACGCGGAGCGCGCTTCACGAAGAAAACGCTCCATAGCGCCCGGGTCATGTCCGGTGCTTTCTTTCAGGAATTTCAATGCCACGCGACGCCCGAGCTTAGTGTCTTCGGCTTCGTAGACCAATCCCATGCCGCCCGCGCCGAGTTTGCGGACGATACGATAGTGGGCGATTTTGTCCTTGTTCATTTGTGGTAGCTGACGGCGTTTTCTGGCCGCCATGCGATGTTAGCCAAGCAGTTGCTTTGGGTCAATCGGTGATCGAGAAGTAGTGTGAAGCGGACTAGCGTTTTGGGGCGTAGTAGCCTTTGCGGGCCAGCACTTTGAAGTCGTGGTTGTCTACGTCGAGCTTGATCTTGCGGAATTTGCCGTCCCTCGTGGTGTTGGTCGGATAGTAGCCGAGGGTGTACTGGCTGCGGAGTTCCTCCGAGATCTGGTCGAAAGCTTCTTCCAGTTTTTTCTCGGAACTGACATAGATCACCCGGCCGCCAGTATCGTCCGCCAGGCGGCGCGCGACACCGCCATTTCCGCCGTAGCGCGGATCTGCCACCAATAAAACATGGATCACCGTGTCGGTGCGCTGGGCGGATTCAATCGCTTCCTCCAGTTTTACCTTGCTGCCTTCATCCTGAGCATCGGTGACGATTACAATAGCCTTTCGCCCCGCTTCGCCATTCAGTTTTTCACCGCACGCGAGATAAATGGCGTCATAGAGAGCCGTGCCGGTCATATTTCCGGAACCAATCGGGCCGGGATTCCCCGCGGAAAATCCCCCACCCGGCGTATTGATCCGCGCCTTGTTAATTGCCCGATCCAGAATCGAACGGTCATCGGTGAAGTCGGAGAGCAAGTCCACATCCGTGTCGAACGAGATGATCATCGCCTCGTCGCCCTTGCGCAACACGCGGCGGACGAACCGGCTTCCCGCGCCCTGAATCGCGCCGAGCATGTTCTGTTCGCTGCCCGAGGTGTCCAGCAAAAGGCCAAGCGTAATCGGCATCGTCATTTCTCTGGAGAAGAAGGCGATCTTTTCTTCGTGGCTATCCTCGGAAATTTTGAAATTCTCCTGCTTCAGGTCGGTGACCACGCGTTTGTTTTTGTCGCGCACCGTGGCGAACAGGTTGACCAGGCTGACCTCGGTCTTGATGGTCGGGGGATTCTGGGATTGCCCCTGCCCTTGTGGCACGGCGGGGGTCGCCACAGTCAACGCAGCGATACAGGCCAACGCCTGCAGAGCCAGTCTGTTTGGAACTCGCATCTTCGCACTCACGGATTTCACTGTTTCCCGGTATCCTTAATTGAGGTCTTGGTACGGCGAGGGGTTGCTGCTTTCTTCTGGCCCTGTGCCCCACGCCTGGGGTAGCGTCAACTGTTACGATGCAACCAACTGGCCTGCGGGATGCGTCGAATGCTCGGCAGCACCTGATATCACACTAACCTGGAAAGTTTGGCCCGAACAATATGAATTGTCCACGAAAAAGAGCCTTTTTCGCTGCCGTACCCGCGCTTTGTTTCTTTGCCACCCCGCTTTTTGGGCAGGAACCCACTCCGCCAAAACCGGCTGCGCCCGTCGCCGCGCAGGAACCCAAACCTGCCGACAAGCAGCAGGGGCCGGCCCCGATCCGAATCACGACCTCCACCGTTGTTGTGCCTGTAACGGTGAAGGACCGCAACGGCAACCTGGTCGCTGACCTCCGCCGGGACGAATTCCGCGTCTTCGAAGACAACGTCGAGCAAGAGATTACGCGGCTTTCCGTGGAAACCATGCCCCTCTCTCTGATCATCCTGATTGACAATGATCTGAAACGCAAAGACGAGATGCAGGTGGATCCCAGTCTGGTTTCCATCGTCAGTGGCCTGAGCACCAGCGACGAGGCCTTCATCTGCCGCTTCGACCAGTTCTTTCACGAAGGGCAGGGCTTTACCAGGGATCAGGATAATCTGCTCACTCAGTTGAAGCGTACCACTCTCTCTTCCGAGCCGTCGGTGGCTCCTCCGGGCGGTCCGTTCAGCGGCCCCACCATCAGTGGCGAGCCAGCGCCGGGCGCGGCTCCGAATCCGGCCGGGCTCCAGGCGATTAAGGGCCAGCCCACGAAGGCTCTCGATGATGCCGTATTTGAAGCGGCCGAACTGCTGAAGGATCGCGACAGCCGGAAACGCCGCAAGGTAATCCTGCTGATTTCCGACGGGCAGAACGGCGCGAAGTTCAACACCCACAGCTATGACGAAACCAAGGCGGAGCTGCTGCGGCAGGAGATCAGCGTTTACAGCGTCGCGACGGGCAGTTCGTATTTGGAGCGCAAATTCAACCGGCTGGTCAGCTATTCGCACGACACCGGGGGCGATATTTATTATGGGGCCAAGCAAAACGCCTTCTCGGAGTTTTATACCCGGATCACCGAAGAGGCCCGCAACCAGTACACACTGACGTACTCGCCAAAGGGCGAGCGTGCCGTGGACTACCACTCGATCGAAGTGCGCGTCCGGCGCGACGGCCTGTCGATTCTCGCGCGCCAGGGCTACTACGGCGGCACCTTCACCGAATCCCCTAAGTAGAAGCAATCTCATAAATGTCTCTTTAGGAGGTCGGGGCTTCAGCCCCAACGTAGAACGGATCGAGAATGCGGGCTTCAGCCCCTGAAGAAAGCTTTCCGCAGAATCCCCTTTAGCTCGATTGTCATCCCGAATCCCCGCGGTTTTGGCGGGGTGAGGGACCTGCTTTTCATTCTTTGACTACCCTTCCGCGAGCATGTGAACAGAGCCAGTAGGCTCCTAGATTCCTTTAGAGCATTGCCTGCTTGACGCTAGTGACCCTGCGGTACCAATTTTTTTGCCTCACTCCGCGAAATTTTCTTGACACTTACTGCGGGCACCCGTATACGAGTTGCAGCGGGCAGGATTGCGGTTCATCCGCTTTGCTTGTCCCAGCAGCAAACGTCTGAACGACGGAAGGAGATCTGCATGGCAAAGAAAGCCAAGAAGGCCGACAAGAAATCCCCCAAAAAGGCCAAGTAACCCGGACCCATTTCCAAATTTCGTTTTGCAAACGCGCCGCGCTCTCTTGTGGCACAGCCATTCCTGGCTGTGCTCCTGTCCGCGGCGCCTTTTTTTGTCCCCGCCCCTTTCCCTGTTCTTGCGAACCGTCGGCTTCCAGTTCACCCTGAATCACGAAGGGCCGGCCCGCCCTCCCGGTAGCACAGGCTTCAGCTTGTCCTGAGCGGTACCGAAGGGCCTGTGCGCTTTTTCCCCACCCGCTGTCATCCCGAATCCCGCGTTTTTTGCGGGATGAGGGATCTGCTTTTCGTTCTTCAGGAGGCCGGGGCTTCAGCCCCGGCGCAAAGCCCGGATTGAATGGGCTTCAGCCCCTGAAGTAATGCTCTCCTGGGCTTTCCACAGCCCGCCAGACCGGCGCCGAAGGGCTCTACGCATCGCCCTTTCCAACTCCTTTTTCATTTTGGGAAAACGCGCATTCGAATCCCAACAGCTAACCTCTTGCGATTCAACACATCCGCGAATCTGTTCGAATGTTTAGTAACCATTGAATAAACCTTAAAGTAATACTTTAAATGTCGGCGCGCCGACATTTTTCCCCCATCGTCACCTTCCGCGTGTCTCAGCGAGAAAGGCTAACCACGCCACGCAAATAGTTTGAATAGAGTTGGAGGCGAGTGATTCGAGCAATGCGAGCGAAATCCTGATCGGCAGTGAAGAGAACCGCGCGATGATCGAGGGCAATCGCGGCAATCAGGGTATCGATGGTGGTCAGAGAGAATCCTCTTGCGCGGCCGAGTCGGAAAATGGCTGCCGCTCCGCGATAGGTGGAAAAGCCACGAGGTTCGAGCATTTCCCACTGCGAAAGATGACGCTCGATTTGGTCGACGTCACGCCGGAGGCCTTGCAGGATTTCGGAAACGATGACGCCCGAGAGGGCCAAGGGTTCTGCGTCGGCAATCATCCGGCGCAGTTCGGTTCCGGAGCGGCCGGGCGAAGAGCTGAAGAAGTCGACCCAAACGGAGGTTTCGACCAGAATCAATCGCGATTTCTCCGAGCTGCCTTGTGATCGCCCTTCCAGATCCCGCTGCCATGGTAACGAAGCATGTTTTTGCGGTCTTCTGAGCGGACCAGCAGATCCAACGCTCGATCCACGATTTCGCGTTTCGTCTTCAGACGCGTAAGCTTTCTCGCCTTTCGGATCAAGCTCTCGTTTATGTTGATGTTGGTGCGGGCCATGGAGGGATTATACACCAATTTCAACGAATTGGGTGTATGCGTATCGAACTTTCGCGGATCGAGCTAGCCGCCGCCGAGAGATTCTTCGTAGGCGGGGCAGATTGGTTTGTAGGCGCAGCCGCGGCAGAAGAAGCCGGGCTTGGCGGGGAAATTTCCGGCGCGGATGTCGGCGGCGGTTTCCTGGACGGTGGCTTCGGCTTCGGCGATCTGCTTGGCGTCGCGAGTGGTTTCCTGGCGCTGGTTGTTCTGCAGATAGTGGAAGACGAGGCGGGTTGGATTCCACTCAAAGATTTCCTTGGCGGCGAGGGCGTAGACGCTGAGTTGCAGGTCTTTGCGGGCGTCGGCGTCTTTTTTCGGCTTGCCGGTTTTGTAGTCGACGATTTCCACGTCTTTGCGGCCGAGCGAATTCACCTGGTCCATTCGCCCCGTGAGGATCACGTTGTTTTCGAGCGGGAGTTCAAATCCTTTTTCCTGCTCGAGAATGTCCGGCGGGTCCTGCAGCATGGAGGCGTGGAAGACTTTCAACTGTTCCAGGCCGTCTTTCTTGTATTCGGCCTCCTGGTATTCGTCTTCGTAACCCGCGCTGGTCCATTCCGTTTCGTAAATGCGTTGCACTTCGTCGAATGGCAACTTTACGCCCTTCTTTAGCTGCTCAAGGAAGCGCTTGATTGTGGTGTGGATCACGCTTCCGAAGCTCAGCATCGCTCGCGGGCCTTCTCTTAACGACCACAAATAGCCGAACGCGTATTGCTGCGGGCATTTTTTGTAATTCACGACGGCGGAGGAGCTGAGTTTGAGCGGCTCGGGCAATGGGGGCTGGAATTCCTCCGCCCACCTGGCGATGCGGGAAAAGATTTTGGAAGGAGCTTCGTCTGCAGGGAAAAGTTCGCCGCTCAAGGGGCCCGATGGTTTGTCGGTTCCAGGCTTCGGAGGCTTCGGCTTGGGCGCGATTTGCCGGACGTCACGGCGCTTGATGGAGGGCTCCATCAGGATGTCCTCGATAAAGACGGGGACTTTGCCCCGTTTTTCTCGCACCGTGGTTATCGTTAAGCGGTCTTCAGCACGCGTCAGCGCGACATAGAAGAGGCGGCGCTCTTCCTGGATGTGAAAGTCGCCCTCGGGCAATTCTTCTTTCATCAGGCGGTCAGGAAATTCGAAGAGCGGCGAGCGGTTTCGCGCCGGAAAGGCGTTGGAGTTCACGCGCAGCAGGAACACGTGCGGGAACTCGAGGCCTTTCGCGCCGTGCACGGTCATGAGTTGGACGGCGTCACCGGGGGCGTCGTCTTCGAGGCTCAGCGTGCCGTTAGCCTGCTCGAAATAGTCCAGGTATTCGAGGAATTCCGGCAGGCTGCGCGTTTCGCTTTTTGGTTCCCAGTCCTTCATGAACTGGCCGAGTTGGTTTACGTATTTGCGGTCCTGCGCGCCGACGCGTTGCGGTATTTCGAGCCATTCCGTCAGGTCGCCAAGAATTTCACGGGCGGAGCGGCGGCGCATCGTTTTCCGTTGCTTGGTTAGAAATTCAATCAGAATCTTAAACGCCGCCGAAGAGCCATCGAACGGGAGCTCGCTCTGTGGCGCCTGCAGAGTGTCGTAAAGCGCGGTGCCGCGTTTTTTGCGGGCGCGCTCGGTGAGCCGCACCAGGTCTTCCGCGGTCAAATGCCAGGCGGGCGCGGAAAGCACTCGAGCGCAGGCGATGTCGTCGAAGGGCTTGGCAATCAAGCGAAGGTAGGCGAGCACGTCGCGCACCAACGGGTGTTCGAGGATGGAAAGCTTGCTGATGACGAAGGGAATTTTGCGTTGCGAGAGCTGCTCGACCAGATGATTGCGATGCGCGTGCTGGCGATAGAGAACCGCAAAATCTTTCCAGCGGCGGCCGGCTGCGTGCAGACGTTCAAGTTCGTCGGCCACCCAGGCCGCTTCGTCTTCGGCGGATTCCATTTCTACGATGCGGATTTTTTCGCCTTCGGACTTGTTGGGTTGCAGAACTTTTTTGGGAAATTCGGGGCTGACTTCGTTCATGCCGATGGCTTGCGTAGCTACGCGCAGAATGTTCGGCGTGGAGCGGTAGTTGTCCATCAGAGCGACGCGGTACGGCGTCGAGTCTTCGCCTTCTTTCCAGTTGGCGAAACGCTGCAGGAAAAGCTTGAAGCTGCCGAAGGAGGCGCCGCGGAAGCGGTAGATGGCCTGGTCGTTGTCGCCGACCACCACGATGTTGCGGCGTTCGGCGGAGAGCTGGTGCAGGAGTTCGAGTTGCGCGATGTTGGTGTCCTGAAATTCGTCCACCAGGATGTGCTTGAAGCGCTCCTGCAATTGGCGCCGGCGGGCAGCATCGTTTTTGAGTAGCGTTACGGCTTCGGTGATCAGGCCGTTCAGCGCCACGGCGCGTTTTTCCCGCAGGATTTCTTCGCTGGCGCGATAGGCGCGAGCGATTTCCTGTTGGAGCGCTACTTGCTCGGCACGCTCTTTGAACGTGTCTTCGTCAAGGCCGGACTTTTCCTCTTCGAGTTCTCTTGCAAGAAGGTCGGCAAACTTCTGATAATCGTCGCTCGAGACCAATTCATCCTGGCAGCGCGAAAAAAAACGAATAAAGTCACTTAGGAATTGGCCCGGTTCCGCAAGTCGACGGTATTTCTCCAGTTTCAGCCTCGCCAGATTGCGCCGCAATAAAATCCAATGATCCACGTCCTCGAGCGGAACCAGGTTAGGATGAACTTCCTTCAGGATCTTTTCGCAAAAGGAATGGAAATTTGCGATGACTACGTCCTTGCCTCGTTCGCCGGTGCCCTTGGCTACACGAATCCTCAGTTCAGCGATGGCTTTTTTCGTGTAGGTCAGCGCCAGGACGTTTTCGCCGAGCAGGGAATCATCGGATTCAAGCAGGTGCCGGATGCGTTCGGTGATGACGCGCGTCTTGCCGGTGCCCGCGCCAGCAATCACGAGCAACGGCCCATCGCCATGCGTGATCGCGCGGCGCTGCGCGTCGTTCAGTTGCAGCCCTCCGCTTTCCGGCTGCCCCATCTCAAAAAGTGTCCTGGCCATCGCTTCAGCAGGTTAACGCCTTTTACAGCGAAGGGGAAATTTGCTGTGGGAATTATTGCGAAGAGTTTGACAACTAACAGTTAGCGTTGCGAGGCTTGGCCGGAGGCGACTCTGGAGTTGAAGTCGGCGGATTTTTTTCTGGGGACGGTGACGGCGGTCCATGCGCCAGCTTGGGCGGCGAAATGTTTGGCGAGGAAGGTGATCTGCCCGAAGTGGTAGGAATAGTGGGCCATCTGACGGTTGATTGCCTGCATCACGGAGTGCGGTTCGGTACGGATGGTCACGGTACGGGTTACATCCGCGTCACTCAACGGTTCCAGTGCGTCGAACAGGTATTTCCAGCCGCTTTCCCAGAGTTCCATTAGTTCCGCGCGGGTTTTTGGCGGAGCTTCGAATTCCGTGTCGCGGTTGCGATCGGGTTTCTCGCCGTCGGTGGTCAGAAAATCTTTCCATCGCGAGCGCATGTTGCCGGCCATGTGTTTCACGATGATGGCGATGCAATTGGATTCTTCGTCCAGCGCGGTGAACAATCCCTCGTCAGGACATTGCGCGAGGGCGCGTTCGACGAGTTTCTTGTAGTAACGGAATAGCTCGGTGGAGTCTTTTATATAGGAGGTTGTTAGTTGGTGAGCCATAAGAACATTTTGTCCTTTGCTCCGTGGGTGTCAACCCCGTAGTAGGTGAAACAGGCGAACCATTTTGGTCGTATACACGTCTGAGGTAACGAAAGAGCGAGAAGCGGGGAAAGAGGACTGCGGTAATGAGAAACCCCTTGACTTTCGCTTTTTGTTTGCCTATGATTCCCGCGCCTCAATACTGCTTTCCGCAAAGGAGACCACCACTATGACCATAGGACAATCCATGCTTGGAGAATTCGACCAGGAGATGGCGGGGACGCGCAAAACGCTGGAGCGCCTGCCCGATCAGAAATGGAATTGGAAGCCCCACGATAAATCCGGAACCGTCGGCTGGCTCGCAGGCCACATCGCCACGATGCCCGGGTGGATCACGATGACCATGCAGACCGAGAAATTTGATTACGCGCCGGTCGGCGGGGCACCTTATGAACCGCCGAAAATGGAGAACCACCAGCAGATTCTCGACGAATTCGATAAGGGCGTGACAGAAGCCCGCAAGGCGATCGCGGGCGCGAGCGACGCGGACATGATGAAGGATTGGACGCTGCTGGCCGGCGGACAGACCATTTTCACAATGCCTCGCGCGGCTTGCCTCCGCACCATGATCTTCAACCACATCATCCACCATCGCGCGCAATTGACCGTGTATTACCGGCTGCTCGGCGTTCCTGTTCCCGGTTTATACGGCCCGAGCGCGGATGAAACGGAAGCTGCCGCTGGCGCGGCGACGAACTAATTCGGATTGTTGATGGCCGGGGCGAAGTCTCTTCGTTCCGGCCTGCCTCTCTCGGCTGACTTCGGCTCATCGCGGTATAATTGAGCTTCTGTTATTCGGGAGGTGTTCCATGGAAACCCCAGTCATTCTCTCCGCTGTCCGCACGCCAATCGGAAAATTTCAGGGTGGGCTTTCGAGCTTCACGGCTCCGGAACTCGGCGGGAAAATTGTGGCCGAAGCCGTGCGGCGCGCGGGGCTTGAGGGCAAGCAGGTAGATGAGGCGATCCTCGGCAACGTCGTGCAGGCAGGGCTTGGGCAGAATCCCGCGCGCCAGGCCGCGCTCAAAGCGGGCTGTGATCCCCGCGTTGCGGCGATGACCATCAACAAAGTTTGCGGCTCTGGGTTGAAGGCGGTGGCGCTTGCGGCGCAGGCCGTTCAGCTTGGCGAAAGCGAAATCGTCGTCGCCGGCGGCATGGAGTCCATGTCGAATTGCCCGTATCTTTTGCCGCAGGCGCGGACCGGCTATCGGTTGGGTGATGGGAAGTTGGTCGATTCGATGATCTGGGACGGCTTGTGGGACGCGTACGAAAATTATCACATGGGGAACACGGGCGAACTGGTCGCCGAGAAATATAAAATCAGCCGCGAAGAGCAGGATAAATTCGCGTTCGAGAGCCACCAGAAAGCGATTCGCGCGCGCAAGTCGTGTTTCTTTGAAGCGCAGATTCTCCCGATCGAAGTGCCGCAGAAAAAAGGCGATCCCATCGTTATCAAGTATGACGAGTCGCCGCGCGAGGATTCGACGCTGGAAGCACTGGCCAAGCTGAAGCCCGCGTTTAAGAAGGACGGCACGGTGACCGCCGGCAACGCGCCAGGCACGAACGATGGCGCGGCGGCGCTTGTGGTCACGAGCGAGCGAAATGCTTCGCGGCTTGGCAAGCAGCCCATCGCACGAATCGTCGCGCAGGCCGTCAGTGGCGTGGAGCCTAAGTGGGTGATGATGGCGCCGGTGGACGCGGTCGAAAAGCTTCTTGCGAAAACCGGCTGGGACCGCGAGAAGGATGTCGATCTCGTTGAGTTGAACGAAGCGTTCGCCGTTGCGGCGATCGCCGTCACGCGCCAGCTCAAGCTGAACCCCGAGAAAGTTAACGTGAACGGCGGGGCGGTGGCGCTTGGCCATCCGATTGGCGCCTCCGGCGCGCGCATCTTGGTAACGCTGCTCTATGAGTTGCAGCGGCGCAATTTGAAGCGCGGCATCGCCGCCCTTTGCCTCGGTGGCGGCAATGCCGTTGCTCTTGCGGTCGAGCGGTACTAGCCTACATTTCTGAAGTTAGTGGTTTGCCGAGGACACCCAAGACCCACACGCAAAGGCGGCGTGTGGGGCACCCGGCGGTGGAACAACGTCTTGACCATCTACAGGCACCCGGCGCTTCCGTATTGCAGACTCTTCATTTCAACCTTTACTTGCGTGAGAATTCGAAGAGAGAACTTGTCTCCATGGCTTGGCCAGTCTCCAACAGAGTCTTGAGATTGGAAAGAACCACGGGCCAGCCGCGAGTGATGCCACGCTCCATTTCCGAGCCGGGTTCCAGTTCGTCGTGAGTTACCTTCAACCGGGTGGCCTTACCGGAGGACTCAATCTCAAACGTGACCCGCGTGTGCTTTTCCTGTTTTTGGGCGTCGGCAGGGGATGCCCAGGTGATGACCAGGCGCCGCGGAGGCGTGGATTCCACAACCTTTCCCACGAGGTGGGTTTCTCCGGTCGACGAGTCTTCATGTTTCCAGGGCGAGCCCACTTTCCAGTCGGAGACGTTCAAGTGGGCCCAATACTTGCGGGTCATTTCCGGATCCATCAGGGCGTTAAACACTTTTTCCGCGCTTGACGAAATATAAGTGACATAAACGAACTGTGATTTATTTTTCATGATCCTTCTCCAGCTCCTCTTTTAGGTCGTACAGGGCCCGCAACCGAGAACGTTCAAACTTTCCGATCCAGCGTTCGTAAATTTCGTGAATGGGGACGGGATTCAGGTAATGGAGTTTCTCGCGGCCGCGCCAGACAGTGACGACCAGGTTGGCGGCCTCCAGCAACCTCAGGTGCTTGGCGACTGCCTGGCGGCTCATGTCGAGATGCTCGCAGAGTTCGCCGAGGGGCTGACCGTTGTCGATGCGCAAAATATCCAACAATTTTCTGCGGCTGGGATCGGCGAGCGCCTTGAAAACCCTGTCTTTCTCCACGGGGAAGATAATATGGAACCAAATGGTTGCATGTCAAGCGGGGATTTTTCGGGAGAGAAGCTTCAGACTGGAAAATCCAAGAAAAAGCAGGTTCCTCACCCCGTTCAAAAGGCGAACGGGGTTCGGAATGACAAGTTTTGGAGTTTCCTGCAATGCGACGAATGTAGTCTCACGCCTGTGGCGCGACTTTGGGCTGCGCCAGTTCTGTGGCGCAGTAGGGGCAGAACTTGTCGGTGTCGGAGACTTCGCGCTGGCACTGCGGGCAGGCGGGATGCAGATTGCATTTGCAGTTGGGGCAGAAATTGAATCGGGCATTGACGCTGGCAGCGCATTGCGGACAGGTGTAGGGAAGCGGCTCTCGGACGAGCAGATAGATGATGAAGCCAATGAAGAAGTAGCCGCCGGACAATAGAAGGACCAGCAGCGTCCACAGGCCGGGATTCATGCCACGGCGCTTGGCGTCGCGATAGACATAGCCGAGCGAGAAAAACAGGATAGAGAGAGCGACCGCGCCAAAGGTGATGACGCCACCGAGCTCAAAATAGGAAAGCTCCGGGTCGTGGCGGAGAGATTCATCGCCTGGGAATACGGGTCCGTTGGTCTGAAAGCCATAATGATTGACGGAGAAGCCGATGATGAGGGCGAGGATGTAGAGCAAGAGGCACAGCACAACGAGCCACTTCGGGATGATGCGAAGCTCATCGCGGAAGCGGCTGTGTTCGCGCTTGCGGCGGAAGCGGATGAGGCGAAGACGTTCTGTGAATGCGTCGGACATGTGAGTTTCCTTTTCTCTGCGACTACTAAAATCGTTTTGCTATATTCCTGCTAAATTCTGGCCGGGCCCTTCGAGGCTTAGCGTGAACTTAAAGCCCAGCGCCTGCATTCCGAGGGGCCACTCCAAGGCGGCCGCAACAAAGTCTCGCCCGGGAGGGCGGCGCAAAGCTTCCCCTACGTAAATCAGACCTTGGCTCAAATTTTGTTACCCCATTCCGCGGTCAGCGCTTTCTGGTGGAGGATGATTGCGGCGGCGAGCAGCGGGGGCACCGTCCACCAAAGAACGAATCCAAATTCCAACGCGAGCTTCGGCACGCCGAAGTTGGCGCCGAGCCACGCGAAACCACGCCAAACAAGCGGAGCACTGAAGACGCCGAGCAGCCAGCTTGCCGCCGTGACCACCCAGAGCCAAAAACTTCCGCTTGCGGCGGTTGAAGATTCCTGCGCACGCAGGCGAACGCGGAGTTGGGTGCGCGCCGCCAGATCGCGTGGGACGTTGACCGGCACGGTCCGCAATGCCTGCAGAACATTCTGTGCTGCCGCTGCTTCACGTGCGCAGCCTGGGCATTCCGCCAGATGCTCGCGGAGCCAGGTCTCATCCGCAGGGCGCAATCCTTCCACGATAGATTCGGCCAGGAGGCGCTGCGCGCGTTCGTGCAGGTTTTCGTTCATGCGACACCTTCGGTCATCGCGGTTTTCAGTGCGGCCAGGCCGCGATAGAGGCGCGACTTCACGGTGGAAATGGGCGTCGCCATCACAGCGGCAATTTCTTCCAGGCCCAGTTCTTCGCTGAAGCGCAGCAGCAGAACTTCGCGGTAGTAGGGAGGAATTTTCAACAGCGAAAGCTGCACGCTTTGCTCGTTCTCGCGGCTCACCAGCATTTGCAGTACGGAAGTTGCGCGCTCATCCGGCGGATCATAGGGCGTGTTGCTTTCCGGATCGCCCAAATCCTCCAGGCTGGAAATTTTCTTGCGACGCGAGGCGTCGATCACCAGATTTCGCGCGATGGCGAACAGCCACGATTCGAATTTCGATTTGCCGTTGTACTGCGCGCCGCGCTCGAGCACGCGAATCCAGGTTTCCTGGAAGAGGTCTTCGGCGAGCGCAGGATTACCCGTGAGAAAGAGGAGATAGCGATAGAGGCGCTGCTGGTATTGCTCAATGAGACGGTCGAGCAAGTCCGGGTCGCGCCGGCGCAATCCGATGGCTAGGGCTTGGGTGTCGTCGGTCATGAAGCCCGCGAACAGCAGCGGTCGTGGTGCAGCAGACAGAGTGAAAGCCGGTGCGCTCATACTATCCTGTATACGAAGCGTGTGTACAAAAAGACGCATTCCCTTCCAGCCCTTCTGACCGATTTCTAACACTATTCTTTACATATAGATAGCGCCAGGAAATGGCCGTATACTTTTAGGACGTTGATCCGTCTTATGTTCCAAGGATCGGTAAGCACTCTCCGCGCAATTTCCGAGAAAGGAAATCTCGCATGACTATCCGCCAGTTGGCGCTGCAACTGCGCTTCGTTTTGCCCGTATTTTCCACCCTGTTATTCTCCACCTTTTCGATGGCCCAGGGGCGCGACTATCCACAGACGCGGAAAGAAAATCAGGTGGACGACTATCACGGCACGAAAGTGGCCGATCCCTATCGTTGGCTGGAGGACGACAATTCAGCGGAAACCGCCAAGTGGGTGGAAGCGGAGAATAAAGTTACGTTCGGGTATCTCGAAAAGATTCCTTACCGCGCGCAGGTGAAGGCGCGGCTGGAGCAGTTGTATAACTTCCCCAAGTACACGCCGCCTTTCCGCAAGGGTGATTACCTTTTTTTCACCAAGAACGACGGGCTGCAGAATCAATTCGTTGTTTACGCGCAGAAGGGATTGGAGGGCGCACCAGAAGTGCTGCTCGATCCCAACAAGTTTTCGGCGGACGGGACTTCGCGGCTGGGCGAGTTGAACGTCTCCGAAGATGGGCGATATGCAGCATATGGAATTTCCGTTGGCGGATCGGACTGGCAGGAAGCGCATGTGATCGAGATCGCGACGCGGAAGGTTCTGACGGACGATTTGAAATGGATCAAGTTCACAGGGTTTGGGTGGGCAGGGAATGGATTTTTCTACAGCCGGTTTGATGCGCCGGAGCCAGGGCACGAGCTTTCTTCGAAGAACGAGTTTCAGAAGGTCTACTACCACGTTCTCGGTACAGAGCAGTCCGCCGACGAACTGATTTATGAGGACAAGCAGAATCCCCAGCGCTTTCATTCGGTGGCTACGACAAACGACCAGCGGTTTGCCATTCTTAGGGTTGCTGACCGGGGCAAAGGAAAACGCGGCAACGCGCTGTATTTCCGCGACCTGTCCAAGAAAGAAAAGGCGTTCGCGCCGATCGTCACGGAAATTACCGACGACAGTTTCGTGGTTGTAGACAACCTGGGCGACAAATTCCTGATTGCGACGGACCAGAACGCGCCGAAAGGGAAGCTGATGCTTTTTGATCCGGCAAATCCGAACGCGCCGTGGAAGGAGATTATTCCGGAGAAGGCGGATTCGCTGGACAGTGTGGAGTCGCTTGGCGGGAAGCTTTTTGCGACTTATTTGAAGGATGTTGCCAGTCACGTCCATGTTTACAGCGATTCGGGAGTGTTGGAGAACGAGATTCAGCTTCCCGGTGCGGGAACTACTACTGGATTTCGCGGCAATCGCGGAGACAAGGACGCGTTCTTTCTGTATACCTCGTTCAACTATCCGCCAAGCGTGTTCCGCTATGAGTTGGCGACGAAGAAAACGAGCGTGTTCCGGGCGCCGGAGGTCCGCGGATTCCGGCCGGAGGATTACGAGACGAAACAGGTTTTCTACAACAGCAAGGATGGCACGCGGATTCCGATGTTCCTGGTCTATAAGAAGGGGCTGAAGCTGGATGGAGCGAATCCGACTTTGCTTTACGGTTACGGGGGATTCAACATCACGCTGGCCCCAGCCTTCAGTTCGCTGCGGCTGGCCTTGTTGGAGCAAGGGTTTGTTTACGCTTCCGCGAATTTGCGGGGCGGAGGGGAATACGGCGAAGCGTGGCACGACGCGGGCACGAAATTGAAGAAGCAGAATGTTTTCGACGATTTTATTGCCGCGGCGGAATGGCTGATCGCGAACAAATATACTTCGCCGGAGAAGCTTGCCATCAATGGCGGTTCGAACGGAGGCTTGCTCGTCGGCGCGGTGATGAATCAGCGGCCCGAGTTGTTTCACGTGGCGGTACCGCAGGTCGGCGTGATGGACATGCTGCGGTTTCAGAAATTTACGATTGGGTGGAACTGGGCGGCGGACTACGGCTCGAGCGACGATCCGGAGCAGTTCAAAGCAATTTACAAATACTCGCCGCTGCACAACATCAAGCCGGGCGTAAAATACCCGGCCACATTGATGACCACTGCGGATCATGACGACCGCGTGGTTCCGGCGCACTCGTTCAAATACGCCGCGACGCTGCAGGCAGAAGCGAGTCCGGCCAATCCGGTACTCATTCGGATCGAAACCAAATCCGGCCATAACGCGAGCAGCACTGCGAAGAACATTGAGCTGACAGCCGATGTGTACTCGTTCCTTTTCTACAATCTGGGAGTTACGCCGAAATACTAACGGGCAGGGGCGATGCGCACTTTTTCTGTGCATTTGCGGTAGACTGCGGGCGCGATGTTTTGTCCACAATGCAATGCCGAGTACCGCCCCGGGTTCACGCGCTGCGCCGATTGCGATGTGGAGCTGGTGAATGAGCCGCCGCACTTCGCGCTTGCCGGCAAGCCGCCTGCCGCCGATCCGGGCGACCCGAACGAGGACCCATTCTGTTCGTTCTGGAAGGGTCAGGACGCGCGCGTGCACGCGGAGCTTTGCGAAGTGCTCGAAGAAGCCGGCATCCCGCACAAAACTATTTTCCGAAGCGACCACCTTTTTAATTTCGGCAATTTTCCCGCCTACGAGATCGGCGTTCCGTTTTCACTGTTCGAGAAGGCGGAAAAAGTCGTGCAGGAAACCTATGGAACCGATGACGTCCAGGACGTCGGCGCGCAGGAACTAGCCGGGCAGGTGCTTGGGCCGTCGGGGAGCGTTCCGATCCTTCCCGAGATGGTCAATCTTCCACCGCAAGATATTCCGGGTCCGCCCGTCGCCGGGGAAAGCGCAGATTGGTTTCCGGAGGATGCAACGGCGAGTGTCTGGTCGGCAGACTCACGGGAACAGAGTGAGTTTCTCGTCGCCGCGCTCCATGAGAACGGCATCCATTGCCGCCTTGACGAGCGGGGAACTCAGGCGAAGCTGTACGTTTTGCCACGCGATGCAACCCGCGCCCGCGAAATCATCCGCGAAGTGGTCGAAGGCGAGCCGCCGAAATAAGGGGTCCAGCCACCACGAATGGTCTACTTTTTTCCAGTGCGACGATATAGATTAGGGCATCCCTCTCCTCTTCCGCGGAGGCTTCCATGAAGCAAGCTGCGGTTGGTTTCCGGGTGCATTCTGGTTGGAGTGCGCTCGTGACGGTTTCCCTCGAAAAAGATGAGCCGATTGTTTTGAGCCGCGAGCGGGTTCATCTGGTAGAGACATTCATTTACAAATTCAGGCAGCCGTATCATACGGCGGGAAGAATGCCGCTGGAGAAGGCTCGCGTGTTCGTTGATGAGTCGCTGGTGGCGGCGAAAAGGTTAGCGGGTAGCGCCCTTCGCTCTACTCGGAATGAGCTGGGGAAGCAAGGATACGAGCTGGCGCGGTGCGCGCTTTTACTCGCATCCGGCAGGACGCTGCCGGGGCTGGAGGGCATTTTGCAGTCGCATGCGCTGATTCACACCGCGGATGGAGAACTTTTTCGCGAAGCGCTTCGGTGCTCGTCGGTGGATTGCGGGCTGGAGATGATGTGCATCAAGGAGCGGGAACTCTTGGACCGCGGCGTGAAGATGCTTCGGACGAGAAGAGACAGGCTCTTGCGCCGATTGACGGAGCTTGGGATTGGCTTCGGGTCTCCCTGGACGCAGGACGAAAAATATGCGGCTTTGGCTGCTTGGCTTGTCTTGGCGGAGCAGGCGTAAATCTTCCGCGTGGCGCTCCGCGGCTTGACCCACAACTCCAACTGGTGTTTCCTTTACCTTCGGATGTAATTTGCCTGGAGGATGCGTGACGCTGGACTCGATCAAGACAGTAGCGGTGCTGGGTGCGGGGACGATGGGGAATGGGATCGCGCATGTGTTTGCGCGGGCAGGGTACAACGTGATTTTGCGCGACGTGCAGGAGAGCTTTCTACTGCGTGGAATGGAGACGATCGGCAAGAACCTGGACCGCGAGGTGAAGAAAGGGAAGTTGGCGGAGGCGGAAAAGCCGCAGGTGCTGGCTCGGCTGAAGCTGGTGACGGACATGGCAGCGGTGGTGGCGGCTGATTTTGTGGTGGAGGCTGTGCCGGAAAAGCTGGAAATCAAGCGAGCGGTGCTGACGGAGGCGGATAAGCTGCTGCGGCCGGAGGTGATTCTCACCAGCAATACTTCTTCGATTGCGATCACCACGCTGGCGGCGATGACCAAGCGGCCGGAACGATTTGTGGGTATGCACTTTATGAATCCGGTGCCGGTGATGGTGCTGGTGGAAGTGATTCGTGCGCTGCAGACGAGCGACGCGGCGTTTAACACGACCATGGATCTCGCCAAGAAATTAGGGAAGACGCCGGTCGCCGTGAATGATGCGCCAGGGTTCGTTTCCAACCGCGTGCTGATGCCGCTGATCAATGAAGCCGCGTATACGGTGATGGAAGGCGTGGCCACTCCCGAAGCGGTGGACGCGGTGATGAAGCTGGGCATGAATCACCCGATGGGCCCGCTGGAGCTTGCCGATTTCATTGGACTCGACGTCTGCGTGGACATTATGCACGTCCTGCTCGACGGCCTCGGCGATCCCAAGTATCGCGCTTGCCCGTTGCTCAAGAAATACGTTGCGGCGGGTTGGCTGGGGCGGAAGAGTGGGCGCGGCTTTTACACCTATAATGGATAACAGGGATTTAGAGGCGAACATATAGCGAAAATAATGTTTGCTTTTGTTTCGCCCTTGGGGTAGTGTGTGGCCATCAGGTTTTCAACAGGTGGCCCATGGCCCAGACCCGTTTGGATGTTCTAAGCTGCGTTGAACATGAGAGACTCACTTTTGAGCTTCTTGAGGTGCGCACCCGAGGGCAGTACCTTACCCGGCTGCGCGGCATCAGCCGCGAAGAGCAGGCCGAGTGGGACCGGCGGGAGCGCGCGGCGCTGGCGCAGCTGGTGGAGCACGAACTGGAGCATGGCTGCGGCCGTTGAAAGCCTTTGCAGTGCGGAAGGAAAGCTAGAGGTAGCATTGCCAGATACGAAATGGTAATATTCCGTTATCGTAACGTATCGGGACAGGTCGCGGCGGATTTCCCCCGCCCGCCTGGCAACATGCTGCACCGGCCCATTCGCGAAATTCCCAATTTCCTCGACCGAGGTGTGAAATGACAGACGAAAAAGCAAAACTGCTGGAAGCGGCGATATCACAGATCGAGAAGTCGTACGGCAAGGGCTCGATCATGCGGCTGGGCAGCAAGGATGTGCTGGTCCCGGTGAACGTGATTCCTTCGGGGTGCTTGTCGATTGACGCGGCGCTGGGTGTGGGCGGTTTTCCCCGCGGGCGCGTGATTGAGATTTACGGGCCGGAATCGGGCGGCAAGACGACGATGACGCTGCACGTGATTGCCGAGGCGCAGAAGCTGGGCGGGCAGGCGGCGTTCATTGACGCGGAGCATGCGCTGGACCCGAATTACGCGCGGAAGCTGGGCGTGGACGTGGATAACCTGCTGGTGTCGCAGCCGGACCACGGGGAACAGGCGCTGGAGATCGCGGAAACGCTGATTCGTTCCGGCGGCGTGGACATTGTGGTGGTGGACTCGGTGGCGGCGTTGGTGCCGAAGGCGGAACTCGAAGGCGAAATGGGCGATCCGCAGATGGGCTTGCAGGCGCGCCTGATGTCGCAGGCGCTGCGCAAGCTGACCGCGATTGTTTCGAAGTCCAAGACCTGCCTGATTTTCATCAACCAGATTCGCGAGAAGATTGGCGTGATGTTCGGCAACCCGGAAACGACCACGGGTGGCCGCGCGCTGAAGTTTTACGCTTCGATGCGGGTGGATATTCGCCGCATCCAAGCGATCAAGGACGGCGATCGCGTGGTGGGTTCGCGCACGCGCGCCAAAGTCGTGAAGAACAAGGTGGCCGCGCCATTCCGCGAAGCGGAGTTCGACATTCTTTACGGCGAAGGCATTTCGCGCGAAGGCGACCTGATCGATCTCGGCGTGGACAAGGGCATTCTGGAAAAATCCGGGACGTGGCTCAGCTACGGCGGCGAGCGCATGGGCCAGGGCCGCGAAAACGCGCGCGTCTTCCTGAAAGAGAACAAGGACATTCGCGACAAACTGGAAAACGCATTGCGCAAGAAAATGGAAATACCGGTTTCCGGGCAAAACGCAGCAGCCACTGGCGCAAATGGCACAAATGGCCACGCGAACGTGCCTGCCGAAAAGCCGCCGCTGAAGGCTGCCGCGGCAGTTGCGTCCGCGGACAACAAGGCGCGTCCTTCGCGTTAGGCCAGGCTGAAGCGTTAGAACTCTGCGGGCGGTGCACTGAAATGGTGCATCGCCCACTTCGTTTTTGGCGTCTCAGAATGTGATTTGATAAAGCCCAAAGAAGGCGGGCACTGCCTTTCCTATGGCCAAACGGGCAATCCGGGCGGGAGTGGCTGGCCGCGGGTGCAACGTTCATAACAAAGCACATAGCTTAGTACTGGTCCTCATTATCTATTGCCAGGGCATCCCTCGACCCCATAGACTACGTCTCAGTCTGCAAGCCTTAACAAGTTTGTGGATGAGAAGGACTCGGTGAGACTTTGTTAAATGCTTGTAATCAAGCATGGGACATAGTGGCTCCCGGGATGCATCGAATGAGCGGAAGTTTGACCAAGGATTGGAATTAGAGTAGATTTCCACTCATTCCATTACTAGGACTACTAAGAAGCGCTCCAAGTCAGGACTGAATGATTAAGGAACTGGGAAAAACTATTCTCGCGGGCATGCTGGTGGGGTCACTCGCCATGCCGATGCCTGCTGCGGAAGCCGCTGCGATCACCGCTGCGAAATCCAAGGTGAAGTCCGCCTCACGCAAGAGACTTGCGCCTTCGCGGTATCGCGGTTATGCGCCGACTTACGCTGATTCGATCAGTGCGGATGACCCAACATACGACGATCCGATCGTGCGGCAGGCGGTGGTGGATGCGCTGGGCCGGTACAACGGATCTGTGGTTGCTGTGGACCCGAACACGGGACGCATTCTGGCAGTTGTGAATCAGAAGATTGCTTTCAGCGACGGCTACATTCCTTGTTCCACGATCAAGCCAACGATTGCGGTTGCCGCGCTGGAAGAAAATGTCATCACGCGAGACACCATGCTGAAGGTGGGCCGCCGTAAGTACATGAATTTGACGGAGGCGCTGGCGCACTCGAACAATACGTTTTTTGAAGAGCTGGGCCGCCGCATGGGTTTTGACACGGTTTCGCGCTACGGGCGCTTGCTCGGGCTCGGCGAACTGGCCGGCTACAATCTGTCTGACGAGCATCCGGGATCCTTCCCGACTCAGGCACCGGCGTATGGCGGCGTGGGTCGCATGTCGAGTTTCGGTGAAGGCATTCAAGTGACACCGCTGCAAATGGCGGCACTGGCCGCGGCGTTCGCAAACGGCGGCACATTATATTATTTGCAGTATCCGCATACGCAGGAAGAAGTGGATGCGTTCCAGCCGCGGGTGAAGCGCGACCTGAACATCGCCAATGTTTTGCCGGAAGTGCGCGAAGGGATGCTGGCGGCGGTGCTATACGGCACGGGCCGGTTGAGCGCGGATCCGGGCGGCGAAGAGACTCCCCTTGGCAAGACCGGAACGTGCGATGACCGCACGAATCCTTCGCGAATTGGCTGGTTCCTGAGCTATGCCGACGAAGCGCATCCGAGGATTGCCCTCGCGGTTTTGTTGCGCGGGAATACACGGCGCGTGAAGGGCCCGACGGCGGCGCAAGTTGCCGGGCATATCTACCGGGCGCTGCGGCAGCAGAATTATTTTGGTCAGACGGCGAGCGCCGGCGCCGTGAAAACCATTTCCACGGGCAAGTAGCCCAGACAACAACTCAATTCATTTGGTTTTGGGCGGGCTTTTTCGGGCGAGGATTTGTGTGCCCGGCTTACTCAGTTGGCCGTGGTGTGTTGCGGCCGTGGCTTTACGTGAATGCTGATCACCGGCTCGCGCAGGGAGCGGAGGGCTTCGAAACAGGAGTCACAAAGTTCTAGGCTCAGCTGGTCTTCGCTTTTTGCGTGGAATGTGTGGTGGCACTCGTAGCAGGTAGAGAATGCCGGACGCTGGCGTTCTTCCCTTACGTGAATTTCTGGATGGACCTCAAGCGTGTTCATAATTTCTCCCCCGTAAGTATAGGCGGATGCGAGATGCCGGATTGAAACATTTGTTCAGGTTGCAGGGAAAGGACTTAGAGCGAGTATTTGGAGGCTTCTGCGTGAATAGCCCTTAAAAGTTTTGGGAGAAGACGCAATTGGGACTTTGGAGTGCGGCGGCCTGGCGCCGCTTTTGAGGTTTAAACATCATCTTCCAGGTAAAGTTTAGGTAGCAGCGCTAACACCGCAAAAGCGGGAGCAGAGCTCCCGCACTCCAAAGGGGACGTTGCAGCTATCCTTCAGCAAGCGATTATACGCATCACCGTACCCGCCCTGAGCATCTATCAACCAAAGTAACTTCTGGCCCGAGTCCAATTGCGAAACTTACACGTGCCTGTGGAGGCTTCCATGTCCATCCGACCCGTAAAACGGCTTGTGAAAGCGAAGCCGACCCGCGAAGGGGCGGGAGTGCATTTGCGCCGGGCCTTCGGCTTCGGGAACACTTCGGAGTTTGACCCCTTCCTGCTGCTGGATGATTTCCGCAACGACGTGCCGGAGGATTACCTGGCGGGCTTTCCGTGGCACCCGCACCGGGGCATCGAGACCATTACTTATGTGCTTGCCGGAACCGTGGAACACAAGGACAGCCTGGGAAATCACGGTGCGATTGCGCCCGGCGATGTGCAGTGGATGACGGCGGGCCGGGGGATCATTCACCAGGAAATGCCCAAGGGTGATGAAGTGGGGCGCATGCACGGCTTTCAGTTGTGGGCGAACCTACCGGCATCCCAGAAGATGACGCCGCCGCGCTATCAGGAAGTGAATTCGCCGGAGATTCCCGAAGTTACCGACGACGACGGCACCAGTGTGCGGATCGTCTGCGGGAGTTTTTGGGGGAAGAAGGGGCCGGTGGACGGGATCGCGACCGATCCCATTTATATTGATGTGACGGTGCCGCCGGGTAAGAGGAAAGTGCTGCCGGTGGAGACAACGCGGCATGCGTTCGCATACGTTTTCGCGGGAACGGGAAAGTTTTGCAATGCTTCCGAGCCGCTCTCGGTTCCGACAGAGTCTGTGGGCTGGCTGGATACGAAACCTCCTGCCGAGGCGGACAACCGCTCGCTGGTGCTCTTTGATCGCGGCGATGAAGTGATGGTGCAGGCGGGCGACGATGGTTTGCGCTTTCTACTGGTTTCGGGGAAGCCGCTGGAAGAGCCGGTGGCGTGGTATGGGCCGATCGTGATGAATTCGCAGGCGGAGTTGCGCCAGGCGTTTGATGAGCTGGATCGCGGGACGTTTTTGAAGGCTGAGAAATAGGATCGATGGAAGAGGTGGAATAATTGACAGGGTTAGAAATCGAATTGAACTTGGTACCGAATGATGAAATCGCAAAAGCGGGAGCGTTGCTCCCGCACTCCAAAAGTTAGTAGATGATGGGGAGTTTGGAGAAGTCGGCTTCGGTGTCGTCAGTTACGCGTAGGACTAGAAGGGTGCGATCGTCGTGCGGCAGCCGGCCGGGGCCGGTGTGCTCGTCGGTGGCCTTGATGATGCGTTGCGCCACTTTATAGCCGGGGTCGGCGGAAGTGACGGTGGACAAGAGCCCCATGAGGCGGTCCACTCCGTATTCCTCCTGCTCTTTGTTCATGGATTCGTGAATGCCGTCGGAGGCGAACACGACCACGTCGCCGGGGGAAAGACTGAGCGTCACTTGTTCATATTCCGCTTCGGGCAACAGGCCCAACGGCATCCCGGCTACATTAATCTCGGTGACTTCACGATTGCGGATAAGCAGCGGCAGCGTGCCGCCGGCATTGGCGATGGTGAGCTCGCGAAGTGCGGCGTCATACACGGCGAACTGCATGGCGATGAAGCGCGCGTCGAGGCGGGCGGCAAGCAGGCGGCTGTTGAGCTGCTCGAGCATTTCGGACGGCGAAATCTCGTTGTCGTGGACGAGTTCGCGCAGGATGCCGATGGCCAGAGAGCCGTAAAGGGCGGCCGCCGTGCCTTTGCCGGAAACATCGCCATTGGCGATGGCCAGGCGGCCGACGCCATACGGAAGCAGGTCGTAAAAATCGCCCCCCAGCTCGCGGGCCGGCACGTAGGCCGTGGCCAGATCGAGGCCAGGGATTTCCTTCGCGCCGCTGGGAAGAAGCTGCCGCTGAATCTCTCGCGCGGTCTCCAGGTCGTTCATCATCCGCGCCTGACTTTCGCGGGCGTCTTCGAAGAGCCGGGAATTTTCTAGCGCGACGGCGATGTAGGAGCCGAGAATGTTCAGCAGGCGCTCATGTTCGGCGCTGAAGGCGTGCGGCTTCGTGCTTTCGAGGTCCAGAACTCCCACCAGGCGGTCGCGAAGCAGCAGCGGCACAACCAGTTCGGAGCGCACTTCGACTTCTTCGCCGCAGGAGACGTAACGCGGGTCAAGGCGCACATCCACCACGCGGATGGTGCGGCGTTCGGCGGCCGCGGCTCCGGTGATGCCCTGATGAAGAGGCATCTGAAACCGCGACGGAAGCGAATTTTCGTAACGTTGGGCGAAGACGCTTTCGAGCATCTGGGTTGATTCATTCCAGAGCATGACGGCGAAGACGTGATAGTCCACGAGCTTCTTGACGCGCTCGGCGATTCGCCGCAGGAGCTCCTCGCGGTCGAGAATGGAGGTGAGCTCGTGGCTGATTTCGTAGAGAAGCGCGATGCTCTGGGCCTGCTCCGGCTGGGCGACGAGCAAGGCGGACGCGGCGGGGTCGGCATCGCCGAGAAGCGAGAAGGGAATTGGATTTGGCGAGCTCTGATCCATGAGGAGAAACCTGACTAAGAGTTTAGATGATATCGAGTCAACTTGGTTTCATGAACTGAAAAATTAATGCCCAGCTGGCAAACAACGGCCATGCGAGCGGGTGGAGAGAGTTGCAGGCCATTTTGGCGCGCCTCCCCTTGGCTAGACGTACACTGATTGAACGAAAATTCCTTCTCGTCAACTCAGTGATACGCAGGGTTGCGGGCGGTTGTTACAGGTCCGGCGGGCTTACTTTACTTCCCAGACGTCGCCGCCACGGAGCAGTTTATTGAGGTTTCCGGGCCCTTTTTGCTGGGTGATGGCAGCGACCTGGTCGTTGACCACGTCTTCGTAGCGCGGCAGGTCGTCCCAGGCGCGCAGAACGCCGATAGGGATGGGAAAGCCGGGGCGGTCTTCCATGTGCGAGAGCAGGAAGGCGTAGGAGGGGCGCGGGTGGTGCGCGTCGTGGACGATCAGGTCGGACTCCGAAAAGCCGTTGCCGAGGGGCACGACTTCGATGTCGCCATCGGGCTTGCGGCGAATTCCTTTGTCGCGAGCCTTTCCAAAGACGAGGGGCTTGCCATGCTCGAGCTGGATGACATGCTCGCTGCGGGCCTCTTTTTCCGTGACGCCGGTCCATGCGCCGTCGTTGAAGATGTTGCAGTTCTGCAGGATTTCGACGAAGGCGGAGCCTTTGTGAGCGGCGGCGGCCCGCAAGGTGTCTTTCAGGTGGGCCTGGAAAATGTCCACGGAGCGGGCCACGAATGTGGCTTCGGCGCCGATGGCCAGAGAGATCGGATTGAACGGGCGATCCGGCGAGCCGTAGGGAGTGGACTTGGTGACCTTCTGGAATTCAGAGGTGGGCGAATATTGACCCTTGGTCAAGCCGTAGATGCGGTTGTTGAAGAGCAGGAACTTGATACCGACATTGCGGCGCAGCATGTGAATCGTGTGGTTGCCGCCAATAGCGAGCGCGTCGCCATCGCCGGTCACCAACCAGACTTCGAGCTCCGGATGGGCAATCTTGAGGCCCGTGGCGATGGCCGGCGCGCGGCCATGGATGGTGTGAAACCCGAAGGTGTTCATGTAATAGGGGAAGCGACTGGCGCAGCCGATGCCGGAAATGACCACGAAATTCTCGCGGCGCACGCCAAGCTCCGGGAATACGGACTGCACGGCGGCCAGAATGGCGTAATCGCCGCAGCCGGGGCACCAGCGCACTTCCTGGTCGGTCTGAAAATCTTTTCTTGTAAGCGGCGGTAGGGCGGTCGTGGTCATTACAATCTCCTAAACTCCCAGCATTTCCTCGATCTTCTGTTCGAGTTCACTTTGCTTGAAGGGACGTCCTTGAATTTTGTTGAGGCCGACGGCGTTGACGAGATATTTCGCGCGCAACATCCACAGCAACTGGCCCATGTTGAGTTCCGGAACGAGAACCTTTTTGTAGCGCTTCAAAACATCGCCGACGTTGCCTGGCAGCGGATTCAGATGGCGCAAGTGCAGATGGCCAATCTTGCGTCCTTTTTCACGCTGCTCATTTACGGCCTGGGCTACTGAGCCGAAGGTGGAACCCCAGGAAACAAGGAGCAGGTCTCCCTCGGGATCGCCCGTGGGCACCGCATCGGGAATGTCCTGGCGGACGGCTTCCACCTTTGCGGCGCGGATGCGCACCATTTTTTCGTGGTTCAGCGGCTCGTAATTGATGTTGCCTGTGGTTTCCTGCTTTTCGATGCCACCGATGCGGTGTTCGAGGCCGGGCGTGCCGGGAATGGCCCACGGACGCGCCAGTGTTTGCGGGTCGCGCTTATACGGGAAAAAGCCTTCGGGATTGGTCTCAAACTTCACAGGGATCGGCGGAATTTCCTCGGCGGTAGGGATGCGCCAGGGTTCCGCACCGTTGGCGAGATAGCCGTCGGAGAGAATGATGACCGGCACCATGTACTTGAGCGCGATGCGGCTGGCTTCGAGGGCGATCCAGAAGCAATCGCCGGGTGTGGAAGGGGCCAGAACGGGAACAGGAGCTTCGGAATTGCGGCCAAACATCGCCTGCAGCAAATCGGCTTGTTCCGTCTTGGTCGGCAAGCCGGTGGAGGGCCCGCCCCGCTGAATATCGCAAATCACGATGGGCAGTTCGGTCATTACTGCGAGTCCGATGGCTTCCGTCTTCAGCGCCATTCCGGGGCCAGAGGTTGTGGTAATTGCTAGTGCGCCGGAATAAGCGGCGCCGATGGAACTGGTGATGGCGGCGATTTCGTCTTCAGCTTGAAAGGTGAGGACGCCGAAGTTCTTGTATTTTGAGAGTTCATGCAAGATGTCGGAAGCCGGCGTGATGGGATAGCTGCCGAGATATAGCTTCAAGCCCGCCTTCTGGGCCGCGGTGACGAAGCCGATGGCTAGAGCCTGATTGCCGCTGAGGTTGCGATAGGTACCCGGCGTAAGCTGCGCGGGCGGAATTTCGTAGCTGATCTGAAATGCTTCGGTGGCTTCGCAATAGGAATAGCCGGCTTTCAGCGCCAATTTGTTGGCTTCGGAGAGCAACGGCTTTTTGCTGAACTTGTCGTCAATCCAACGGACGGTCGGGTCCATGGAGCGGTTGTAGAGCCAGTAGCACATGCCCAGCGCGAAGAAATTCTTGCAGCGATCCATCGATTTGGCGTCGAGCCCGAGATGCGCCAGCGCTGCGCGGGTCAAACGTTGCAATTCCACTGGGAACACGCGGAACTTGTCCAGCGTGTTGTCTTCGAGGGGGTTCGATGTGACGTGCGCCTTGCGCAGATCCACTTCCTCGAAACTGTCGGAATTTACGATCAGGATTCCGTTGGCCTTCAGGTCCGCGAGATTCACTTTCAATGCAGCGGGGTTCATCGCCACCAGCACATCCACGGAATCGCCTGGCGTGAAGACTTCACCGGAAGAAAAATTCAACTGGAAGCCGCTGACTCCGGGAACCGTGCCGGCCGGGGCGCGAATTTCGGCGGGAAAGTCGGGGAACGTGGCGATGTCGTTCCCGTAGATCGCGACCGTGTTCGTAAACTGGCTGCCGGTAATCTGCATGCCGTCGCCGGAATCGCCGGCGAAGCGGATAACTGCTTGTTCGATAACTTCCCGTTTGGTTTTTCCCGAAGGAATATCCATTAATGTTGACATGATGGCGCTTAACCCCCGTCCTGCGGACTGCTCACCCTGGAGCGTGGAGAGTGGTCCTTATTCGGTGGGCGGTCCGAGATCCAGTTCGCGGGAGCGAACACCTGACCGCCAGAAGCCGACAGCTAAGAATAACACACCGTTGCGCAGCAAGCGGGAATGGCGGGGCCTAGGTGCTTTGCTGGGCTTCCTTTGCCGCGCAGGCTTCCACGAAACGCGTGTGGCAGTAAAGCAGCAGCCAGATGAGCAGGACGCCAGGAATCAAGGAGAGGACGCCAAACATCCGGGTCTGAGCAAACGCAGCCTGACCCATCGGGCCTTCGGGAAGATTCATCTGAGACATTATTTCCTGCAAGTTGCGGTCGTAGCTTGGGCTGACCAGGGAGACTGTGCCGCTGGCCATCCAGAAAAAATACTGCCCAAGCATCAGCGGATAACTCCATCGCTTCAGGCGCAGCATCCCGGTGGCGCCCGCGAGCACGAGTCCGGCGGAAAGATAAAAGAGTACTACGCCGAGGGCACCGTGAACACGGTAGCCAAAGAGGATTACGTTGACCGGAAAGTTCGTGAAAGGAAGTAACAAGCTGAAACCGGCGGAAAAAATGGAAAAGCCCGCGAGGATGGCCAGGGGGAGAGGGCAACGCGGCTGCGGCGGTGCGGCAGGCTGGTCATCGTTTCTGGCTATTGCCAGAAACTGCTCTTTCACTCCGCTCTGATTGAACAGGAGCAACCACCAGAATCCGATCAGAAAAGGAATTCCATACACTACGCAGATCAGGATGCGGAGAAAAGGAAAGCCAACCGAAGTATCCGCGGGCATCTCAGGGAACGGCGCGAAGGCCATGAACAGCAATATGACGCCGCAGAAAGCAGCCATCACACCGCCCCAAACCAGCATGGAGACGCGGGCCCATTTCTTCAGGCGCAGCACCCCGACGCTGGTGAATATGCCAAAAATGGCCAGGCCGCCGAACAAACCCATCATTGCGACGGCCAGTGGTTTGGCAAAAGGCGGAATTGCCGGGGAGTTGTTCGGCGGCATCATGGACATCCCGGCGATAGTGGCAACCGCGATCAGGATGGTAAACACACTGACCAGAATGCCGACGATTCCGGCGGCAACGACCGCACTGGATGGGCCAAGAGGCTTCATATGGGTCAGCTATATATCATTTCCGCGGGCGTGACGATAGAGCGGGCGGACGTAGGCGCCCTGCAAGGGTTTTCGCGGTGGGGATCAGTTCTGGACAGGTTCCGACTGCGCCGGCGGTTCGAACTGGCGCTTCACGCTGGGCAAGCGGAAGAAGAAAAGCCACCAGACGCTGATGGGAAACATTGCGACGACCAGGGAAATGGCGAGCAACTGCTTGAACGATTCCACTTCGCTGACGAAGTGTTCGGGAATGAAGAAAGTCTCAAACGGGCGGAAGGCAATCATGCACAGGCAGAAACAGAGCGCCACGGTGGCCCACAAGAGCGCCGCTCTGCGCGCCCACGGCTTCAACTGGAATAATCCGATGCCGATGCGAATCCCGGAGGCGATGAGGAAAAGCGGCACCGTGGATAGAAGAAGCAAGGTGAATGGGTAGAGTTCGTACAAGTGTTTGCCATGGGAATCGGGCGGCGCGTTGAGGACGCCGAGGAAGAGACTGCCCCAGACAAAAAATGCGGATCCGCTGCCGAGGATGGCGAGAGCGGAGGCGCAGGTAACGCCCGCGGAACGTCGGGTGGATGTCCAAACGGTTTCAGTCATGACTGTGGAGAAGAAGAACACATGGGGGAAGGAGTGAAAAGGGTACGAAAGAGGGCGATTTGCGCAAAACGGCACTTGACGTTCGCTTTCTTTTCGCCTAGAGTGTGTCCAGGTTAGACAGGTCCTGCTACGGCAGAAGGCTGAGTGCAGACGCCGCACGGCAAGAAGGAAGCGGCAAGCCGCGGAGGCTACTGATGGCGCTGACAAAACGGCAAAAGGAAGTTCTGGATTACCTGGTTGCCTTCGAGACGAAGCACGGCTACGCGCCGAGTTTCGAGGAAATCGGGAAGGGCTTGAAGCTGACTTCGCTGGCCACTGTGCACAAGCACATCAGCACGCTGGAGAAGAAGGGTTTTATACGGCGGGGCTATAACCAGAGCCGTTCGATTGAGATTGTGCAATTGCCGAAATCGGTGAAGGAGCAGGTGATCGAGCGGCGCATCCAGGAATTGCCGCTGGTGGGGCGCATTGCCGCCGGCCGGCCGCTCGAAGCGGTGGAAGAGCGCGAAACGATTTCGCTGGGAGATTTTGCGCGCGGAGGCAATTCCTTCGTGCTACAGGTGAAAGGCAGTTCCATGATCGAGGACCACATCATGGACGGAGATTATGTGGTGTGCGAGCAGACCCAGGTGGCGAATGCGGGAGATATTGTGGTGGCGCTGGTGGCGGGAGACGAAGCCACGCTGAAGCGGTTTTATCGCGAAGGCTCCGGCAAGGTGCGGTTGCAGCCGGCCAATTCGGAGATGGCTCCCATCCTGCTTCCGGCGGGCGACGTGAAGATTCAGGGAAGAGTCATCGGAGTTCTCCGCAAATACTAAGGTAATCTCCTGAGGGAATGACGGGCGCTTCTGGGCTACACTGAAGCGATGCTGGCGACCCTGCAAATTTCGGGCAAAATTTCTTGAGCGGCGCGGCGAGCAACAGCAATTTCTCCGCTTGGTTTCGGGCGAATGCGGCGGGGGTCGCGCTCTTTCTTTTTCTTCAACTTCTCCTGCCTCCCTCCGGCTTCGGCTACGCGGTGCTTGCGCATCAAGCCCTGATTGATACCACCTGGGAATCGCACATCAAGCCGCTGCTGAAGGCCCGATATCCCGAGGCGACGGAAGAAGAGTTGAGCGCCGCGCAGGCTTACGCGTACGGCGGCTCCATCATCCAGGACCTTGGTTACTATCCGCACGGCAGCGCGTTTTTCAGCGACCTGACACACTACGTTCGCAGCGGCGATTTTGTGCTGGCGCTTTTGCGGGATGCGCAGAATGTGTATGACTACGCGTTCGCGCTAGGGGCGCTTTCGCATTACGCGACGGACAACCAAGGGCACCGGCTGGCGACCAATCGCGCTGTTCCCGTGCTGTACCCGAAACTTAAGGTCAAGTTCGGCGATTTCGTGACGTATGAGGACGATACGCTGGCCCACGTGAAAACGGAATTCGGCTTTGACGTTCTGCAAGTGGCTCAGGGGCAATACGCTCCCTCGAGTTATCACGACTTCATCGGATTCGAGGTCTCCCGCCCGCTGCTGGACCAGGCCTTTCAACAGGTCTACGGAATTGAATTAAATTCCGTGCTCGACGACGAAGAGAAGGCGCTGAATTCTTACCGCCGGGACGTCAGCAAATTGATTCCGGAAGCGACCCGCATCGCCTGGACCCTGAAGAGCAAGGAGATCAAGGCGGATGAGCCGGGCGCCACACACCGGAGATTTCTCTACAATCTTTCGCGATCGGAGTATGAAAAGCAGTGGGGCAAGGATTACCAGCGGCCCAGCTGGAAGGAAAGGTTTTATGCGTTTCTCTACAAACTGCTGCCGAAGATCGGGCCGCTCAGGGTGCTGCAGCTGAAGACTCCCACACCGGAGACCGAGAAGATGTTTGAGGAGAGCTTCAATGCCTCGGTTCAGCAATATCAGCACCTGTTGGGCGACGAGCAACGGGGGACGCTGCGGCTGCCGAATTTGAATTTTGACGTGGGAAGCGAAACCGCCGGCGGCAAATACCGCCTGAATGACGATGCCCACGCGCAATTGCTGCACCGATTGGCCGTGAAGCAATTCGGTTGCGTTTCCCCGGACTTGCGTGAGGAGATTTTAGGCTTTTTTGCCAATGTGGATGCCCCGTATAACGGCAAGCAAGACAAGAAGACCTGGGATCACGTCCAGGCTGAGCTGGAATCATTGAAAGAAATGGAGCCAGGGGCCGGGCCCGTGCATCCAACCTCTTTAGCGTTACCTGCCGGCGTGAATCCCCGCGCGGACTAGGGTAGACTGCTAACTCCTTCGAGAGGAATTATCTCGAGGCATAGGACGCCCTTACTCGTGACCACAAAAACTCCCAGCCTTCTTCTGGTCGGCGCACCCGACCCAAGCCGTGATGCGCTTGGCCAGCTTCTGGCCGACGCGGGTTACGCGCTGACGACTGCCGATTCCAGCGAAGACGCCCTTCACAAGATGCAGGGGACGCCGCCGGACACTCTGCTGCTCTCCGCGGCGGGGGGAAGCGGTTCCTGCAACGAAGCGATCGCGGTCGCCCGGTCGCACAATCCGGACACGCGGATCGTCGTGTTATCCGCGGGCAGCGCGGCGGACCGCGCCCGGGCTCTCGATCTCGGCGCCGATGATGTGGTGGCGGTCCCCTGGACGGAAAGCGAACTGTTGGCGCGAGTCCGCGCGCAATTGCGGCAGAAGAATGCCGTGGAAAAACTGGAACAAAAGACGCGCATTGCGGAAGAGAGTTTCGACGTGGCGCAAACTGCGTTTCAGGCGCTGGCAGTCACGGAAAAGATGACGCGCGATGCGTTCTCGCTGGAGCGGATTCTGAAAATTGGGGTGCTTTCGCTGTTAGGGCTGGCGCTGATCATTTCCGGAGTGTTTTTCCTCTACTCGCGCCGCGCGGACAAGGAGACCAAGCGAGCGTATGGCGAGATTGCGCAGCTGGAGCACAGCGTGCAAACAGAAGCTCAGCTTCTGGCGTCCGCCCGGCGGTTGCGGGACGACCCGTCCAATTCGGACATGCTGCAGCAGAAAGAGCAGTTGCAGAAGCAGAGCGAGGAATTGAAGAAAAAACTGGCCGTGCAAAATGACGGCGCTGCCGCCGACCTCCGGCGTCAGCTGGATGAAACCACCAGCCGGCTCGCCAGGATCGAGGGGCAATCACAAGCGGCGGAAAGCATCATCCGAGCTTACGCCCCGAGCGTGGGCTTGCTGCATGTTTCTGTAGCCTTCAACGATAAATCGTCCGGCCGGCGGCTTCGTTATGGCGGAATGGATAGCGACGGCTCGCCGTTGAAAGACAGCGACGGGAACCCGGTGTATACCACGGAAGGCCGCGGCCCCGAAGTGCGCGGCGACTTCTTTGGCACCGGATTTATCGTCGGAGACGGAAAAATCCTGACCAACCATCACGTGGTGCAGCCGTGGTGGGAGAATCAAGAGTTGGCCGGGGCGATGAAACAGGGACTGGAACCAGTGATCGCGGAAATGACTGCTTATTTTCCGGGCGAGACGAACGGCATTCCCGTAAACATTTCACAGATCTCGAAAGAAGCGGATCTTGCTTTGGTCCATGGCGATCTTTCGGAGTTGCACCGGCCGATTCTGAAGCTGGACGCCAGCAAGGAAGCGGCGGTGAGCGGCGAAGAGTTGATCAGCGTGGGCTACGCAACGGGTCTGGATGCGATTCTCGCGCGCGCCGGAGACGATATCGTGCAGCAGATCGTGAAAACGAGTGCGGGGGATCCGAAGCTCGTGCTGGTGGAACTGGCGAAGAGAAAACTGATCCGGCCGCTGGTTACGCAGGGTCACGTCGGCGACGTTTTGCCCGATAAGATCGTGTACGACGCGCAGACCACTTCGGGCGGGTCCGGCGGGCCGCTGCTGAATCGCCAAGGTGGAGTGATTGGAGTGACCTTCGCGATCGTGAGGGGTTTTGGCGGCTCGAATTTCGGCGTGCCGATCCGCTACGCGCTTCCGCTGATGAAACACTAGCTTTCAACACGCCACCACTCGCAGATTGAAAATTCCGGTTCGCGCGATGCAAATAATGGCGCTTCGCATTTCCGCCGCCCGTGAAAGAATGTAAAATTTCGCATCTGACTATCGGCCGGCTAGATTGGTGCCTGTGAAGAAGAATCGACCCATCCACAAATTGCTGGCTGCCAACCGCAGCGAAATCGCCATCCGCATCTTCCGCGCGGCCAATGAGCTAGGTCTTCGAACTGTAGCGATCTACTCGCACGAGGACCGCCTGGCGCTTCATCGCTTCAAGGCGGATGAGGCGTATCAGGTTGGCGCGGGGAAAGGGCCGGTTGAGGCTTATCTCGATATCCCGGGAATCATCGCGATCGCCAAGGCGCATGAGGTGGATGCGATTCATCCGGGCTATGGATTTTTGGCCGAGAATCCGGCGCTTGCGCGAGCTTGCGCCAAAGCGGGGTTGATATTCGTTGGGCCCACGCCGGAATTACTCGAACTGCTTGGCGACAAGACTGCGGCGCGAAGGCTTGCTACCAGGGCCGGTGTGCTGGTGTTGCCCGGCACGGAGAAATCGGTTTCTTCCACAGCCGAAGCGAAGAAAATTGCCAGAGAGATCGGATATCCGGTCATCGTGAAGGCAGCGATGGGCGGCGGCGGGCGCGGCATGCGAGTCGTTCGAGACGAGGCGCAACTCGCGGTGCGTTTGGAAGAGGCGCAGGGCGAAGCGAAGTCGGCGTTCGGCGACGCTTCCGTTTTCCTGGAAAAATACCTTCCGCGCGCGAAACACATCGAAGTGCAAATTCTTGCCGACGAACACGGCAATCTGCTACATCTTTACGAACGCGATTGCTCCGTGCAGCGGCGACACCAGAAAGTTGTCGAAGTTGCCCCGGCCATGAATCTTCCTCAAAGCGTGCGGGCGGGGCTGTGCGCTGCGGCGGTGCAGATTGCCCGCACCGCGAATTATCGCAACGCCTGCACAGTCGAATTCCTCTACGACGTCGATTCGCAGAATTGGTATTTCATCGAAGTGAACCCGCGCGTGCAGGTGGAACACACGGTGACGGAGATGGTCACCGGCGTGGACATCGTGCGCTCGCAGATTCTGATTGCGCAGGGCCACAAGCTGCACGAGGAACCGCTGGCGTTGCCGGTACAGGGAAAAATTCCCCTGTACGGCGCGGCGCTGCAATGCCGCGTCACTACGGAAGACCCGGCGAAAAACTTCGCGCCGGACTACGGGAAAATTTCCACCTATCGCTCCCCGGCGGGATTCGGCATTCGCCTCGACGGCGGGACGGCTTATGCCGGGGCGGTGCTCGCGGCATACTACGACTCATTGTTGGTGAAGGTGACTGCGTGGGGCACCAACTTAAACGAAGCTTGCCAGCGGATGGATCGTGCCTTGCGTGAATTCCGCATCCGCGGAGTGAAGACAAACATCCCTTTCGTTGAAAACGTCGTGAACCATCCAAAGTTTCGGGCCGGCGAGGTGACGACTTCTTTTCTGGACGAATCTCCCGAGCTTTTTCACTTTTCGGGCCGCTCGGATCGCGCCACCAAACTGCTTACGTATCTCGGGGACGTCATTCTGAACGGCAATCCGGAGGTGAAAGGGAAGAAGCGACCCGAACAACTCGAGAAGGCGGTAATCCCGTCGGTGCCAGGGATCGAGCCGCTGCCGGGCACGCGCCAGTTGCTCAAGAAACTTGGGCCGAAAAAATTCGCGGCCTGGGCGCGAAAAGAAAAGCGATTGCTGGTGACGGACACGACCTTCCGCGATGCCCACCAGTCTTTGATGGCCACGCGCGTGCGCACTTTCGACCTGCTGGCCACCGCCGGCGCCGTTGCGCAGCGGCTTCCGAATCTCTTCAGCCTGGAAATGTGGGGCGGCGCGACGTTTGACACGTCGATGCGCTTTTTGCACGAGGATCCATGGCAGCGCTTGCGTGAACTGCGCGAGCGCATCCCGAACATCTGTTTTCAGATGCTGCTGCGAGGCGCCAATGCGGTGGGCTATACCTCGTACCCGGACAATGTGGTGCAGAGATTCGTGAAAGAGTCTTATCGCCAGGGCATCGACATTTTCCGCATTTTCGATTCGCTGAATTCGATTGAAAACATGCGCGTTTCGATGGACGCAGCACTCGAAACTGGCGCCATCTGCGAAGCGGCCATCTGCTACACCGGCGACCTCCTGGACAAGAGCCGCCCGAAATATTCTTTGAAATATTATGTCGGGATGGCCAAGCAGCTTGAAAAATTGGGCGCGCATTTTCTCTGCATTAAGGATATGGCGGGTTTGTGCAAGCCTTATGCCGCTTTTGCGCTGGTGAGGGCGCTGCGCGAAGAAATTGGCATCCCGATTCATTTTCATACGCACGACACCAGCGGCCTGAACGCCGCGTCGCTGCTGAAGGCAGCGGAAGCGGGCGTGGACGTGGCCGACGCCGCGGTCGCTTCCATGAGCGGCGGCACCAGCCAGCCCAATCTGAACGCGATCGTCGAAACGCTGAAAAGCACACCGCGGGACACGCAACTCGACTCCGAAACCCTCAACGAATGCTCCGAATACTGGGAAACCGTGCGCACCTATTATTCTCCGTTTGACTCGGGGCCCAGGTCAGGTTCCGCGCGCCTTTATGAGCACGAAATTCCCGGCGGACAATTTACCAATCTGCGCGAACAAGCTGCCGCCATGGGGCTCGGCCATCGCTGGCGTGAGGTAGAAAAAACGTACGCCGAGGTGAACCAGCTGTTCGGCGACATCGTGAAAGTCACTCCGTCAAGCAAAACGGTCGGTGACATGGCGCTGTTTCTACTGGCCAATGAAATGAAGGCTGCTGATTTGCTGGGGCTTCCCGAAAATCACGATATTTCACTGCCGAATTCGGTGGTGGAGATGTTCTCCGGCGCGCTCGGTGTCCCTCCGGGAGGTTGGCCGAAGAAATTGCAGCGCATCATTCTGCGCGGCCAGGCTCCGCTGAAGGGGCGCCCCAGTGCAAGTCTTCCAGCGGCCAACTTTGCCGCGGAACAATCGGAGCTACAGAAAAAAGTGGGTCACCCCGTCGAGGTTGATGCGCTAGTCAGCTATTTGCTCTACCCCGATGTTTATCTGAAGTACGATAAATTCCGCCAGACTTACGCGGATGCCAGTGTTCTGCCGACTCCTGCCTTTTTCTATGGCCTGCAGCCGGGCGAAGAGATCACCGTCGAGATCGAGCCGGGCAAGACGATGATCGTAAAGTTTCTCACCATCGGCGAAGCGCATCCCGACGGAACGCGCACGCTTTTCTTCGAGCTCAACGGACAGCCGCGCGAAGTCACAGTACGCGACCGGGCACTGCGGGTCGTCGAGCGCAGCCATCCGAAGGTCAATCCCGAAGACCCGGGCCAAGTCGGCGCTCCCACCGCAGGCCTGGTGAGCTCAATCGCCGTGCAGGTTAACCATCCCGTCGAACGTGGTGCTAAACTTTTGACACTGGAAGCCATGAAGATGCAATCGAACATTTATGCGCCGATCTCCGGGCGTGTCACAAAACTCCACGTGGCCCCAGGGCAGCACGTGGAAGCGAAGGATCTTCTGGTCGTCATCGCTCCGTGAGCGCACCAAATCTCATCAAGTACGAACAATTTCCATCGCGGTACCTTAGCAATCGCCGCGACCTGATTGTCTATCTCCCGCCCGGCTATCGTGAGCAGCCCGATCGGGCTTATCCCATCCTTTATTTGCACGACGGGCAAAATCTTTTTGACGGCGCCACATCGTTCATTCCCGGAATGGACTGGCACGTGGGACAAACCGCGGACTACTTGACTTACGAAGGCCTGGTCGAGCCGATGATCATCGTCGGCATTTATAACGCGGGCAAGCAGCGGCTTGGGGAATACACGCCGACGCGCGCGCCAAAGCTGGGCGGCGGCCGGGCGAATCGCTACGCGAAATTTTTGCTGCAAGAGGTGCGGCCTTTCATTCAAAGGGAGTATCGCGTCGCCGAAGGGCCGGAACGCACCGGAATCGGCGGCTCGTCGCTCGGCGGGCTTGTATCCTTATATCTGGGCCTGAAACTTCCGAAGATTTTTGGCAGGATTGCCGCGCTATCCCCCTCGGTTTGGTGGAACGAACGCGTAATTCTGCGCTTCGCGGCGGCCGCGCCGGTGCATCCTCATCCGCGCATCTGGCTGGATGCCGGCACGCGCGAAGGCGGACGCACCGTCGAGGACGTAGAGCGCTTCCGCGACGTTCTCCTTGGCAAAGGCTGGCAGTTGGAGCGCGATCTGCATTACGAACGCGTGGAAGGCGCCGAGCACAACGAAGCCGCCTGGGCTCAGCGCGTCGGCCCTTTTCTCCAATTTTTGTTTCCCGCCCGTTAAACACAGGTATAATCCGCGCAGTTTATTCGAAGGCAAGAGCCATCCTGCTTGCCACTTGTTTGCAGGGAACAACCCATGTCACCGGATCGCGCCATTTCCATCCTGTGTGTCACCTCTTACGAAAAGGGGCAGGACTTCCTGCGGGCGTGCAAGGCCCTTGGATGCACCGTCTTTCTTTTAACCGTCGAAAAACTTCGCAAAGGAAATTGGCCGCGTGAAGCTATCGACGAAATGTTTTTCATGCCCGAGGAGCTTCCCTTACAGGACCTGCTGCACGCGGTGAGTTACGCGGCGCGCAGCCGGCAGATTGACCGCATTGTGGCGCTGGACGAATTTGATCTCGAAAACGTCGCGGCGATTCGCGAACACATGCGCCTGCCTGGAATGGGCCTGACCACGGTGCATTATTTTCGGGACAAACTTGCGATGCGCATGCGGGCCCGGGAAGCGGGAATCCTGGTTCCGGAATTCATGCACGTTCTGAATCATGAAAATCTGCGGGAGTTCATGAATCGCGTGCCGGGGCCCTGGCTGCTGAAGCCGCGAACGCAGGCTTCCGGCATCGGCATGAAAAAGATCAATGCGAGCGACGAGCTGTGGCCGTGGCTGGAACAGCTTGGCGATAACCAGTCGCAGTACCTGCTTGAGCAATTCATTCCTGGCCGTGTTTTTCATGTGGATGGCATTGTTTCTGAAAAGAGGGTTTTGTTTGCCGAGGCCCACGCGTACGGGATGCCGCCGCTCGACGTTTCGCATCACGGCGGAGTTTTCACCACGCGGACGCTGCTGCGCGATTCGGAAGATGCGTTGGCGATTAAGGAAGTCCACCAGAAACTGGTAGACGCGCTCGGGCTGGTACGCGGAGTTACGCATACGGAATTCCTGAAATCCCACGCCGACGGGCGCTTTTACTTCCTGGAAATTGCCGCGCGGATCGGCGGCGCCTATATCTCGAATGTTGTCCAGGCCGCGACGGGCATAAATCTGTGGCGCGAGTGGGCGCAACTGGAAGTGGGGGCAGGGAAGCGGCCGTACCACTTGCCTCAGCCGCACGAAGATTTTGCCGGGGTCATTATTTCCCTGGCGCGCCAGCAGGAACCCGACACTTCCGCGTACACGGACCCCGAAATTGTCTATCGCATCTCGAAATATCACCACGCCGGCTTCGTGCTGAAGTCCTCTTCGGCCATACGCATCGAAGAGCTGCTCGCCGATTACGAAAAGAGATTTGTCTCCGACTTCCTGGCTACCCAGCCGGTGCCCGACAAGCCGACTTCCTGAGTCCGTAGCCGCTTCGTTAGTACCTGGGACAGTGGGGACCCTGTTCGTTGGTCTAGTTACTTTCAGGCACCTGTTTACGATACTGTATTTGCTGCGCGCCTCCCCGCGGACTATCTTTTGCTTACTACCCCGGGCCGGAAACCTGCGTGGGGTGTGCTATCCCTGGAGGACCGATGTGGGGTAACAAAAAGCCGGATACGCCGCAAGCCGCGCCGCCGGAATCAAAAAATTCACCAGTGAATTTGCCGCCGAAGACTTCTGCGGCAACTTGGGAGGGAACAACCGCAATGAGTACAGATGCCATGCGTCCTTTGGGTGCAACCGCCGATCGCGCCACCGCGCGCCTCGGACCGAGCCTGCACATCAAGGGCGAAATTACCGGAAGTGAAGATCTACTCCTCGAAGGCACGGTCGAAGGACTGGTGCAGCTCGACGAGCGGAAACTCACCATTGGCGCTTCCGCCAAGGTGACCGCGGATATTATTGCCCGTGAAGTGGTTGTCTACGGCACGGTCAAGGGCAATCTCCGCGCGAAAGACCGCATCGAGATCAAGAAGGACGGCTCGGTGAACGGCGACCTGACCACGGCGCGCATCATGATTGAAGACGGCGCGTACTTCAAAGGCTCCATTGAAATCGACAAGTCCGGAGAGAAAGAATCCGGCAGCAGTGCGTTTTCGCGTTCGGTCTCCGCGCCCGCGGGTGCGGGTGTCGGGCCAAAGACGATCTAAGTTTACTTTTCCTTTCCCAAGTTCTTCCCAAGGACGGCGTCCCGCAACAAACGGGGCGCCGTTTTATTTTATCTTCAGCTTAGCGTCTGCATTATTTAATAACTTGACAAGTCCTCTACTGATAGCTATGGTTTGGGCGGTTATCCACTCTCCGGAGCGGTGAATGATCCGGCGGGCGTCCGCCCGTGCTTGCCGGTCCCGCTCAAACTGCTATTCGCTTCGCAGGAGTTCAGACATGCCGCGAGGCGTGCACAATTCGGTTTTTCTCATTTCGGCTTTTGTGATTTTCCTCGGGGGTTGCGGAGGTGGTGGCGGAGGGGGGACTCAGCCGCCGCCTTTGCAACCCGATTTCACTATTGGCCTCTCGGCTTCCGCGGTCAGCATCACGCAGGGGAGCTCGAGCGCGCCCATCAATATTACTGTTACCGGATTAAATGGCTTTTCGGGAAGCGTGCAGGTAACGCTATCTGGAGTGCCTGCGGGTGTGACCAGCAATCCTGCGAGTCCGTTTTCCGTCAGCACGGGGCAGGCGGTTTCGGTGGTTATTGGCGCGTCGCCGGGCGCCGCAACAGGACAGTTCACGATGTCCGCGCAGGCCACGAGCGGTTCGCTTTCCCACTCCGCCCCATTTTCTTTGACAATTCAATCCACTGCCGCTTTGAATCTGCCGCGCTCCACCTTTCTGCGAAATGATTCGGTTCCCGCGGTGGATACACCAACGGGAGAACCGCGACGACGGCAGATTGTCTACGACGTGATTGGGAGGCGCTTGTTTGTGGCCAACCCGGCGATGAATCGCGTGGAAGTTTACGCGGACGCGAATCCCGGGTTGCAGTCGGCGATAGATGCGCCGGGAGCTTCCAGCGTGGATTTGTCGAGCGATGATGCGACGCTTTGGGTGGGCACCGGCACGGAAGAACTTCTCGCGATCTCTACAAGCAGCTTGCAAGTGAGCGCACGCTACCCAATAGCGGGGCTCTCACCGATTCCTGGGACAGTTTTTAATCGCCCCAAGGAAGCGTTGGCGCTGGCCGGCGGCCAGGTTGGTTTGCGGTTGAGGCAATCTTCGGCAAGTGAATCGCTGTTGTCACTTTGGAATCCCACTTCTAACACCGCAATAGACTTGACGCCTCGGGCGCCCGCCGTTTTTCAAAATGGCCTGGGCGTGATGGTGCGATCCGGCGACAGGACGCGTTTGTTGGCCGCGGCGAATGATTCGAGCGGCGAAGCGGTTGTGCTCGACGGAAATGGAAACGTGGCCGGCGGCCCTCAAGTGCTGGGCAGCGGAAGTATCATCGGCCTGGCAGCAAATTCGAACGGCACCCGCTTTGCTGCCCTGATCAATTCATCAGGCGCGCAGCAGCTTGGACTCTTCGACGGATCGCTGAATTTGTTGGGCAGTTACCCGGCGACGAACGCGGCGGGGATTGTATTTTCACGCGATGACCAGACGGTGTATGTGTCCGAAGCGTTGGGAAACGGGCGGGCGATTACAGCGCTCAGCACGAACGGGCTGCAGAAACTTGGGCAGGTTTCTGATCTGGCGGTGCAGGGAATTCCTACGGCCATCGAAGAGATGGACGATTCGCAACTCGCCTGGGGCCGCGGTAATCGCGGGATCGGCGTGATCGACGTTTCCTCACCGGTCATGCTTCCGCTGCCGGCGCCCTCCCTTGCCAATGCTCCCGCGGCTTTGCCCGCGGAGGGTCCAAACACGGGCGGAACGACGCTGTCCATCAGTGGATCGAATTTTCCTACGGGGGCGCAGATTCGCTTCGGTACGCAAAATCCAGTGGCCGCGACCGTGCAGGGTGGTTCACAGTTGCAAGTGACCTCGCCCGCCAGCGCCGCGAGTGGTGCGGTAAACCTGACGGCTTACTTCTCGAATGGGTGGGTGGCCGCCGCGCCAGACGGGTTCAGCTATGGGCCGAGTGTTGAGGCGATTCTGCCGAATGCGGGAGCGTCCGCCGGCGGAGATACGATTTGCTTGCTTGGGTTCGGGTTCGGGAGCAGCGCCGGCGGCATCACGGTGAAGATCGGCGGCCAATCCGCGACCGTGCAGAAAGTGGAAGCCCTGCCGGCTTTTTCAGCGGCCCTCTCGCTCGATACCTCCTACCCCTTCCCGCTCGAACGAATCACGTTGACCACTCCATCCAGCACGGCCGGAAAATCGGATTTATCTCTTGCCACGCCTGCGGGAAACATAACCCTCTCCAAATCCTTTCAATATTTGACGGCCAGGCAAACGTACGCGAACCCGAGCCTTTACAAATTTATTCTGTACGACCAGGGCCGCCAGCAGCTTTATCTCTCGGCGACGGATCACGTGGACGTTTTCGATCTCACTGCGCAGGTGTTTCACAGTCCTCTGGCGCCACCACCGAACGGACCGCCGCCGAATGCGGGGCTGCGCGGGATGACACTCACGCCCGACAACACGCAGTTGATCGTGGCGGATTTTGGCGCACAAAATGTCTACCTGATTAATCCGGATGGCGCTGCCAACAACGGTTCCCATGTTTTCGTCGGTGGAGTGGCGGGATACTTGAACTCCGGCCCGTCGCGCGTCGCTGCCACCAGCGCCCAGAGCGTGTTTGTGGGCCTGAGCGGCGAAGGCGGAACCGCCAACGTGCAACAGCTGCCTCGGGCAGATGAACTTGACAGTGTTTCCCCCCACTTTCGAGCCCGCGCCTCAGCCCCAAGTGACTTCGATCACGGGCGCGCCACTGCTTCAGGCCGACCACAACGGTGATGCGGTGTATCTCGCCTTCGGCAGTGCGCCAGGCGGGCCGGTCGCGTCGTGGTCGGCATCGGCGCCCAACTCCTTCACGGTGTCCACCGCGAAAGATTTTTCCACGGATCTGACCGCTGCTTTGGACGGCACGATGTTCGCTATTCGTTCGAACGAGGCGACGGAAATTCGCAGCTCAGATTTGACGCTAGCTGCCCTGCCCACTTCCGCGGAGCTCGAAACGATACCCAATCGCGTCTCCGTGCCCGGCGTGGCGCTGCATCCCTCTGGCGCGCTGCTCTACGACCCGTTTCTGGATGGCGCGCCGCCCGCGGCTCCTCCTGCAACAGGAATTCATGGCGGCGTTGATATTCGCGACGCACACAGCGGACGGTTGCGCATGCGTGTTTATCTGCCGGAACCCTTTGCGATGCTTTCGACTGACGTGGATGGGCTGCATGGGACTTTTCTGGCCGTGGATGAAAACGGCCAACGGCTTTTCGCGCTGACGACTTCAGGTCTTACCATCCTGCAACTTTCAAGTGTTCCACTGGGAATTGGAACCATCACCCCGGCGGCGGGACCGTCGGCAGGAGGGACAAGCGTCACGATCCGTGGAAGCGGTTTTCAGTCGGGGACAAAAGCCACGCTTGGCGGTACGGCGTTGACGGTCACCTTCCAGGATAAAAACACACTGACATTCACGACGCCGGCACTCTCCTCCGGCGCGCAGCAGTTGGCGCTCACAAACCCCGACGGCGAGAGCGTTTCGCTCGACGCGGCGTTCGTCGCTCAATAATCTTCTTTAACCATTCGGTTGCATCTCACATCCAAGAACTGAGTCTCGCGAAAGCCGCACGCTCATTCGGATTGAGAGGAAAATCAGATGGATCTTGGGCTCGAAGGAAAAATTGCCGTTGTCAGCGGATCCACCGCGGGAATTGGGCTTGCAATCGCTTCCACATTGGCGGCGGAGGGTGCGCAGGTTGTGCTCAACGGGCGGACGGAAGAACGCGTCACCGCCGCGGTCGACTCTATTTTGAAACTGCACAAAGGCGCACGTGTGCGCGGAGTGGCTGCAGATCTCGGCAAAGCCGAGGGCGTGGCGAAATTCGTGGGCCAGGTGCCGGAAGCGGATGTGCTCATCAATAACCTGGGAATTTTCGAAGTGAAACCGTTCGCGGACATTCCAGACGCTGATTGGTTGCGTTTTTTCGAGGTCAACGTGCTGAGCGGGGTGCGCCTGACGCGCCACTATCTTCCTGGAATGCGGCGCAAGAACTGGGGCCGCGTCATTTTCATTTCCAGCGAATCCGCGCAGCAAATCCCCGCGGAAATGATTCACTACGGGATGACGAAAACCGCGCAGGTATCTATTGCTCGCGGCGTTGCGCAAACCGTTGCGGGCACTGGCATCACCGTGAACTCCGTCCTCGTTGGGCCGACTTCTTCGGAAGGCGTAGGCACATTTGTGAAAGATTTTGCCCGGCAACAGGGCATCAGTGAAGCGGAGTTTGAGAAACAGTTTTTCGTGAATATCCGCCCCAGTTCGTTGTTGAAGCGTTTTGAAACGCCCGAGGAAGTCGGCGGCGTGATTGCCTTCGTTGCCAGCGCGCAGGGGGCCGTCATCAACGGAGCGGCGATCCGCGCGGAAGGCGGCGTGGTGACGAGTATTCTCTGACGTTCGAGGGCTACGCCCTCAGGTAATCGGCTCGCCAGGTCTGCACCATCTGCTTGATGGCCTTGCCTCCCTGAATGTTGTCGGCAAGCACTTTTCGCGCCAGTGCAGGAAGTTCCGCATCGCTCGCAAAGCGCATGGCAATCAGTTGGCGGCAAGTGAACTCTGCAATCCTCGGTTTCAAATCCGCCGGCAACAATCGCTCAAGGCGCATGCGTTCTTCCAGGCGAATAACGCGGTTCTGCACCGCCAGCGCGAATAGCCGGGCGTACAGCGTCAGCGCGACCAACGCCGCGGCTACAAGCACGCCGACGAACGCATCCGGCGAGAAGTTGGCCGTTTTCAAACGGTAGATCGACCAACCGAAGTTCAAGGCCATCACGGGCATCACGAAAAAGTGATAACCCGGCACCCACCGCACGTGATTTGCAAAGTTCTGTTCCGCCATGCCCGTTGTTCCTCCGTCTGTGATTTGTATTTCGGCCCCTGACCTTTCGGCCAGTTATTAACTTAGCGCGCCCCGCCGCGTTCTTGCGCAGCCGAATCTCAAAGGATGCACAATCGAGAGATAGCCGTGAAGTTTGCGGCGGGAAGGCAGCATGTCAAATCTAAGTTTTGCGCGGATCATGTACGGAACCAGCCAGGAAGCTCATTCGCCGATGTTCGGAGCGATGTCCAATTTCCCGTCCACGATCCAGAATACACGGAATGTTGATTCCCAAGCCTCCGCGCGTGAAGCCCAGGGTGCGACTGTCGAAAGCATTCTACACAAAGTGTGGATTGCGCTCTCCGAAAAGAAATAGTTCCCGCGACTCCTCTGATTCCGCAATTTGAAAAAGGGCCAAATTATTTTGCGGGCGCCATGCAGGGTGTTCCGTGGAAGTCGTCCTTGAACACCGAGCCGTCTTTCATTACAAATTTCACTTTTTCGAGTTCGCCGATGTCCTTCAGCGGGTCTGCGCCGACCGCGATGATATCGGCATACGCGCCTTCGGCCACCACGCCGAGTTCTCCCTTGCTCCCCAGCATCTCGGCCGGACGCGACGTTGCAGCCTGAATCGCGGCCGTGGGAGACATCCCAAGCTTTACCATCCACTTGAATTCCTCGGCGATCGGCTCCTGCCAGGGAATGCCGCCGATATCCGTGCCAAAAACAATTTTCAGATTGGCCTTCACCGCTTTGCGGAAGGTCGCTTCATGCAAATTAGCGCGCGCGCGATCGCGCTGTCCCTCCGGTGTATCCGCGGGCGCCCAATCCGTGTAATAGACTCCGAGCGTCGGGCAATACCATGTGCCTTGTTTTGCCATCTGCGCGACCTGCGCGTCGGTAATGTCCAGGCCATGCTCGATCGAATCACAGCCGCCATCGAGGCCGCGCTGCAGGCCTTCGCCGTTGTAGGCGTGGCACGCCACTTTCTTCCCCCAGCCGTGGGCTTCGTCCACGATGGCACGCAATTCCTCGACGGTGAGCGTCGGCTGCGAGACGAGGTGGCCTTGCTTGTCCACCCATGAGCGGTGCGTCATATAGACCTTGATCCAGTCCGCGCCGTGCTCGAGCTGCTCGCGCGTCGCCTTGCGCGCTTCCACCGGCCCATCCACGATTTGCACGCCTTTCGGCATCGCGAGTTCGGGAGCGTAGCCTTCGAGGTTGTAGCCGCCGGTTGTCGAAATACCTCGTGTGGCGCCGAAGACGCGCGGGCCGGGGATGGTTCCTTCTTCAATGGCTTGCTTGATACCGATGTCGCCGTAGCCCGCGCCCTCGGTCTCGACGTCGCGCAACGTAGTGAACCCTTGTTCGAGCGCGCGCTTCGCGGCATACGTCGCACGCGCCGCCCGCAACGCGATTCCCGCCTTCAAAATGTTTGCGTCGTAGCCGCCTTTTGCGGGATCCTCGCCCCAGAGAAAAAGATGGGTGTGGGAGTCGATCATGCCGGGAAGCACTGTGGCGTTCGAAAGATCAATCGTCTGAGCACCGGCGGGGATTGACGCGGAGGCGTCGGCAATTTTTTCGATGCGCCGGCCGCGCACGAAGATCAATTGATTCTTCCTCGGCGTTTCACTTTGTCCATCAATCAGCGTACCTGCGCGAATCACGGTCAGCGGCGCAGGTTCCGCTTTTTGCGCCTGCGGGTACGAATCCGCCGCGCACAAACCAACGAGCAAGAAGAGCAGTCCAAAACGTTTCATACCCGCCCCATTCTGTTTTTTAGAGTGTCTTTGGTTCGATCGTCGAAGAGGGCTACGTCCCCAGCAGGTTTCCCTGGATTCGGGTATAGCCGTGCTCCTCGGCCCACAAGCTTAACGGCACGGCGGTCAGATCGTCTACAACGGGAATCGCGTTGCCATCCTTGGTCAGGTCGATGGTGCGCAGGTAGTGTTTGCAGGTATCGCAGCTTTCCACGCGGATGTGAGGGAATTGCTCGGCTACGAAAACGGGGAGTTTCTGCTCTTCCGCCTCTCCGCAATTGGCGCAGAGAATTCGCCGAAACTCCCATTCGAGCGAGCAGAAGGAACAAACAAGGAAACGCTTGCCGCTGTCGCCTTCCGGGCGGAGCACGCCAAGCACGGGCAGGGCATTACAGCGCGGGCAACGGCAGACCGTCATCAACTGGGGGGGCGGCAGCATCGCGCCGGCAACGAAATCCGCGTAGGGTTGTAGCACTGAGCGGGCAAAAAAGTCTTCGAACGGATTGGCCAGCGGAGGTTCAGACGGGGCGGCGACAGGCAGATGAGTTTCCAGCAAACCCGTCTTCCAGAACTCCAGCAGGAGTTCCTGATGCCGCGCGGCGCCCGTGGCCTTCAATTTCCGGGCCTCTTCGACGAGGATTTCCGGAGCGTGGGCTGCGATTACATCGAGAAACTCATCGAACGGACCCAGCAGCACGGGCACATTCAGTTCCGAGCGGAAATCCCCATTCGCCGGCACCACGGGCTTCTTGCCCCATCGTCTGGGAAGGGCTTCGTAGAATTCGCGTTGAAATTTGGCGATCGAGCCGTAGAAGGAAAGAATTTCCCGGGCAAACTCATGGCGCTCGGCCAGGAGAGCGGCGCGCTCGATTCGGGCGCGGTAGTTCACTTTCCCGGCCGCTAGAATGGTCATTTCGACCGGTTGGAATTCGCGACGATCTCTTTATACCATCCGGGATGGTAGCGTTTCGCAAATGCCAGCGAGACGTCGCCGCGAATGACACTGCCAAACGCGCCGCGTTCCGCGAAAACTCCCATATAGATGTGGATCATGAAATTCCCGATCAGCAGCAGAGCGGTTCCTGCGTGCACGACAACCGAGATGTAGCGTATCCAGCGAAGGCTCCATGGCAGCGACTCGGTAAACCACAGCACCACGCCGGAAGCCAGCAGCAGTATCGCCCCGATAAAGAAACTCCAGAAGAGCAGCTTCTGCCCAGCGTTGTAGCGGCCCGCTGGCGGCATCTTGTCGTCCTGGTTTTGGATGTAGTAGTGGAGAGCCTTCCACCACGCGGCGTCATCGGAATCAAAATTCATCTGGCTCGACCACAAGGCAAACATATAGCAGACCGACACGAAGAAAACCAAGCCGACCCATGGGTGCAGCATCCGCGAAAGCTCCGCGCCACCAAGCGCCGAGGCGATCCAGAAAAGCCATGGCGACCAGAAGGCGAGGCCCGTCAGCATCAGGTAAATAAACGAGCCGGCGGCGACCCAATGATTCATCCGCTCCTTAAATTCGTAACGGAGCACACGACCGTGGGGAAGCAACTGTTCCGAATGGCTCACGGTTAATCTCCTTCCTTCGAAACCACGTCCGACTCATCGTGCGCCTTCGGCCCGAACTTCAAATAATGAGCGAACAATCCAATCAGGCCGCCGACCAGAGCCACGTTGCCCAGCCACTTCAACGGGTGCTTCCAGAACTTCACAGCCAGCGGGATGGTTGGATTGCTCGGCAGCCCGCCGTAGAGTTCCGGCTTGGTGGCGTCGTGCAGGACGTAAATCACGCCCGTGCCGCCGACGCCCGGTGGATCGTAAACGCCGGCGTTTTCGTAGCCGAAATGATCGCGCAGCTGCTTGGCGCGATTTTCGGCAAGGAACTTCATGTCGTCCTTGGTTCCAAAATGCAGGCAGCCGGTGGGGCAGGACTTGATGCAAGCAGGTTCAAGCCCCTGGCTGACGCGGTCCGTGCACAGCGAGCACTTGTACATTCGCTTCGTGACGGTGTTGAATTTCGGAATATTGAAGGGGCAGCCTGTGACACAGTAGCCACAGCCGATGCAGTGATCCTGCTGGAAGTCCACCACACCGTTGGTGTACTGCACGATGGCGCCGTCGGCGGGGCAAGCTTCCAGGCAGCCCGGTTCGGCGCAGTGCATGCACTGGTGCTTCCGCATCAGCCATTGCAACGTGCCGTCTTCGCGCTCGTGTTCGTTGAAGAGGATCAGGTTCCAGTAATTCCACCGGGTGTCCGGCATCGTCTGGTAAGTGTTGTCGAAGGTGGTTTGCGAGAACGGCATGTCGTTCCATTCCACGCAAGCCACTTCGCAGGCCTTGCAGCCGATGCAGGTGGTGGTGTCAACGAGTTTGCAGACGGTGAATTCCCGTTGGGTGTCTTCGCCGGGAACGGTGCCTGCGTGGCCGGAGATTTTCTGAATGCGTAGTGTGGCTTGGCTCATGTCGGCGCTCCTACGCTCTCTCGACCTTCACCAGAAAGCCCTTGAATTCCGGTGTGTACGAGTTCGGATCATAGACCGTCGGCGTGAGCAGATTCGCCAGCGTCCTTGCGTCCTTTCCTTCGTCCTCATCGATGCCCCGAAAGCCCTGGTGAATCTGGAAGCCGATCTGGTAGACCTTTTTGCCGTCGATGATCATCGGCTTGATGCGTTTGGTGACCATCGCCTTGGCGATATACTCGCCGCGGATGCTCGAGACTTTTATTTTTTCGCCGCCGTGAACCCCGATGTCATTCGCCAGTTCGGCGGGAATTTCGATGAATGGTTCGGGTATGAGCTGGACATTCATGGGATTGTTCTTTGTCCAGTAGTGGTAATGCTCGGTCATACGATAAGTCGTGCAGACAATCGTGTAACCGTCCTTGGGCGTGGCGTATTTGTCGTCGGGGGTTTTGAATCGTTTGACCACGGGATTGTGGGTCTGCTGCGGATGCAACGGATTGTCAATCGGGCTCTCAATCGGTTCGTAAAATTCGGGGAATGGTCCGTCGTTAAAAGCAGCGAGTGGTCCAAAGATTCGGCCGACGCCCTCCGGATTCATGATGAACGGGCCCATGTGATCCTTGGGCTTGGAATCGGCTTTGAAGTCCGGCACGTCGTTGCCCACCCATTTTTGAGTGGCTTCGCTCCACCACACTTGTTTACGCGATGGATCCCAGGGCTTGCCCTCCACGTCGCACGATGCGCGATTGTAGAGAACGCGGCGGTTCGCCGGCCACGACCAACCCCAGGCCGGATGCACTCCCATGCCCGAAGGATCTGAGGGGTCGCGTCGCGCGGATTGATTGCCAGCTTCGGTGAAGGCGCCGGAGTAAATCCAGTTGCCGCAGGAGGTCGTGCCGTCGTCTTTCAGCCAGGCAAAACCGGGAAGCTGCTGGCCGGCCTTGATTTGCTGCTTGGTCGCTGGATCTTCCAGGTCCGCCAGCGCCTTGCCGTTGATTTCCTTCAATACTTCGGCCAACGGAGGGCTGGAGGGATAGCTGTAATTCCAAGTCAGGTTCAGGATGGGATCAGGGAACTTGCCGCCTTCTTTCTTGTAGAGCTCACGAACCTTCAGGAAAATCTGGGCCACGATGGCCTGGTCGAGTCGTGCATCTCCGGGCGTCGGCACGGCCGTATTTTTCCATAGCACCCAGCGCGCGGAATTGGTCATTGAGCCGTCTTTCTCGGCAAAACCCGCGCAAGGCAAGTTGTAGACAGTGGTTTGGATCTGCTTCATTTCGTCCGTGGAGATCCCGGGCGCCCGCCAAAAATCGCTGGTCTCGTTGGGATAAATTTCCCCGACGACCAGGAAGTCCGCTTTTTTCAGCGCATCGATGTTTTTCTTGGAGTTGGGGCCGATGGCTACGCCGTTCATCCCGAAAGCGAGCATGCCTTTCAGGGTCCCGTTGTACATGTCGTCCCACATCTGAACCCAGGAATAATTGCGGTCGACCTTCGGCAGATAATCGAAGGCCCAGCCGTTTTGTTTGGTGGCCGCGTCGCCATAGAGGGCTTTGAGGAAACTGACCGTGAATTTCGGGGTGTTGCTGTAGTAGTTCCACGAATCCCACGGGGCCGGCTTCGAGGATGTCGGCGTGACGCGTTTCATCCAATCGTCAAAGGACGCGTCCGCGGGAATCGGAGTCTTCAGGTAGCCCGGTAAACTGTCGAAGAGGCCGGCCATGTCCGTGGCGCCCTGAATGTTGGAGTGACCGCGCAAGGCATTTACGCCGCCGCCTGCGCGGCCGACGTTGCCCATCACCAGTTGCAGGATGGCCGCGGTACGGATGATTTGCGTGCCGAAGGAGTGATGGGTCCAGCCGACGGCGTAGATGATGGTGCTGACCTTCTTCATGTCGCCGTCTTTGCGAACCGAAGTGTAGAGGTCGGCGGCCTTGAGGAATTGATCCTTGGGGATGCCGGTGATGCGCTCGACCATCTCGGGTGTGTAGCGGGAATAGTGCTTCTTGAGGAGCTGGAAGACGCAGTTCGGATTCTGCAGCGTGGGATCAAAGTCAACAGTTCCCGGCAGCCCAGGAAGGGCCGGCGGTTGTCCGGGTTTCGCGGCCGCAGGGGCTTTCCCGCCGGAGCCCTGGTAATTCCAGCTGGCCCGGTTGTAGGTCTGTTTCTGATCGTCGAAGCCGGAGAACAATCCATCGACATCAGGGAGCTTGAAATCCTTATCTACGACGAATCCCGCGTTGGTGTAGTTGACCAGGTAGTCTTTTGCGATGCGATTGTTTTCGATGGCGTAGTGAATCACGCCGCCAAGGAACGCGATGTCTGTCCCGGCGCGAATCTGGCAGAAGAGATCGGCGACCGCGGACGTGCGGGTAAAGCGCGGGTCCACGGAAATTATTTTTGCGTTGCGCGTGCGCTTGGCCTCCACCGGCCATTTGAATCCGCAAGGATGATTCTCGGCAGGATTACCGCCCATGATCAGCATCATGTCGGTATTTTTCATGTCGACCCAGCCATTGGTCATCGCGCCCCGGCCAAACGTTGGTCCCAAACTTGAGACCGTGGGGCCGTGTCAAACCCTGGCCTGGTTTTCCAGATGCACGACCCCCAGGGCGCGCATCGTTTTCACAACCAGATAGTTAAACTCGTTGGTGTCGGTGCAGCCGCCGATGAAGGCAAGAGATTCTAGGCGGTTTACTGTGTGCCCCGCTACGTCCTTCTCGACGAAGGATTCGTCGCGGGTCTTCTTAATCCGGGCAGCGATCTCGTTGATGGCGTCGTCCCAGGAAATGTCCTGCCAGTCGGTGCCACCCGGCCGGCGCACCTGCGGCTTCAGCAAGCGCCGGTCGTTCATGATCTCTTGCTGCAGCGAAGAACCCTTCGGACAGAGCGTGCCGCGGTTTGTCGGGTGGTCAGGGTCGCCCTCGACGTGGACTACTTGCGCAGTGACGTTTTTTGCGCGGTCGCCAATGGTGTAGATGATGGTCCCGCAACCGACTGCGCAATACGGACACGTGGATCGCGTTTCGGAGGCCCGGCCAATCTTCAAGGTGCGAAGTTCCGCATACGCCGGCTTCAAATCGAAGCCGAAGACCGCTGCGGCTGTTCCCCCTACTGTTGCGATTTTCAGGAAGTCACGGCGAGAAGCGTCCATTAGGACCCTCCGTAGGATGTGCGGAAATGTTACGCGGCTCCCCCTTCATATTTCTTCCGAGGCTATCTGTCAAGTCCTAACCCACGAGGGCCGTAAGAAGTAACACGGCTTCGATGTACTAGCATCAGAAAATGTTTCAAAAATCTTCGAAAACAGGACCAGTTAAGTCCGATAGAGCCTTCCCTGATGTTCTGTGCCAGGTCCAATTCCAGAAAGTCGTGTGTCCGGTGGGTACTGCTTAACCTTCGACGCACAAGGGCCAAGAATTCCGGGCACCGTGACCCGGAAGTGTAAAAAAATAGAGAAAGCGAGTTCTGGACCCGCTATTTAATCGTTGCGTCGCAGCTCCGCCCGGGCTGCAATTAGCAGCAGTATCGTGCGCAGGCGAATTTCCTGATTCCGCCGGTCAATCATGAACTCTGGCCCCAATTCGTGGAATAGTGCCGCCGAATCGACAAGGCATTCTCGGCGGCCGCTGCTTTTCGGCTACGCGCTGACGGCAATTGCGGTTCTGGTGTCTCTCGCGGCGGCCCTGTTTGTCCCAAGAGGATCTCACCTTGGTCTTTTCGGTGACTTCCTGCAACCTGGCCTGGTTGGGACATTTACCTTCCTTACGTTTCAGAATATGATTCGGAGCCAAGCCCAGGTGCGCGCTTTCTGGTTCCTGCTTTTCATCGGCGCGGCGATGTGGCTGGCCAGCCTGCTGATCTGGTCCACGCATGAGCTATGGTTTCATCTTGCCGTCCCTGATGTTCCGGTGGGCGACATTTTCCTGTTCGTGGCATTGGTTCCCCTGGTTGCAGCGACCGCCTTGGAGCCCCAAAGGGGGCACGATTCCCGCTTACGCTCTTTTGGACTGCTGGATCTCTCGATCCTGATCCTCTACTCGCTCTACCTCTTTGCGTTTTTTGTCTACGCTTACCGCCTGCTACCGGGCGACTTGGGAATCTACAACCGCAATTTCAACGTGGCGGACGCTATTGGAAATCAACTATTTGCCGTTGCCGCAGGCGTTGCGTTTTTCCGGGAACAGGGTGCCTGGCGCCCGGTGTACCGTATCTTTTTTCTCTCTGCCGCGACCTATGCGCTGGCCTCTGATCTGATCAATGCGGCGATCGATAGAGGCGGATACTATACGGGTTCCCTCTACGACGTACCGCTGGTCGCCGCAATGGGTGGCTTTGTATGCGTCTGCCTGGCAGGCCGCCCGCTTCTGCAACCTGGTCCTGCGACGAAAGAGCGAGAAGGGGTGCAACAGAGAACCAGCCGGGGACTCACATTTCTGTCCACCAATTTGGCGATGCTCGTTACCCTGTCCACCCCAGCGATCGGATTGTGGCTTCTGGCAGGATACTCCCCCCACGACAAGCTTTTTGCGTTCCGCCTCGACATCACCCTGCTGACAATTTTTCTGCTGACCCTGCTGCTTTCCATCAAGCAGGATTTTCTGAGCGCGAACCTTTTTGGCTCCCTTAGGCACCTTTCGAATACATACTCCAGCATCGACCGCTTTAAGGATCATCTGGTGCAGGGGGACAAGTTGGCTTCCCTCGGCGAGTTGGTGGCCAGCGTCGCTGACCAGATTCGAGACGCGATGGCAATCATCCGGGAGCAGGCTACCGTTATCACTTCGCGTTCGCAGAGCGAATCGCGGAGCAGTTCCCTCGCCGGAAAAATTGGCCAGTATGCGGAGCGAACCGATGCCCTGGTCGAAAACATGCAGCACTTCGCCCAGGAAACTCCGCTGCAACTCGCGCCCGTGGACGTAAAGCCGCTGCTCGAGAGTGCGCTCCATCTGAGCAGCATCGACAGACTCAAGAACGTTCGTGTTGAGTTGCAGGCGGAGGCGGCCTGTCCGCCGGTGTTGGCCGATTCCAGCCAACTGCTGCACGTCTTTCTGCAGATTATTTCGAACGCGATGGATGCACTGGAAGAAGTCGGCGGGGGTAATCTGGTGATTTCCATAAGCCCGTGCGCACCGCAAGTGTGCATCCAGTTTTCCGATACCGGGCCGGGTCTCCGGCATCCGGAGCACGCGTTCGAGCCTTTTTTCACGACCAAACCCGTAGGGAAGGGAACTGGTCTCGGACTGAGCACGTGTTACGGGATCATTCGCCAACATGAAGGCGACATCACCTGCGGGAATCGCCTGGAGGGTGGCGCCTACTTCACAATTTTTCTCCCCGCCGCGGTGCTGCCGGTTGCGGATTCCGACATTCCCTCGGCTATTGCTTCGGAGGGCGCGGTATGAGAATTCAGCCTCGCCACAAAATCTTTCTCGGTTTTGCGGGCGGACTTTTCCTATTGCACATAAGCGTCGCGACGTTCGCCAAGCCCTCGTTCGCGTTGACCATGCTCGGTGATGCGCTTCCCTGTGGATTGCTGATTGTCGCTATCCTGGCGGTACGCGAGAATTTCCGTTTCCATCGCGGGGTCCTGCCGCTCTTCTGGAAGTTAATGGCCGCGGGTTTGTTTCAACTGCTGCTGTCGCAGGCGTACTGGTTTTACTACGATTCGCTACACCGCTATTCCTCGCCCAGCCCGGTCATCGGGGACACGCTGTTCCTGCTGGCCCACGTGTTCTTTCTCTCCGCATTTGTCTTGCGGCCCCACTCATCCACCGCGGGCCGCGACATGCAACTGCGCCACCTCGATTTTGCCTTGCTCACTTTCTGGTGGCTCGCCCTGTACGCCTATTTCGCGCTGCCCTGGCAAATCGTGATCCAGGATTTCACCAAATACAATCCCGCTTTTTATCTCCTCGCGCTAATTCAGCATCTGATGATCATCACCGGGTTGGCCGTCGTGTGGAAACGCAGCAAGGGACTCTGGCGCACTTTTTACGGGAGTCTCCTCTGTTTGTTCGCCCTGATCGCCGCTGCGAATCTTTTGCTAAGTGTTGCCATCGACCACGCCGTTTATTATTCCGGGGGCTTTTACGATACGCCCTTCCTGCTGTCACTGCTCCTGATGACTGTTGTCGCCGCATTTGGCCCTTCCCTGGAACCCGAGGAAGACAAAACACCGAATCGCGAAATCAAGCAGAGTCTGTGGACCGCGCGCATCGCGATGCTCGCCATCCTTTCCCTGCCGGTCATCGCGTTGTTCGGCACCATTGAAAAAAATGTCCCCGAGGACGTGGCGTCATTTCGGCTCCACCTGGTCTTTGGAGCGATGTTGCTGCTCAGTGGCCTGGTTTTCTGGAAGCTAACTCTGCTTGCGAGAGAACTCCGCCACCTGGTCCGCCTCTCTCAGGCTTCACTCGAGAATTTGAAAAATGTCCAGGCGCGCGTGACTCAATCGCAGAAATTGGCGGCGCTGGGACGGCTTGCTGCGGGCGCCACCCATGAGATCAGCAATCCCCTCACAGCCATCCTCGGGTATTCCGAACTGCTGACTGACGTTCCTTCGCTTTCTCCGCCCGATCGCGAGAGCGCGCAGATCATCCAGAAGCAGGTTCATCGCGCCCAGGCCGCGGTGAACAGCCTGCGCGATTCGTTGCGGAATCCAAATTCCCCGCATCTTACCCAAATGGGCGAACGAGGAGAATCCTGAGCTTGCCACCCGGTGACTAACCGTGATTCGTCCACTTTTTCTCGCCATCGAGCTCGCCGCAGTTTTTGTCGTTATTCCCCTGCTCATTTATTACCGCGGCATTCCCAATTTGCCTATTCCGTATGTTCTGCTCACTGCGTTTGGGGCGTTTCTGCTGCTGCGGCGCGACGCGACGTTCCGCCTTTCGCAACTCACTTCCTGGGGTAACTTCAGGCCGTTCCTGACCGCCATCCTCATTCGCGATGCCGTATGCATCGTGGGCCTCGGAATCGCGGTCTACCTCCTGGCGCCGCAACTCCTTTTTTCTCTCATCCCGCGCTCGCCCTGGCTCTGGGGACTCGTATTTCTTCTCTATCCGCTTCTTTCTGTCTACCCGCAGGAGCTTCTCTACCGGGCATTTTTCTTTCATCGCTACGAGCCGCTGTTCGGCCGCGGCCGGGGGATGCTGCTCGCCAGCGCGCTGGCGTTCGCGTTTGTCCACATCATCTTTCGGAACTGGCTGGCCGTGGGCCTTTGCGTGATCGGCGGGTTCCTCTTCTCCCTCACTTATAAAGCCTCCGGATCGCTGCTCCTTGCTTGCCTGGACCACGCCATTTTCGGTAATTTCCTGTTCACCATCGGGCTTGGCCAGTTCTTCTATCACGGCTCCCGGCCCTGACTCCCGCCCGCTCATTCCTCTCCCCAAACCGGCTCCCACCCGTTAAAATGAAGGGAGCAACAATTCCTACTTCCTCTCGCTGAAATAGATGGGCTACCAGGCGCGTATTCTCTCTACAGTGCCCTGCCCAACCCAAGGAGATGCCGCCGCATGGCGACGACACCGAAATCGCTGAAGCCCGACCTGGGTTCTCTGCGCATCAGCGATACCAAGCGCAACGCCACCCGGTCCAGCAGGCGCTGGCTCTGGCTGATTCTCGGCGCGCTGGCGCTGATTCTGCTTGCCGTTGCCGCCTCGGCATTCCGTGACCGCAAGGTTGAAGTGGAGGTCGCCTCCGCCCGCAAGCCGGTGAGCGGCCCCGCGGGGGTGCTGAACGCCAGCGGCTACATCACACCGCGCCGCCGTGCCACCATCGCCGCAAAGATCACCGGCCGCGTCACCAGTGTCATGTTCGATGAGGGTACTCGCGTATCAGAGGGGCAGCTGCTTGCCACGCTGGATGATTCCGACGCGCGCCGCGCCCTGGACTCGGCCAAAGCCGATCGCGACTCCTCACAAGCGGCCATCGCAGACTATGAAGTGCAGCTTCGCAACGCCGAAATCGAGCTCCATCGCGCGCAGCAGCTGGTGAAGGAAGGTGTGCAGACGCAGCAAGCTCTGGACACCGCAGTCATGACTGCGGACAGCCTTCGCGCCAAAATCAATTTGGCCAAACAACAGGTTGCGGGTACAGAGGCGCGGATCCGCGAACAGCAGCAGGCCGTGGACAACTGCACCATCCGCGCGCCGTACGCCGGGATTGTGGTTTCGAAGGATGCACAGGTTGGCGAAATGGTTTCGCCTGTCTCGGCGGGAGGCGGCTTCACGCGCACTGGCATCGCCACTATCGTGGATCTCCACTCGAACGAAATCGAAGTGGACGTCAGCGAGTCCTACATTGCGAAGGTGCAGACGAACCAGCCGGTCACCGCGATTCTGGATGCCTATCCGGACTGGAGCATCCCCGCGAAGGTGCGGACCGTTATTCCCACCGCAGACCGCCAGAAGGCTACTGTAAAAGTCCGCATCTCATTCACGGACGATAGCCACGTCCGCTTAATTGATCCCGCCACTCAGCCGCGGATCCTTCCGGACATGGGAGTGAAGGTGACGTTCCTGGAGGACGAAAAGCCCAAAGCGGCGGCGGATAAATCAGCAGCGGCGCCCGCGGTGGCCCTGGTGCCGCAGGTTGCGATTCATCAGGACAACTCTTCCAAGTTCGTTTTTGTCGTGAAGGGCGATACTCTCGAACGCCGCGCGGTTTCACTGGGTTCTGTTCGCGGCACGGACGTCGAAATTCTTGCCGGGCTTCAGCCGGATGCGGTTGTGGTTGTGAAAGGCCCGGAATCGCTTCGTGATGGCCAGTCGGTGCAGATTAAACGATAGGAGCGCTCCCCATGGTGAAAGTCGACGGAAGTGGCGGTAACTCCAGCTTGATTCAGGTTCGCGACCTCGACAAAACGTATCGTCGCGGCGGAGAAGAGATTCACGTGCTCCAGGGGCTGAACCTCGATGTCGAGAAGGGCGAGTTCATCGCCTTCATGGGCCCGAGCGGCTCCGGCAAAACCACACTGCTGAATTTGTTGGGCGGGCTCGACGTCCCCACTCGCGGCAGCATCACCGTGGCTGGCGACGAAATCACCCACATGTCCGCTGGCCGCCTGACCGAATGGCGCGCGCGCCACGTCGGCTTCATCTTCCAGATGTATAACCTGATTCCCGTGCTCACGGCGTTTCAAAACGTGGAACTGCCGCTGCTGCTCACCAAGCTCTCGAAGGCTGAGCGCCGCGAACACGTGGAGACCGCGCTTTCCGTCGTTGGCCTCTCTGATCGCATGAATCACTTCCCGCGGCAGCTTTCCGGCGGACAGGAGCAGCGCGTCACCATCGCCCGCGCGGTTGTCTCCGACCCGACCTTCCTGCTCTGCGACGAGCCCACCGGCGACCTCGACCGCAAGAGCGCCGACGAAATCATGGCTTTGATCGAAGAACTCGTCGGCAAGCACTCGAAGACCGTGCTGATGGTGACCCACGACCCGGTCGTCGCGTCCCGCGCCAACACAACGCTGCACTTGGAAAAAGGTGTGCTCGTCGAAGGGCGCAAACAGCCGCAGCTATCTACCGCCGGAGGTGTGGCATGAAATTCGCCAACATTATTCTCGCGAACTTGTTCCGCAAAAAGGTCCGGTTGTTGCTTACGATCGGTTCGTTCGCCGTCGCCCTTTTCCTCTTTGTGTTCCTCTCCGTTGTAAGCGATGCCTTCAACCGTGGCGCCGACGTTGCCAGCGCCGATCGCCTGTTGGTGATCAACCGCACGTCCATCATCAACCTGATCCCGCTCTCGTACCGCGACAAAATCCTGCGCATCCCCGGCGTGAAAGTCGTCACGCACAACAACTGGTTCGGCGGTACGTACATTGACGAAAAGAATTTCTTCCCGCAGTTCGTCATCGACCCCCAGGCTCAGCGCGAAGTGTATCCCGAGCTGATCGTTCCAGACGAACAGTGGGCCAACTTTCTGAAAGACCGCCAGGGCGCCATTGCCGGCGCCAAAACGGCTGAGCGGTTCGGCTGGAAAATTGGCGACCGTATTCCCATCAAGACCACGCTTTATGGCGGCGGCTCCTGGGAATTCAACCTGGCCGGCATATATCACGGCAAGCGACCCCAGGATGATGAAACGCAGTTCTGGTTTCAGTGGGACTATTTCGAAGAAAAAGTTCCCGACCGCGTGAAGGGCCAGATCGGCTGGTATATTCTCCGGGTCGACAATCCCGATGACTCACCGCGCGTTGCCAAAGCCATCGACGCGGAATTTGCCAACTCTCCCAATGAAACCAAGACGGAGGCGGAATCCGCCTTCGCCGCCAACTGGGTCAAACAATTTGGCAACATCCAGTTCCTGATTGTTTCCATCGGATCGGTGGTCTTCTTCACCTTACTTCTTGTCACCGGCAACACCATGGCGATCTCCGTCCGGGAGCGCACTTCGGAACTCGCGGTCTTCAAGGCAATTGGCTTCTCGGACCGAGCGGTATTGTTTTTTGTTCTGGCGGAATCGCTGGCGATTGCGCTCTTTGGAGGGTTGCTAGGCATCCTAGGCGCTCTGGTCGCCGTCCCGGCGCTGGGCAAGGCGCTCAGTGGCATGCTCCCCAGCATCGTTCTCGCGCCCTCGATGCTGGTAATCGGGCTTCTTTTGGCGATCGTCGTGGGATTTGCCAGCGGCGTGATTCCAGGCGTCAGTGCCATGCGGTTGCGTGTCGTCAACGCCCTCAGGAGGGTCTAGGAATGCTGCCCAAACTATTCTTCGGGTTTGTGGTCACGCTGGCCGCGGTGTTTGTCTTTCTGCTCGGGTTAACCATTCTCGTCGGGCTGGTCGCGCCCCTTTTTAACACTGTTCCCGTTTCCTACAACTTTCGCAGCATTCGCGCGCGGTGGACATCCACGATCGTCGCGGTTTTGGGAATCGCGGGCACGGTCGGTGTTTTCGTCGCCATGCTGTCTCTAGCCAAGGGCTTCAAGTCCACGCTGGTGGCTTCGGGGTCCGCCGGAAATGTGCTGGTGATGCGCGCGGGGTCCGCCTCCGAAATGTTGGGAGGCATCACGCTCGATTCCATTCGCATCGTTCAGGATGCGCCGGGAGTTGCGCACGACGCGTCAGGTCCGCTCGTTACCCAGGAAGTCGTCGGTGTGGTGCCGATCCCCCTGATCACCACCGGGACCGACGCCAACGTGCAAGTCCGGGGTGTTTCCCCGAACGTCATGCAAATCCGCACCTTCGTCAAGATCGCCCAGGGCCAGATGTTTCAACCGGGCCTCTCGGAGTTAATCGTCGGCAAGAACGCGACGAATACCTATTCGGGTCTCAAAATTGGTGACTTGGTTAACATGGGCGGGGGCCATTGGAAAGTTGTAGGCGTGTTTGATGCCGGCGGCTCGTCATTCGATTCGGAAGTCTGGTGCGATGCAAAAATCCTGAGCCAGGTTCTGCAACGTCCCCCTAATATTTTTCAATCCGCGACCGTTCACCTCACGTCGCCCGCAGCTTTTCAGCAGTTCAAGGATTCCGTCACGTCCGATAAGCGCTTGGACGTCGATGCGGTGCGCGAAGTGGATTATTACGCGAAGCAGTCCACCGTCATGACGCGGCTGATCACCGTGCTCGGCGGCATCGTCGCGCTCATTATGGCTGTGGGCGCTGTCTTTGGCGCGCTGAACACCATGTACTCCGCCGTCGCCGAACGCGGCCGCGAAATTGCCACCATGCGCGCGCTTGGCTTTTCCACCTTGAACGTCCTGCTTTCTTTTCTTTTTGAGGCCCTGCTAATTTCCATCGTTGGCGGGATTTTGGGCTGTCTGGCCGTCCTTCCGCTGAACGGTTTGACCACCAGCACCATGAATTTTCAGACTTTTTCAAACCTGGCGTTCGCCTTCAAGATCACGTTTGACCTGCTACTGATGGGTATTTTGTTTGCCCTGGTCATGGGCGTTTTGGGCGGCCTGCTTCCAGCCATTCGCGCCTCGATTCGCCCGGTAGCCGTGGCCTTGCGCGAACTTTAGCCCATTAGCGGCGGCCCAGAATTAGTGGTCGCGATCAGCACGCCAAGTCTCGCGCTGTCCATAAAGCGGAACATACCTTTAGGATTTTTTTTCTCCGGGCCGGGTCCCTGGCATCCCGTGCATGTTACACTCACCTTTTCTTTGGAGACACCGTCTTGACCCCAGTCACCGCTCGTTTCTCTCGCCGTGCCCGCAAGTCTTCCATTTATCTCGGCGCAATTCTTGCACTTTCCGTTGGTTCGAACGTTGCCGCTCAGGAAATCTCCGCGGACCAGATGAAAGGCCTTTCCTGGCGGCTGATCGGCCCCCATCGCGGCGGGCGTGTCACCGCTGTCGCGGGAATCGCGGGCGATCCCAAAACTTATTACATGGGCACGCCGGGCGGCGGCGTCTGGAAGACCACCAACGGCGGTGCCACCTGGGTCCCGATATTTGATGACGCTCACGTTGCATCGATCGCCGACCTGGTCGTAGCACCTTCCGATCCGAACACAATTTACGTCGCTACGGGCGAACAGTCTCCCGGGAATGGCCTTTGGAAATCCACCGACGCCGGGGCGACCTGGACGAACATCGGCATTCGCGAATCGCGCACGATTCCCTCCATCCTCGTCGATCCCAAGGATGCCAACATTGTTTATGTCGCGGCAGTGGGGGACATCACGCCCAGCGATTACCGCGGCATTTACAAAACGACCGATGGCGGCAAGTCTTGGCGCAAGGTTTTCTATAGAGACGACCGCCACAGCCCTACCGAACTCTGCTTCGATCCCAATAATTCCCGTGTGATCTATGCGGTGATCCGGCGAATCCCTGAGCCTCCGAAAGAGAAGCCTGCCGAAGAAAAGACTCCGGAAGAACAGGAAGTGGACACGGTCATTATCAAATCGTCCGACGCGGGCGAAACATGGAGTCCCACTGGCGAAAAAGGTTTGCCTCCCACTCGCCGCGGACGCATAGGCCTCGCCGTTGGTCCCGGCCTTGGCGGCAAGCGTGTTTTCTCCCTGATGCGCCAGGGACTTTTCCGCTCCGACGATGCTGGCGAAACCTGGCAGCAGATCACTCAGGATCCCCGCGTGCTTGGCGATGATTATTTTGGCCGCGTTTATTCTGATCCCAAAAATCCTGAAGTTGTGTACGTGATGCAGACTTCCACCTACAAGTCCACCGACGGCGGCCACACGTTTGCCGCTTGGAAAGGCACGCCCAGCGGGGAGGATGATCACGTCTTGTGGATCGCGCCCGAAGACACAACTCGCATCATCATGGGCACGGATCAGGGAGCGGTGATCACACTCGATGACGGAAAAATCTGGAACACCTGGTACAACCAGCCAACGGGCCAATTTTACAGAGTCTCCACTGATCGTTTCTTTCCGTATCGCCTCTACGCATCGCAGCAGGATTCAGGTTCGGTGTCCGTGCCGAGTCGCACCGACTACGGCTTGATCACTTATCGCGACTGGTTCCCAACCGGTTCGTTTGAAAGCGCCTTCATCGCGCCGGATCCTCTCGATGCCAACACCGTTTTTTCCATTGGCTGGTACGGTGTGGTGCTGCGCCTGAACCGCACCACGGGCCAGGTGGCCACGATTTATCTTCCGCCCGCCGGCTATCGCGTCACGTGGGAGACTCCGCTGATCTTTTCTCCGCGCGATCCGCACGCGCTTTATTACGGCACGCAATTTCTTTTGAAGACCACCGACGGCGGGACATCCTGGAAAGAAATCAGCGGGGACCTGACCAGCAAGACGCCCGAGCCTCCCGGTGGGGCAAAGCCGATGGAGAATGGCCACCGGCTCACGAAAGACGCCAACGAATTTTCGCTGTGGGGAGAAGCGGATGACGACGATGATGATGGTCAAGCTGCACCACGTGGCGCAATCCAGACCATCGCTCCTTCTCCTCTCGACGCCAACCTGACCTGGGTTGGCTCGACAACAGGTTTGATCCACTTAACCCGCGATGGTTCCACCTGGGCCGATGTCACTCCCACCAATCTTCTCGAGCGTGCCTACATCAATTGCATCGAAGCTTCGCCGCACGATGCCAACACCGCCTATGCCGCCGTTTTCGCCAAGCACGATACGTTTTCGCTGCTCTACGCGCCGCGCGATGTGCATCCATATTTCTACCGCACGCGCGACGCGGGAAAAACCTGGGAGAAAATCGCCACCGGCCTGCCTGAAGCCGGCATGGCCCGCACCATCCGCGAAGATCCCGGCCGCAAGGGACTTTTATTCGGCGGCACCACAAACGCAGTGTATGTCTCGTTCGATTCCGGCGATCACTGGCAGCCGCTGCAGCTCAATCTGCCCACCGCCAACGTCACTGATCTCACGATCCACGGCGCCGATCTCGTTGCCTCCACGTTTGGCCGTGGCCTTTGGATCCTGGACGACATTTCCGCCCTTCGCCAATGGTCCGCGAAACTTGCCGATTCTCCCGCGCAGTTTTTTCTGCCGGAGACCGCGATCCGCGCGCGCTGGGACAATTATCCGGATACGCCACTGCAAACGGAAACACCCGCGGGCCGCAATCCCGCGGACGGTGCCGTGCTCCAATATTTCCAAAAAACTCCGTCGAAGAGCGAACTCACGCTCGACATCTACGACCAGCAGGGAAATCTGGTGCGCCACTTTTCAAGCCACGCGGTACAGGAAATGATTCCGCCGCCGAATGTCCCGGAATACTGGTTCTACCCGCCGGACGCACTCCCCAATCAGGCGGGCATCAACCGTTTCATCTGGGACCTTCACTATGCGCATCCGACGGCGCTGCCTTACGGGTATTTTGGCGCGCGCCTGGGTTACACCGAATACACGGTGCCCGATCATGCCGTTCCGGGCGAAACGCTGCGCATTCAGCCGCCCGGGCCGCTCGCCGCGCCGGGCACGTATGACCTTGTTTTCAGCCGGGAAGGGAAGTCTTACAAGCAGAAGCTGCAGGTGCTGCCCGACCCTCGCGTGCGCATCAGTCAGGGCGATTACGCTGCACAGCTGGCCCTCTCTCGAAAAATCTCGGCGTTCATGGATGACACCGCGCGCTCGTTCCAGGCCGTTGTGGCGATGCACGCGGAATTCGACGCCCGCAAGAAAATTCTTGCAGCAAATCCGGCAAAAGAACTGGTGGATGCGCTTGCGGATGTTGAAAAACAATTCCACGCGCTCGAAGACGGCAACGCGGAAGCTCCCGGCTTCGGCATTCTTAATCGCGACTTTGGCCACGATCTCGTCATGGTCCAGAGCGCCGATCTGAAGCCCGTGGAATCGGCTTACAACGTGGTCAACAGCGGCTGTAACGCCATCGCAAAAAACATCGCCGCGTGGAACAAGCTGAACGCGGAGACTTTGCCAGCCCTCAACAAACTTTTAAAGGATCAAAAAGTGGAGGCTGTGCCGGTGGGGCCTGCAACACCGGCTCCGCCGCCTTGCTCGAAGTGAAGTAGCCGATTGACGAGAGAAAGACGCCGCTCAGTCGCTGGCTGCGGCGGATTTGCCGGTGGCAACGCCGGCTTCGGTTATGCCGGTCGCCACGGCGCGATACCTTACCACCAGAATCGTCAAATCATCCGCCTGGCGGGCGCCGCGCGCGAAATTTTCCACGGATTCCAGCACCGTTTTCTGGATTTCATCCAGCGGCAGATCGGTTTTCCCCTGCAGCACCGCGCGCAGCCGCGCTACCCCGTAAAGTTCTTCTTCCGGGTCCATTGCTTCGGTCACGCCGTCGCTGAAAAGAACCAGCGTATCGTCCGGCTCCAGTTGCAAACAGGCGGTAGTGAATTCCGCTTCGGGCACGAGGCCGACGGGAAAAGAACCTTCCGTGAACGCTTCCTGTGTCGTCTCTTTGCGCAACAGGATTGGCGAAGGGTGTCCGGCGTTGATGTATTCAAGCTTTCCGCTGTCTTCCAGAATGCCGAAAAACATCGTCGCGTAGCGGCCAACTTCCGCGTGGTCGCACAGGAATCGATTAACGTGATTGAATGTCCGCGCGGGGTCCGTGCCCAGGGTCATGCCGGAGAGCGCGCCCTGCAACATTGTTGTCAGCAGCGCCGCGCCTAGTCCTTTCCCGCTCACGTCGGCGAGCAGGAAGGCCGTGCGGCGGTCATCCAGCGGGAAGACGTCGAAATAATCTCCTCCCACGGACAAGCAGGGAAAATTCACGCCGGAAACCGCCAGGTGAGGATACTCGCGCAAATTTTTTGGAAGAAGCGCCTGCTGGATGTCGCGCGCGATGCCGATTTCCTGTTCCAGGCGTTGCCGCTCGCGTTCGCGCTCCACCAGCCGCGCGTTGTCCAGGATGCTGGCCGCGTCGGCCGCCAGGGCGTCCAGGATTTGCCGGTCCAGCTTTGAGAACGCCGTCGGCCGCTTCGAATCCATATACAGCACGCCGAGAAAGTCGCCCCGCCGCACATCCGTGGAAGAGGCGTCGGTGCTTGCACGCGCGCTGGCGTATAGCGGAATCACCACGACCGCGCGCAATCCCTGCGCGACGATGCTGGCCGCTGCCTGCAGGTTCATCTCGGCTTGCGCCAGGTCTTCGGTGATCACCGGCGATTGCTGCTTCATCGCCAGTTGAATGGCGGTCTGGCTGGGCGTCATGCTTTCGGGAGGCAACCTCTGCCCGCCGCTGCGGCGTGCCAGCCGCACGCGCATGTTTTCCACTTTGCCGTCCACTGCTTCTTGCAGCAATCCGCGGTCGGCATCCGTCACCGCGATCGCATGGTCAATCATTTTCGCCAACACGGAATCGAGCGGCAATTGCGAATGCAGGAGCGACGTCGCTTCCAGCAGCATGTTCAGCTTCCGCAGCCCGCCGCCAGTGGACTCGGAACTGGTCATGTGATCGATGCGCGTCAGCAACTGGGGAATCGCTTCCTCGGCGGTGCCGGAAGCGGAACGGAAAATCAACTGGTAGGAATCTTCAAGGCCGAACGTGACCGCGTCGCCGTCATTCAGCATCCGGCTTTCCACTTTTTCGCCGTTCACAAACATCCCGCGCCGCTGCCCGCGGTCTTCCAGGTAGTAGCGGTTCGCTTCCATCACGATCGCCGCGCAGTTGCGCGAGATGCGCCGGTCGGTGAGCTGCAAATGGTTGCCGGTTTCCGCGCCGCGGCCAATCAGGAAGGGCACCTGGGTCACGCGAACGTACTTCCGCGCCCCATCGGGTGAAATCACCTCGAGAACCGCCTCGCTCTGCACCAGTGGTTCCGTCATGCCCTCCGCCCTTATTCCCCCCACTAAGCCGCGAATTGTAACACGCGCTCGTGCGGTGCGCCTTGCTTCTTGCGCCCTCCCAGGACCCAACCACAATACCACCCGCCGCCCGCCGGTGAATCCTTTAGCGGTTCGTGGCCAGCCTTCGCTCCACATAATCGGTCACGAACGCATCGAAAGCGATGTCGAGCCTCTTCGTGACCTCTCCCATGGTTCCGTTCCCGATCTTGCGGCCAGCGATTTCGCGGATGCCAATGACGTTGCGGTTCGTCGAGGTTATGAACACCTCGTTCGCGGTGTACAAATCCTCCAGTCGCAGCGTCTGCTCCACCACCGATGTGCCGGCCTCCGCGGCCACTTCCGTTAACACTCCCCGCGTCACGCCTTCCAGGCATCCAGAATTCAGCGGCGGTGTCAGGACTTTATCCCCCTTCACCGCGAAGATATTCGCCGCCGTGCACTCGCTGACCTCGCCGCGTTCGTTCAGCAACACCACCTCGTCAAATCCCTCGCGCTGAGCCTCGGCCACCGCCCAGACGCTGTTCAGCCAGGAAGTGGTTTTCACTCCGGCCAGCGGTGAAGCCGCGTGCCGGCCATGCTCGCGGACGGTTACTCGCAGCGTGTCCGGATAGGTCGGCACATCCGCGCTTGTGATCACCAGGTCCACTTCTGGCATTTTCTCGTCGCTCTTCCAGAAACCCACGGTGTTCCACACCAGATAGATTCGCGCGCATCCATCTTCCACTTTATTCGCGCGAATCACGTCCTGAAGCTGCACCCGCACCTTGGCGCTGGAATAATTAAACGGAAGCCTCGTAAGCGCGGCATCTTTTTCCAGCCGCCGCCAGTGGCGTTCGTAGGCAAACGCTTCGCCACGCACGATGCGCACCGTTGTGAAAAGCCCCCAACCGCAGATTAATCCCGCTTGCCCCGGCGACCACCTCACCTTGTCCACTGTCTTTAGCTCTTCGTTATGAAACACAAATCGATGAATCACGCTTCCACCTGTCCGTCGCTCCTAAAATTTGCATCAGTCGCATTGTACCGGAATACCCGCACCCCCAAGTAGCCCCAGACGTTCGGTATGCAAAGTGCTTATATTCTCATCGGCTAGCTATGGCCAATGGAGCGAGCGTTCGCGCCCGCATCTCGTGGCGCCCGAAAGCTCAACAATCTACAGAGGATTCGTGGCTCGTCGGAAAATTGATTCTGGCTCAGGTGGTGTTGAGGGCCCGCAAGCGGCTCCCGGCACGAAGCACGAGTCGAACAAAGTGTTTCAAGATGGAGCAGTGTCTCCCCTAGTCGGCCGATCCCCCCATTCACTCTTTTCTCGTTATTTTCGAACCCCGCGAATTTCCCCTACGTCTCCAGCCTCCCTGCAAAAAAGGGTGACCCTGTACTCCCACCACCTTCTGTTTAGTGTCGTGTGCGTGGTCGTCTACGTTTTGTTGGACCGCAGCACGGTCTATCTTCAGATTTGGCCCAGCATCAGCGCCTGGTATCCGCCTTCCGGCGTAGCCTTTGCATTTTTCGTGGGTCTTGGACTTGAGGTATTTCCCGTTCTCCTGGTCGGCGGATATATCGCCGGATATCTCAACTACCACCAGAGTGTCACCAGCCTTCCTTTTCTTCTTTTGAACCCAATGATTCCCTGCATCTATGTAGTGGCCAGTCTTTATCTCCGCCACAAGTTGAAGGGCAATTACCGGATTCGCTCCGTACGTGACGTCACCAATCTTTTGGGGGTGTCGCTGCTGGCCTCCTTGGTGGTGGCGGTATGCGGCACGGCCATTCTTGTTCACAGCGGTGAAATCCCTGCCACAGATTATGCCCAAGCGGCTTTCAATTGGTGGATCGGCGACGCCGTTGCGCTTTCGAGCGTCACACCTTTTCTGCTCGAATTTGTCGTCCCGTGGTGCCGCCGTTACCTGGGCTACGACGCGGCGAAGGAGCCGGCGCCCGGTGCGAAGGAGTGGTCTTGGAAACGCTCGGATGCCCTGGAATACTCCGGGTTCCTGGCTTCGCTGGCGTTGCTTATTTATCTGGCATTCGGGAACAGCTTCGCTCGCAGCGCGCATCTCTTTTATCTATTTTTCCTACCTCTTATCTGGATCGCCATTCGTCGTGGGATTCGGGGTGTCGTCGTCGCGTTGATCCTCGTTGATTCCAGCCTGGCCATCATGATGCATGTGACCCACCAGGGGCTGGAAGACCTTGCAGTTCTCCAGTTCCTCATGCTGATTCTTGCTCTTACCGCCTTGATCCTCGGCGCAATCATCGGAGAGCGGAAGCGAGCGGAACAGACGCTTGCGAACGAGGAACAGCGTACTCGCCTGATTCTGGAATCCACCGCCGAGGGCATCTTCGGCATTGACACTCAGGGTGTCTGCACATTCATCAACCCGGCGGCATTGCGGATGCTCGGCTTTTCCCTCCGCGATCAGGTCCTCGGGCTGAACGGCCACCTGCTCTTCCATCATTCCCATGCGGATGGCACTCCGTTCCAAATACAGGACTGCCGCATCGTTGAAGCGTTTCGTTCGAGAAAGGGCACGCATTCCGATGAGGAGGTCTTCTGGCGCAGTGATGGCACCAGCTTCCCAGTCGAATACTGGTCCCATCCTCTTCTCCGCGATGGCCAGGCGATTGGCTCGGTCATCACGTTTCTGGATATCTCGCAGCGCGGCTCCTACGAACGCGCCATTCGCGAAAGCGAGCAAAAATTTCGTGCCGTCTTTGAAGGAGCCGAATTCGGAATCGCCGTGTCCGAGCTGAAAGGCGATCGAGTGACCGTCAACCCCGCCTATCGGCGCATGCTAGGCTGCACCGCCGACGAGATGCGTACTCTCAGCATCTTTGACAAACTCACTCATCCGGATGACGTCGAGTCGGATCAGAACGCTTTTAAGCGGCTGGCTGCCGGCGAAGTCGATCATCTTCACCTCGATAAGCGGTATCTCCTCCGGGATGGCCGGCTCGTTTGGGCAAACGTTAAACTCTCCCTCGTGCGCGACGCAGCAGGCACTCCGCAGTACATTCTCGGCCTTGCCGCCGATATTACCGAGCGCAAGCGTGCGGAGGAAGAGTTGCGCGCCAGCGAACGCCAGCTCCGCGCCTTCATCGAGGACGCGCCCGTCGCCGTCGCGATGTTCGACCGGGAGATACGTTACCTTGCGGCCAGCCGGCGCTGGATCACAGACTACGGTTTTGGCCGTTCCGACCTCACCGGACTCTGCCTTTATGACCTGATCCCCAACTTCCCCGAAAAATGGCGAGAATCCCATCGCCGGAGCCTGGCCGGTGAGAAGCAGCATCTGGGCGAAGACGTCTGGATTCGCGCCGATGGCAGTGAGCAGTGGGTAAGCTCCGCCGTTTATCCCTGGAGCGATCCTCGCGGGAACGTCGGGGGCATCATTATTTCCGCCGAAGACATTTCTCAACGCAAGCAGTTCGAGGAGCAGTTGAAAAAAGCCAAACTTGCCGCCGAGTCCGCCAGCGCCGCCAAAAGTACTTTCCTGGCCAACATGAGCCACGAGATTCGCACGCCGCTCAACGGCATTCTCGGCATGACGGAGCTTGTCCTCGACACCGAGCTCACGGAAAGGCAGCGCGAAAATCTCGGCCTGGTTCATTTCTCCGCGGAATCGCTACTTTCCATCATCAACGACATTCTGGATTTCTCGAAAATTGAAGCGGGGAAACTGGAAATCGAGCTGATTCCTTTCCAGCTTCGCGACAGCCTGCAGCAGATCCTGAAAACCTGCGCCATCCGCGCGGAACAGAAAGGACTGCAGTTCTCTTTCAATGCGCCCGCCGTTGTCCCCGATGCTCTTGTCGGCGATCCCGGCCGCCTCCGCCAGGTGCTCCTCAATCTGGTCGGCAATGCCATCAAGTTCACCGAGCGCGGGCAAATTCTAGTGGCAGTCGCCGCGGCATTTCCCATGAAGGGTCGCGTACTGCTTCATTTTGGCGTGAAGGATACCGGGATCGGCATACCGGCGGAAACGCAGGAAAAAATCTTTGCGGCGTTTTCCCAGGCCGATGGGTCAATGGCGCGCAAATATGGCGGCACTGGGCTTGGCTTAGCCATCTGCGTCCGGCTTGTAGAGATGATGGGCGGCCGGATTTGGGTCGAAAGCGCTCCCCAGAAGGGAAGCATCTTTCACTTTACTTTGGACCTGGCTCTTGCAGGGGGGAACGCGATTCCCGCGGGCCCGCAGTCGAGTTTGCGCGGAGCGTTGACGCAATTGTCATCAACACTTCCTGCCCGCCTGGAGGCATTTCACGGCAATGGGCGCTGCGTATTGCTGGTGGAAGACAACGCCGTCAACCGCACCCTGGCGCAGCGACTGCTTGAAAAGCGCGGCTTCACCGTCTCCATCGCTGTTGACGGCATTCAGGCGATTGCTGCGATGTACAATGCGGAGTTCGACCTCATCCTGATGGACATTCAAATGCCAGAGATGGACGGTTTTGAAGTAACCGCGGAAATCCGTAAGCGCGAGAAACTCACCGGCCGGCGCACCCCCATCATCGCCCTCACGGCTCATGCTTTGAAAGAAGACCGCGAGCGCTGTCTTGCCGCTGGAATGGACGCTTATGTCACCAAGCCCATACGTCCCGCGGAATTATTCGGGGTCATCCAGAATGTTCTGGAAACATCCGCTACGGGCGACGCGGCAACTCCACTCGCTCCGGTTCCTTCCTCCCGCTAGACGGTCTGTGCGCCATCGGCCCTTGCCGAATTCCGCACAACGTGCGACAACCAATCTGCCATGCCTACACTTGCTGATGTACCCACTTCCAAATTCCAGGCGCTGACGCGGCTCGTCGGCAACACTCCCCTGGTCACCATCCATTTCCGCCTGGAGGGCAAACACCGCGTTCTCTATGCCAAGTCTGAATATTTGAACCTCACCGGCAGCATCAAGGATCGCATGGCCGTGCGGATTCTTCAGCAGGCCTACACCGACGGAAAAATCGCGCCGGGCGACACAATTGCCGAAGCCACCAGCGGCAACACCGGAATCTCCTTCGCCGCCATCGGCCGCATGCTCGGCCACCCCGTCAAAATTTTCATGCCGGACTGGATGAGCCAGGAGCGGGTGCACCTGATCCGGAGCTACGGCGCCGAAGTCGTTTCCGTATCGAAGGAGGAAGGCGGTTTCCTCGGCAGCATCCGCCGATGCGAAGAATTGGCGGCCTCGTCCAGGGGCATCTTTCTCCCGCGGCAATTTTCGAATCCCGCTAACACGGATGCGCATTCAGAAACCACCGGCCCGGAAATCTGGTCGCAACTTCTTTCCATCGACAAGCGCCCGCAAGCCTTCGTCGCTGGGGTCGGCACCGGCGGCACCGTGATGGGCGTCGGAAAATTCCTTCGCCAGCGTGATCCTTCTATCCGAGTGCATCCCGTCGAACCCGCGGAATCCCCTACGCTCACGACCGGCTGCAAAGTGGGGCACCACCGCATTCAAGGAATCTCCGACGAATTCATCCCGGAAATCGTGCGGCTCAAGGAACTCGACGAAGTTCTCGCCGTTTGCGATGGCGACGCCATCCTGATGGCGCAAAAGCTGGCGTTTTCTTTGGGACTCGCCGTGGGCATCTCGTCCGGATGCAATTTTCTCGCGGCCGTTAAAGCCCAGGAAAAACTCGGGCCGGATGCCCCTGTTGTTACCATCTTTTGCGACGACAACAAGAAATATCTAAGCACCGCGCTTATGAACGAGGAAGCGCCGCGACCGGGGTATCTATCACCGCGCATCGAACTTCTCGGAATCGGTACGGTGGGCCGGGCCTGTGAGTTCTGCCACTAAATCAAGTTACTGCCGGCCGCGCCGAAACCACAAAACTGCAAGCCAATAGATATCGGAACAGAAAATTGATCGGCTCGGGTGGATGGAGGTTGTCCACATACACCAATCCATCCGTAACCTCATAGGACCACTCGCCCGCGCCCAGTTCTGCCAACCTGGCCTTCAGCGCCGTCTCCGTCATCGGATACACGCTCAATTTTACGTTCTGCGTGAACAGTCTCGCCGTGCCTTCCAGCAGCGCTCCGTCCAGATTCTTGTAGCGATCCTGCATCGCATAAATCATCACCGATAGGCCAACGGCAAAGTACACCTGCGATTTCGTATAACGGCTCACATAAGCGCTCATCGTGTACAGCTCTTTCGCGCGAAAAATCAGCGTGCCAAATCCCAGTTTCTGCAGGTTCTTCGCGTGTCCCATCAGCTGTTCCGCCGTTGGCACGTGGCCGCCCGGCAACATGGACGCGCCAGGCAGGCAAAAAAGTCCGAGGCTTCCCTTGCTTTGTTCGAGTTCCTCTTGCGGAAGTTGAGCCAGCGTCGTCTGGATTAACTGCCCGTGCAAATCGGAGGCGGTTTCGAAGAGCCCTGGCGCAAGCACCAGCGCCTTCTTATAAAGCATCTCCGTGGGTGGAATCGGCTCGCCCTCCGGGGAAAAGGCCACAGCCTCGGCGTATCCGTTCGTCACCAGCGAAGCGTGCAAATTGCGCTTGTCCCAGGTTTCAAACGCCGGCCCTTTCAACTCAACAAGGTCGATCTCCAGCCGTTCCAGGCTCAAGTCCTCAAAGACTCCGGCGAGAAACGCTTCCGGTGAAGCCAGATGGTGCCTCACCGCGTAGATCAGATTTACGCCAAGAATCCCGACGGCCTCCTGCTGCTGCAGGTTGGTCGGATCCTGCAGATTGATGTGCAGAATCACATCGCTGGGCGGCCCGCCCGGCGCCTGCACAAACCGCAGCCCCACCCAACCGTGACACTCATTGGTTCCCGCAAAATTTCGCGCCGAAATCGTGTCCACAAAAGTGAAAAATCGCGTCGTAGCGCCACGACTCGCCTGCAGTTCGGCCAGCAACTGCTTCCATTCGCTTTCCATCATTGCTTCCAGGCGCGGCTTCGAAACGTATCGCGTTCCACGCCCGTACAGGTCGTCGCTCACTTCCTTGTCGTAGGCGGAAATCGTTTTCGCCACGGTACCAGACGCGCCGCCTACGGTAAGAAACCACCGCGCCACTTCCTGGCCCGCGCCAATTTCCGCGAAAGACCCGAAAACCGCGGCGTCCAAGTTGATGGTAAGCGCTTTCTGGTGCGTGCTTACTTTTTCCTGTGTCGGCATGCGCGCTCCTCCATGCGAGAGGGTGCAACTCCCTTCGCCGTGGAAAACCTTGAAAACACGTTATTCCACACCTCTGTCAGTCCAGGGGGCGAGGAATCCGTCAGCTTTGGATGGATCCGGACGGTCCGCGGTTACCGCGGAAAATCAGTGGCCGAGGAATTTCTCCACTTTGGAAATCTCTGCGTCCGCCAGGTCGTAATACTTTTGCGCGTTGGCCATGTCTTTGGCCTTCAGCGCCGCGTCTCCCTTGGCTATGTACATCTGCATGCGGTCAGCCGCGGAGGCGATATCCCCGCGCAGGTTGTATCCCGCCGCTTGCTGTTGTTGCCGCAGAGTTTCCACGCTGCGCGAAGCCGTGGTCGCGCGGATGTTCAGCTTGTCGGCCTCGTCTTCCATTTTTGCAATCTCTTCCGGCGAAGGGCCCGCGGGAACGGGCGGCGCCGTTGCCTGGCCGCCATCCCGCGACGGCTTCGGATTTCCATCCGCCTTCGGCTTCGTTCCGGCATGTACGGAAGTTCCGGGCGCGGTTACATTCACGTTTCCATCAGGTGTAGCGTTTACGGAAACTCCCGGCGCTTGAACCGAAACATTTCCCTGGCCGTCCACACTTACCGAGCCACCCGGCGTGGTGACCGAAACCGGCGCGTCCGAACTGCCGTTCGGCTTGGCGGTGGAATCCTTAGTGGACTGCGATGGCATATTCGACTGCTCGGGGTCGGCGTGCGTCTTCATTCGCCGCGGGATGTAAACGCCGGCGGCGATCAGCACACCCGCACCCAACAACGAACCCATCGCTAGCCACAATCCGCGGCTTGAAGAACGCGCCGGAGGAGGCGCATAAGAGGCAGGCGCAGATTCGGCCGCCGCTGCCATTGCGGGGGCCGGCGCCATCGGCACAATCGGTATCGAGGACGGCGAACGCGGTTGCACCGGAGGCGCCGGGACTCTCACCGCCGCTTGCGTGGTCGCCGGCGGACTTGCCATGCGGCCCATTGCCCCCGCTCCCGGCGCCAGTGTTCCCATCAACGTATCGTCTGCTGACATCGGCGCGGACGGCCGTGCCGTCTGCGCGAACGTGGTGCCCTGGCTTGGCAGGGCCGATACCGGTACGCTCTTCAGCGCGTTGCAAAACGCATCCGCGCTCTGGAATCGGTCCGCCGGCTCCTTGGCCATCGCCATCAGAATGATCTCGTTCAATGCCGGGGGAACGTCCGCTCGCAAACTGATGGGTGAAGCCGGCTGCTGGTTCAATTGCGCGGTCATCAGCGAATATTGCGAATCGCCCTGGAACGGCAGTTTTCCCGTCAGCAGTTCGTACAGCGAAATTCCAAAGGAATAAAGGTCAGAGCGCGCATCCGCCGACTCGCCGCGAACCTGCTCCGGCGGCATATAGTTGAGCGAACCCAGCGTCGTGCCTGTGGAAGTGAGCGACCCGTCCGTGCCCGAGCGCGCGATCCCGAAATCCATCAGCTTCACCACGCCCTGCGGCGTCAGCATCATGTTGGCCGGCTTGATGTCGCGGTGAATGATGTTGTGTTTGTGCGCGTAGCTTAGCGCTGAAAGGATCTGTTCCGAGTAATTCACCGCCTCGGCTGTAGAAATCGGCGCGCGCGCGATGCGGTTCGCCAGCGTCTCGCCCTCCACGAATTCCATGATCATCACTAACTGGTTTTCGTAGGTCAGTGCCGTCCGCAACGCCGCGATATTCGGGTGATTCAGCGAAGCCAGCAGGCGAATCTCCCGCAGAAACCTGTCCGCCAGGCTCTGGTGCGAATTCAGGTCCGGCAACAAAACCTTCATCGCCTCCACGCGGTCGGAAATGACGTTGCGGACTTTATACACTTTCCCCATGCCGCCCAATCCGAGAATGGAGAGAACCTCGTAATCGCCAACGCTTTGACCAACGGTGAATTCGGCAGTCATGAAAGCCTCCAGTTGGGGAGCCTTAATTGCACTGAGGATACACCAAACAATGGGCCGAAAATAGAACGAGTCCGGGCCATCATCGCACCCGGACTCGCCATTCAATTCGAGACGATCACCGCCTCAGGGATTGTTCTTGGCCACGTCGCCGACTTTCGCCGCCCCGCCGCCGCTGAACGTTGCGGTGCACGAATCGTCGTCCACGTCCGTCACCGTCGCCTGGCCGATTTTATCGGTTACGGCCTTGATTACTTTTCCGGTGGTGGGATCTTTCACGACGCGCACCTGCCGGCTGATCTCCAGCATGTCGCCGACGTGCACGCCGGCTTTCTTACCCACGTTCAGGATCAGCGTGTTGCCGGTTACATCGGCAACCACACCGCTGATCGGGTGCTTTAGCGCCTCCACCTTTGAGGAAGCCGCATTTAGTTGCTCGGCCGTGCTGTCCACCGCGGCCCGGACCGCTTCCCCGAGGATGGTGTTGGCGAAATTACTGCTTCCCATGTCCAACCCGCCGCCTCCCCCACCACCGCCGCCGCCTCCCGCGCCAATCAGTGAGGTGCTGCCCCGGGTGGACTCGCCCTTCCCCGTAACCGCGGCCATGATTTCCGCGGTAGAGGTATTGATTACCCGGGCGCTGACGGCCACCACCGCCTTTGATTTGCTGGTGCCCACGCCGCCGAGGCCAAATTTTCCGAGCCCGTAACCGCCGCCGCCGACGTTGGTGTGCTGGTCATCACGGCCGAATTGCGTAATCGAGCCGATGATAATCGCATCCACGCCGAGCACCGCTCCGATTTTCGCCGCCGAGTTTGCATCCGCGCGGTCGCTGTTCGAAAAATTTTGTTCCTTCAGAATTTTGTCCAATGCGTTGCGCTCAATCACCGAGTACTGCCCGCCGTTAACGAGCTTTTCCACCAGCATGTCGCTGATGCCTTTGCCCACATCCTGGTCCGAGCCGAAAATCTGCGCCACTGTAGTGCGCACGGTGCCGTAGTCGAAATTCATCACCGCAACGCGCTTCTTGTGGACGGCAGTTGCGCCTGGCGCCGCCGCAGGTGGCACGGCAGCCGTCTGCGCCCGAGAAGGCAGGGCGAACAAGACTGCCAGTGCGCAGCCAAGTGCCATTCGGGAAATGCGTGCATACGACATAGGAGGACTCCTTGGGTAGGAGCGCAAAATGGGGGGCCCGATGGATACGCGCGCTCCTGCGAAAATCTGCCCGTATGTTAATGAAGGAAGCTGCCGTCCGCAACCGGGAAATATGACCGAGCGAATCGGAAGCAAAACTGCGAACTCAAAGGCACGAGGAGAATCTCAGTTTTTAGCGGGGAGTTTTGGTTTTCAGTACACGGAATGCCGCCCAGGTTCCTTCGTGCTTGGTTGGCACGTCGCGGGATTCCACTTCCACGTCGCGCCACACGTGCTTCAGAAATTCGGAGCTCAGGATAATTTCGTTGGCCCCCGCCGCGGCACAAAAGCGCGAGGCGCGGTTCACCGCGTCCCCCACAACAGTAAATTCCAGCCGCTCCTGCGTCCCGACGAAGCCGTGCAACACGTCGCCCGAGTGAACGCCAATTCCGATTTCGCAAGTCGGTTGATTGCGCTCCTTCCGCGCGGCGTTCAGCTTCTGTACGGCTTCCTGCATGGCCAGCGCCGCGTGCAGCGCCTGCCGGTGATGTTCCGGATCGGGGTCGGGGCTGCCAAACACGGCCAGGATCGCGTCCCCGATGAATTTGTCCACCGTGCCTTCGCAGCGGAAGATCGCTTCCACCAGCGCCGCGAAATAAGCATTCAGCATGTCCACCACGTCATCCGGCTCCATGGTGGCGCTCATGCGGGTGAATCCGCGGATATCCGAAAACAGGATGCTCACTTCCGATCGCTCGCCGCCCAGCGTCAGCCGGCCGCGCGCGGCGCGTTCCAGCAGCCGCTGCCGCACCTTGGGTGAAAAATGCGTCAGCAGCCGCTGCAGCAGCTGATTCTGCGCCCGCAGGTCGCGCGTCAGCCGCTGCGAATAAATCGCCAACGCAACGTGGTGTGAGATAGCGATAAACAATCGCAGGTCGTCCGGAGTAAATGCGTTTCCCGCGCGCCTGGTGTCCACGCACAACACTCCCAGCCGCTCGTTCTGCCAGGAAAGCGGCGCATACATCGCGCAGGTGGTCTGCATTCCGATCAGGCTGCGCGCGCCGATATCGTTTTCCGCCGCCGCGGCCGGATTCCAGATCACCGCGGAGTTCTGCTTCAGCACATGTTCAGCGAGTTCCATGCTCGCCGATGGCTCTCCGGGCGGCACATGCGCCTGCAACAGCAAACAGCTCGAATTGCGATCCTGCAGCAGCATTACCCCATGGTCGGCAGTCGGGAAAAATTTCAGCAGGGAACTGACCGCGCAGTCCAGCATCGCCTGATAATTCGCCTGCGACGCCATCTGTAACGGAAGGTCGTAGAAAAGCGCCTCTCGCGGCGTTGTTTTCAAGTGTTCCAGCGGTGCCTGCACCGATGTCCGCGTGGCGTCGAGCGCCAGCGTCACGCCGGAAACCGGAGGCGGCGCCATCAATGTTTGCAGTTTCTGCAGAGGTGCGCCGAAATGCGCGGGAATCACAGGATCTTTTTCGACCATCGCCGGCAGCAGGCATCCCAGAAGATCGAACAAACTCACCAGGGCGTGCCCCATCGTTCCCGCGCGCTGTTCGGCCTGATCAAACAACGCCCGTGTAGCATCGGAGCGTTTCGCCACATGATTCGCGGGCAACGCCAGCGAAGTCTGTGGAAGCCGCGCGCGAACCTCTCGCCGCAGATGAATCGCGTCCAGCCCTGCCATCGCCGCCGCGGAGCTGACTTCGTTCCACTCTTGCCGCACGCTTGCCAACCGGCTGGGAGAAACCGCGTAGCGCTCCCACGCTTCTTCGCGGATTACGCGTTCCACGCCGAAAATGCCCAGCAGCAAATGAGGTGGCTCAATCTGCGGACGCCCCGCATGCACTGCTTCTTCCGCTGCCAGACGCCACGCAAGTTTTACGGTTTCGGAGAAGGGCGGCAAGGACGGCTGGGCCATGAACGCTCCCGGTTTGCTTCCTGCGGTACTAAGCGGTAAGAGTTCGCAAGTTGCCGCGAAGCATACCAAACGAAATGCGCAGCGTCTACGCCCCCAACATCCACAAGTTTCAAGGTTTAGCCGCGTTTTCCACGCTTGCGCGCAAAGTGTTTCGTTGACAAACCTGCACTCACCCCCTAAACTTAGGTTTTGTCTTTACAGGGAAAGGTGTGACTGTTGCGATGAGGACGTACGTAGCCAAGGGAGAAGAAGCTGAAGCCCTGAAAGTGGGCGCTCAGTGGTTTGTGGTGGACGCAAAAGATCAGGTGCTTGGACGCCTGGCCACCAAAGTGGCGCGCTTGTTGATCGGCAAAGACAAGCCCAGCTTTACGCCGTATCTCGATTCCGGTGACCACGTCGTGGTCATCAACGCTGACCAGATTAAAATGACCGGAAACAAGATCGAACAGAAAGTGTACTACTCGCACAGCGGCTACCCGGGCGGTTTGAAAGAAGTTCCGGCGAAGCGTGTTCGCCAGGCCAAGCCGGAATGGGTTGTTCGCGAAGCAGTTCTCGGCATGTTGCCTAAGAACAAGCTGCGGGCGCGGCGCGCGAAGAAGTTGCGCGTGTATCGCGATGCGGCCGGGTTGGCGCGGCACGCTGGGCAAAAGCCGCAGGCTGTCGCGGTCTAAGATTTGAGGTAGCACAGATTTTTGCCTGTGTTGCCTGTCATGGCATGGCGCGAAGTTCACAGGCTAAAGCCTGTGCTACTTGGTTCCGCACGTGGGTGTTCTGCCTTAGCAGGGATCCAGCCGAGCGTGAATTTCGATGAGACGAGCGGGATTCGTCTCGTCAAAAAGGGTTTGAGGAGGAGCATTGAGTACTGTTGATTCGCCCGCAGCGGGCAGCAAAACCTGGTTTTACGGCACGGGACGCCGCAAGGAATCGATCGCGCGCGTTTTCATCCGGCCGGGCTCGGGGAAGTTCACGGTCAATGGCCGTACCGCCGAGCAATATTTCCCGAATCACGCGTGGCTGCATGACGCCACGGAGCCGCTGAAGTTCACCAGCCTGGCCGAACAGATTGATGTTGTGGCCACGGCCAAGGGTGGCGGGGTGGGCGGACAGTCGGGAGCGGTGCGCATGGGACTCTCTCGCGCGATCAGCCGCTTCAATCCCGAACTTCGTCCCGCTCTTCGCAAGAACGGATTTTTGACGCGCGACTCCCGTATGAAGGAACGCAAGAAGTACGGGCAGAAGGGCGCACGCAAGCGCTTCCAGTTCACGAAGCGTTAAAGAATTGGGCGGGGAACTACCCGCTGCAGAAAGCTCTGGCGGTGCTGCGCAAGCGGCGCCGCCAAGATCATGGCCGGCAAGCTGCCGGCAAGAGGCTGCTGCGAGGCAAGTAGCGGCCACCTTCAGGTGGCCCCGAACGCTTCGAAAAGCAGCTATCTAACTAGGAGGAACAGTGGCAGTAGAAATCACCATGAAGGAGCTGCTGGAGGCCGGCGTTCATTTCGGTCACCAGACGCGCCGTTGGAACCCCAAGATGAAGGAATACATCTTCGGGGAACGCAATGGCATTCACATCATCGACCTGCAGAAAACCCTGAAGATGTTCCGCGAAGCCAGCCGCTTCGTCGCCGACATCTCCGGGCAGGGAAGAACCGTTTTGTTTGTTGGTACCAAGCGGCAAGCTCAGGAAGCGGTCGCCGAAGAGGCGAAACGCTGCGGTGCATTCTTCGTGAATCATCGCTGGCTGGGCGGTACGCTGACCAATTGGTCCACGCTTCAGAAATCCATCAAGCGCCTGAAACTCTTGAAGGCCATGACCGAAGACGGCCGCATGCTGGAGCTCTCCAAGAAAGAGCGCGCGCGTCTTGACCGCGAAATGAAGCACCTCTTTCAAAACCTCGAAGGCATCGAGAACATGACGCAGCTGCCGGACACCATGTTCGTCATCGATTCCAACGCCGAAGAGATCGCCGTCAAGGAAGCCCGCCGCATGGGCATCCCGGTTGTCTCCGTCGTGGACACCAATTGCGATCCCGACATGGTCGACTGGATCATCCCCGGCAACGATGACGCCCTGCGCGCCATCCGCCTGTTCACTACCAAGATTGCCGATTCCGTTGCCGAAGGCCGCGCGCAGTTCGAACAATCCCAGGTTGCCGACCAGAAGGCCGCTGCCGATCAGGCCGCTCTCGAAGCCGGACCGGATTACGTGGACACCAGCGCCTACGAGCAGTACGAGAAGCAGGAAGGCGACTTCGTCGAGGGCACCGAAGCCTTCATCGAAGCGGCCGGAACCACTGTTCCTCCCGACGAGGAACCCCGCTAACAACGGCGCAAGGCTCAATCATTCTGTTGGCCCGGTGCTGAAAGCGAAGTCCACACCGGGCCATTTTTGTAAGATTTTGTAATCGCGAACTATAGCGGCCGCCTTCTGAGGCGGGCGCCTTAAGGAAACCGAAAGAACCGGGTTCGAAGTTATAAACTAGGCTTCAGAAACCAGAAAAAGAGAAAAGGATGAGTACTTCAAAACCAGTTATGGAAATTCCAGCCAAGCTCGTCAAGGAACTGAGAGAACTCACGAACGCTGGGTTCAGTGATTGCCGCGCCGCGCTTGTTGAAACCGCCGGCGACGTTCAGAAGGCCATTGACGTCCTTCGCAAGAAGGGCCAGGCCGCCGCGGCCAAGAAGGCCACGCGCGAAGCCACCGAAGGACTGATTGGCCACTACATACATGCCGGCGGAAAAATCGGCGTGATCGTCGAAATCAATTGCGAAAGCGATTTCGTTGCCCGCACCGACGCCTTCAAGCAACTCTGCCACGACGTGGCCATGCACATCGCCGCGGTTGATCCGCGCTACGTCCGCCGTGAAGACGTGACGCCCGAGATGCTCGAGCGCGAGCGCGAAATTTACGCCGCTCAGGCGCGCGCCACCGGCAAGCCGGACGCCGTCATTCAGAAAATCGTCACCGGCAAGATGGAGAAGTTCTACGAGGAAACCTGCCTCTACGAACAGCACTTTATCAAGGACGAGACCATGACCATCGGCGAGAAAATTACTCAGGCCATCGCCAAGCTCGGCGAGAACATCGCCATTCGCCGTTTCTCTCGCTTCAAGGTCGGCGAAATCCCCAACCAGGCGGGTACGCCCGCTCCCGAGCAGGCCTAAGCAGGCATCCGGCAACTAACCCAGCGGCATTTCGTTACCGCTCGAAACGCCCCGGCCTCCGGGGCGTTTCGCTTTATTAGCGGCCGCCTTCCGAGGCGGGCGCCTCTCTAATCACGCTGCAATAGGCCGAACCTGCTGATGTTTGTTACAATCGGCAGGGTTCATTTTCGCTAAACGGAGACACATGGCATCGCAATCGAAAGCGGTGAAGAAAAACGGCAAAAAGCGCCCGGCCTACCGACGGATTCTCCTGAAACTTTCCGGCGAATCGTTTCAAGGCCAGCAGGGTTTCGGCATTGACGGCCAGACGATTTACGCCATTGCCAATGAGTTGCGCGACGTCCACAAACTTGGCACGCAGATCGCCATCATGGTTGGCGGCGGAAACATTTTTCGCGGCGCCCGCCAAAAGGGTTTTGAGATCGACCGCGCCACCGGCGACTACATGGGTATGCTCGCCACCGTTCTAAATGCACTGGCCCTTCAGGACGCGCTTGAAAAGCTTGGCGTGCATACTCGCGTGCAGAGCGCCATCGAGATGCACCAGGTCTGCGAACCCTTTATCCGCCGCCGTGCTGTCCGCCATCTCGAAAAAGGCCGCGTCGTGATTTTCGCCGCGGGCACCGGCAATCCCTATTTCTCCACCGACACCGCCGCCGCCCTGCGCGCCATGGAAATCAAGGCTGACGTGATTCTTAAGGCCACGCGCGTTGACGGTGTCTACGATGCCGACCCAGAAAAAGTCACCGGCGCGAAATTTTTCGCGGAAATCACCTATCGCGAAGTCCTGCACCAGAATCTGAAGGTCATGGACTCCACCGCCATTTCTCTGTGCATGGACAACGGCATGCCCATCGTGGTCTTTAATATGAATCAGCCCGGCAACATCCGTCGCGCGGTCCTTGGGGAGCGCGTCGGCTCAACGGTCACCCCGGCTTAATTTGATTTCTGAGTCAGGTCCCCGGACGAACGGAATATTCGCGCTTGTTTGGGCGAGCGGCTGTAACCCGATACGTTATCTAACATTGAGGATGGAACGATGAGCAATCTGGACAGCACAAAGGCTGCGATCGCCGCGGCCAAAACCCGCATGGAAAAAGCCGTCGACGATTTTCGCAAGGAACTCACCAGCGTGCGCACCGGCCGCGCCAACGCGGCGATCCTGGAAAATGTCCGTGTGGATTATCACGGCACGCCCATGCCCGTGAACCAACTCGGGAACCTGACCGTGCCCGACGCCTCCATGCTGATGATTACACCGTGGGATCCCAGTGTCGTCCCGCTGATCGACAAAGCCATTCGCAGTGCCGACCTCGGCCTCAATCCCACGAACGACGGCAAGGTCGTGCGCATTCCGATTCCGTCTCCCACCGGCGAGCGCCGCAAGGATCTCGTCAAGCAGATTCACAAAGCGCTTGAAAATCACCGCACCGCGGTCCGCAACATCCGCCGCGACATCAAGGAAGCCATCGACAAACTGGAAAAGGACAAAAAGATCAGCCAGGACGACCAGAAACGCTCACTCGACGAACTCGAAAAACTCTCCCACGCCGAAACCAAAAAAATCGAAGACCTTTCCGCCACCAAAGAACGCGAAGTGATGGAACTCTAGTAAAGACGGAAATTGGAAAATGGAAATTAGAAAATGGAAAACCTGTCTCGCAACGCTCCTGTGGCGTCAAACTCTGAAGTCCTGGACTTTACGGACTTAAATGCTTGGAAGGCTGCCCGGGCCCTCAGGAAGAATATTTATATGGTGTGCCGTGGCTTTCCGAAGCAAGAGACCTTCGAACTGAGTTCTCAAATGCGCCGGGCGGTAGTCTCCATGACTGCAAACCTCGCGGAAGGCTACGGCCGGTTCTCGTATCAGGAAAATATGCAGAAAGCCTGGGTTCAGTCTATGAAATCCGGGATCATCTTACGACGGCACTCGATGCCGGCTATATCACTCCAGAGCAATACAAACAATTTGATCTTCAGGCGATCTCTGTTATCAAGCTCATCAACGGTTACATCCGGGCGACAAGGCAAAGAAAGCTTCAAGCTGACGCACGGCAATAGCCTGGGCTTAATATTTCCGAAACTAATTTCTATTTTCGATTTTCCGCTCCAGCCAACACAATCACTTGCGCTTGATCATTTTGCACCGCGCGCAAAAACGCATTGTAATCCGCGGCGCGTTCGGACGGGATCTCCCTTTTCAGAAAATCGATGTGCCGCGAAACCGTAACCGTATTTAGGTGCCCGTCGTACTTCGACGCAAACGTCGCATAATCCCGCGCCACCGAGGTCGCCGCCGGAGTCTGCACGGTAGTTCCCTCGGGAAGTTGCAGCTTCAAGTTCGTCTGCACATTCAGCGGCGTCCCCAGCTCAATTTTCCCCGCCGTCTTTCCCGGCAAATCCGGCAACGCAATCTGGGGCAGCAGCGCCGGAATCCGCACTGGCTTCTTCGACCAATCCACAAACTTTACCTGCGTAATCTCATACTCCACCGTGAACGGCTCCGTCGTCGCCATTGGGTCCGAAGCCGTCACATTCGTAATCGCCCCACGAAACCCATCCGAGAGCGCCAGCAACCCCGCCACTTCTTTCCAGCGCTCCTTGGGCGTCTGATGAAACGCCACTCGCAGCAACAATTCGTTCTCACCCCGGCTGACGTATTTCAATTTCGCCGTGAGCGTGCCCTCTGCATTTATACTCGCCTCGACGTCTACTCTCTGAAATGCCGTGAAGGGCAGCCTCGGCGAGAATTCCACCCATTCATGGCCCGTGGAATTCATCGCAAGAAATCCGCGATTCAGTACGAAGGCGCACTTCTCTGGCACTGGCGCGATCATCCCGAACGGCGCGACCTCCAAACTCGGGTCCAGCCAGTAGGTCTTTTCTGCCGCGTGAACGGAAATGAGAAGGTGCCGGAATCTCGCAGGATTCGCCAAAGCTTGCTTGTCGCAGAATCCCGTGAGCGCTATTCCCTTCGAAAGTTTTAGGGCCGTCGCCAAAGCCGCAAACAGCACGTACTTGTCTTCCGCATTCGCATAACCCGTCTTGAGCACTTCGACCGCCGGATGTATCCCAAAGCCTGTCTTGCCCAGGGGTAGATCCACACTCCTAATCTGCTTCGATACAAAATCGTAAATTGCGCGCAGGCGTTCCAGGTCGTTTTTGGAGTTTTTCGTGAGGGAATATGCCTTTTCTCGAACCTCTGCAGTCACGGCGGGTTGCCGCCCCGCCTCTTTCGTAGAACCTTCATACGTCTTCATCTCACTTAGGGGTTGGGATTCGGGAAGAAGCAACTCGTCCAGCCGGATGGACAAGTATTCCCAACTGAGAGTAGAAAGCGAAACGTCGGGAGTTGCCTGCGAATCCGGCACGGATTCCGCGCCGCTGCTCTCGCTACCGGGGGCGGAAAATTTTCTGGCCCAACGATAGACTTTCCGGGCAGTTGCGCCGGAGGATTCAGCTTCCTCGGATGTCGGCAGAGTTGCAGGATTGATGCGAATTTCGGGATGACGCTCGGAAGGGAGATCGAGTTCATAGCGTTCTTCCAGCACTTGGCCCGACCGGTCAAACGTGTGCTCCTGCCAGAAATCTGGCGCCAGCGGATGTTTCGTGGTCGTCGTGATCACCCGGTACTCAATCGTGTCGCCGTCCTGCAGCCCCAGTATTCGCACCGACTTCACACGCACATCGTGATACGCGGGAAGGTCCTGAACCACAGGATTCGGCGAATCGGTGATTGCGCTCGGCAAAATCTCGCTGGTCCCGCCGTTCGCGTGGCTAATTTTCACTAGCGGGATCTCCACCTGCTGAAACGCGCGATTGTAGTCAAATCCCAGCCGCGAAAATTGCCGGGCGCCCGCCAGATCGTTGATCTTGACGATTGTGTGCACTTCTTTCCGCGAGTCCCCGTTACTTTCAAACCGCACATGTGTTTCTAGTAGCTGAATTTGAAAGGGAAGTGCTGGCCTTTCCTCGCTTTTCGCCGCGGCCGCCTTCTCGCTAGGGGGAGTCGCCTCTGGAGGTTTTGCCGCAGGTTCTTGTGCTAGCGCGGCGGCACACAGCGAGACGAACACAAAAGAAAATTTGAACAAAAATTGAACCAGGGAACTCACGTTGAGAGTTTAAGAGCACCATTGACGAGCGTAAAGTGGCGCCTCTTACTGCGTTTCGAGGCAAGCACTGTCAGTCCGATTGCCGCTATTGTAGCGGCCGCCTTCTGAGGCGGGCGCCTTCGTCTCGCCGGATGTTGTGGCAGGTCTTAAGACAGGCCACGACGAAGCCTCAAAACCAAAGCGTCGCTGCGTTCTATCCCGCGTCTAAGAGCATGTTAGAGTGGACGATTGTGCCGTAAACAAAAATCCTCGGAGAGCGCACGAATGAAGAATCGATTGCTGGTCCTGGCTGCGTTGTTGGTCGCGGCGAATTTGACATTCGCCAAGGAGTTGGCCCCACCGAAGAGTCCGGAGGCCGACACCACCAAACCCGGCCTCGTCAAAATCGCCGGCAACGCCACCATGGACTCCCCCGCCTTCCAATACCTCACCGAACTTAGCGACGAAGTCGGCGCCCGCGTCACGGGCAGCCCGGAAGCGCAGAAAGCCGTTGATTGGAGCGTCGCCAAAATGAAGTCCATCGGCCTCGAAAAGGTCCACACGGAAAAATGGAATCTTTGGAAAGGCTGGACGCGCGGCCCCGCCGAAGCCGTAATGCTCGCGCCCCTTCATCGCCCCCTCGCGATCTCCGCCATGGGTTGGACCGGTTCCACGCCCGCCGGCGGCGTCGACGCGGATATCGCCGTCGCCAATCTCTTTGATCTCGAAGCCGAGACGAAAAACGCATCCAAATTCCGCGGCAAAATCGTCTACGTCGTCGCGCAGGGCAAACCCAAGCAGAGTTTCTGGACACTCTTCGGCAATTACGCCAGTTTCTTGCGGCACTTGCACGCCGCCGGAGCCGTCGCTGTAATCGGCGGAGACTTCGGCTTCAAGCCAGAAGGCATGCACCTGACGCACACCGGTATTCTCGGATTCAGCGTCGATGAAGAAATCCCCGTCGTTTCCACGACCAGGGAAGATGGAGGCCAGATAGAACGTTTTCTCGCCGAAGGCAAAAACGTTCGTCTCCACGTAAATATTCAGAACAAATTCACCAACGGCCCGATTGAAAGCGCCAACGTCGTCGGCGAAATTGCCGGGCGCGAGCATCCCGAGCAGGTCGTGGTCATTGGCGGCCACCTCGACTCCTGGGATCTCAGCGAAGGCACCACAGATAACGGTGTCGGTGTAGCGGCCGTTCTCGCCGCCGCCGATGCCATCGTGAAAAGCGGTGTCCGCCCTCGCCGCACCATGCGCTTCGTTCTTTGGACCGGCGAGGAGCAGGGCTTTGGCGGCTCGCTCGCCTACATGAAGCAGCACGCCTCCGAAATCAAAGATCACGTAGCCGCCGTCGTCCTTGATAACGGTCAAGGCCCTATCAAGGAATTTCAACTCGGTGGCCGCGACGATCTCATCGCTTCGTTCGATCCCTTCGCCGATTCGCTCGAAAACATTCGCGAAATCAAAGTCACCGCGGAGATGGAACTCGAATCCGACACCGCTCCGTTCATTCTCGCTGGCTTGCCGGGCATCAATCTTGCTCAGGATCCGGCGGAGTATAAATTCACGCACCACTCCGAAGCCGACGCGCTAGAAGCCGTAAAACCCGATGTTCTGGCGCAAGACGCGACCATCATGGCTCTCACCGCCTACTGGATTGCCGACCGCCCCGAGCGCTTCGCTTCTCCCTGGCCAGCGGAAAGAATCGCCCGAATGCTGCGCGAGACCGGGCAGTTTGAGAAGCTCAATGCCTTCGGCCTCTGGACCTTTGGCAACCTCGGACAAGATTCCCAGTGACGGCGTAATATACCTATTTGCAGTCACTTACGGGAATGAAGCCGGGCGATTACCTTTATTTGACCGAGGAGCATCGAACTCGTTGGCTACGTGGACTTTGGGGAGTACTGGTCCCTCCTAAGGCAAGCCCCGTGCCATTCACCGCTTTTCCACAATGATTTCCACTGCCCTGTGGCTAAAGAGGTTTGACAGAAGGTTCATGCTTCTCTATACTTTATGTTTGTTCAGGGGTATTTTCCCCGAGCAGTGACAGCCACCCGCTCAGAATAGATTCAGGATGGCTGGTTTGATGGGAATTCTTCGGTCCCGGAACAAGTTCGATGGAATGGGACAGAAGAGCGGCCGGAATGGGGCGCCAGCCCCGAAAAGC
>Ga0210394_10000300_pt1 | contig 114287 bp, 204 predicted proteins | sample IncBWC12MmetaG_FD_160121 | JGI IMG/M metagenome (GOLD analysis project Ga0210394, IMG submission 160121) | Forest soil microbial communities from Barre Woods Harvard Forest LTER site, Petersham, Massachusetts, United States - Inc-BW-C-12-M | ecosystem: Environmental > Terrestrial > Soil >...
CGCCGGAGGCAAGGCTCAGGTTCAGAGTTCGCAGCAATGGAGTTGGCCGAGGCTTCTCTTCCTCAAGTGGAGAAATCTCCAACTACTCCAGATGAGGTCTACAAGCGGCTTCATCCGAAGGGCGAGGACGGCAAACTCATCAAGCCTCTAGTGACAGGCATACCAGCATCCAGAGGCAGAGCCTCGGGACCCGTCAAGCTAGTCCTCGACGAGAAGGACTTCGCCAGCGTCAAGAAGGGCGACGTCCTAGTCACGACAATGATAGTCCCCGACACCATCTTCGCAATCGACAAGATTGCAGCTCTCGTGACAGACGTCGGAGGGCTCACAAGCCATGCAGCCATAGTCAGCCGCGAGTTCCACGTCCCATGTATCGTCGGAGCCATCAAGGCTACCAAGTCACTCAAGGACGGCCAGAGAGTTACCGTCGATGGAACTACAGGCAAGGTCTTCCCGGAGGGTGATGTCTGAATGCCAGAGTGTCACGGCTGCGGCAAGATTATCCCTCCCAACAGGACCGGATATTGCACGACTTGCACTATGAACGGCAACGCTGCACGCAAGTCTATGGCAGGTCACAACGACATGTGGGAAGAACTCAAGGTCATGGGAATGGTCAACGAGAAGACCGGCCTCGTTGACTTCGGAGCTTCAAAGAAGAAGGCTCCAACGGACGCCCAAATCGACAGAGCTGAAAGGAATTGGAAGGGATGCGACTGATGCCTCACAAAACTTCGGAGGTCAAGGCATGATGGCTCTCAAGAAGCTCATACCAATCCCAGAGGAATACCGCGATGAGCTGGACAAACTTCTAGGCCTCATAGGCAAGGAGTCCAAGCAGCTCAAGTCATCCCTGCGCACGGTAGCCATCACTCCGGGATTCTACGAGAGCGAAATCAAAGCCAGCATGGCAAAGATAACGGCGTGGACTAACAGGGTCAGAGAGATTGAGCTTCTCTCGGAGGCGAGCGCCTGATGACGGTTCTCAAAGTAGTTCCTTTCGAAGTCCCATTCGACGGGACTCTGCCAGACGGAGTTAGAGTCGGCTCCATAACTCTGCGAGTAAAGTTCGAAGGAAAGTTCATGGACGACGTCAGCATACTAGCAAGCTCTTCTGGAAAGCTGACAGTCATAATTCCCGGAGCCCGATTGAGGAAATTTAAGAGTGGTAGCATCGGCCTTCGTTCCGACAACGACACAAGAAAAGAAAGGAGGAGAAGACTTTGAGCCAACGTCTCCTCGAAGACTGGGAGCAATCTGGAATTCCCATCCAAGAGAAGTCCTGCAAGTTCTGCGGAGGCGACGTAGCCGCAACCCCATGGCGAGGATGGACAGCCCACTGTCTTCTTTGCGGTCGCTCTCTTCCTCTTCGTGACTTCTACGCTACAACTCGCAGAGTCATTCTAGGATTCGACCAAGGCTGGCTCAAGGGAGAGCCCTTCACTTCTCTTGGGAGCGAGAACCACGGAGGTCATGACAGATGAACACTAAGTCAGAACTCTCAAGGCTCAGGAGAGCAATCGTAGCCGAACGCCTCCGGAAGAGAAGACAGCTCGGAAATCTCCGCAGCAGGTTCAGGTTCCAGACTAACAAGGCAATCTACGGAGACCGCTTTTCCCTCGACCTCGACTACACAGACGCTCGTTTCCTCATGGAGAGAGCAGACGCCATAGAGAAGCTCCTAAAGCTCGACAAGCACGACTACAATTGGAATGTCAAAGCAGAGTCTATCATAAACAAACTTCGGGAGGCGCAGTCCTAGCTTGGAGACCCAGAAGGAGTTTGTCGTCTCCCTCATAACAAGTGCTTTGGCAGTCTCAGCAGCATACACCCTCCTTGGCATATTGGTGCCTCTTTTAACACACATCCCGTCAATCATGTCTACCCAAGGTTGGGTCGGCATCTGGCTCGGCTTCGCTGTCGTCAGGGCAATCAAGAGGATGAAGTCCTGATGGATTCTAAATTCGTCGTGGAGGTCTGGGACTCTTTCTACAAGCAAGTCAAAGAAGAAAACTGGCCAGAAGAGAAGACCGAAAAAGTGAGGCAGGAAATCATGAATGGCATCATAGCCGAGATGGAGGGCAAATCATGACCTCCCGAGTAGAGCGTGGCTTCAAGAACAGCCCAGACAACTCTCCAATAGAAGACGAGTGCGGATGCCATCACTCCGACTTCGTGTTCGACTACTTCACGTCAAAGAAGGTAAAGCTCTCCAACACAATACTCCAAGGCGTCTGCACAATCTCTCATTGTGGCTGCAAGTTCGACGTCCTGACTCCCAAGAGCGAGAGGAAAGCTCCAAGTCGGAAGACGGAGGAGATACGTCCGATTTGACCCTCAAGCCCGGAGCATACTGTGCGGTCATCTGCGGATTCTGTAGCACCATATACAACCTCTGTGGAGTCAAGACCCTAGTCCGCTACGAGGACTGCACAGAGTTCGAGACTCCCTGCTGCCACAGGAAGACAGACACAAGGCTCGACCTAACCCACGCATACGTCGAAGTCGGATTCTTCGCAAACGAGAAGGATTACGAAAACTTCAGGAGGGATGCACGGCGCTTCGGAGTCCCAATAGGAAACACCGGCACAGTGAGGCTTGTAAGATGAAAGTCAACCGCAACAGCTGGCACTACCGCTACCTGTCTTGGTTGATGATTCAAGACGACCTAGAGAAAGTCTATCATCATTCGTGGCAGTCCGGGGGTTATGATAAGACAGACAGGTCTTCAATCAATTACCTGTTCTGGCTCACAGTAGCATGCATCATCTCTCCCGTGTTAGGCTTCTGCTACGTTCTATACTGGGCAGCTATGAAAATCAAGAAGGCCTACACATCGCGAGCGGGTAAGCTGGAGGTAGTCGATTGACCTCCAGCCTCTCCCAAGTCCAGCGCGACTTAGACGTCATAAAGGAACTCAGCCCATCAATCTACTATGAGTTCCTGCGATACTGGGACTCCATGAGCCCGGAGGATATTTCGAAATACCGGAAACACCTCCAAGAAATCGAGGCAAGCGAAGTCACAACTCAAAGCTCCGGCTTCAAACCAATATCCCTCGGAGAGGAGCTTACAAAATGATTCGCAAGATATTCGAAGCCATGGGGCTCGTCGAAGAGAAGCACGTCTCCGCTTTCAGAAAGAGGTTCGAGGAAGAGCTGGCGGCATATCTCATAATCTCAGAGCTTCAGAGCCTCGTGAAAGTGCAGGGAGTCGAACTCCATATCGCCTCCCGTCAAGCCAAGCTCAGGATTCTTGGGACGGAGCACGTCAGAATCTTCAAGACCAAGTCAGGAGACTACTGCGCGAGGATTGTCAAGCCATGAATCGAATCTTCCCCTTCATAGCTACTATGGTAATGTGTTGTGGTATCGTAGTGTTCTGTGCAGCCTTATTCTTCGCTGTTCTGTATGGCCAGTCAATTACAGTCTTCGAAGTTTTTGACGCAGGGCTAATCTTATTCAGCTCTGGTATTGTCGCATGGATATGCTTTCTGGGTTCGGGAGCAGTCAAGTCATGACAGACCTAGACGAGCCTTCTCTTTCGCAGGCCCTCCGAAGGCACGGCATGACACTAGAGAACCACAACGACATACTCATAGTCCGCGACCCCAAGACCCGCGAAGTCATGTTCATCGGCTCCCTCTCCAAAGTCAACGTATTCCTGACAACCCTTTCCAAGACCAATACCCCTACCCCTCCGAATCCAAAACCGCAATCCTCCTCCAGCATATTCGATGAGGTGTGGGCACAATGACTACCATAGTCAGCAAACGATGGTTCTACGAGTCTCACTACGGTCCTACTGTTTCCGCTAATTGCGGTCACAGTATCAAGAGGGCTCAGAAATGGCTTGACGACGCGAGAGCCTCTCACATGAGCTTCCCCAAAGCGAAGCCTATGGAAGAACGTCTTGTCAAAGTAACAATCATCGAAGTCTACACGGAGGAAGACCTACGTCAAAGCTAATCGAGGTCTGCTGTGCGGAATGTGGGGACGGCCTTGGCCTCTGGTATCCAGACCCATACCCTCGCAACGTCTACTGCGAAGACTGCTACGAAGCTCAAGACAGCAGCCCTTGCGAGCAAGAGAAGGAGGACCTAGAGCAGCAGGTAGAAGAACTCGAATCCGAGAAGCAGAACCTTGAGACCGAGTTGGAAAGAGCCGAAGCAGAGTTGCAAGAGGCCGAGATAAGAGAGGCTGACTTGGAACAACAGTTGGAGGACCCGGTCGAGGCATGACTCCTGTAAACATACTCTCCGGAGAGAACAGTGAGGCTTATGTAGACAGGCATAAGATAAGGGCAGGTATGTCGGCAACGACTCCTGTCCAACTCTCGGAGCGCCAAGCGTTAGCTGAGAGCAAATACCTCGGCCTCCGAGCAGGCTTCTGCCCGAAGTGCGAGTGCCCATACTGCTTCCACACAATCGTTGACTTAGACGGAAACTCGTTCATCCTAGAGCAGTGCTTCGGACCCGGCTGTGTAAGGTTCGGCACATTCAGCGACTACAGAAACACTCTACCCGGAACCTGCGACACGAAGGTCATCTTCAACGTCACATCAATCGAATACTACCCCAAGGAGAAAGTCGGAGCAGGAGGTCCTACCGCTCGGCGTTCGAGGAGCGGCCCCATTAAGACGTCAGGCCCGATGCCGGGCAAGTCGTCTAGACAGGGACAACCCCTCTCCAGCCCGACCTCCAAACTTCAAGGGAGAGCACCTGTATGAATTCCCGCGAATGCAAGAGATGCGGTAAGAGCTTTCCCCTTCGACACCCTCAGAGGCACAGCCACGACATAAAGCAGGACTGCAGTCTAGTTGACGTCTTTCTAGGAGGAAAGCCCGTAATGATATGCGTGACTTCGGTGAAACCATAATGATGAACAAAGGGAGTCCAGCGGCCAACCCTTCAAAGGAGCGGGCAGAATTACCCTGTAGAGCTGGTGCGCACATACGCCAATACTCTCCGTTGGCTCCCGTTCATTCATCTCAGGAGCAGAACTAGCAATGCCAAGTCTCAAGATACGTTTCAGGGAGAAGTCAACCCAACCCGGCATAGTGAATCCTTGGATGAGAGCTAGGAGCCAGAAAGAAGTCGAAGCATACTCAAAGGCCCACAAGCTCGTTGTTCTGGAGGTCGAGGAAGATTGACCGACATCCTAGCCGTCGCAGCGGCATTCGAGTTCGTATTGTTGCTATTGATACTCTTCGGGCTAGTAATCTATTATGCCCTAATCCCTCATCTGAGGAGAGTTACTTGGACATTCCAAGACCTCTGGTTTCTCAGCGCCATAATCGAGTTCTGGGTATTCATTGCCATTTCGTTTTCAATCTACGGCAACGGAGGAGCGTGGGGCAGTTTCTTCGCGTTCTACCTCTTCACCGCAATACTGCTGAATATTGGAGTCGCCTACTACGGCCACAAGTCTGGAAAATGGGAGCTTGTGGAAGACACTAGGAGCGTGACGGATTGATGGCTCAGGCCATATTCCCGATGAAGCGCGTAGACTCCTGCGAGCGCTTCAAGAAGCCTCACGTCCACATCATTACCGACTTAGGCAAGGAGACCTGCGACACCCCTCTCTTCGTCCTCAAGAGAGAAGCAGCCCTCCTAAGTCCCGGTGTCTCGAAGAAGGCACCAGTTACGCTGATGGCAAAGAAATCGACGAAGGCGTCATCAGACCACGGAACGAAGAAAAAGCAAACTCCTGCCAAGGCAACCAAACCTCGCAGCGCACCTGCGAAACCCACACCAGCACCAAAGGCTCCGAAGGCACCAACCTTCTACCCTAGCGAACCCAACAAGGAGATTCGGAAGAAGGCCAGCGAACTGCACGGAGGCGAAGGGCAGTTCAGGGCCAACTCCTTCCTCACTTGGAACCACGCCGTCATCTTCTCGGCACGCTTGAGGGAAAACCTCCCCTTCAAGTATGTCGGAAAGAACAATCGCGTATCCATCCAAGTGGACGTATTCGAGGACCGCATCGTCCTCTCCAGATACGTCCCTCCATCCGCAGCCCAGAGGTTCAACACCAAGAACAAGGATGATGCGGAAGCACTCAAGCTCAGTGGCATCGCGTCACTGACTTGGAACTACGCAATTATCATCCCAAGTCACTTGACCAAGAGCACGGGTGTCAAGTCCTACCATCTAGAAGGCTTCGAGGCCTTCCACTACACGAGCAAGACCAGCAAGGCTCACGTCCAGCAGGAAGTTATCGGAGACACTGTGGTGTTGTCTGTCTACACACCACCTACGGAATCCAAAGCCCGTCAGAAGTAGTGTCTCCGACGCTCCCCTTTTTTATCGCGTGTCTGCAAAATAACCGTCTACAATTTCGCCTATATACTCGGGAAGACGAGCGCGGACTTCCCAATGAGTTCATCGGAACAAACGCAGCTTGTCTACCCTCCGCTCGTGTTAGACAGGATTGGCGAAATCAGTCAGAAGACGAGCATCCCCGTAGACACTCTCAAGGTTGACTACGAGGCAATCTTTCTGGACCCATTCATCCAGAAGGACCCGCAGTTTCAGAACGACGACGAACGTCACAAGTTCGCGGTCGCAACACTGTGGACGAGGTTTGTCGGTCGGGCTCCTCTGTTCGATGTCAGCGTCATCCCGGTCGGCGTAACACCGAAGCGCCTTTCGAAGGCAGGCAAGCTTTACGCCAGCCTCTTCGTCCTAGTCAAGGACAAGTCAGGGGTCCTCCAGCTCAAGAGGGTCTCCTTCAACGGAGACAACACATCTCAGCTCTCCGAGATAACCAACTTCAACGGCTACGTTGCGAAGCTCGGAAAGTTCAAGGGCACAGAGGACTACATCGCAGACTCCCGGACGAAGTGGGAGAACCCACATCCTCTTCCTGCAGAACGAAAGCCAGCAGACCTTCTGAAGAACCTCCAAGCAATCAAGCGCATCCCTCTCGACAAGGTCTCCTCCTACCCGAGCGCACGAGACGCCCAAGGCTACGCGAACACCCTCGACTGGAGAGTTGTCCGCGCAATGGTCTGGCGCAAGCAGAGCGGAGTCGCCAAGAACGGGACAGAGTGGGCTCAATACGTGATAGGTGATGACACGACCGGACGAGAGGACAAGGTCGGCAAGGACGGCAAAGTCATACCCGCAGGCCTCACGGTCTGGTGTGACAAATCAGTCAACACCTACAACGTAGAGGACGAGTGTGACTTCTACGGCACCATCGACATCAGCAAGAAGGACAGCAGCATCTCCATGAACGCCTACCTAGTCCTCCCGGTCCACGCGAGACCGGCAGAAGCAGGCGCATAGGTGAACCGGCGTGGCAGACGACTTCGACTCCTTCTTCGGGAGCAATCAGGCTACAGAGCCTGCTCCCGCAGAAGAGAGGCCCGCCGACACACCTACATCTTCAGAGATGGCAGAACCTCAGCAAGGCCCTCCTCCAGAGGCTTCAGGGCACGGTAGAGCCAAGTCAGTAGAGATGCTGGCAAAGCCGAAGCCCGACGACCTCCCAGAACCTGCTCCAGAAGACACGGCAAAGGAGGTCTACCTGTTCTTCGGCGAGAAGAACGACGGCAAGACCTACGCTGCCCTGTCGATGCCCGGAAACATCCTAGCTCTCTCCTTCGACGGCAAGACATCCATAGTCAAGAAGCGCAGCTACAACAACGACCCTCGCATCCAAGTCTTCGACGCACTCATACGCGAGGACTACTCCTCTCCGGAGGCCGAGCTTGTGTCCAGCAAGGTAGCCATGGCATACATCAACGAAATCCTCGACAAGGCGAAGGCCAACCCTCCGGACTGGGTCCTCATCGACGGCTCTGAAATCTTCCAGAAGCTCGCCGAGTCTCTGATGCGCCACAACCAGAGCATCTCCCCATTCGGAGGAGTTCAATGGACTTCGTGGAAGGAAAGACGCTTCCACATCCGCTCTCTCCACGAGAAGGCCATACGCCTTGCCAAGCGCGGAGTCATCTACACGACCTACGTTGACAAGGACGAGATTGTAGTTGATGGCCAAATCAAGGCACGCACCGACGTTCCCAAGTGGCTCGATGCCGTCCTCTACTCCGTAGACGAAGTCATCAGGGTCAAGGCAGCTACAGTTGGCACAGAGCGCCGCTACATAGCTCGCATCGAGGGGAGCAAGCTGCGTCCGAAGAACTCCGGTAAGGAGTTCGACATTACAGGCAAGGGCGTCAAGGAACTCATCCCGAGTTCCTGACCTCCTTCTTTTTCTCCAAGTGACTTAGATGAACCTGACGACCGACTCCGGAAGGCTTCAATCTCTTCTTGCTCATGCCTTGATGGGAACAAAGCCTCTCCAGACCTCGGCAACAGTCATGTGGAGCGAGGAGAGCGTTCATTTGGGCTCCATGTTCCTCTCAGTCGTCTCCTGCTATGGCAACTTCAAGAAGGCCTACTTTGCAAACGGTAACGCCGGTATGTCTCGCTACTCAGCTCAAGGCAAGGAATACATGGTGCTGACAAACTCTCTTCTGAAACGTCTCGGCACTTCGTTCGGTCAGAGGACCGTCAACTTCTCTACTGACAAGGAGAAGATGTATGTCTTGGCAGAAGGCAAGCCCAAGACCGACTACGAGGAACATCTCAAGAAGCCCGAGGAAGTCGTGACTCCAGAGAAGTTCCCAATCCCTATGGCAACTACAGAATGGGGCTTCCTCCCGAAGACCATCAAGGACCTTTCAATGAAGTTCTTCGTCAAGTCCTCCGACCTTCGCTTTCCTTCAGCTGATGAGATAACCTTCGAGTATTCTGGCAAGGCTCTCAGATACAAAATAGAGGACGTTGGAAAACTCGGCCAAGAGATAGAACTCATAGCCCAGTCTGAGGAGTCAAAGGCTGCCGGTGCGGCAGCATTCACGAAGGTATCAGGAACCTACCTCCAGCCTGTCTTGAGCGCCCTCGAAGGCAACGTGTGGCTCATACTCTTCAAGGAAGCCCTCATCATCAGCGAGACCGACGACAACCACAGCATTACCTACTTGATGGGAGCGAAGAAGTCTTGAGCATACCTCCTCTGAAAATCTTCAAGTGCAAACGCTACAAGGAAGCCTCTGACAACTGGCGTGGGGCTCTCATCATAGTGGCTTCGACTGAGGAAGAGGCAAGGGCCTTCTTCATGGATTATGGTTGGGGTGACCGCTCTCCTCCAGAATCAATAGAAGAGATTGGGATTGCAGGCAAAGGCGTAATCTACGACGACCACGAGAGATGAGGCGTGTATGCAATCCAGCCAGCTACAGGTCAGCTTAACTTCCGGGAGCCCTAACACGGGGACTTGGTGCGTATGACTTCATTCGAAGAATACCAGAGCCTTGCTCACACTACAGCGAGGTATGACACAGATTGCAAGATGAAGGTCGGCGTAGTCCGGCCAAACAACGGACCCTCCGCAGGGATTCCAAAAGTGGACTTCAAGGACGTCCCGGTCTATCCATTCCTCAAGTCAACAGCAGAGGCAGCAGAGACCCTCGACAAAGTCGTCAAGGTCCGCTTCCGTGGAGACGCTCCGGGCTACCTGATGAAGGACGACTTGGTGAAAGAGATTGGGGACGACCTCTGGTATATCGCCGAGCGCTGCACAGTCCTCGGGGTCAGCATGGAGGAGGTCGCACGCATCAACCTTGAGAAGCTCGCATCACGGAACGCACGTGGCGTAATCCACGGCTCAGGAGACAACCGCTGATGGCTCGCCTCACATTCTCCAAAGAGGAAGAGTTCAGGTCGTGGGTTCAAGACCACGCAACCCCAGACCGCTACGAGATGTATACAACTTCGAGAGGCGACATCCTCGTAGCTCCTACCAAGTCAACCAGGACCCTTCACCAAGCTGTGATAAGATTCGAGCAGAAGGAGCAGGTCGCCAAGTTCATGGCTTTGGCAAAGGAGAAGGGCTTCAAGGTCTACACAATAGACTCCGTCATCTGGGACATAGAGAAGAGCCCGTCGCAAGAGAGACCAGAGGATTGATTTCTATGGCTCAAGCTCAGTCCTCAGAGCAGCATTGCCGGGAATGTTGCGACCTCCCATCATACAATCCTAGCAATCATTGCGGAGGTCAGTGCGACAAAGACTGTCCCTGCTTCGGAAAGCCTCCAAGACCAGAAGGAGGAAACTGAGATGGAAGACCGCTTCATTCATCAGTTGTTCGCGCCTTTCACCCGCGACGTTGGCAACCCTGCCCGCATCCGGATAAACTCCTACGAGGAGTTCAAGTCATTCGTTGCCCAGAACTCCGGCAAGGCCCACTGCTTCTGCGAAGTATACCCAGCACCATACTTGAAGTTGAGTTCCATCTTCTACGATTTCGATGGCCCCGCAGCCTACTCGGAGTCCGCAGCCTTCTACAAGTATCTCATGATGGACCGCCAAATCCCTACCATCCCTCTCGACAGCGGCAAGAAGGGAGTCCATCTCCACGTCTTCACCAAGCCTCATACTTTCAAGGACATCCAAGAGGCGAAGAAATCTCTCGCAGCTACAGCGGTCATCCTTCTGACAGAGTTCTCGAAGAAGCCTCTGACATCAATCGACACCCACGTGATAGGGGATGTCCGTCGTTTCTGCCGAATCCCCGGAACTCTCCGAGACGACGGCAACAACTGGTGCACTTACCTCCCTCCAGACTTCATACACATGAGTGAGGAAGAGCTTGCCCTTCACCGCAAGGCTCCACACTACTACGATTACAACCTGCCTATTCGCCGTCTTGAGTTCTCAGTAGTAACCGACAACTTTGACTTCGTCTCTACCGTCTACTCAAACTCCACACCTACAGCGGACGGCCTCACCCAAACTCAGATGGCGGCAGCTACCCCTCCGGAGACCAAAATCATGACATACCTCCAGCGTGTCATGAGGCCTTGTTTGTTTGCGGCCTTCACAGCTTCGAATCCGAGACATCATACTAGGGTCGCCTCGGTAGTAGACCTCAAGGGAGCAGGGTTCACCCAGAGAGAAATAGAGACCTTCATTGCGCAGCTTCACTGGGTTGACTACGACCCGGCAGTAACCCATGTGCAAGTCAGTCACATATTCTCGAAGTCCTACCTCTCATACTCTTGCCGGACTCTTCAGCAACTAGGAATCTGCGATGGGAAGCACCTATGAGCGAACACACCAATGCCTTCTGGGAGCGCTACGTCAAAGCCCTCGACGAAGGCCGAGGAGTCTACGAGGAGTTGAAAGTCCTCGAACAGCTCCCTACTTGGAGCGAGAAGAAATCATTTCTCGGGAAACACCAATACAACTACTCCATGATGACACCAAGCTCCATGTCGAGCTACCTCAATGACCTAATCGACTACATGAGGACCCTTCAACTGATTGAGCTTCGTGCTCTTCGCAACGGAATGGAGCGAGACCTCAACGATGCCGAACTCTTCATGAAGAATGCGAAGTATGCAGACGTCCCGGCCTACCATGCGGCAGCTCTGAAGCGCATAGACAATCTCACTGAGGAACTCTTGGAGAAGACAGGGCAAACAGAATCGGAGGTTGTGGCACAATTATGATGAGGCTCTCTTGCCCGGAGGTCCGTTGCCGGACTCTCATGTTCCCGGAGAAGGAGAAAGTCATCGTCTACAATTCAGATGAAGACAGCAAGAAAGATTTCTCTACCGGGTTCACTACAGGCGAAGTCTACGTTTGCAAGAGGACCTATCAACATACTAGCGGCAAGGACATATCGGTCATCGTAATATGAATCGTCTCCTCCAAGCTCTCGCATTCGTAGACATAGAGACTTCCGGCCTCAAGGTGGAACGCCATGGAATCCTAAGTCTCGGAGCCGTCAGTCTCGCCAATCCATCCAAGACCTACTATGCAGAATGTCAGCTCGAAGTCCGGAAGAAGCTCAACCCAGAAGCCCTCGTGTTCAACGGCTTCACTGAAGAGGACATCCGGAGTCCTACAAAGATTGGCGCGATAGACCTCATCAAAGGCTTCGAGGCATGGTCAACTGACTTAGGCATCTACGTCCTCGGAGGGCACAACACATGGTTCGACTCAGGATTCATAGAGGAAGCCTACGACCACTATGGAATCCATTGGCGCTTCGGACATCGCATCGTAGACCTCCACTCCGTCTTCTACGCCGACCTCATGAGGCGCAACGTCCAAGTTCCTCCTGTTGGCTTCGTCCTCGATGTAATCCTCCAGTCTGTTGGCCTTCCTATACGCAAGGGACCTCACAACGCCCTCGATGACGCCAAGCTCGAAGCCGAGGCCTTCTCCAGAATCGTTCACAAGGAGAGGGTCATCGAAGAGTTCAAGTCCTTCCCAATACCGGACGAAATAGTTGTAGCTCCATGAGCAACGAATACGCCAACAGAATCCGTAGAGAGCAATACGAGCGCGGCTATGAAGGAGTCCAGATGCTCGCAAAGTTCCTAGAGTCTCACACGGGTGTTCTAACCGTGAGTGTCAACGAGGCGCAATACTCCCAAGGCAATATGTTCTTCCCGGACTTAGTCTTCCTCAACTATGGAGCCGAGGTCAAGCGAGCCGAGCTACTCACCAGTAACAGGTTCTCCAAAGGACAGCAGTTCAGAGGTTCCTTGGGCTCCATTCATATCAACAACTGCGGCTGGCACAATCTCAAGGCCTACTGTCGGAAGACCTCGAAGGAGCTAGTGCTCATAACAGTCCTGACGTTCGGAAAGCAAGACCCTCTCTTCATCGGCATAGAGCCAGAGCAGGTCGATGTCTACATATCAGAGTTCGAGAAGCGCAACCCGGATGCCAAGCCGGTAGAGTATCAGGGCAAGCTCGTCTACAAAGAGCATCTTAGAAAGGGAGGAGCCTTCGTAGGCCATCACGAGCAGGGCAGCAGGGTCCCTGTGAACGTCTTCCGTCTTCTTCGCGACGGCAAAGTCCTAAACCACAACGACAACTTCAAGAGCTTCTTCCGGAGACTTCCTCCCGAGTATCTCCACGGCCTTCCTGCAACTTCCGAAATGTCATCTACGCTTAAAGGTGACAACTACGCCGGATGCGAAACTACCCGATGAGCGACAAGAAGCCTGAGAAGCAAGACACAGTAGTCCTCGGAGGAGGTCTTGTTGGTCAATACGCCGCATACAAGCTAGGAGCGAAGCTCATAACACTCAAGCCGGAGAAGACAATCCCCTACATCTTCCTCCACGACGCTCCTATGAACCGCAAGATGCTTGACGACTTAGGCGTCACATACGGAACAGATGTCTGGAAAGTCGGCTTCATGTTCAAAGGTCAGCTCTACGAAGTCGCATCTCAGGACATGGTAAACGAGTATCACACCAAGTGCTACGGCCATCCTCCGAACAAGCCTCAGTTCAAGAAGCCATACTACGATATGCTTACACCGAACTACTACGAAGTCCGCAAGAAGCTCGAAGACCTCAACAAGACCGTTCTCTATGCTCGCATCTATCACATTGACCTCATAGGGCACATCGTAGGATACGAGCTTCCTGACAAGACTCTCGGCCTTATCAAATACAAGCACCTCATCAACACTCTACCACTACCAGACCTTCTGCACATGGCGGGTGTGATAGAGTCCGAATCATACGAGTCTCGTCCAATCTTCTACTACAAGTTGCCGGAATGGCCGAAGGCCTACGAAGGCCTCGGTCTTGACACTGTCCATGTCATGGACTTGAAGGATGAGAGGACCCGCTTCGTGAAGGGCACAGCAGAGCCAAACACCTTCTTCCTTGAGACCCTTGAGAAGGATTCCAAGTATGGTGAGCTTTCCCAAGTTGTCAAGTATGGGAAGATATTCAACCGGGGCTGGCACCTTGAGATGCGCAACAATGCGATAGAGAGGCTAGAGAAGCACGGCGTCCTTTCTGTAGGTCGCTTCGCCCGTTGGCAACAGCACTATGACACTCAAGACGCCCTTGTCCATCTTTCCGTCTTCTCATCTTCTATTAGGCCAACCAAATTCAGAACAGTGATGACGGAGATGCTTCATCTCTGAGCGAGCTTCCGTGTCGCAACTGTGGGAACATAGAGACGACTCATCCATCTTCGGTTTGTGAGGTCTACGAGCCTATGAGGCAACTTGACCTCTCTATCATCAGAGACCATCTTGCCAAGTCGAAGGCCTTCTCAAGCCTCTTCTTCGACTTCGCGACGGAAGACCTTTCCCTCAAAGAGAAGGCGACGAAGGATTTGGCTTTGGGCGTCATCACAGAAGCTATGAGCGTCCTCGACGCCGTGAACTGGAAAGTTCACCACGGCGAGAAGTTTCCGGTTAGTCGCAGCAACCTTCTCGAACAGCTCATCGACGTCTACAAGTATCTCATGAGCATAGCCTCCCTCTGGAACTTCACTCCGCAAGAATGGCAGGAGGAGTTCGAGCGGAAGGACTTAGTCAACTGGCAGCGATACAGGCAGGACACAACTATCAAGACCCTGACTGCGGCGTCAAAAGTAGCGGCAATCGACATTGACGGAGTCCTTTGTGCCTACCCAGAGAACATCATAGCCTTCATGAACAGGCGCTTCGCGAAGGTAGTTACCCTGAAGGACATCAAATCCCTTCACGGGGTCGAGGACGCATACCTAGAGCAAGGCGTCAAGGCGTCAGACTATCGACTGGCTCGCCTCGACTTCTTGGAGGAGGGTTGGTATTCGAAGTATTCACCTGTGATGAATGGAGCCTCAGAGTTCACACACAAGCTCAAAGACCTCGGCTACACCATAGTCCTTCTAAGCTCTCGTCCCTACGAGAAGCACCACAGGATATTCGGCGACACCGTCGAGTGGTGTCAGGCCAACAAGATTGCCTTCGACATCATCTACTGGGACAAGGACAAGGACATGAGAATCATCAAGACCTTCCCCAACCTCCGGTTCCTTCTCGACGACGACGTTGACAACGTCCGCGAAGTCGCGAAGGCCGGTTATCTTTCGATACTTTTCGAGAGACCATACAACCGTCGCTCTCTGACTACAAACTTCTTGATAGCTTCAACCTACGACGAAGTCATAGGCCATCTGACAGAGCCACAAGTGGCTTGAACAGAACCTCAGATATGTTACGGCTTAAGATAAGCCCAACTATGGAGTCCATAGGAGTTCTAGACAGCCTACAGTGGCCGAACAAATCTGCTCCCCAATTCAGGACGAGCGCCACGCTCGGACTGCGAGCGGTTTCAGTAGGCTTCGGCTCTACTCGCGCAAGCGTCCTGAGCCTAAGTGCGTGCAAGTCGCCCAGACTCCACTTCTGGTGATTATGCCTTGAACTCTTCCGACACCGTTCTCTACAACTGGTTCATAGCAGAAGGAGAAGGCATCTCTTCGATTAGCCCCGGTCTCGGAATCCATCTCGTCAATCTCCTCGGCCAAGTCCGCGAAGTCATCCCGAAGGTAACAGACCCATACGTCAAGAAGCAACTTGAGACCTACAGGGACTCTCTTGAGTTCATAACGAGCTTTGCTGCCATTCATCAACGTGCTGTCATCGACAAGCTCTCATACCTCGTGGAGAAGGCATGACCCGCTCCAAAGACACTCAGCGCCTAGTTGCGGCAATCGAAGCCATAAGCCGGAAGAAGTCCCTCTCCAGCAACGAGTTCGCTTACAACCTCTTCTTCGCCCTGCGCCGAGTAATTGAGGGCAGAGAGTCTTACATCAGGGAATACGGCACACGAGAGTTCAAAGAATATCCTCCCGGCACATTTCTCTCCGAGTATGATGCGAAGATAAAAAGCAACCTCCTCGACGCCAAAACGTGGCTCTCTCGCAAATGTGGAGACCGTCAGGGCTACCATGCCCCAGACGATTGGCAAGTAGGTGCAGCCCTTCTAAGTCTACAAAACGGAGAGATTGCCGATATTCTTGAGAACACTTTGAAGCACGGCGTTGCTCTTCCCAAGGAGTCATCAGACCGTCTCAAGAAATACGGACGCAAGCGTGGTTGGTATCTCCAAAGGTCATACAACGACTTGCCAGATGTTACATCTCACCCCGACCCTACCATGGACGACACATGGCACTACTTCTACGGAGGGCAGAGTCTCTGCGGCAAATACACCGGCATGAAATGGAATTGTGTCGGCGACATACCCGACAACACAAAGTTCTCAGTTTGTGAAGTCTGCCTCGGGAAGGCACCAGCAAAGGTCGTGCGATGATGGGCAAGGTCTCGATAATGGAACTTCGGACCCCTACCTTCCCGGAGAAGAAACCCTAGCATGGCACTCATACCTCCATCGCCTCCGGGCTGCCGCAAGTGCGGTCACAAGCCACACCCCGGAGTGTTCTGCCCTGAGAGAGAATGCGAATGCGTAGGCTTCTAATCCGGCTATATGCTCGGACCCAAGGAGGGCTTCGAGTTTGATACTCCAACTCCTCGTCGGACTTAGCCTCGTTCTCGCAGGCTACCAAGATGTCAAGGAGCGCAAGGTCAGGGACTTCTTCTGGCTACCCGGAGCTGTCGGTCTAGCAATCGCAATCCTCATCCTCCGCTCTCCATCTCTAGTCTTTGCCGTCGTCCTAGTCGGCATCATAGCATTCTTCGTCGCCAAGGCAGGTATGTTCGGTCAAGCAGACGGCATAGCGTTCCTCTTCATCATAGCAGACCCTGCCCCATACGCTCCGGCACCAGCTCTAATCGTTCTGGCCTTCGTAGTCGTGGCGCACTCAGTATTCCTCTACAGAAAGGGCTTCATCAGGAAGCTCACCATAAGCCTCGACCGCTTCAACTCAGAAGCCCAGTGGATTCCACGGAGTCTAATCGTGAACGGAGTCAAGACCATGAACCTCATGAACGTCAACAACTCCCGCGAGCGAATCGAGAAGGCGAGCAAGGCAAGGGAGAACGACGAAGTCAAGCAGGACGTTCAAGTTGAGGTAGTCTACGGCGTGCCAACAGTAGCCTACATTGCCGTGGCTTACGTTGGCTACGTCGTCTTCCTCGCTTTTGCCGCACCGCACTTTCTCTTCTCAGTCCCGTGATTGTTATGGCATCAGAAGCAGAACTCCTTTTAACGTCTCCCATAAGATAAGGCCTATCAAATTGACTCCCGAGAAAGAACCGCCAATCGACCTCTCCAAGCTAACCCAAGGTCAGCTTTGGGCGAGCCTACGGAAGTGCTGGAAGGCCTACCGCATCGCCAAGGTTCAGGCCGACAAAGAAGTCATGAAGAAATACGCCTTGCGAATCGTAGCGATTCAGGACGCCCTGAAGGTCCCGCATTCCATCTTCGAAGTCTTGCAGTTGGATGCGTCCTAGAATGGCCGACCAAGAACTCCGCGACAAACAGTTTGCGAACGTCCTCAAAGTCCTACAGGCAACGTTCCATCAGAAGAACCTAGACCATGCCGACTCCTACTTGGAGAATCCGAAGACCGAGCAAGAAGCCTTCTTTCCAATCAGGCACAAGTATGAGCGCATCGTAGCGATACTCAAGATTCCTGAGAGCCAGAGGACCGACGGTCAGAAGATGACTATGCTTGAAGACCTTCGGGACCTCTGCGTCTACTCTGTGATGTTTGACATCTGGCAACTTCAAGGAAGTCGTGGAGTCGAGTAGACCTGCCAGTATCGAACGACCAGATTAGGCATGACGCTTCCGAATGGTATCGCCCCAATCTTCACGTTGGCGAGGCTCCCTTCAACTCATTCTCCTTCCTCTCCGACGAACTAGCGATACTCATCAGCCCGAAGGAAGAGCGCTACGAGGAAATCATCAACACAATGTATCAAGTCCAACTAGCAACTTGGACAGACAAGGTGATACTGGATGTAACCTTCGAGGAGAAGGAGGCCAAGGTCAAGCAGGCTCTCACGAGGCGTGTCGGGACTCCCCTTCTGGAAAGTCTCTGCCTCACATTCGCCCTCCAGAACGTTCCTCGGAGCCTGACACACCAAATCGTCCGTGCTCGCAAACTCGGCTTCGGTCAGCAGGCGATGAGGGTCAACGATGTTCGGCATCAGCCTGTCCGTCTACCAACCACGATAGAAGGAAGCGAGTTCGAAGAGCCCTACAAGGAACTCGTTGGAGCAATCAAGAGGTTCTACGCTCGCATGATAGACCACGGCATCCCCGTCGAGGACGCTCGCAACATCATGCCAATGGGAACCATGACCTACATCACAGTGACTGGTCAACTCCGGTTCTGGCTCGAACTCTGGCAAGGTCGAGCACAGAAGGCCGCTCAGAATGAGTATCGTGTTCTAGTTCACAAGATGCTCGACGAGTTCAGTGTCAGGATGCCAAGACTCTTCTCTCTCCTTGTAACTTCCAACTCCATACCTACAAAGGTCTGGCTCGATGACCTTTCACAGGCCGACCGAGTCCGCATGGGACTCGGGACACCGGAGTAGAGTCACTTGAGGAAAACCGGTAACAACACTTGGGTTACCAACAAGCAATATCGCAAGCAGAAGAAGGGAAGTGGAAGAGGGAATCATAACCACTGGCAGTTCGGCGAATGCAGACCCGGATGTCCTCGATACATAGGTCCAGAAAAGAGCTGACTCTATTGATAGAAGAGTTCACTCAGGAACAGAAGGACGCAATCGTTATGATGATAGGCACCAAAGGCCTAGACAGTATCGTTGCCATGGCAAATCTAATGCCACCTGACCACAGGCTGAGGAATCCCTACCTTCTCGCCTGTCATCTTATCCTGAATAACATAGAGAGAGTTGAATCAATAATTCGAGAGGGTCTTCAAAGCGGCTTTTCTGCCGAGGGCTTGGATTCATGACAATAGAAAACGAAGACATCACATCAGTTCTCATGCTCTGGGCAGAAGTTCAAGAGGGCTCCCCTTCTCCGAGCTTCTGGCCTCACTGGCGCAGCCTTCGCAGGATGCTCTCTGGCGAACTCAGCAGGCACGACTATGTCCAGAACATAATCAACACGCAGACAGACAGGCTCAAGGAGACAGGCGAAGAGATTCGTAAATTCGAAGCCAACCTCGACATCAAGTTGAAGGAATTGCGTTCCGCACAGGCTGCCAAGGCCTCGTGGAAAGGAGGCGACCCGTATGATGTCAATTACGAGGTCGAGAAATCCGAGAGGGATGTTCGCAGTATTGAGCAGTCTATCAAGTCAAAGCACGAGCGGTTTCAAGAGCTGACTTCCTATGTCGAATACCTCGGCAAGATTCTATCGAAGGTAACTCCTACCAACGCCGTGACTTAGACATGGCACGCCAGCGTTATGTTCAACAGATACTCCCTTCGACAGTCCAAGAGAAGCGCGGCTACAAAAGCGAGACACAGCAGAAGAACCTCATGTGGCTTCTCCCTCGCCCGAAGAGAGACCACTACAAAGGAGGTATGCCGCTCTACGCCGAAGAATGGCTCCTCCAGCTCGCCAATGAAATCTTCGGCATCAACTACGACTGGGGCAAGAAGACCCTTCTCCAAGTCTTCGCCGGGATGAACAAGTATGGGCTCCGTGTTGACCTGAACAAAGAAGTCAAACCGGACTACGTCGGCGACATCCACAGGCTCTCTAAGATTCTACCCAAGAAGATGCTCAAGAAGTTCCCAGTCATCGTAGCCGACCCCGCATACTCCGACGATGAGAATGAGAAGCTCTACGGTCTAAAGATGCATCTCAGCTACAAGCTCTGGTCTTCGGAATGCATCAAGTTCCTCCGACCCGGAGGCCTCTTCATAGTCTACCACAAGAACCTGATGCGCAACCCTGACCCAGAGAGGTTCACCGTCGTGAAGCGCGTAGCAATCGCAAACCGTGTCGGCCACGTTGGGAGGTTTGCCGTCTTCTTTCAAATGAAGGGAGGCAGGAGGCAGCTCAATTGAATCTTAAAGTCCGGACAGTCACAATCTACCGCGATGACAGCACAACCCAAGTCGTCTACGAGAACGTCAAGCACATATTCTGGACAGCAGGTAACACCGTTCTAGTTCTCGCAATCTACAAGCACGCCGAAGAAGACGACTCTCATTTCTACGTCCATTGGCTCCGGGAGCGCATCTGCTGGTTCAAGGACGTGCCACAATGATTACCGTCGAAGCTCTCCTCGCTTGGCGCAAGAAGCACATCTGGGACTTCCTCGACAACATGGCAAAGGAGAAGGGCTCCGACTACTCCGGAGAAGGCGAGGTTGACACTTTCAGGAATCTTCGCCTAGTCGAATACACCATGGAGATTCCAACAGAGGTCGGAATCCAAATCCGTCTTCACGACAAGTTCATGCGCACCAACATCCTCCTCAAGCGCGAGTGGGAATCAGGCAGAGGGCCTTCCGTCAAAGACGAGTCTCTCTCAGTTACAATCCTAGACCACATCAACTACCTCACCTACATCCAAGCTCTCCGAGCCGAACGGTTCAACAAAGGGGTCCTCCCAGAATGAGCACAGAGACTGTTCCTCATGAATCCAAGTTGAGAAGAATATGCTGGCTTGAGCGAGTCCCTCTTTCCGACACGACTCCTCTTCATACCTCGTTCTATCTTATGGAGTGCGAGTCGTGCAAAGAGCTTACAGGATTCCCAGAGGGGAACTTCAAGGCAGCAATCGAGGCCGGAGTCTGGAAGCCTCCCCGCAAAATCAAAGGTCTCCGTTCTGTTATGATTCGAGTCGCAGGACCTCATGGGGAGGACGAATATCAGAAGTCTCGTCCGACTGAAGTAGACCTCTTCTACACAATAGAGCTTCAGACAGATGGCATCATGAAAGGACGGAAGCTCTTTACTCTCTACGGAGGGACCACAGGCTATGAAGGCTTCTACCTCGACTACACGAAAGAATGCACCATAGACAAGGCAAAGCTCCTCTCCATTGCAGAGCGAGGCTGGCACGCCTGTATGGGAGACAGTCGCTACCCAGACCTAGTCATAGAAGGCTCTGAAATGAAGAAAGCGTTCGAGGAGGCAGGTCTCCTATGAATCGCCTAGTCCTCGGGCTCTTGGTGGCTTCTTTCCTTGTAGCAGGTGCAGTCGGCTTCAGCTTCTACTTCTCAGGTCCTGCACCAACATACCCATCGACAACCGTCTCCGCTCCGGGCTCTGCTCCCGGTCAAGCTACAGGCTACACTCAGACGCTCGAATGCGGTCCCGGTTTCAATCATCTCTCCCTAAACATAATCAACGCAACATACGGAGTCATGGCGTGTAACCCATGAAAGTCCACGTCTATCGTAGGAAGTTCTTCCAAGGAGGACTTGTCTTTCTGTTGACGCGCGTTTTACGCTCAACGACTATATCTCAAAGCTCTACGGATTCTGGCCTCAATCTGAAATCGACGACTATATCAGAGAACACATCGAAGACCTCGGGGAGTTCGAGCTTCCAGATGAGTTCCTAGCCAAGCTCAAGCCGATATCAGTCTTGTCTGAGCCCGACCTCAAAATGGGATGGGATGAGTATTACTCCGAATGATGCAGGCAGAAGCGGTTTTAAGAAGAACAATCTTCTAGATGGAGCTTAGTCACCTTTGCCTTACCTGTGCCTCGATACAAACTGTAACACCATGTTCGGTGACGCCTCCGGTTATCGTTCTGGCAAGCCTCATTGCCCCAAGTGTGGAGGCGACAAGGTCCTCGCTCCCGGTCGAAAGTCCATACGTTCCATAGACCCTTCTCTGATGCCATACCGGACCTACGACAAACCCCTCGACCCACGGACCCTCCCCGTGTTCTACAAGCTCTCGACCTTCACCGACGAAGACACCCAAACTGATTGGATGGCAATTCACAAGCCGAAGGACAACGGCGATGGCAACGAGATACTCTTCGCACGTCCTCCCTTCAAGCCCTACTACTTCATCGACGAGCTAGGCTACAGCCAGAACCAGAGTTCAATTGACGGACTCCTCCAGCAATTCCACGGCTCCATAGACCGGAAGTTCAAAGGCTTCCAAGCCGGAGGAGACCATCGCCCTGTCATCAAGGTAGAGTTCCGCAGCGACCCGGAGCGCAAACGTTCATCCTACCAGATTGACAAATTCGTCCGCTGCTATCAATCCAACACACCTCACACGGCAAGTATCCTTCGTGACTTAGACATCCAAATCAAAGGCTACCCAACACGTATGGTCTGGGACTCGGAGGTTGACCCGCGCAACGTTCCAAACCTCCAGCGCAACGACGGTCGCATCATACTCATCTGCGGAGTCGGATACAAGGTCGGGAGCGGCACAAGTAGGCTTGCAGGCCTCAACGACAATCTGATGACAGGATACATCAACCCTAGCGGAGATGTAGTCCCGCATCCTGTCGAAGGTGGGGTCAGGCAATACGTCTTCCGTCTGACAGAAGACACAGACGTCTCAGTAGCACGCGATGTCCTTCGACCATTCCTCAAGGAAGCCTTCAACTACAGCGCACTGATGGGATTCTATTCCGCGAAGTTCGACGTCCCATACACTCAGATTTGGATAGCCCGTCTCAAGCTTGGGTTTGACTTCGACTTCATTACAGTATTCGACTTCCATAACATCTACACTGTCCTCAACACTAACAACTGGGACGACCGCAAGTTCAACCTCGACTCTATCGCAACGCGAGAATTCGGAGAGGGAGAGGGCAAAGAGAAAATCAAGGACTACCAAGTCCTCTGGGACTGGTGGGTCTCCAAGGACCCCCGTCTTGTCTCCTACTGTCTCCAAGATGCTGACCTAGTCCGCAGGCTCGATGAGAAGTGGAGTGGCATTGACAGTCGCCTTGTCGCAACGAACCTCACAAACGTCCGTCCTGACGCTTACATCTCGTATATGCCGGGCATAGAGTCAATCACAGTCAAGAAGCTCAACAAGCGTAATCCTTCCGAAGTTCTCTACACTCCTTCTGGCAAGCGCCAGTCCAGCACATACGAGGGTGCAATGGTCTTCGACCCCGTCAAAGGAGTCCACGACAACGTAGTGTTCCTAGACGCAAAGGCCATGTATCCCCACATCATCAGAACATTCAACATAGGACTCGACACCCTCGACCCGAACGGAGAAATCCATACACCCAAGGCCAACTTCAAGAACAAGCCCGACAGCGTCTCCAAGGAAGTGCTTGACGAGCTAGAAAAGTGGCGCGAGTTCTACAAGGCAGAGCGCGACAAATACGAAGTCGATTCCGAGAAGTGGTCAGAGTTCGAGAAGAAGCAGTGGGTCGTCAAATACTACATGGTGTCATACTACGGAGTCCTCGGCTCAACTTGGTCGTTCATGTATGAGCCCTCCGTCGCAGAGGCCATAACTCTCCTCGGTCAGCAAATCCTCGGATGCGCTCGTCACATCCTCCAATACATGGGCTACCCGGTCCTCTACGGAGACACGGACTCCCTCTGTCTGAAACTAACAGACGAGGAAATCTTCGGCTACCGACCGACAGAGGCACAATACAAGAAGTTCAAAGCACGCACCTGCCCGAAGGACACCTGCCGGACTCCTCTGGATTGGAATTGGAAGGGCGACCCCGTAACAGGAGGACCCGAGGGCTACTGTCCCAACTGCAAGAAAGTCATGATGACAGTCAAGCTCTTGAAGACTCTCTGCCTAAGTCGCGTCCTTGCTGACGTCGTCGAGCGAGCTGTGAACTACTTCGCGGAGACTCGCTTCCATGTTCTAGCTCCGCAGATGGAGTTCGAGGTTGACAAGGTCTACCAATGGGTCTACTTTACGAAGGTCAAGAAGCGCTACGCAGGGCCTATGCTCTGGAAGGGAGTCCCTCTTCCGGAGCCAAAGCTCAAGATTACCGGCTTCGAGTCCAAGAGAACAGATTGGCCTAAGTTCATCCAGAGTATCCAACTGAGATGCTTCGACCTTCTCGGCTCCCATGCTCCAGAGAAGACGGTCCTCGACTACGTCGAGAGCGAACTTGACTCCCTCTACAGAGGAGAACGAGACCAAGACATCATACAGAAGAAGGTCATCCGTCGCAAGGTCGAAGACTATGGCAAGAAGATGGTAGACGGTATAGTCGTCTCAAACCGTGGCGCAATCCCTCCATACGTCCGGGCTGCCAAGATTATGCGGGACGAGCGCCACATGGACATCAGGGTAGCCCAGCAAATCCTCTACTACATGAGCATGGACAAGCAGGTCATCCCGGTCTACGAAGACGAGCCTCTTCCCAAGCTCTCAAAGGACTTCTATGACTATACACGCAAGCAGGTTTATGCTGTCCTAGAACGAATGGAGCTTCCTGTTGGAGTAATTGGCAACCACAGTCCAGAGGAGGTCTTCGCATCTTGACACTCAACGTCTTCACAGACGGCTCCGGCAACGGGGTATACGGCTTCCTCGTGAAGCGTGGCACAGACATCATCAAAGAAGAGAACGGTCCCATACACGCCGAAGTCGTTAGCAACAACGTCTCCGAATACTACGCCCTCATCAAGGCACTCGAATGGCTCAAGGCCTCTGGCTTCGAGAGTTTGGAAGTTTCAGTTCATTCTGACTCAATGCTAGTCGTCGAGCAGATGAGAGGCAACTGGAGAATCAAAGACGGAGCCTATGTTGACTTCTACGCCAAAGCCAGAGAAGTAGCCAACGGGTTCAGTAGCATAACCTTCACTTGGATTCCCCGCCAGAAGAACAAAAGCGCCGACAGCCTCACTCGTGGTCGCCGAGCGAGACACGAGCTTCCAATCTACAGCAGGAGTTCCATACGATGACAAAATGGTCAGAGAGAGCCAAGTCTCTCCAAACCCCTCGGCGTGAAGTTACACCTCCGAAGTATTCCGTTGGAGACCGAATCAGCGGATGCGTGATGTGCGTTGATTACGAGAAGAAGCACAATGGTGTCTTAGAGGTAGACCAAGTCCATAGAAAGGACGACTTCTTCTCTCTCTGTCAGAAAGCTACACATCAGGGCAGAGTTGTTGAAATATGGATTGTCAAGAACCTTGTAACAGGAGCCTGATACAGAATACCGCGAGGAGTTCCGGGATTCTTCAAAGGCAAACATCACAGTCTGAAGACTAGGCTTCAGATGTCAGCATCTCATGCAGCTCGTTGGGAGGACGAAGAATACAGAGCATCTGCGATTTCCAAAATGATGGGAAATCAAAATGCGGCAGGATACAAGTTCACGGAAGAACAGAGAGCGAAGATTAGCGGCAAAAGAACTCTCGCTCAATTGGCTCAGTTGAATCGCCTCATTTTCACCGCTCTTCCCAAGAGTCCGAAGTTTGTTCAATACTCAGAAAATTCTACGACAATGGCCTTCTTCATTCCAATGTGAAATATGGAGGCATAGAGATTGACTGGGTATTCGGAGAGAATCCAAGAGACCCATCAACTTGGATGGAAGTTATAGAGTATCATGTTCCGAAGGTATGGCTCGGAGAGACAATGAGACAATACAAATCCATTAGAACTCGGAAGCTCCATTCCATAGGAGTGACTTGCAAGATAACATACTACAGGAGTCTTCGAGAGATTTGATTTTTGCTGACCTCCATATTCATGGTAGGCACGCAGGTGCTACCAGTCCAAACTCGACAATCTCAGCAATCGAGAAGGCAGCAGTTACCAAAGGCCTTGACGTCATCGGAACAGGCGACATCCTTCACAAGGCATGGTTCGACGAGGTGATGACCTACGCCAAAGAGGACGAGTCCACAGGGACCCTCAAAGGGGCATTGGGGCTTCGTTTCATCTTGTCAACCGAGGTCGAGTGTTACTTCAAAGTCGCAGGCTATGATGAGATGCGTCAGGTTCACAACCTCATCTACGTCCGCTCAGTCCGTGACGCGAAGACCCTTCGCACAATGCTGTTACGCTACGGGACCCTCGACCTCGATGGACGCCCAGTAATCCGACTTAGTTGCGAGCAGCTCGTGAACTATGTCAAGCAGGTGATACCGGACTCCAACATTATACCTGCTCATGTCTGGACTCCTCACACCTCCGCTCTCGGAGACGGACACGGCTTCGACTCTCTGAAGGACTGCTACCAATCTTCCCTTCGCCACATCTTCGCGATAGAGACAGGGCTAAGCAGCGACCCTGCCATGTGCTCAGAGTTTCCGGACACCGCCAATCTAACCCAAGTCAGCAACTCCGACAACCACAGCGCTAACACGGCGCGAGTTGGAAGGGAGGCCACGATGCTTGCCCTCAAGGAGATAACCTACGACCAAATCTTCGGAGCCATAAAGACAAGAGACAGCCGGTTTGTCGGAACTCTCGAAGTCCCTCCAGCATACGGCAAGTATCATCTTAGCGGTCATCGCAACTGTAACGATACTAGCCTCGACCTCAAGCAGTATGCCGACATGAAGGGTTACTGCCCAGAGTGCGGAAAGAAGGCAACGGTCGGAGTCCTCCAAAGAATCCACGACCTCTCAAGAGGCTACAGGAAGGCCACAATCCAAAAGTTCTGGACTGTCATACCACTATCAGAGCTTCTCGACAAGATGTATTCTCGGGAGGTCGGCTACAACTACTCCCAGAGGCTCTACAAATCATTTGGCTCAGAATACAACATCCTTCTCAACGTTGGAGAGTTTGACCTGACTCAGGCCTCAAATGAGCGCATAGCGAAAGTAATCCTCCAGAACCGCAATGGAGAAATCAAGCTCATCCCCGGATTCGATAATCAATACGGAAAGATTGTCCTCGAAAGCCAGCAGGAGGAACTTAAATCCCGAACACTCGCGGAGATATTCAACGAGTAGGTCCCAATGATGCAACCAATACCTCTCCCTCCTACGTTCGGCTGGCGCTGTATGAAGTCAGGCTGCAAATTCCGAAATCCACTAGAAGGCGCAGCAGTCAATCATTCCAATACGACTGGGCATCCCGTTACTGACGCTCCGGAGTTCGAAGAGAATGATTGAGCACGAGGCAGTTAGCATGATAGTGAAGCCCGACACTATTGACGTCATAGTTCTCTGCCGGTGCGGCTACGTTGCCATCGACAAGGACATGCCGGAACACATCGCTCGAAAGAACAAGTGACCTATCATGAGCGAAGAATCTATCTCAGTAGAGCCTCTCACTCCGGACGAGATGGCCCTGTTGGTAAAGGGCGAGCGTCCCAAATACGTTCCCACGGAGAAAGTCTCCAAGCCCTCCGAGAAGTCTGAGTCTTCTATGCCAGAGGACCTGCTCAGTATCTTCGGGAGCTAGAGACCGTGACTGTGGTCTGCGACACAAGGGAGATTCCATCAGGCATTCCGGATATGCTGAAGCGCTTCAACATACCAGTAACAATGGGTCAGTTGACTCACGGCGACTACTGGATTGGGGATATGCCAATCTCCCGCAAGGCCGACGACTATGTCTCAAGCCTCATATCGAATCACCTCAACAACGAACTCTACGAGCTAAGTCACTTCTACGAAGTCTCCACGCTAATCGTCGAAGGCAGCGTCAACGCAGCCCTCATGGCAGGAGGCTTCACCAGAGACTCCTACCTCGCCTCTCTCGCCAGCGACTTCGTCAAGAGAGCACCGGACGGCAAGCAAGGTGTCATCAACCTAATCTGCGTTGATACGAAGTGGGACACAGCCCTCCTTCTCAAGCACATTCACACTCAGGTGATGTCTGGCGAGCCTCGTCTTCCTCGCGTTGAGAAGCACGCATACGCTGCCAACATAGACCCTCTCGTCTACGTTATAGCCGGAGCACCGGGCATCGGAGAGAAGCGTGCTCTAGATTTGCTCAACAAGTTCGGAGGCCTCGACGCAATTCAATTTGCTTCAGTTGAAGAACTCGCCGAAGTCCTCGGGCCTAAGACAGCGGAGAACTACTACAAGAAGACACTTCACAGGAAAGTAATCCCTATGCCGGAGGCGTCTCAATGAAGAATCTTCTCTGTTTAGTCATTTGGAAGAACATCAACAACATCAGAGACCCTCACAAGTGCAGCAGAGACGAGGGTCATGCCGGAAAATGCACTTGCAAGTGCGGGGCCGTCAGAGGAATGAAAGAACGTCTTCAGGAGGAGCCCGGACTTGGAATCCTCGAAAGGAGAGATTCTCGCAAAGGCCTTCCAAAGAGAGACGGCTCTTGGAGCGACAAATATCTAGTTCCCGCTAGGGTGATACGTTCACAATGACTACAGTAACAACTCAGGAACTAAAACTTGCTGACAAGTATCGTCCTCAATCCCTCGACGAAATCAAAGGACAGGACGAAGTCGTAACCCGTCTCAAGAGCATTGTGAAGCGCAAGACAGTCCCTCATCTTCTCTTCGTAGGCCCTCCCGGAGGAGGGAAGACTACCGCAGCAGAATGCGTTGCCAAGGCAATATTCGGAGACACTTGGCGTAGCTACTTCACAGTCATAGACGCGAGCAACGACCGAGGCATAGACACAATCCGTAATCGTGTCAAGACCCTCTCAGAGCTAGTCGGACGACGCATAATCTTCCTCGATGAGTGCGACCAACTCAGTTCAGACGCTCAATGGGCACTTCGAGGAATAATGTATCCTCAAGTCCCAACAGACGCCATCTTCATCCTAGCCGCCAATCGCGAGTCCAAAATCTTCGATGCGATAAAGTCCCGCTGTGCAATCTTCCGGTTCCAGAAGCTCCCAATCGAAGTCGTAAGGAATGCACTTGCCTCCATACTCAAGTCAGAGGGAATCCAACTCGACGTAGCCAACGAAGTAGAGCGGAAGCAAATCATAGCCGGGTTCAACTTCCTCGCCGAGTCCTGCGATGGGGACCTTCGAAGCGCAATCAATACGATAGAGAGCCTCATCACATCTAACAAGAAGCTCACAGTCAAGGACATAGCCTTCCTCCAGAAGTCCAAGGTAGCCACAGAGGCCATGAGGACCGCTCTCAAAGGTGACTTCTCTACCGCCAAGGAACTCTTCGAGACCTCATTTGCTAATAGCGGAGACGCAGCAGCAGTCTGCGAGGAACTATACGACAGCATCCTCCTGCTTCCGAAGGAAATCAAAGACCACGTCAAGGTCCGTCTCTACGCCAAACTCGCCGAGCATGAGGCCAGAGTCCGTGCTGGCTCCGACCCGAAGATTCAACTTGTGGGCTTCTTCGCGTTTTGTTATCTCGCTCCTCATCTCAAGGACGGCTTCCCTCAATGAGCCAAGTAGCGCTACAGGATTATCCGAAGGTCGAAGCCAAGAAGTCTGTCTCTCCTTCTGCAATGAACCGATACTTCGGTTGTGGGGCACAATGGCGCTACGACCGGCTCTTCGACAAGAACCTCATACCTCAAGTCTTCATGGAGATGAAGGAAGCTCATCTCGGGACAAACTTCCACAACGCGATAATCCCTTCCTACTTCGAAGGCGTCACAGAGAAGCCGACACCAAAGGAGATAGAGGACACTGCCAGAGCGAGCTTTGACGACAACTTTGACAAGAGCCTCTGGTCTCAGGAGAAGACCGCTCGCCAAATCTTAGAGAACTTCATAGCCTTCGAGAAGGCACGAGCCAAATCTCAGTCCAAGTATCTTCCGGAGTTCGTTGAGAGGAAGTTTGAGTTTGAAGACTTCAGCGGCATCATTGACTTCTACTCCGACGGCACTATCATAGACTGGAAAACCGGGGCATCCGTAGAGATGACTCAGGACCTCATGAGACAAGGCCGGGTCTACCAACTCTTCGCGGAACGAGAGAAGCTCCCTCTCAAGAAGGTCATATTCCCTGCTCTCCAAATCGGAAAGGTCCTCGCACTTCCTTCTCTGTCAAGTGGCTGGATTGAGTCTGAGCGCAGAAGATACTTGGCAGGAGTAGAGCTAGGCAACTTCCACGTCAACAGAACCGGAAAGTGCCGCTACTGCCCATACATCCTCCGTTGCTTCAATGAGCACAGGAGCCTTTGGGAATGATGAAACCCGGAACGGTAACTCAGTCAATACCGAGGATGCTAGTAACCTGCGGAGTATGCGGGAAGCAGGACGTTTGCGACCTTCCTCATACCGAGCATCCGTGTCTCAACTGTCGCAACATGATTACTGTGGCTCGTCCTCGTCCTCGCACGGACCCTCCAAACTCTAAGTCCTGTATGCGCTGCGGCAAACCATTTACAGGGAAGGGCCTCAAGTTTTGCGGTGACTGCAGGCCAGAAGCTCGGAATGAGTATAAGAGAAGATATCAGGAGCAGTGGGTCAGAGACAAGAGGGCTCGCCTAGCTTCTACCACACCGTCTTCAGAAACTTCGTCTGGGACCCCTACCTTCCTTGACCCCAAACTATTGGCTCGCGAAGAGGGCACACAGCAATGACCGAAGACGAGGTAACATTCTACACTCATGACTTCATATTGAACCGAAGTCCGTGGCACGAACACCTCGGAAACATTCCAGTGACAATCACACTCGACGGAGTCTTGAGATACTGACTCTTCTTGACGAAGCAAAGTCTCGCATAACGGAAGACATCAAGGCAGGCAAGCACGCAATAGTCTACGGTCCTCACGGCATCGGTAAGAACTACACAATCTCCTTCGCAGCAAAGAGCCTCGGCTTCTCCATAGTCCGCATCACAAGTGCCGACAATCTCCAAGAGATGAGGGCGACCTACCTCGCAGTATCTCAGGCCGAGTCCCTAGTCCCTACCATGATAGTCGTCCAAGACGCCGAGAACATTGACGACGTCTACTTCCTCGAAGAGCTTGCCACGAAGAGCATCCATCCGGTCTTCCTAGTCTGCTCTATGGTCTCCCGCAAAATCTCCCCGAAGCTGAAGGCGAAGTTTGATGTCATTCGTTTCCCAGAGCCTCGCCTTGCCGAGGTCGTCGCAATAATCAAGATGAAGCTCCCGCAGGACGAGCAGATTGACTTTCAGAACGTTACAACCGACATACGCCAGAGCCTCCTCAATGTCAGCACAGGCTCCTCGTCCTACAAGACAGAGAGCACCATAGAGGAACTCGAAGACCTCTTCATCCGTGGAATCCTAAGTCCGAACCTAGAGAAGCATCAGTGGCTCTGGATGCTTGTGTATGGCAACATACTCAACTTTTATTCTCCTCCGGACGTTGTAGCCTCGTTCGAGATTTTGCAGGAGGCAGAGCTTTACAACAAACCTCAGATGCTCACGCTCCTACCGCGAGGAAGAGGCAAGGCTACATTCCCAAGGGGTCGGTGACTTAGTGTCAAGGTGCGACATCTGCCTCAAGGAGGACTCAATCATGAAAGTCGGTTCTCTTGTTGAAACCGGCCAAGAGTGTTGGAACAAGATTTCGAAGCGCAAGGTAAAGATAACTCCGACAACGAAGGCCGAGACTCTAAGGAGGGTCATTGGCTTTGGGTGATTTCATTACAGACCTCTCAGCGCACATTCAAGCCCACTGCGAGACTAATCCTCTCTGGGCGGACACAGTCTCAATGGCTACTCTCGCTTCTGTTCTCGAAGGCCTACACTTCACGACCATAGTCGGCCCTCTGAACCTGAACATCTACGCCCTCTGTATCGGACCCAGCGGACTCGCCAACAAGACAGTTCCCATGAAGAACTTCGTGATGCCAATCCTAGAGAAGGCAGGAGAGGTCGCGAGTTCTGACTTCGTCCTCCCTTCGAGGTTCTCTCTCGAAGGTCTGATAGCACGGCTCAATGAAGGGAGCAAGAAGTCCTCCGGTCTAATCTGGACAGACGAGTTCACCCACGTTCTCAAGGAGGCATACGGCGCAGGCTACCTCTCCGAGATTCTAGAATTCCTAAGTGAACTCTACGATGGCACAGCCCAGAAGCGCTACACCAAGAAGGCAAAGCTCGAAGAGTCCAAGAACGTCTTCGTGAACTTCCTGAGTGCGACAACTCCATACATCTACGAAGTCATGAAGCCTGAGATGTTCCTTCAAGGGACAGCCAACAGATTCCTCTTCGTGGTCTTCAAGGACGCAGTCGAGAGGAAATACACACCAGACCAATACTTCGCCAGAGACGATGCTGTCCAAAACTCGAAGGAGACTAACGACCTTTTTGGAGCAACCCTCGGAGAGCTTCGCAGACAGCTAGACCATGGCTACAGGGTAGACATAGACCGGGAGAGCAACGCAGGCAAAATACTCCTCGACTTCCGGGAGCGCTGTATCAAACAGACCAGAGAACAATACTCTGAGGCTCGCCCTCGGGACTTCGGCTACAGCTACCTAGTCCGCCAGCCCGAAATCTGTTTCAAGGTCGCAGCAATCAAAGCAGTTAGCGACTACTGCGGAAGCGACTATACCAAGAGTTCCTTCTTCCGCTCGAAGGTCCTGAGAGAGATTCTGATTAAGGAAGCCCACGCCAAATGGGCAGTTGACATGATGGCTCTTTATCAAGCCAACTTCCTGAGACTTCAAGAAGAGTGGGGCAGGCACACGACGGAGAAGAAGCCCGTCCTAACTCTCGACAAGCACCAAGACCTGATACGGGGTTACATCAAGGACGCCGGTGGAGCAATTCTCCTGAAGGTTCTGAAGAACCAGATGAGCATCAAAGGTTCCGAAGTTACCGACACCCTTGAGACCATGACATCTACCGTAGAGCTTTTCCCTAATCACGAGAACCCTGTTGACAGTCCTCGTTACAATCAGCTCTGCATCCAGTTGAAGGTCGTTAGAAGCTCTAAGGGAGGAGCACCTCCGCAGATAGTAGCCTTCAAACCAAAACAGAAGAAGTGACAACAAAAACTCCTAAATGCGATGGGCTTTACTTAAGCCCAACAATGAAAGCATGGAAGTTCTACGCCTACCTCGGAGGCTCATTCATCTCCATAGCAGGAGTGCTTGCTCTCTACACGCTCCTCGCTCCCAACACCTACATCTTCTACGCAGCCCTAGTCTTCGTGGTGATGACAATCCACGCAAGTATCTACGCCGAGTGGAAGTATCTCAAACACCCCACCGAAGAGGCCAACCTGAAAAGTTCGAAGTCTCCACGCGAGCCGAAACCAATCTCGGGTTCAACCTGAGTCTTGGCTCGGCTTCCTCCTTTTTGTTATCCGAAGCCCTAGCATGGAGTTTATCTGAGCACACATTCCTCCTTCGCTCTATGCCACGAGGAAGATTCAGAGAGCCGCTCCCGCTTCTCTCGGAAGAGTGGAAGTGTCGAGCACCCGGATGCGGTGTCACTATGGAGGCCGGAGAAGACACAACCAATCGCCATATGCAGATTCCTATGGCCAAGGACAAGAGGCAGGCCAAGAAGGAAGGAAGGGACGCTGTTCAGACTCACGGGCTCTACGGCTTCATCGGAATGGGCGAAGTCATCTAAGTCCCATTCACACAGGAAATCCTGCCAACAGTATAAATAACCTGCCCTTATCTTATGCCCAATGATGTGTGCAAAAACGGAAGGCGCGACGGCTACGCGAAGCGTTAGGTCTTCTTGGGAGGTTATTTTCCCAGTAGAAGCGCGACACGTAGACAACAGCAGGCAGAAGGACAGTAACACCCGACACGGCAGGTGGGTGCACGTCCCGAAGATTTACTCGATGGAGGTGTCTGCATGATGGCGGGCACCGTAGTCTCGACGGCCTCTGACGACGAAGTCGAGGCAGTGGAGACGGTGATACAGGGGTCCCAGAAGGCGCAATATCTAGCTCGCCAGAAGGACTCATTCATGGAGCTAGGAGGAGGCCCTCAAGGATGGAGACCAGCTCCTCTGGAAGGCATCGAGCACCGCTACTCTCCCGGCGACACGCTGCGAATGGGCAAGCCTCAAATCATCTACCACTTCGCCATTCCAGCAGACTACAACGAAGTCTACCCATACAGCGCAATCATAGTGCGCAAGCACAACGCTGACCCGGATAACGCCGACAACCAGATGAACATCCAGCAGCTCAATCATGACGTCTACTGCCAGCTCTGCGGTTGGGCTCCTCTTGTCAACCACTGGCCAATTCTCAACGACAAGCGCAGGCTTGTAGTTCAAGTCGGCTCCGAGTGCGTCGAGAACTTCATGGGTGCAGGCTACTTGACCAAGGAGGTCAAGAAGTTCCGAGCCACGAAGTTCCGCGAGGCCTTCGACTCTTGGATTGAGGGAGCCCAAGAGGAATGCGAAAGTCACCGAGGTCCGAGCTACAAGAACAAGTGGGGCAGCATGCAGGCAGGATGGCTCCCAGAGGAATACTTCTTCTTCGAGAAGAAGCTCGGCAAGCTCGAAGCGAAGACCCTCACGACCCGGAAGATTGTCAACATCTTCAAGGCCGCATACGAGCTGAAGCTGACAATCCCCGGAGTCGCAGCCCAGATGATAGGACTCCCCGACGCAATCACAGTCAGGAAGGTCGTGGAAGCTCCTAAGTCACCTACCCCAGTAGAGCAGAAGCCCTCTGCTCCTCCGGCACCCGTAGTCCCTACGGGTCCGAAGCAATTCCAGAGGACTAGGTCCCACGGCAGCATCGTGGAGCTTGAGGTCGCTCAAGGATGGGTCGAGGCGAACTTCAACAAGGAGTCTCGCCTGTGGGTCCCGAAGGAAGGCGCTACTCCCAAGTCAGCGCAGCCGGTAGCTCCGGTTGCACCTGCGGCTCCTTCATCTAGGACCGACATCTCAACAATCACGACCGGAGTCTACGAGACTCCAGACCACACCATCTACGTCGTGCGTCCTAACCGCGATGGCACGCGGCACTACGCCAAGAAGCTCAAGCAGGCTCCTAGCGAGCGCACGACAGAATCAGGTCAGCACGTCAACTTCGACTTCGAGTATGACAAGGGAGCCATCTTCAAGCTCAAGCCGGAATACCGGATGAGCGAGGAGCGAGCGAAGGAGTTGACCGTCCTCTATGGCCACTGTATTGTTTGTGGTCGCACTCTGAAGGAAGCGAAGTCCGTGGAGCGAGGAATCGGCCCCATATGCATCAAGCTGGTGCGTGGCAAGGCCGCATCCGAGGAGACCACGGCATGACGTCTCTCAAGCCGGGAGACTACATCGTCAGCGACTTCGTCTCTTTCGGCAGGAAGGAAATCCGAGTCCACAAGCTCGCCGAGAAAGGCTGGACTGCCTACGACACCCACAAGGTCTCCGGGACTTCGTATGGCTCCTTCGAAGACCTCATGAAGAACGGGCTCAAGGCAGGCAGGCCCTACACAGAGACCAAGAAGGCCGGGATGTTCTCACCGGGACTCGACCTTCCGATGAACTGCTGGCGCATACCCGACAGCGCAGCTCAGAGGTTCTTCGACGCAATGGATACTCGCATCAAGAAGCTGGAGAGCGAGATATCAGACCTGCGGACGAAGAAGTATGAGTATGCCAAGGAGCATCGCCTCGAATGGGATATGCCAACTCTGAAGGACCTCAAGGCCTTCCTCTCAGAGAACAAGCACAGGGAGGTGACTTCGTAGATGGCAACCAAGCTCTTCGGAAGGTCCGTCTTCTACCAGTCTATTGGAGGAGGACTCCAGACTCTGACTAGGTTCAACGAGGAGGAAGTGAGAACAGCTTCCCTCTACGAGGAAGAGGTCCATATGTTCACTAACATCCTCCGTGAGGGCACAATGATGTATGACCCTCACAAGTTCGCCCGGACAGACGCAATCATCCTTCGATTCGTCAATGGCGATGCGGTCTTCTTCCGCATCGACGGGACTCCATGCCTCCTCCAAATCATGGGACCTCCAAACACGGTCCCGGGTTGCACCAACTACGAACTCTGCGACACCGATAACCCAGAAGGGCTCGAAGTCAGACAGAAGGCCTCGGAGGTGCCGACTTAGAATGGCAACCAAGGCCAAGGTGCAACTGGTAATACTCCCAGACGCAGAACCCAACCTCGACTCCATCTCTGACTTGCTCGGGCTTCATCAATACGAGAAGGACTCAGAGAAGATGACAGTCGCATTCAACCTCGCCAAGTCGAGCGACTTCGAATCTTTCAAGGCCATGATATTCGGTTATGCCGAGAAGCGTGGCCTTGAGCTTCTGATTCGAGGGCAATACGGAGCAGGCGTCAAGGACCCCAAGGCTCTCGACGAAGTCCTCAAGAGGTGGCACACCTTCTTCGTGAAGTGGGCTCATCTCTTCGAGGCCGACGTTCACTTCACTCGCTACATAGTAGGGCAGCACGAGGGCTATGTTCTTCAAACGAGCTTCGAAAGATTCCAGAACTTCGGCTTCGAGGAGGCCGTAGACATCAGTCCTGTCGAGGAGGCGATTTAGGATGGCCAACTCTCTGAGCATCCTAGAGAAGCACACAGACGACTCCGACGATGGTCATGTCTACTGGGAAGTCTGCGCGGCTTTCTTAAGACACAAGGGCTTCGTCGTAGAATGGAGCGAGCATCTCTACATCAGCGATGTGCCTTGGGACTTCGGGCACTTTGCGACGGACGAAGGAGAGGGGAACAAGGCAGGACGGCAGCAGGAGAAGTATCGCCTCGGAGCGAAGATACGGACTCTCCTTACTAGCAAGGAGTTCGAGGACTACAAGAGGACGTGGCTCGACCGACTCAAGAAGGACGTCCTCGCCATAGATTTCGAGAAAATGAAATCACAGCACGACGACTTCCCTCCAACTCCAAAGGAAGTAGCAGAGGCAAAGGCAAAGGAGAAGCCCAAGGCAAGGTTCTGTCGCTACTGTGGAGTCGAGTTAGGCTCCGGGAAGCCTCATGCTACTGATTGCCCTGTCTCAAAGAAAGGAGGACCGAGACCTTGAGCGACTACTACGACATCGAAGTCCTCAAGGAAGGCAGGAAGGTAGGGACTTCGACCTACGGAAAGTTCGTAATAGCTCCAGCAGGCACAGTGATAGTCGTGAAGCTCATTCACGGCTCCGGAGGCTCTCTTGAGAAGCAGCGCTTCACGAAGGCAGGAGGAATCAGATGGATACGCCATTCCATAAAGTATCAGGCGAGGTCAGAAGTCGTCGCCGTGTCAGAATCTCTAGTCCGGGAGTTCTTGACGTATGCCTCGTTCTGGGGATGGGAAAGACACGACAGCTACGGCAAGAGATGGCGTAGACTCTCGGAGAAGAGCAAGGTAGTGACAGCAGGCAAGGGAACACTACGTTGCGCCTTCTGCGAAGGCTCAGGAAAGGACCCCAACTCATTCATCGTCCATCGTCCCTGCCAAGTTTGTCGTGGAACAGGAGCTGTCCCCATAAGCTCCTTGGCAAAGCCGGGAGCCCAATACTCTAGGAAGACGTCTCTTTCCGGAGGTCAGAGAGCTTGAGCGGTCGCAACGAACCAGAGTGCGAGAACGACGAGCTGCGCATCAGATTGGTCAAAGGGATTCTCCAAGACAACCCGTTTGTCCGACAGGAGATAACCTCGTGGCTCGTCGGAGAGAACATCAAGGAAGCTCTGGGACTCAAGGAGGAGAAGACCAAGAGATGACACTTCGACTTAGAGTAACAGCATCTCTCCTACTCATAGGTGCAGTCCTCATGGGAATCTCCTTCTTCGGAATCTACAGAGACCTCTTCCTCTCAGTTGAGACGTGGGCTCTCTTGTTTGTCGTAGGCTTCATCATAGTCTACATAGCAGTAGAATCCCGGAGCTTTTCGAAATGAGTCCGGAGCCTCCGAAGAGATGGGCTGTCGTATCCTACTGCTTCGACACAGAAGGAGACACCTACGTCAGGGCAGACACCTTCTTAGAAGGAGCGGCAGGTCTCGCTCGCGACTACTATCAGAGGTGCATCGGTCACCACGGCACATCTCTTCTCGCCGGGGAAATTGTCAAGTGTCTTATTCTCCCTGACGGAGCAACAGCAACGAGAGTTATTCTAACAGAGATTAAGGCTCTCGCCGAGTTCGACGGAACTGAGCAGTATCACTTGGAGGGTGACTACAGCTGAGTCAGATTCACGAGGGACACAGGGAAAGCCTCAGCATCCTACTGACCTCCGAGAACAGGCGCTTGGTAGAGTTCTCTCAGCGCCTTCACTCGGCTCTAGGAGACTTAGACGTATGGGATGAGGAGTTCCATTCCGGTATTCCCTACATCCAGATGACCTCGGAGCACACGTGCCGTGTTCTTCTTCCCGTCATGGCCTTTCTCAAAGACGGGAAGGACTACGACGATATGGGGCTCTGTGTATACGTCGCATCAGACGGGACCTTCTTCGGAGAGACCAAAGTTGGAATCTACATCGACGGGAAACCGAACCCAGACATGAGACTTCACGTCAATCCAAAACATCTGGACTTGATAGCATGAGTCAATGTAAGAACGGCGACCACTTCGAGTTCCCTGTATATGTAAAGGAATACTCCGTCAAGCTAGGAGAGGTATACTACAGTCAGCTCATGGTCCCTGCCTGTCCCAAGTGTGGAGTAGTTCTAGAATGACCCAATACTCTACTCCTGCGGGAGTCACCTTCGAAGAAAAGTGCCCATACTGCGGAGTCCACGTTGAAGTCAGGAAGTTCTCCAATACTCCTACCATAACTATTCAGAGGCACAAGACTCCTAGAGGGCACACCTGTCCTGCTTCCGGGCTTAACGTCAAGGAGGTCTCTTGATGCTCCTTAAGATAAGCCCTGTTGTATCTGCCAGCGCAGAAGCCCTCATAAGCTACCGAAGCGAGGAGACTTCGATATGATGAAACTAGAATCAAAGCTCGACTGCGAGCAGAACAACTGCAAGATTCCCGCAATAGGCTTCATCTACTTCGCTGGAGGCGACACATTGATGCTGCTCTGCAAAGAGCATGAGAACGAACTCGCTAGAGAATTCTCAATCTTGGAGTTGGAGGAGTTCCTTTTCGACGACCCTGATTGGGCAGCGAAACTCGTCAAGCACATGAACGAGCGAGCCAATCGGAGAGCCGCAAAATACAGTCATCTCCTCCAAGAATACGACGAAGTCCGTGGCGCACGAGTTCCGGGAGGCAAGGACATAGAGCGGGTCTTCAGAGGTCTTGTCGCTTGGAAGAAAGTCTATCCAACAGTCAGAATAACTACCATGCTTGACGGTGCGATAGATGAGGACAATCCTTCCGGAGTCTCAGACCCAGACCTCACAGACAAGAGACTTGCCGATGCCATAGAGAGGGTTGTTGCGACTCGTCTTCCAAAGCCGAAGTCGGAAGAATCCAGAGATGCTGACCTAGAGGAGCAGCAAGAGCGCAAGGAAGCAGGCGAGACCTAGATGGTGCTTCCTTTTCTGACACTCAAGGTTTCAAAGGAGCCACAGGCTCTGAGGCCTAGAGTCGTCATAAGCGAGTTTGCTCTTCCAACAGACACTCGCATAGAGTCTCGCAGGGCGAATGCCAGAAGCATACTGGCGGTCCTCGATATGATACGGTCCGCGAAGGCAGGGCAAATCGACTTAGTCATAGAGACTCAAAAGCTCAGCTCCATAGACCCTGCCATAGTGAAAGCCCTCGGAGGATTCGAAAACATGATTCCAGAGGAATGGAAGGTCTCGAAGTATCAACTCATCCCTCTCAAGGGCACACCGGAGGAGATGATGGCAACTTGGTCTATGAACGACTGGGCGATGATATGCGGAGAACTCTCTGCATATCATAGGGGAGAAACACCAGACGTTCGGACAGACACGATAAGAGCAGGTCGCAGGCTCGAAGAAGTTCTAGGTGCATACCAGAGCAAAATCTCAAAGCTCGAAGTAAAGAAGAAGAGGAAGTCATCGCGATGAAATGTCAAATCGACGGCTGCGAGAACGAAGAGGAGATGCCAGAAGCCAAGGGCCACATCTACCCGAGCAAGTTCATACAGAAGGTGAAGCTCGCCAAGAATGGCGACATCATCAGTCCTCGTTACGGGCCTCGCCTCTGCACATCCTGCTCAGAGACAATTTACCATCTCTTCTGGCTCGAAAGTCACGGATGGTTCGACGGACTCCCGGAGAAGCTCATAGAGCAGCAGGACAAGATAGACAAGGAGCGGGACAAATACAATCGGCTCGTTGCAGAGCTAGGAAGGAACGCCTAGCGTGGCATCTCTCCTAGAGCTTGCGATAGTCTACAATGGGTTCATGGGAGCATCTCTCTTGATTGGGACATCTAGCCTCTGGTGGCCAAAGAGGAAGAGCTGATATGATGTCTTTAGACGAATGGGCGAATACACCGGAGTCAAGATGCAAAACTTGCGGAGGTCTACTTCTAGTTCCTCATCCCAAAGGTTTGCACAGCCTCAAGGTGAACATCTGACTTGAACAAGTTGCAGGTCAAACCCGGTCCAAGAGTGAGTGTCTCTCTGTATTCACAAGAGCTTCAGAGTCTCCGAAAGAGGCTTCACGAACTTATAGCAGGAAGGAAATTCTTCATCATCCTAGTCACAGGAGACCGCAATTGGCCTTGGTCGGCTCGCTTCATCATAGGTAAGGCTCTCCAAGATGTCACCAGAACTCTCGCACCGGACGTCTTCATAGTTCTCATAGAAGGAGGAGCCAAGGGAGCCGACTACTGCGCCAAGACCTACGCCGAGAAATGCGGTTGGGGAGTCCTCGAAGTCGAGGCTCATTGGGACCTCTACGGCAATCGGGCAGGCCCCGTCCGTAACAGGCAGATGTTCGAACTAGGGCAGAATGTCATCCTAGCCTTCCACGACGATTTGTCCAAGTCACGCGGGACGAAGAGCATGGTAGGAATCTGCACCGAATCTGGAAGTCAGGTAACGCTCTACGGCACAGATGGAAAGGCCTCTACTCTCGGAAGCGAGTGATAGCATGGCAGACTGCTCAATACCCGGTTGCGACGGTGGAGCAATCACAATGGAGTATCTCTGCCCCAAACACAAGCAGGGCATAACGGGTCACGAGCTATACCTTCTCGCAATGGAGAATGCGAAGCGCTGGAACCACGGGACCCTTCCGTCGGCCCACATCTGCTATGGCTTTCTCTTCAGCGCCCTCCACTACCCAGACGAAGAGTTCAAGTTCAAAGTCCCTCCGATAACCCTAGTGGACTACAGCGGAATGATTCGCGACGGCGAACTCATTGAGGAGAAGAAGGCATGATAACTCCAGAGCGCATACTGTCTAGATACTACCCTAGCATCGACGTCGTCTGCGAAGGCAACGAGAAAGAGAAGTGCGAGAGGAAGACCCCAATCCACTACGGTAAACCATTCAGAACCGGTGCTAGCATGGCAACTAACGAACTGATGTGGGAATCCCTAGCAGAGCATATGCGTCAGAGTAGCCACACCAAGTTCTCCTTCGAACTGAAGGATGACCCCGACTGGAAACCAAAGGAGATACTACCATGAGACGCATAACCAAAATCCTCGCTCTCCTAATCGTAGCTTCAATCCTCCCGGACTTCCTTCTTCTTCTAGGCCTGTATCTCTACTACAACATACTCAATCCTTCTCTACTCTCCTACCCTGCCCCTCACTGGCTCCTGTCTCTTCTTCTCTGGCTTCCTGCCTCGTTGATAGTATCGGTATTCTCTAGCATAGCTCTCACGACTCTAGCTTTCTTTCCCAACTTTGACATCAGGAGGAAGAGCCCTGTTGCCTCAAACCAATAGCCTTAAGATAAGCCCTGTTGAACCCTGCGCGAGGGTATGAAATTGGAAGACATTGAAGCGAAAGCTAAGGAATACGCTAGGGTCGCCCATGCAGGCAAAGTCTACGGCGACAATCAGAATTACTTCGAAGCTCATCTCACGAAGGTCGCCGACATCGTCGCCTCCGTTACAGATGACCCGGAGGTCATAGCAATGGCGTGGCTTCACGACATCCTAGAAGACACATCATTCAGAGACCTCTACGGACTCTTCGGTCTCAGAATCTCTGATGGAGTAATCTGCCTCACTCGCTACAAGGAATACAAAAGTCGCGAGAAAAACGAGGAGGTCTACATCAAGAAGCTCTCTGTTGCTCCTCCCGAAGTGAAGCTCGTCAAGCTCGCCGACATCATCGTCAACATTAGCAACCTCTCGACAAAGAAGGGTGACAAGAAATTCTACCTCCGCGAGAAGCTCACAGAGCTTCAGTCCATTGGACTTGAATCCATCTACGAGGTCATAACATCTTGAGCGTCAAGGTAGACTACAGGCTCACAGAACGTTACACCTCCGACTATCATGCTACGTGGAAGGCAATCGAGGCAGAAGGCCTCATTCCATTAAAATCGTTCGATGGCAAAGTAGAAGTCATGGAGAGACGTCCTCATTGGTATGAACTAATCGGACCAACACCAATCGGGGAGCTTGACTTTTATGAATACGGTATAATCTTCGGAAGAGTCAGGGACAGAGCCACACTTCAGAGAGTCCTAGACCTAGCTCAGACCATATCGAAGGCTACCGGCAAGCACGTTGAGGTTAGACCGTGAGCCTCACAATCCCTCCCATAGTCAAAGTCATACCCAAGGGCCGCTCTGGCAAATGGTCTGTAGACCACTACACCCCGGAGGAAGACGAGGTTGCAGCAGAGAGCTACAAGTGGCATACCTACGGAGCCGGACTAGCTCGCTACACCCAGAAGGGAGGAACCTTTGCCGTCCTCAGAGACCACAGTATGTGGGGCTCCGGCGAAGTAGTCATGTCAGACACCCCAATGGAACGCGAGTCCAACCGCCAAGTCATAGAGCACGCCCACGGCAAAGTCCTCATCGCCGGTCTAGGCCTTGGGATGGTCGTTCTTCCTCTCTTCTCCAAGAAGGAAGCGACTTCAATCCTCGTAGTTGAGAAGGAGCAGGACGTCATCAATCTAGTCCTCAAACATCTCAAGAAGCTCGATAAGCGCAACAAGCTCACAGTAGTCCTCGGAGACATCAAGACCTACGAGACCACGGAGAAGTTCGACACCATATACTTCGACATCTGGGAAGGCATCTCTGCCCAAATCTGGGAAGACTACAAGGAACTCAAGGCACGCTTCGCTCGCAACCGGGCGAAGGGCTTCTGGATGAGCTGCTGGATGAGGGAAGAAACCAGAGCCATGTTCCATAGTGAGAACCGGAGCGGATGGTAAAATGGACGAGTGGAAAGAATCCATGAAGCGTCTCCCTCGCGATGAGAGGTTGGTAGTCCTTCACATCATGGAGGAAATCGAATCCGTTCGAGGTATGCGCTCCTCAATAGACCAGAAGGAAGTCGAGAGAGTCACGACCTCCGTATTCAGCAAGGCAGAGGCTCTCGTGAAAGACGCCAACGACAGGCTAGAGGGCATCGACAAGTCTTTGGCCTCGGTCTTTCATAGGTTCGCTGTCGGAGTAATAGACACTCAGTCGTATGTAGTCTCCTCCGCTCTCGTCATAGGAGCCTTGTGCAAACTAATGGGTGCCAAGATAGAGTTCAGGATAAGACCGGAGCACAAGAGCCGGTCTGGAGTCCTCTCCGAATTCGGAGACGGGTGGGTCCCCATCTCAACGGCCAATGGAGAGAAATTCCTCTTCAGAGTCGTGAAGGACGGCGTCCCTCTCCTCCCTCTACAAAGCCTTCTGGACGACGAATCTGCTCAGGCGTTTGTCACGTGGTCGAAGGGCTTAGACGGTGCCATAAAGAGGATTGGAACCATAGCAGAGGGGCCGGGAGCACAGGAGGAATGAGCACCGCAACAGATGAAGAGCACTGGCGTAGGATATACTGGCTTACAACATGTGTTCTATTCGGTCTCTTCTGTCTCGGACTCTCCGGACTATTCGTGATAGGATGGGATTCTGAGACTCCTGCCGTTGTGAGATACTTCTTCGTGGCAGCCTTCCTAATTCTGTCCGCTATGTTCGACATAATGGGGATTGCAGGATGGAGAAGGAGACACTGAAACAAGACTTCTTCGACGAAGAGAAGGCAAAGTATGACAGAGCCTTCCCTAGTCTCTCCAAGGTCTTCCCGAAGAACGTCTACATCGCTCTAGGCCCCATGATGGTAAAGCTCCAATGGCTCATGGAAGGTCAGTGCAGAATCTGCTCGGGTTGGAATTGCGACCGATACGTCATAGGCCACTACAAAATCCTCGGTCAGAACGTCAACGGAATCTGCACAACCTGCTTTCTGAGCCTCCTGAAGTTCAAGAAGCTCGCGAGAGTCGTGAAGCCGAGCGAGATGAAATGAAATGGGTCTCGAATGCCGGAACTGCCACACCATAGGGAAAATTAACTCCAACAGCGACGGCTCTCTCTACTGCCTAGCCTGCGATACTCGGCTCAAGCCAAGCGAAGTCATAATGACACCTCCACTCTAGTGACAACAATGATTACAACTCGTCAAATTCGCTCCCTCTTCATCTCAGTAATAGGCCTGCGTTTGTCGGCTCTTTTCATTACAGTCTACGCTCTCAACTTCAGCCACTTCTACGAGAAGGACCCTGCAGTCAGCCCAATCTTCGACACAGTCGGGACGGTCGGAGGAACCTTCATCTACACAGTCATCCTCCTCTTCGCCCTGCTACTCATCTACGACTCTCTAGCCAAGACCCATGAGCAATGGCATGGCTGGATATTCGGCACATACTACCTAGTCCTCCTCATAACATTCCTCGACGTCCTGAATGACGTCTTCATAGTCTTCCTGCCTACTCTCTACCTCTACTTCTCCGACGTCACGGCTCTCACAATCCTCTTCTTCGCGCAAGGCGCAGGAGTCCTAGTCGGACTACACATCATGTCAATGGCAAACTTCCAAGTCAAAACCCGTGCCCAGAGATTCGCCGTTGATGCTCTTATCTGGCCGGTTAAGCTCATCAAAGTCTACAGGAGAAGACCTTCATGACTTCTGAATCAAAGAAGAAGTTCTGGACTCTGCCAAGAGTTATTCTCTATGTGTTCTTCTTCTCCTTTTTCGTGACTCCTCAAATCGCAATAGAATTCTTCGGAGGCTACCCTCTAGGAGTTCAGAGACTCTACAACATACTTTTGTCAGCTTTCCCTTACGTCACGGTAGCAGTGGTTGCCGTTACGGCGACTCTCGCAGCACTCATCCTGCTTTTCGGAAAGGAGAAGAAAAAGTAAATGCCTCGCTGCGTCGTCTGTGGAACAACCGAAGGTCTCGAACTCGACAAGGGCCGCTACAAGTGCCCAGACCATCGCGGCTCCCTCGAAGAGATTGAGTCCAAGATTCCCTTCGTTGACCCTTTCCCGGAGGTCGCCATTATGATAGAGACCCTTGAAGGGAGACCTCACGTTCATAAGGACAGGAACTCAGATGTCATCAAAGCGAGCGTCACTTGGGACTACGTCCTCAAGGAGAAAGCCAAGAGAGAGGCTCGCGAGAACTCTCCAAGGAAGATTCCAAGCCAAGCCGACATATCACGCCAAGAGGTGAAGACGAGATACCACTAACCTCAGACTTCATCCTTGGCCTCTCTCTTGGCCTGTCTCTCGGAGTCTTCCTCTACATAGTAGTCCTCCTGCTCAACTCCTCTCGCTCATTCTGTCATCGCTGTCACAAGCCAATTTACGTGAGGCCTGTCATAATCAAGGACGAGAACGCTAACGACTTCGAAGAATGGCGCAGCTATCATCGCAAGTGTTACATGATAGCTCACGGCAAAGAGGAGGTCACTACTTAGATGCCGAAGGCCAAAATAAAGCGCACCAAGAAGAAGAATCCTATGACTTCCGAGTCCCTTATGAGAGAGGCAACAGAACGAATCGAGAAAATGTGGGAGCGCAATGAGAAGGAAGTCAAAGCGCTATGAATCTCGATACATTCTTCCTCTTCAGTCAGGGTTTCATAACAGGCTACTTCGTAGGAATACTCTCAGTTGTAATTTTCATGGTCTATGTGACAGCCAGAGACCAATGCGAGGTCTGTAAGAAGGACATATGGTTCAGGACACTAGAGATTGTAGAGCCTCAGCTGACATACGAAAACGGCTACCGCTATCACAAGCGCCACACATACCACAGAGACTGCTACTCTAATCGTCTCCCGAAGGGGATTCAGGTTTGAGGCTAGTCCTTCCTACAGTCTCCCTTGGAGCCTGCTCGTGCTCCTACTGTATCTCCTTCTTCTCCATCAGGGACATGAACCTCCTAGACAAGCACCAATACCAAGGCCATCTCGTAGGATGTCACGGACTTCACTTCGCAACCAAGGAAGACCTCCGATGATACGCAAGCTCGAAGTCCTAACAGACGGCTCGGAGACGAACCGCTCCGGAAAGAGAATCCATGTCTACGCCTTCGTAATCAACAGCTTCGAAACCATCAGCTTCGATGGCGGCACTGAGATGTATCGAGAGTCCGGAGCAGAAATTGAGCCACGTATGGGCTACGAGAAGCGCTACGCAGAATGGCTTGCCTTCTCCAAGGCAGTTGACTACATTGCCAAGTTCCTCGACGAAAACAGAACACCGAACCTCAAAGTAGAGTTCTACTCAGACTACACACCCCTCGTAAGATTCCTCAGAGGAACACAGGCGATAAAGAGGGCAAGAGCCCAATATATCGCCAATATGATGCAGCGCCCTCAATCCATACTCAAGAGATTTGGCGACGTCTCCTTCTTCCATGTGGAGCGGAACCGCATCAGAGAGGCAGACCTTCTGGCTCGAAGAGAGCGCAAGTTCCAAGAGCAGATAGCAAGTAGTAACAGCAATGTTCCCTACGTGCTTCTGTATGCTCAGGAACCGGACGGAATCAAAGTCATTCGAAAGGAGTCTAGACTTTGAGCAGCCTCTACGCCTACACAGCAGGCTGGTGCACTCACTCGTGTAGCCATCACAGCGAGCTTGTCTGTAGAGCGGATAAATGCACAGCCATAGGAATAGCAAATCCTCCTCCTGTTCTACCAAGAGGACCTCATACTCACATTCAGCAGCCTTCCTACAGAAGGAGTCGTAACCGTCATCGGGGTGTTAAAGTCCCGGAGGACGACATGGACTCAAGAGCCTCTCCTCAAGAGAATCCTGTCAACAGAGACCCGTAAATACTCGCGCCGCTTTCTCTCCCTCCAGAGAGCGACAGAAACGTGCGTCAGAGTCGAACCCCGCAGAGGTATGGGACATGAGTCTGAACGCACTTTCTCCAACGTCGGTCGGAAGAAATTCTCCCGCATTCTCCCCGACTTCAGTATTCAACGCACCAACCGCTGTTGGCTATGTCCCGGCTCCCGTAAACCCTAACCCATCTCTCAAAGTTGACACCTCTCCCTCTGCTCATCTTAATCCTGCGAAAGTCTCGGCAGCTACCTCGAATGCCGCAGCTCTCAATCAGACTCTTGCTGCCAACGCCTCTCAAAAGTTTCTGACAATCACGATGCCAGACGGCTCAACCGTCTACGCCGAATACGGAAGAGTCGTGCCCCAAGCTCGCTTCCAGAACGACATGGCAGCGGCAGGCCTCAGTGCTACTCTTCAGCAGAACAAGAGTTCCCCGTTTGCTCAGATTCAAACTCCAAACGGAATAGTCTACGCGGAGAACGGAGTTGTCGTCTCCGCAGAGCAGTTTACCAGAGACCTCGCGGCATCTGGCATAGCTCAGACCTTGAAGCAGAACGCTAGTCAATCCTTCGTCCAGATTCAGACCGACTCAGGAATCATCTACGCCGAGAAGGGAGTCCAAGTCTCTGCTGCCAAGTTCCAGCAGGACCTCCAGAATGCGCAAGCTCCCAATCCGAAGACTCTAAACTTGTTCAGCAAGCTCTCTCTCAATCAACAGGCTAACTCCCTCTCTACTCTCTCCGAGCTTATAGCAAACCTGAAGGCAGAACTGGGTTCTTCGCCTTCATCTGACCGTGTGAATGCCTACAACCAAGCCGTCAACACCTACAACCAAGAGACCTCAATCTACAACGCTGGAGCGAACAAGGCTAACGCGGCCTCCCAAGCTCAGGCAAGCGCAATCCTCTCACTCTCCGGGCAAACTCTAAGTGCCCTGACTCTTTCTCAGTATCTGAACAACGAGGGAGTCAACCAGCCTACGATAACAGTCAACGGGAAGTCTATGACTCTAAGTCAATACGCTCAGCAGAACCCTTCTCAGAAGTTTGCTGTGACTGCTACCAAGAGCGCAGACGGCACAGTGAACTTCTCTCTCAAGAGCACAACGGCTCCAGCAGCGTCCGCTCCAAAGTCATCTCCGGTTGAGAGCGCGTCAGCTACTGCTTACAACGACATCACTGCAGGATTCACTGACCTCTTTAGAGCCGGAGTCTCAACCGGCATAGCCACAAGACAGGCCGCAGCCAAAGTGGGAATAGGCAAGGCCCCGCCGAAGGGCACTCAGCCCTCAGACCTCAGCCTCCTCGGATTCTCCGAGGCAGAGACAGAGCAGTTTGCAGGGAGCACGGCAGGCTACCTATTCCCCGGCGCTGCGGTCTTGAAGGGCATCGGAAGCCCCGGCGAAGGAACAGGAGCCAGACTCTTCGACATAGGCGTTGGTGTCCTTCCATTCCTTCCTCTCGGAGACGTAGCAGGCGTAGCCGCAAAAGCAGGAGGTAAGGCAGCAACCGTGGCGAAGTTCGGAACATCGTTTGCCGGCAGGACCCTAATCGGTTCTGGATTCGGAGCAGTAGGAGGCCTAGCATACGGTGAAGACCCTCTCCAAATCGGAGAGAGCGCCCTTCTTGGTGGACTCTTCGGAGGACCCGGAGGCAGCATCGCAAGCCGTGTCAGTGGTAGGCTCGGAGAATCGCTGAGTGGCGCAACATCAAGCATCTCTCAGAAGCTCAAGGTTTCAGACGTCGGTGTAGCAGTAGCCAAGGCCAAAGTTGCTCTGAGCAGGCCACAGAACCCCGGTTCTAACTTCATGGCAAGCATAGACCAACTCTTTGGGAGAGAGCCCGGTCTTGCCGAGGAAGAGTCCATAGACTACTACGCCGTAGGCAGTCGGACAAGCACCACTGCCAGAGGAGCGCCCATACGCAGTGGCCTTACTCAGGACATAGTCCGAGAGTCCTCAGACGCTATCGGTGGTTTGGCGGGTCTTTCATCTCGGCGTAGCTTCATTGAGAACTACCTCAGCGAAGGCATACCAAGCCAATACGAGGAGTCTGCCCAAGTCCAAATAGAAAGCTCTCGCTCCGTTGCCAAGGGAGGCCCCCCAACTTCAAAACTCGCAGATGAATTCCGTTTCGTCAAGGGTCTCGAAGAGGGCTCAGGAGGCCCCGAGCTGATGCTCAGAACAAAATCAGACCGTGCACTCTATGAGGACCAGCTCAATTTTGGACGCCTAGACGACTACTTCGGTGTCAAGTCTTCGGAAGAGGGAGTTGGTGAGTCTACCGCTTCCAAGAGTCAGAAGGTTGGGGATGTAGCATCTCTTCAGAGAGGTGCCCAAGAACTTAACGACATCGACTCACTGTTTTCGCAGGAGCAGGAATCTGCCAAGGTTGCCAAGGCCGCGAGGGTAGCAAAGGCTACTGACGACACTTCTGGTCAGACTGAAGTGGCTTCCAAGAGCGGACAATCTTCAATGCAAGTTGCTCGTGAAGAGGAGACTTCCACTCTCATGAGCATAGATGACATGGTGGCTGAATCTCGTCCTGCGACTACAGGACGCAGTAGACCGAGGATTGACTACGACTACCTCTCATACACACCTTCTCCTCCCGGTTACGAAGGACCTTCGATTGGAGAGCGTTCCTACGACCCAACCCAATCATATCTCTCCGGACTCCGCAACGAGGTCCGCGCACCATCAGACCAAGGCACATCCTCCTTCCTGAACTCCTACCTCGGACTTGGCGGTCGTTCGTCACTAGGACTAGGTTCAGGCCTCGGTCTCGGAACAATCCAGCCTCTCGGACTTAGAGCACCGTCCGTCCTCGGGCTCGGTCTCTCAGAGACCTCAATCCTCGGCCTCGGTCAAGCTACCCAGATGCAGCAGCTCCTCGGAGTCCAGAGCGTCCAAGCTACCGTTCAAGCTACACAACAGGTTCAGACAACGGAGACTACTACTCGCACAATCCTCGAAGAGATTGGCGACTATACTCTGGCAGACGAGTTGACAACCAACGAGGACTTTTCATTCCTCCCTCCACTTCAAAGTGATGTCCCAGAGCAGCCGAGGCGAAGCAGGAAGCGGACCGTCTACAAGCCTACCAAAGTCAGGAACCGTATTGCCCTGAACATAGCAGGCAGCTTCGGCGACGTCGCAGAGGACCTCTTGGGCGACATGTCGTCCGGCCTCATGGACTTCGGCGCAGAAGGAATACTCGGAGGCCTCTTCTGATGCAAGAACGCTGTGGCCACTGCGGTCATCCTCCTCATGCAGGTGTCTGCTTGAAGAGAGGACTTAGGTCAGGGCACGATTGTGGCTGCACGAACTACGAGTCCAACGTCCAGATGCTCGGAGAATCTTGGGTCAAGGAGGCAGGAGTCTAGATGCCAAAGAAGTTCAAGGTCTACTACCGGCCACCGAAGGTCAGGACTGCAATCTATCAAGGAATCTTCGAGGACGAGACAGAAGAAGGGGCACGCAGGAAGGCCATAGCGAATTATCCAGCTATGGTATTCGAATTCACGGGGGCCTTGGAAATTGGCTAACCAGCCAGCCTACATCTGGGCAATAGTCTTCTCATCCATCGGCCTCTTCCTCACATGGTTCGGCTACAAGCTCCTCGTCCCGGTCTTCAACATGACTGTCGGCTCCGTCGCTCCGGGCTACCCCGCGATGGTAAACAACAACCCGACCTACGTCAATGGATTCAATACAATCGTCTCCGAGGTCAACATACTCTTCCAATACTCCTTTGCCGTGATAGGCCTCGGCATCGTCGCCGTCTTCGTAGTCATCTTCGCATACCGCACTGTCTTCGGCTCCACAGCTGCATCCTACGAGGAGGCCTACTAATGAACACCCGCAAACTCCTCAACCGATTCTTCGGCAAGAAGCGCCATGCAGTCGGAGGGTGGGTCATCGCCGTAGTCTTTCTGGGTTTGATAGTCTTCGCCTTCATAATGACTCCAATCAACTTCCTCCAGAACTCAATAAACACATGGACATCAGTTCAGCCCGGCTTCACGGCATCATACGACCCAAGCACTAACACTTTCATGGACTTGCTACTTTCTGCAGGTCTTGCAATCATGGTAGCCTTCGGAGCCATCATAGAGATAGTCAATGTGACTCAGAAGAGGACGAGTGGGGAGGAGGTCATCTGACATGGGGCACGCTAATAAGACGGAGTCTTGTCAGATTTGCGGGGCAGTGATAGGTCCGTTCCATGTCTACTCGACAGGAACCAAGATGATGGCAAAGCATCTCAAGACTCATGGAGTAGCAGCGGAGCCTTACATCGCTCAATACTCCGACGACACCATCAGGTGGCTGAAAGAGGCCGGGGTGCTCTAGAATGCAAGTTCAGAAACGGAGGCGTAGACCCCTACCCCTTTTGGGCTCATTAGTCGTCCTCATGCTCTACGCCCTCTCAGCAATCCCTTCGGTCTTCGCGGACTTCCCAGATGGGTTCGACACCTACCAGACCAACGTCCAGAATCCGGGGCCTTGGACTTTCCTTCCCGATTCTTCGAACTGCTGGACAGGAGGAGTCCTGACCGGCCAGCAGAACTCAGTAGTTCCTCAGAGCCCTCCGAATATGTATGGAATCGGTTTCGTGGCAGGCTGTGGAGGAACATTTCATAACTCCTTCTTTACGGTAGGAGCTAACGTCACCAGCAACACGTTGAACTTCACTTTCTACGCTAACGTAGACTCTCAGCCTTCGACCGCATCCTCAGACGGGATACAGCTCGTGATGTGCGGGACCACAGAGCAGCTCTTCGTCAACGGGACTTCATCAGGTAATCCCTTCATACTCATATCTTCGATACGTCACTGGACTAAGGTCTCCGCGACCCAATTCTTTGCGGTCGGGCAGGTATGCACAGGAGGCATCCAAATCGAAGTCACCGCAGTAGTCGGGGATTCCGGAGGCTTCAGAGTTGACGTTGACACTACCAACATGATAGGAGCCAACGCGATAAGCGCAGGCGTCAACTTCTTCCTCATGAACTACCCTTCCCAAACGTGGTTCCCAATCAGCAGCTTCTCCGGGTCGAGCGTCCGCGTGAACTACAACCAAGCCGTGACCTGTCCGAACAATATGGTTCAGGCTTCTCCTACAGTCTGCATCACCAAGTCCCCTCTCACAATACCAGACCTGAACCTTCCTCTTACTCACGCAACTCTCGTCACGGTAAACATAGGAGGCTCAGTCCCATACACTCGCACAATCATTCCTCAGCCGAACCTTCTCAATCCGACAACTCCTTCTAGTCAAGTCATGTATCTCGACGTTCCGGCAGCTTGTCCCTCAATCTGTTCATACACGCTCACAGTCAACGACTTCACGAACTTCTTTCCAGCCGGCACATCCGGAGCTTTCATACAGCAGGGAGGGTTTACGATAACTTCTGCCCTACTAGACTCCCAATCCGCACTCGCGATGACGATGCAGCCCGGACTTTACAATCTGACTCTCATAAGCGCTAACGGACTCCACACTAGCAGCCAACCTCTCAGTCTCTCTGCGACAGACGCATCTCCCAGCATACTCATACAGAATGGTTCATCTCCTCTCGTCATAGGACCGTTCCAGCAGTTCTCGTATGTGGCCTTCTGGGATTGTGACACAGGAGGCATAACATCTCTAGTAGGGGACTCTCTCGGGACTATGACTCAGGAGACCTTCAACCTCTACCGCTACAACACTACATTCATGGGAGGCCAGCTCATAGGGACCAACACCCAGACAGTCACAGGAGGACCCGGATTCACAGTCAACTACGACTTCCGCAATCTGACGCTTGGAACGAAGAACCTGAACTTCAACACACCGAACGAGTATCAAGTCTCATACGTCCTATCAACTCCTCAAGGTCCTCAGAACTTCGGGCGTTACCCAATAGGAGTGAACTCTCACTGCTCTAGGCAGCCTCCATACGTCGGCTCTGCGAGCGGGTTCAACTTGCCTCCGTCAGTTCTCGGACTTAGCCAGCTATTCGCTGTGAAGAACGCATACGAGCTTCTTCTCTCTCTGATAGTCGAAGTCCTCACAGTAGGAATCGTAGCAGCTCGCTTCGGACACATGTCGATGCTCCTCCTCGGAGGCGAAGTCGGAATCTTCGCCCTAATGGGATGGGAGCCTCTAGCGGCAGCGCCTTTGTGTCCCGTATTCTTCTTCATGGGCTCCATAGGAACCCTAGCCAACCGTAGCAGGAGGCCTATCACGTAATGAACATGGCAGGAATCGTGGTATGGTGCATCCTCATGGGAGCTTGCGTCACGTTCGTCAACGGGCTCGGACTGTTTGCCGCTACCCTCTCACAGCCGGGAGCCCCATCCGTGACTTCGGCACTCCAGAACACAAGCTGTAAGATTAGCGCCTCCGGCCTCCCCTACAACTGCACAGGCAACACAAACTCTCCCGGAGGCTCTCCGACTACAGTCCAGACCTTCGGCAACTTCATCTGGTCGTTTGTTCAGGCTCTTCCTACAATCGCTCAAGGGGCACTTACACCGGGCTCAATCGCCAACTCATGGTTCGGAGGAATCGGAGCAGTGGTCAACGTAGTGATGCTAATCCTTCTCTCTCTTTGGGGTTGGTCGGTAGTCGGCAACAGAGACCCGCAGTTCAAGCCAGAGTGACAACAATATGGAACACATTAAACCCAAGACTTCCGTCGCGAGAGGCCAGAGAAAGGTCTTGCCAAGATTCGCGAGCCGTCGAGGCACATCACGCCGCACGGCTTCGGGCTTGGTCCTCGTCAGCTGCATGTTCGCCCTAGTCTTCGTTGCATACGGCATATACCCGGCCTACATTCAGGGTCAGCAGAATCTTCAGGCTTCTCAAACCATTTCTCAGCAGTTCGGAAGCGACCTCCAAAGAGCCCTCAAGCCAGTTCTCATCATAAGCGTCTACAAGTCTTCTACAGACCACACACTCATTCACAAATACGTTGACAAGAACGACCTCATACTGGCTCCAGTTCTCTCATTCTTCGAGGCTTGGTTTGGAGCAAACAGCTTGGGGGGTGCCGTTCAGATTACTGCCACAGACACAGGTGGGGGCTCTAGGACATTCGACCTCACTGACACTTCTAGTCTTTGCACCTCAAGCGCTCAAACTGTAATCTGTAACACTACCCTCGGGCTTACTGGGTCTACAATCCAGCTTGGAACGGGAGTCTGCGTTCCCGCTCGGACTGACACAGCTCTATGCTCTCCATTCCAAGTAGCTGTAGGGACGGGTCAAGCGGGTTACAGCACTACGACAGGTAACGTAACCATGTCATCTACCATCGTGTCGTCTAGCACGGCAACCATATCGGAAACCGGCATGATTATGAATTGGGGAGACTCCGGAGGAAGCCTTCGAAACGTTCTATTTTTCCACGACTCATTCTCCGGATTCGGAGTCGTCAACGGGAACGTGATAGTCATTCAATACGTCCTAGAGCTAAACAACACAGGATTTACCAACGCCTTTGGAGAGGCTTTGGCGCTGATTTTCTCGTCTGTTACTACAAGTCAGAGAGAGACGAATCCATATCCTAACGTTCTCGATACAGGAGGGAACAGCGAGGCTCTTCCAATCCAATACGCTGAGACCGCAGTGACATTTCTTGTCCAGCCTTCATCTGTAGACACTCCAATAATTCAAATTGGTATAGGGTCGGCTGCGGTAGCTCGAAGTCAGAACTCTCTCGCTACGAGCACCTGCTCTACCAACAAGATTCAAGAACCCATCACTACTCTCGCGACCTCCACCCTAATACTTCAGGCTGGCGTATCGTGCCCATCTCCACAGACGATAAGAGAGGCAGACCTCATCCAGTATATGCCTGCCCTTAGCGGCACAGTTTACTTCATGGTATGGAGAGCTACATTCACAGGAGTTCCTGTAGGAGCAGGAGCTACAATTGGAGTCTCTTGGAATCTAATCTTCAATACGATACTCCCTTCCATCTTCTGCATTCCGACAGTTGCAAGGAGCTGTGGATAGAGTGTGGCTCGTTTCATTGACAGAAGGATTCCAGTCCTCCTCTTCTCAGCCGTCTCTATACTCGGACTTCTGACATTCAATCAACTATCTCCAGCATTCGCAGTAGTCGGGACACCAATCTCAAGCACGACTGCCACTTCTCCTAACGGCTACGGATATCAAGGCAAAATCTACCAAGATGGTGGTCTTGTCTTTACAATAGGAACCTCAGACGGCACAGCTCTCACCTGCCAAACCTCTTCTGACGGAGGAGCTACTTGGTCAACATTATACGGAATGCGAAGTCAGGGGCAGACTACCCAAGGAAGCTACTTCGCTACATACGTCACTCAGACCACATTTACGACTACTGTGCCCACAGTTTCTGAAATCGGAACTCCTAGCGGAGGAGCTACCAAGAGCTTCACCTACAGCTCTGGGACACTGACTTCGAACGGATGCCCTCAAGCGGTGTCTCTTGGAACGCTCTCCACTAACTCCGGAACAACAGGGACCTCGGACGCTATGACTCTCAACGACGTTGTTTCTGGTGACAAACTTCTAGTAGTTGCCACATCTCTCACTGCGGCATCTACTCCTGCTACTGCTACTGCCGCAGACGGAGGGGACTCTTTCTCAAGTCAATCTTCGACATCTCTTTCCAATACCTGCCTTGCCGGAGCTTCTTGTTACGTCAACATACTCACGGCAACAGCAGGTAGCAGCTCTAGCTCTCTCTCTGTGACCGTGACATACAGTCAGTCTACCTTCCATCAGAGCGTGGCATACGACCTTCACGGTTACACTTTGACAGGAATACAGCAGAACGTCGGAAGCTCTACAAGCTGCGTGAGCCCTTGCTCTGCGTCGGTTGGGGGCTTCACTCCTTCTTCGGGCTCAATCGTCGTATCGGCAATCGCGATAGATAACAGCGCAGGAACTCAGACGGCAGGGACAGGATTCATAACCATACCCTCGGCTAACACGGGAGACTCCTCTTACCTCCAAGGAAGCTCCGGAGCCCAAACTGCCCCATGGACAGTTCCCGGAGGCTCAGGAAATCCCATAGCATATGTAGAGGCAGCCGTTGGTTTGGCTTGCGCTAATTCACCTTGTTCTAGTCAAGAGGCCAAAGTATCCACAACCAACAACGTCGTAGACGGAGGAGGACCTTCTGTAGTTCAAGACCAGAACGGAGTTACCTACGCATCAATCGAGACGAACGACGGGACCCTCAATCACATAGAGGTCTACAAGTGCGCTGCAGGTTGCACGACTTCTTCGAATTGGTCTAAGATTAACGACATCTCTGCGGCAGGGGTCACAGAGAACGGAATCATAGGAGTCTACAACGCAGGAATCTATCTCATCTGGCGCAATCAAATCACCTGCGGTCTCTCAACGTGCCATCAGCTTTCCATAGAGACTTCGACAAACGCCGGAGCTAGTTGGTCTGGCGCATTCAGCAGTGGGGCAGTTGACATAGTGACGATGCACAGCGGAGGAGTAATCGCTTCTGGTCACATGGTCATGGTAGCCGCTCCTTGCGCTAGTGCCGACGGAGGAGGCTGCGCTACCACAACTATCAACTGGGTTTCATTCGACATCTCAGTATCCAAATGGGCAGAGTCTCAATACTCATTCGATACAGGTGCCTCCGCTTCAATATCTTGGGACCCTGCCTTCCATCAGTTCTTCTCCTTCTTCACGAGCGCCGAGCAGCAAGTCATAATCTACGTTACCAACAACACAGACACTACGATGAATCCGAATATGTATGCCATAGCCACTCCGAGCTTCAAGTCAGCGAGTGCCGCAGCGGTCAGTGCAGGCAATCAGCCCGTAGACCCTCCAGCTGTCCTGTGGCGGTCTGGAGCAGGCTCTCCCTACGTCATCAAGGACGCAGTCCTCGCGAGCTTCCCTCCGAAGCCTAACGAAGTCCCGACAGAGAGTATCAGCCTCTTCGGAACAGAACAAGCTCCAAACGCAGCCCTACACGAGATAGTGGGACTTGCAGGAACACTCTCAGCAGGCCTCCCCGCTAATCGCGAAATCATGAACGTCTTTGTCTGCATCGAGGGAGGAGGCACCAACGGCACGGCCATAGGAGGAGCTTGCGTAGCTTCGGGTCAACCAGTCTCGATAACTGTAGTGACTTCGCCTAGCACTCTCATCAACGCACTAACAATAGACGGAGTGACCTACGGCTCCGGTTTGCACGTCTTCAACTGGATTGTAGGAAGTAACCACACCCTACTAGCTCAACCGACATCTCTTGGTGCTGGTCTCATAATGTATTCGTTCCAGAGCTGGTCTGATGGAGGAGCCGCAACTCATACCTTCACAGTCCCCTCACTTCCAACTACTGTCACGGCTGCATACGGGACAGGAGGAAGTGGTGGTGGCGGTAGTGGAGGACCTCCGACCGGAGGAGCCTGCACAACCACAAACCTAGAGACCGCTCTCAACTCAGGCTGCGCCTTTGGAGTAGTCTTCTACTTCTGGTTCGGAATCTTCGGGCCTTGGGCTCTCGCTTTCCTAGACTTTCTGCCAGCCCTAGCAGTCTACCTCCGCACAGAGTCTCCTGCGGCAGCTGTCGGAGTCTACGTCCTCATAGACGTCGTGATAGTTACAGGCCTCATCGCAGCAAACTTCCCGGCAGCTCTGTCCACTGTAGGCCCCGGACTTCTCGGAGCCGTCATAGCGGGAGGAGTCTTCCAACTGGTTAGGAGTAACAAGGGAGGCTAGACCATGCCACGTCTCTATCACGGCACTAGGAAGCCCGGCAAGGTTCGAAGAAAAGGCCTCCAAGCCAAATACAGCAAGAGCGACGATGAAATATTCCTAAGTCCCCTGAAGGGAGTCGCAGCACATTACGGCAAAGTCATAGCTGTCGATGTCCCTGAGTCTATGGTAGTAAGGACATTCGAAGAATATGACAGAGACCCCACGAAGATTCTTCTCACACCTTCAATAGCAAGGACTCGTAGGAGAACCATAGCTCCAGAGTTCATATCAGGAGAGAACGTAGACACATCGGAGTTCGGATTCTGATGGCAGGAGGCCTACCCCGGACGAAATGTCAATGTTCTTGCGGCTGCACTAACAGTGCCCTCTCCGGAAAGCCTGACATCTTCTGGACGACGATTACAGGCGACAAGAACCCAATCTGTGCAGAATGTCAGTCAGGTTCTCACAAGGGTGCTCGTCGTCCTCGTGTCTCTCACAGGAGAGAGCCGTTCAATTGGAGTTTGAGCCAAAGTGGTTAGTTCTCGCAATGTCTGTAAGGGCCACTGTGCAGCTTGTGGTCGTCGAGCTTGTGTTCATCCTGTAGGACATTACGGAGACCATCAATGCCCTGAGCACGCATCGAGCTTCATCAACGATGCATTCAGCTTCGGTGACGGAGCACTAAATAACTGGCTTGGAGGAGTTCCGTAGCATGGACTCCAACGACTTGATGGCGAAGCCCTTTCTCGGATGGCAGATGAGGACCATAACACTAGCAAAGCTCTACGACACAGAGGCTTTGGTCACTTCTTTCATATCTCTTGCATTTGTCTCTTGGTTCATTCACTTCTTCGGTTACTACGAGTCCTACGGCATAACATTCTCCAGAATAATGGCAATCGACCCTAGCGGTTTTGTCGTGATATTAATCTGCACTCTTTCCCTCGGGTTCATGGCAGCATACTTATTCCACAGAGGGCAGAATCTCACCATGAAAGCCCTAACTCATATCAATCCTCAGGCACGTTTGAGAAGGTCCACAGCAGTTATGAGGGCTACGACATTCCTCTTTCTATCAGGACTATCGGGATGGTTTTTCGTGTCAGACATCCTCATCTGTATTGCATTTTGCCTAGTAACAGGAATCTATGTAGGTCTCTACTTCTCATACGTCGGTAAGAAAAACGCGGCCTTCAAGTCAGGACATATTCAGGTGACTTAGGGAATGGCATTCCAGCCCGAGCCCGACGGCCCCGATGTCCCTCCTCTCATGAGGCGCATCCTCGGAATCCTGATACTCATAATCATACTTCTCGGGACAGCAGTCACCATAGTCTACGGCTACATCATCAACACGACATTCGACTCCAACCTCCAAGGCCTCCCTCTCTACGCTCAACTTCCTGCCGCAGCTCAAGGAGTCTTCGGGACAGTAGTGACTTGGCAGCTCAACACCTACGCCTTCATTCCGGGAGTAGTCCTCATCCTAGCAATCTTCGGAACAATAGCCGCAATCTTCGGCACAAGGTCCCGCCACGAGGACGTTCAGGAGAGCTACTAACATGAAAGCCAAAGAGGCAGTTGGCAGAAAGGTCCGCTACAAATCTCCTTCTACAGGTCACACATACGAAGGTGTAGTCAAGTCTCATCCGTTCAATATTGGGACTAGAGACCTTCGCCTAGAACTTTCTAAAGACTATACAGAATTCGACCTTCGTCTGGGCAAAGGGCATCTCATGTCTCTAGACGAAGAATCGGAGGTCTCTTGATGAAGCGCCTCGACAAACGGCACATCATCATAACAGACTCCGAGCTTGACGGCCTAGTCGCTCCTCTCCGAGCCATGATAGAGGGAGGCAGTGACCCCGGTCTCCAGCCCAACGAGCTTCGGGCTCTTGCGTTTGGCGGGCGCGTCCTCAACTACGCTCCTGTGAAGAGACCACGAGGGACTTAGGCATGGTTCAATACAAGCGCAAGACCAGAGTCAACTCTCAAGGAATAGTCGAAGAATACGGTCCTTGGCGTGTCTACGGAGACTCTAGAGTCCGCAATGGCACAGCAGTCCACGAGTGGGGCACGACTCTTGACAATCACGGAGACTACTGCGGTGTGGCCGAAATCTGCGGGACTTGCCCCAAGTTCAAGGTCAACGGCACAATCATGACGAAGCAGCAGTATCTCGATTACCTCCTTCCTCAATACAGGTTGTTGGTGTAAATGGCTCACAAGTTTCGAGTCAAATACAAAGAGGAAGAACGCAGTCGGAAGACTTCAGGGTTTGACACAGAGACAGAAGCAAGGGACTTCATTCACGAGTATGTCAATGGTGTAGCTGACGAAGAGACAGTCAAGGTTGAGACATACTTGTGGTTCCCTCACGAGAGACCGGGCGCAGGAAATCCTCGCGTCAGAAGGGGAGGCTAGATGCCCCATAACGTTGACATTCCTTTGATGTCAATCGACTACGAAGGAGGAGACCCAACTCAATCCATAGTCGTCTACTTAGAAAACGAACGCCTTGCGTGGCGCAACATGAACGGGACACTTGTCTACTACAAGACAGTAGAGAAACTCATGGAAGACCCGAAGGTCAAGGCTCTCCTCGAAGAATTCTTTCCAAATTCGGTATTCGATAGAGTTGACCCTGAGTCCCTTCGCCAAATTGAGGCTCTAGAGGGTAGGCCTCCTCCTCTCGAAAGAGAAGAGGTCTCTGCTCCCTAGCCTCACGAGATGAGCATATTACTCGACTACAGGATACATCTCTCCGTATGAAAACCAAGCGCACCCGGCTCCAGATGAAGGTAGACGTCCTCACTCATCTTCACAACAACGGCTCCTTCGCGAAAACAGCAATCATGCTTACCTGTAACTTCTCTTGGGTAGTCATCTGCGAGATAATATCTAACCTAGAGAGCATAGGCCTCATATCAGAGAACTCCGAATCCAAGTGGGGCATCACATCGAAGGGAATAGACCTCCTAAACTCTCTAAAGGACTCATCTCAATCTATCGACCTAGACGGCAAGCTTGCATTCTTGGGGCTCTTGCCTATTACTACTGAACAGCCCATCTTAAATAACTGACCTACCCTTATGATAAGGGTATGCCGAGACGCAAAGACTTGCCGAGGGCCGTCTTCCTCAGGCACCAGCTAGACGAGTTCCTCGAAGAGATGTTTCACCGCTTCGAACTCGCAGAGCCAAAGCACAAGGGCAACAGCGTCATGGACGACTCAATCGACTGGAACAGCTTCGACTGGAAGGCCATAGAGCTTCACGCTATCAACGAACTCGGTCAATTCTTCGGCCTCACCGAACGCGAGGCCAATCACCTCTTCGACCTCCTAGCCCCACACCTCACCGACCCACACGAGCCCAGACGCGCCGTTCACGTGTCCAACATGTTCTTCCTGCTCTGGTGGAAAGCCCAGCAAACCCAATGAGGGCTCTTGGTTTGGCTCTTTCTTTCACATCAAAGGTCCCTCTCCCCGAAGGGGAAGTCATTGCCCTCTCTCCATTAGACATAGTCGAAGCTCTCGCAATCCTGACCTCCCTCATAGGCCTCATTATGGGAATCGTCTCCATAATCCTACAACTCACTAAAGCAGTATTCATCTCGGAGAACCCCGGCATCTCTGCACCGTTTCCTCTATCAAGCTCGACTATCGTCTGGCTCGGCTACATAGGCCTCTTCCTCTTTGCGTTCGGTGGCGTCATTGCACTAATCAGGTCAAGGAAGAAGCACCAATGACGCCGAATCTCAGACACCGTATAGGCACAGGATTCGGAGCCGCTCTTGTCTTCACAGGCGTCTTCATAATAGGCATAGCCACAGAGGCTTCTTCCGGAGCGGTCTTCCCACGTTCTTTCTTTGTAGGCCTCTCAATCTGGGCAGGAGTCCTAGCCACTATCGGTGGAATCATCATAGTCTTCGGGAGGTCAGAGGCCCCATGACTTCTCAAAAGCGCGTCAGCGTCTTCACAAAGCAGTCCTTCATCCACGGCTTCTCCGAAGGCATAGTCATCGGCAAAGAGCACGGCCTCGGTGGCAACAAGGTCATCGTCCGCTACGACCCCGGCTCCTCCGCATTCATCCCTCGCGAAGGCATAGGTTGGGAATGGCCGAGCGACCTCCTCAAAGACACACCTCGAAACCGCAAGCTGATTGCCAAAATCAAGAGGACTCGCGACCAGATGTCACGCCTCGGAGCCAAGGAGCGTTTAGCCATAGGCCTGCTCGAAAAGTTCAAAGATTCGACAGAGTTCGAGGAGACCGTGAGATGAACTCTCTCCCACGCAAGGTCTCAGAGCAGATGGAGAACTCTCGCATACGCGGCAAAGAAGGAGAGACCCTATCACACAAGCAATTCCGCTCCGGTTGGAACGGCTGTCTTGATGCTTTCATTCCTCAAGTCAAAAATCTAGAGCGCAGCTCTCATGCCTTACCGGCACAGGTTGACGATAGCAGGGGCGATTCTGCAAAGCTCTCCGAGCAAATGCAGATTCAGGTTGACATCTTGGACATCCTAATCGCGGACCACAAGAAGGAGCATCCTGACGACGACATATCCAACGCCGAGAAGTTCAGGGACGCGACGAAACAATGGATTCCCCACGTCAAGGCCCTCGAAGCCCCACCCCAGACGGAGGACAAGCTCATGGCGGGGCTGAGAAAGGCAGTTGAGGCGAAGAGGGTAGAGCATCAGAGAGATGTTGCCGACATCTACGAATCTCAAGGAATCAGCCCAGAGTTGAAGGACGATTACGCGGACTGGCATCTGAGATGGATAGCCTCCTGTGAGTGGTTCCTCAAGCTCATCACCGCTACTGCCGAGAAGGGCGAGCCCGAATGACCACCCGCCCGAAAGCGTCAGCACAGACGAGGCCGCCGAATCCTGACATTGAGACGAGGACGCTTGAGGAGCATCTGATGATGGGCATGGGTTCGGCTTGGCTGAAAGAGCCGGTGAAGGGTTTGGTAATCAAGCTGCTGAGGGAGGACGCGAAGGAGCAGTTGGCGATACTCCGAAGGTCGCTCAACGGCCAAACCTACGCTCGCAACCCAACACATGGCGAATACTACGCCAACATGACCGACATCAACAGGCTCCTGCACCGTCTCGAAAAGGCCGCCGGGGAAAAGTCGCCATGACCTCCTCAAAGCCACAGACGAGAGGCGGGACGGGGCGAATTTGCGGCTACCAGTGGGGCGATAAGTGGCACGAAGCGGTCGCCCATGTCTGTTTCCGAGACTACGGCCATTCTGAGGTCTGCCAGTGTCGGTGCGGCCAAGAAGTCCTCGGTATAAACTACAACGTGGAGCAGATTCCGCGATGACCAAGCCCGAGACCAGCAAGAGCGAGAAGGCGGTCGCGTGTCAGGAGCAAATCCACTACACGATAGACCCTGTTGGCGAAGGAACGCCGGTCGGTAGCTTCTACTGCATCCTGAGCAAGGGCCACGAAGGGCCGCATAGGATATTCACCCCGAATGAGCTTGACCTTGGGGAAGAGGAGCCGGACGCCTTTCCGGTCGAATCGCCATGACCAAAGAATCAAACTCCTCCTCCGTCGCCGCGAAGCGGCTCAGACGATTCTACTGGAAGGTCAAGAGGATACTTGAAGGCCGAAAGGAATACGAGGGGATTGGAGACGCTTTTGGATTCTAAGCCTCTCAGCAAGCAGATGAAGGAGTATGTGGAGATTTATCCGATGGGGCCTGTCTCAGACGTAATCCGAGGCTGGATAGCAGAGGCGAAAGCCCTCGAAAACTCCTCCTCCGTCAGCGTGGCGGATGCGGGCGGCGATGTCTTGAGGCTACTGAGAACTTACACGGTCAAGGAAATCAGGTTCAAGGAGAAGGGCTACTGCGGAACCTGCGAAGGCTATGAGGTCATTGTCGCTCAGATGGCCGATGAAGGGGGCGACGAATGGGAAGTCTGCGCAGACTGTCTCAAACAGTTCCGAGAGCAAGCCGCCAAATTTGCCGAAGAGAGCATCCTCAAAGCCGCAGCCGCCTTGGAAAGCTCTACACAGACGGCGGGCAAAGCGGGCGATGGAGAAGACTCTGGGGCCAAGGCCGAGCCGAGTGGTGGGGCACACAGAAAGGAAATCCTGACTGAGCGAACTACGAAGGTCAATGAAGCAAAGCCCGAAGTTAGCGCATCTTCTCCATCCCCGCGCCCAGAGCCTACACAGACGCAGGAGCATTTTGAAGCTGCTTCTGACGCAGACACCGAGGACACGAGGGCCTTCTTGACGAAGATGGGCTTGATGGAGACGCAGCCGCACTTTTGGGAGTTCCCGCCTAACTGGAAGCCGACACAGACGCAGGAGGACGTGAGGCGCGAAATCGAGGCGTTGAAGATTGACCACACACAGGCCCCAGACAGAGAGGTTAGAGTCCACAACAGAGCCATTGATAACGTCCTCGCCCTCCTCGACAAGAAAGCTACGGAGGGCGAAACTCTTGAAGCATCCACAGGAGACGAAACCTGAATGAGCAAATTGGACTGGTTCATGTTCGGATATGGTGGCTGCCTGTTCGTCTTCATGACAATCCTAACGGCTTGGGGCTGCTTCTTCGTGCTTCCTGCAGTATTCTTTCTCGCGTGGACAATCAGACTTCACGGTAATCCCAGCACCCCGACAGGAGCCGGAGAACAATGAACTTCTCAGACCGCTCAGGGCATCCGCTCGATTCTAAGTCTCCAGAGAGGGCTCCAAACATGATTCATTCCCTCCTCCCTTCAACCTCCTACTCAGGAAATATCGACGGCATCCCATTCATTCTCACATGGGACCACTCGAAGCTCACAATGACATTCCGCATCAACCCGAAGTGCCCGCATAGGGTCCGCAAAATCCTCTACCTAGAAGGCCGAGAGTTCAACAACTCAAAGCCCACGAACGTCCCTGACTACAAGGTCCAAATAATCGAGGACTCTGACTTCCAATGAAGAACACTATCAAATCTATCATAGTCGTGGCCTTGGTAGCACTTCTCATTGGTGGTAGTGGCTATGTCTTTTCCGGAAACGCTCAAAGCTATGCACCAAAATATCTCGTGAAGGCCGAGATATCATACTGCCCCCAAGGCCTCAGCCCAGACGGTAACTGTTATCCTTCGTTCTCCCACGAGACCATAACCTTTCTAGCCAACAGCTTCTGGCAGCCCACTGCCATGTCTCTAGATTGCATGTATTGCCACGAGTTCTCCGGGGTCTCTTTCCTTAACGGGACACGATGTCAGAATGGTGCCACCATATACGACTCAGGAATACTCTCTCTGAGAACCTACAACGGAACTCCGACCTTCGTAGCGTCCCCAGTCACAAAGGAACCTAATTGCTGGTTGACAGGTCCATGAAGCTAGACCCTTTCTTCAAGAGGAGCATCGGCCTCGACCTCTTCGGAGTATCAATTGTAGTAAACATAGTCAACCTCTCTTCTGCCAACCCGGACCGCATCGAATCAATCGTCCTCTTCGTCATAATGGGACTAGGAGCTGCTCTGTTCTCAGACGGTCTGGAGCTGACTAGCAAATGATTCCCCGAACCAAACAGCCTGCACATTCGAACCTCAAACTAGCCGTATGGCTCATATCATTCGGAGGTTTGTTCGCTTCTATCATCTGGGCATGCATCATACAAACACCCCTCGGTCTCGTTCTCGCGATAGTTCAGATGGTCATCTGCGCAGTAGTCATGATGAAGTCCTACCAGTATGACCCGGATGTTGCATTTGCCATGTATCAAGCAACGGGAGTAGACAACTGCCCTTGAGCAACCTCAAAGAACACGACAAGCGAGCCATGCTTGAGACTCTCCAGAACTACATAGACCGCCAATTCCCTCCTTCCTCAATACAAGCAGCATGGAGCAAGGCAAAGGCCATACTCGAATCCGACACAGTAGAGGTATTCGTCAAGTCGAGACCTCTCACCCGCTCTGACGTGGACTACGATTGGCGCACTTCATCACCTATCACCTGCGCGGGGCCCTGCGGCAAGGAGTTCAAAGAAGGAGACTACACCAACTGGCTCATAGCCAATATCCCAGTCCATATGAGCAGCAGGATGTTCTGCGACTCTTGCGCAAATCAGCTAGGCTTCCCTAAGCAAAAGGAGAGAGTCTCTCAATGAACTTCTTCACGACCTCCCAAATCAAGAAGCTCTTCGACCTCGCGAAGCCAGACCCCGGTCTCTTCGACTTTCCTGTAGTCGGCGAAGTCCTCGGGGACCCAGACGCAGACTTCTTTGCAGGTAGCCTCCACGATGCTCGCCTCCTCTCAATGCTCTGCCGGGTAGCCAACCCTCAACTAGAGAGCGTTGACCCCGTCCCAATGATTGGTGCAGCAAACCCAGACATGACAAGCCCACTACTCGGCTACAGAATCGCCTTCTTGGAGAGAGATTCTAAATGACCTTCGAGTCTCCTGCCGGAGGGCCCTGTAACTGCCAGTCCTGCAAAGAGGAGCATCATCGAGAGTGGTAGTATGACCCTGCGAGCACACAAGAGAGATGGAATCTGCGAGTGCGGGGACGAATTATCCAGTCATGGTATCGATTCCTGTGATTGCGGGCACTGTTCTCTCATGGGCTACCAAGAAGAAGGCCCTCTCAAAATGACAGTCGAGGAACGAAAGCAGAGGTTCCCTGTAACAGTTCACAGGGAGAAGGACGGCCTCACATTTTATGTCTGCCCCAAAGGCCACAAGTTCGGTCTTCCCATGACTATTGGGAAGGTTAGGAACTTCATAATATTCAGCAGGTTCGAAGAAGGCACAGCCTGCCCTGTCTGTTGGTTCGGAGAAGATTGGAACTTCAAAGAGAAAGGCTTCGACGTCTCCAAGCCTGCTAAGGTGCTAACTGTTCTCGGCCTCAAGTATGACGAGATAGACTGGGAACATAGAGGCCAACACTTTGGCTGTCAGTTCTGTCAATATGAATTGAAGCGGAGAGCGAAGTCATGACGACAGAAGAGCGGGTCATCAGAACCTCCCTGTCAGTCTTCGACAAGGTCCTGTTAGCCGCTTCATTCCTAGTAGGCTTCACCTGTGCAGGCTTCGAGACACTAGGTCTTCAGGCCGTCTTCCGTGCACTCTCTGATGCTTATCCAAACACTCCTAACGCTCAGTATGGAGAGATATTCGCAGACTTCGTCTTCGGAGTCCTCACATTCCTAGTCTCCATGTCAACATTCCTCCGAATAGCCGACTTAGTCGATTCCCGGATTCACCCGAAGCCGGTTACCCCAGAGGCCCGGTCATGAACACCGACTCCATAGCCTTCAAGGGTCTTGTTGGCTTTGCCTTCAACTTGATGCTCCTCATCGGCCTCGGAGTCTACGCCTACCTCCCAGCAGACCTCTCCCAGACGACAACATCAACCGTAACCTCAGCCACAACCCTCCCTGCGGTGACTTCAACGATAACCCGGACAACGACCTCAGTCTTCGCCACAACTCTCCCGGTCCCCACAACCCTCGTTCAGACCTCAGTCCAGACAGAGACCACCAGCATAGTCTCCACCTCCATCTACACAACCCTCTCAGTATCAGTAGTCACACTCACCCAGAACTTCACGAAGACCACAACCCAAACCTCTTTCCTAACCTCAGTCTCAACAACCACAGTAACCTCCACAGTATCCTCAACGCCAACTACCACATCCTCAACCTCCACAAGCACAGGCCCTCTTAGCATCACGAGTGTCGGCATCACCGGCTCCGCGAACGGCTCATGTCAGCCTCAGAGCCCTCCCTTCGGAGCCTTCGCTCAATACCAATGTGTCGTCGTAGTCGGCCAGAGCGGGGCCATCACCTTCACCGGAAGGAACTCCCTAGCAGCAACCCAATGCCTAACATGGACAACCAACAGCACATCCATAATCGCCGTTGCCCAGACGCAATCCTTCGCCTCCTGTTCGAACGGAGGCATCCAAATCGTCTACTCCTCGTGGTCTCTTGGGTTTGGGCTCTCGTCTTCATCTCCAAACACCCTTCAGGAAGTCACGTTCGTCTTCTACTAGACCAACAGTTCTGTAAACAGACAGTCGTGTCTGCTCATTAAATATCAGAAATCCTCTCCCGAAGCCGTTGTCCAAGACGCGCCTGATGCTCGGCTCCTGCTCTGTCATTGTCCTAGTAGCCCTACTTTCGGCTCCTGCTGCATTCGCCAGCGTCTATGAGAGCGGCTCATTCGGTCGCTCAAGTGCCTACGGCTGCGGCTCAGCATACGTGACATACGAGGTAGACTACAACGGACCCGGTGACTACTCCTACTCCTACTCCGTCTCCACATGGTGGGCTTCTAGCTGCTCAGCAGGGGCACCGTGTTCACTTCCCTCCTACTGGTATGACTCTGACCAATCTGGAAGCGGCGACACCTCTTCTCCTCCTCAATGGACAAGCATCAGCTTCTCTAGTGACTACTGGGGATATTGCCCTGACGGAAACCTCTACGCTACAGGCGACCAGATTGTAGTCTCTGTCCCAACCGGGTAAATCATTCTAGCAGAACATCTTAAAAGTCTCCGCCATTGAAAGAGAATTCTGATGAAGCCCTGCCCCCAATGCGGTGCTACTCCTCCAGAAGAGCATCAGTTCTGGTGTCCATACGGGTCCGGGACCCTCTACGTCAACGAGACGATTTGACATGAACAAAGAAGAAGCCGTCACAATTCTCCTAGTTGCCGCACTCTCAATCTGTGGAATAGTCCTCGCCTCTCCCCTCAAGGTGTGAGCCTGTCTTGGGTCTGGCAGCATTTTTCAAATCAATCCTCGACCTGCTAGACCCTCCTCTTCCAGATGGGACATACGAGCTTATCGACTACAACTTCCCTCCGAAGCGCCGCAGAAGATATGGCAGCAGAGCTTCTTAAATACAGATTGACCTTATCTTAAGCCCACAACAATGTCACGAAGATTCGGCGACAATACCGACGAACGAACAATAGGAGGGCTGCAGCGCAGGCTAGGCCTAATCCTCTTTCTCCTCATAGTAGGAGCAGTAGTGTTTAGCGTAGTCGGAGTCACTTCGACATATTCAGTCGGAGTATCGCAATCGGCAGTCCTCGTCAACGGGGTCAGCGGAGAAATCTCAGGCCCTGTCCCGGGACCCACAACTCACTTCTTCGGGAAGTATCCATGGGTCAACACAATCATCATACCAACATCAGTCCAGACTCTGACCCTTCAAGGCAACAGCACAGGCGTCTTCGTCCTCTCTCAAGACAACCTCGAAATCGAGTTCGACATCAACTTCAGATACCAAGTCCTCTCGAACCACGCAATCCAACTCTACGAGAAGTTCCCCGGTCAGAATTGGGAGGCAGCAGCCATAGAGCCTCACATCAGGACCGCTTTCAGGGACGTCGTAGCGAAGTATGCGGCGGACCAAATCCAAATCGTGCGCGACCAGATTCAGACAGGAGTCGAGCAAGAGATTAGTAACAACATCGGCAACGACTCTTCTCTAGCAGGAGCAATCAGCGTAGTCTCCGTGCAGATTACCGACATCACCCTGCCCGCGAGCTTCCTCGGTGCAATCCAAGCCAAGCTCAACGCGCAGCAGCAATACCTCCAAGCTCAGTTCGACGCGCAGAAGGTAGTCCTTCTAGCGACCGCGAACGCCAACGCTACCATACAGCAGGCTCTAGGAGTCAAGTCATCCCAACTCATCATAGCGAACGGCACAGCAGCGTCCCTCCAATACATAGGGAGAGAACTCAACCTGAACGCAACTCAGATTGCAGCCCTCACCCAGACCTACGTGTTCATGCAGCAACTCCAGACCCTCTGCCAGCAGTCCAGCACTTCGAGTAGCTCTGCCGGTGCTAGCACAACCTCCACGTCAGGAGCGTGCCAGAACATGGTGATGATACTCGGGTCCTCCAACGGCCAGCTCATCCAAATCCCGGTGAAGTAGCCATGACAAACGACCACCCGACTCCGGAGTCCTTGTCAGGCTACCAACTTTTTATCTCCTTGATATCGTTCCTAGCAGGAATCATGACGGCAGCTCTATCGGTCACACTGATACTAGAGGACCTTACGATTTCCGTAGGAGTAGCAATATTCTTGGTGGGTGTTGTGATACTCGTAAAGAAGGAGTCCAAGGATTGGGCTTGGAAAGAGGCAACGAGCTTCTACAACACATACCTTCCATTCATCATAGGATTTGGATTCGCTCTAGTATTCTTCGGCCTCGTGATAGACCTCCCGTGACGCGAAAATACCTAAGTCACGGCGAGCGCAAACTAGCAGGTATCATTAGACGGAACGGCATAGCTCTCAGCTACACCGGCAACCCAAAGCACAAGACGGCCTTCTGGGTAACATTCTCAGATGGCACGCACGCCTGCCCGGACTACATGAACCAGAACAAGAGGAAGGTCCTAGAGCTTTGGGGCTCGGGAGTTCATACAATAGAAGAAATGACAGCACGAGCAGGCAAATACCGCGAGAAGAATTGGGACTGCTTTCTACTCAATGACTTCGACCTCTATCATACCCCGGAGCCGAAGCTAGTGAAGCAGATTGTGGACTTTGTCGAACGTCAGATGCCTTCTGTTTCTGCCGGAACTACAACACCTTTGCCGTAGATTATCTCTCTCTGAATCTTCCTAGCTTGTGTTGAGAGTTTCTGGTCGTATTCGTCGAGCTGCACTAACATAGAGGCAAGTCTGGCATCTTTTACCTCTATGAATCTAACCGTTTGTGAATTAGATACCACTCCTACTACCAGATTCAGTTTCAAATTCATAATCTTGCCGAGTCTCCAAGCCCTCTCTATTGCTATGTTCTCCAGAAATCCTCCCCTGATTACCGAGCCATGTGATTTCACTTCTATGAAGATTTTGCCGTCCTCATCTAGCAAGTCTCCCTTTGGCAACCCAGAATGAAACTTCTTTCCATATTTCTCCTCGGCCCATTGCATAGCCTTGGCTTCCGACAGCATTCCAGTCTTTCCGTCTCTTAGCTTTGAGGTCAAGTATCTAGAGAAGACCTCTTGAGAAAGAGAGTAATCAGAGCACAAGTCTTCTATCAATTTGAGTCCGTAACTCATTTCGATTTCATCCTCGGAGCGTTTGCTCTTTCCATGAGGAGCCTCTCTGCTTCAACTTCATCTAAGTAGCCCTCTACCTGCTTCTCCGTCTGTCCTGTAGTCTTGCTGATAGTAGAAGTGCTTGCCCCATCTCTCTTCATCTTGTTAATCAAAGAGTAGCGAGCTGAGTGCGTGTTGGCTATATGTCTCCGTGCAAACTTCTTGTAACCGTTCAGTGTCCTCGTCTCTAGTATCTTTATGAACAAGTCTCTGTCGGAATCTAGACATTCTTGAGGTATGACTAGCAGCCGTGTCTTCGCGTTCTCCATGTCAGGTATGAATTTGGTGCAGACGCAGCCCTTGTTCTTACACTTGCCTCTTTCTCCCTTGACTCCAGTCAGAGAATGACCGTTCGTCTCGCTCTTCGAAGTCTTGATGTGACTACACGTCTTGCAATGGAGCACGGTCTTCCGGACTCGAACTCTCATTGACCTTGCACCAGTCTTGACCCATGTCTGCCAAGCATCGAACCCTTCTATTGCGCGGCAACCTCCTACAATTTGTATGAGGTAGACCTCGAACCAGCCTAGTCTGACGGGAGCTTCTTCATCTAGGTCGATGCGAGCCTCGTTGTCTAAGTCACCTATGTTAGGCAGAGCCTGTGCGATTGCGCTCCGAGAAGCTAGGTCTCTCTCCTTCAAAATGTCGGACGCGAGACGCTCGACGGTCGAGTCGTAGTCAACCCTGTGGTCCCACTTCACCAATTCAGATTCGGGTATTGAGACCCCATTTGATAAACGTAAGGAGCCCAGACCTTCTGCACTCATCCTCTAGGCTCATCATCGCTCTACCTGTTAGTCCTCCGAGATAACTACTGACTATGACCACGAGGACTCAGTCGCCGTTCGTCGTAACAACTCCGGGATTTCTACGGTGCGTCCTCTCACCGCCAATTGGACGACGGCCTACCGTAGGCATTTCTGACCATGGGGCTCCATCCTATCAGATGAGGTCTCACACAAGCAACGCTCGCGGGTGAGCACCCTTCTCCCCGCCATCTCTAGGAGTAGGAGTTGAAGCCCTTAGAAAACGACGGTGTTGTATTCCTGTTTAGGAATGACTAAAATAGACGCTGTCTGTTTGTCTACACCGTGCAGGCCGCAGCTGCTGTCCCTCAACCGCGTCCTCCTCAGCCTGCTCCTACCAACCCTGCTACCATTGAGTTTGAGCTTATGGAGTTCGTCAATGATACTCCGAGGGAGGTCCCTCTTGAGATGCGCAGACAGAACTGGGGCTTTGTGACCCGTCTACTCGGCCTCACTATGCTAGCTGAGAACGAGGCCAACGCACAAATCTACCGCATACACGAGCAAGCCCTGTTTCTGCAGTCGTCGGTTCCTGCAAGATTCATAACCGACAATTTCATAAATTGGATTCGTCAGTTCGAAGAACTTTGTGTTCTGAAGGTCTACCAAGCCAAGCTCCGACCTCGTGGCTGGATTAACGAGCGTATGCTCGGAGCCTACACAGTTCAAGAAACAGTCCAAGCAGGGAGACAGAGCAGCGGGAGCCGCAAGCGAATCTTCCCCATAGGACCGATTTGAGCATGGTAGACCTCACTGTCCCGATAAATGAGATTGCAATTGTAGTAGGCCTCTCCATCGCCGGTGTTGTGGCAATTGTCATAGGCCTCAAGGGTCGGGGAGGAAACAAGGCAGTTCGGACCGCAGGCTACCCGTCGGGTCCTGAACAGACGAGCACAGGAGCCCGACCTACTAAGTCATTACGACGCCCAACTCCAGAAATTGTCGTAGTCTCTGATGTTAAGAGAGACATCCCAGACAGCTGGCGTTCATTTCTTTGGTTCTGGATTGCCATAGGAACAATCATCAGTGCCCCAATCGGTCTATACGTCTCTCATGTCAATCTGATAGTCTCGATTGCCTACTTCGGAACTTTCCCTCTCCTTGCCGTTATCGCAGGCTACGCATTCAGCCACTTCCGGGTAGCAGGTCCGGCTCGCGACTTCGACAAAATTTTGAAGCAGAACAACTGCGTAGCTCTTCACATCGGAACAGACGACAAGGCAAGGTTGGTTGGCGGGAGGAGAGGCTCAACTGGACGCTGGCACCTACCTAACATGGAGATTACGGCAGACGCAATCAAGAAGGCGATTTTCCCATTCTACGGAAACGTCATCTCTATAATCCATAGCGTTTCTGACGCCCAGTTGAATCCGGAATTTCTCTACTTCGCCACAGTCTACAATCGCAACAGTGAACTCATCGGAGAGGACCATCGCCCGAAACTTTCTACGGACATAGCAGACACAATTTCGAAAATGGTAGAGAGAGAGGAAGAACTTCTTGAGATGGAGAACGAGATGGTTCGCATCAACAGGGGAGAGACTACTCTTGCGAACGTCATAGAGGAGCGTTACAGGGACATCATCTACGACAAGGATGGCAAGCTGATAACAGACGTTCATGACAAGCTCACTGAGTATTGGGGAGGCATGATGAAGGACGATGGCTTCCCTATGAAAATTGAACTTGGAGAAATTTCAAGAGCCTTCGAGATAACCATACAGGAGAAGGGCTATCACGTCGAGTTCGAGAAAGACATGAGAGGCAAGCTCATAGGAGCCCATCTCGTCCATGACAGAGTCCTCGACGCTCATGACTTCAGAAATTACCTCCCGACAGGAGGCACAGCCGAGTCCTCTCATCTCTTGTCAGAAAACGCTCGTCTCGCCGGAAACGAGGAGAGAGGGCAGACAGACAACCGGCTCTTCCGTCTCATGCTCTACATCTTGCTTCCGGTCGGAATAGGGGTCATGCTCTACCTCATATTCCTCGGAATCAAGCAGCTGTAGTGGTGGTCTCGAAAAATGCCGAAGGGCAGCGGTAAAGAGCCACCGTCATACCTAGTAGCCGGAGACCGTCGCTCTCTCGAACTAATCTTCCAGAGGATGGACTTCGCCACAAACGCCTTGATTTTCGGAGACTACGACAACGCAATGGAAAATATTGAGGCTGCTTGGCAGCGTCTTCCTAACAGGCTGAAGGAGGATTTCGAAGAACCCAACGAGACTCTCAAGATTCAGATTGACAAGGTCCCTACTGAGAGCCAGCTCTGGGATGACCCAAACTTCATGGCTACTAATCCCGGATGGAAGGACATAGAGCGATTCAGGGAGAACGCCATCAAGCGTCTGATTCATCGCCTAGTCTACGACTGCATCAACAAATACACGCAAGCCATGGACACGGCAGGACTCTACATGAGGGAGTCCGGAGAAGGCACAGGAGTATTCGGCTCCTACGACGATGCCATCAAGGGACGCTCCTACAAGGTCAAACAAATGGAGACTCCTTAGAAAATGTCAACCGTCACTCCAGTTGAGTTGCACAGAGATTCGGGTCCTCTCGAAGATATGAGAGCACCTCTTGAGATTATCAAGTGGAAGACCAAAAACGGATTTCCTCCCAAGAACGCACCATGCTATGACGCTAGGGCGTTTCCTCTTGAGAAGGCCATGGGAACTCACAAGATTCAAGGAGACCGTTTCCAAGGTAAGTCCGCTCTCGGAGAGACAATCTGCTTCATGCTCTGGAACACCGGAGCTACAATCTATGACATCTACGCTGCAAACGACCAAGAGAACGCGGCATGGCTAGAGAGCCCTTGTGCTGACTACGTTACTCTGCTAGTCGGCTCCAATTGTAGCCTCACGTTCGACCACAAGCAATACAAGTTCATGAAGGCGATAGACCTCGACCCTAGCAAGCAGGGTATGCGCAACATCTACGTCGCGTGTAAACGCTTCTTCCAGACAGAAGACGACTACTACAAGGCGATGTGGAACCTCTCTGACAAATTCAAGACCCGCACGACCTATGATTGGGTTGACGTCATATTCCTGCGAGAAGCCCAAGAGGTCATCACAGGAGTGATGCGCGCAGGAGTCGCTCGAAGCGAGAAGGACGCAGCAACTGCTTTCATAAGATTCCACAACACTCTCTTCCACTTCGGCTACGCCGTTGTCCTAGACTCCCAGAGAGACGTTGAAGTCTCTAAGTCCGTCAGAGAGTTGGCAGATTGGAACTACTTCAAGAATATGGGAGGCCTCGAAATCCCTCACAAGTATTGGCACACGTTCCGAAAGGCCGACCCAGACAGGATGTATCGAGAGCTAGAGAAATGGCAGTTCATCCTCTACGCTAAAGGCAAAGTTGGTTTGGGAGTCAATCTTCAACCGGATTGGCACATCAACCGTGGAAGAGACCTCCTTCTGAAGCTAGGCATCCATGAGCACTTCGAAGGCTCTCCTAACACTCCAGTGCCTACGTTGAGCGGTCAGGGAGGCCCCGGTAGGCCAAAGGAGTTCGGAGTCCGCCATGAAATCGAGATAAGAATTCTAGGTGGCAAATCCTACACCACAATAGAGAACGAGCTTAACACTTCAGACAAGACAATCACTAAAGTCAAGAAGGACATGATAGCGCGGGGAATCCTTAACCCTGACGGCTCCCTCAAGGTTACTGCTGTGCCATGAGAACTCACAGAAGGAGAGAAGAGCAGTCAAAGGCAGAAGCGAAGATAGCAGCGGCAGCCGCAATAGCCTCAGTTCACTTTGGAGGAGACGTCTCGGCTGTCCCTTCAATAGTAGAGAAGGTCAAGGAGATGAAAGGAGACCTAATCATGTGGCGCATCGTCGCTACTTGTCAGGTCACAGGCTACCGCGAATACATGGTGAAGCTGTTCTGGGACGACGAGGCTTTGGGGCGTAGAGTGCTAGGGGACTACTACGCAAAACACGCTCATCCGGTCTCTCTGGAATTCACGAAAGTCCCTATGGACACACCTATGGTCGAAGACCCTCCTCTGTGTGTAGACTGCAACAAAATTCACGAGGTCTCTTCGGGGAATGTCTGTCAGCCTTGTGTGCCTAGACTGCCGAGCCCAAGTCTTCGTCAACCTTCTTGAGCTGAAGGACTGTCTCAAACAGCTTTGACTCTGCGATGTCCCACTCTACAACAGAGCCGTGAGCAATCTCCATCTTTCGAGCGAAGGATTGAGGTATGACAGCGAACACTGTGTTGCTATTCTTGTTGACTCTCTGAACACGGACTTGGTTACCTCCGAGCTTCCCTCTGTTCTTCGGAATCGAAGGACTGCTCTTCGCCACGATGAACAGAGGCGTATTACCTAACATTTGTATATAGTTATGTTACGAATCTGTGTTTTGTTATATGCCAGTTTCGTGTCGCCAGTCTTAAGATGTTGAGTCACCAAAGCCCGAAGCTCAAGAGGGCACTGGCTCGGTATCGCCACGCACTAGGACCCGTTGAGGGAGTCCTAACAATCGTCATCGTAGGAGCGCTGCTTGCAGTGTCTCCGTTCGTCATCGGTTCTCTCCAGAACGGATTGAACACGTCCGGTCTGCCTTCGGCAGCCCAGACTTCCATAGGGAACATCTTCACCCAAATCTACAACGCATTGGGCATCGTGCCCCTTGTGCTGGTCATCCTCGCGCTAGTCATCATCCTGAGCGCCATCTTCTTGCTAGTCCCAAGAAGGGGTGGCGGAATGGTTGGTGGCGCTGGCGAAGCCGTCTAGTCACCTCTGACCGCTGGAGCCCACGGAGGTAACACTCCGTGACTCCTTCCCTATCAAAAAACTAGAGAGAAAAAGAGAAAAATGGCAAAGCGCCACGCGAAGCCGAATCCGACGCCGAACTTCAACGTAGTTCTGGCGGCAGCCGAGTCACTAGCACATGAGGCTCGTAAGGGTCAGCGTGGAGGTTACACCGACCCCGGTTACTTCGCCGAAAAGCTCGGAACGATTGAACGTGAGGTCTGGGATTCCTGATGGGAAAGAAAAGCCGACAGGATGTCAGGTCCATGGACTCTCACTATGAGTCGAGCGTCCACGACTTCGACATTTCTTCTGCTGACAAGATTGAAGGACTGACGAAGGGCAAAGGACTCGATACAGAGGGCGCAGTCTGATGCCTAGAGGCAGCAGGAATTCTCATCTCTACCAGCATGGAGGTAGAAGGGCTCACGAACCTGAGTTCGAGCGTAGATACGGAGCAGAGCATGGCAAAGAAGTCTATGGAGCAGTTGTAGGTCAAGTCCGAAGAGCCCGCATGGTGAAAGGCCTCTGTCGAGCAGGAAATTGCGGTCTTCGCTCAAGTCACAAGCATGGAGAGAACGATTGCTGCGGTGCACCTCTTCACTGTGCTCAGATTCTCGGCACGGAGCAGCAAAGCAACAATCCGGCTTTCGGCCCTTCGACAATGCATGAAGTTCTTGATGGAGAAGGTCTCTTTGCGTGACTCGGATGTCCTTTCCAGACCCTACCGAGGACGCTTCGATAAGAAGCATAAGCCCGGTAGACGCGACGTTGACAATCGTGATAGTCGGAGCCCTGCTAGCAGTAGCTCCGTTTGTCATGGGGCTTCTTCAGAATGGAATCAAGACGGGAGGCCTACCTTCTACGGCTCAAACTTCCATATCGGGAGTCTTCACTCAAATCTTCAACACATTCAACATTCTTCCTCTCTACGTGGTAATCATTGCACTGGTCGGAATCCTTTCAACAATGATGCTCTTGTTCCCTCGAAGGAACAAGATAGAGTTTGGGGACGACACGGTAGTCTAGGAGTAGCTTGACATGGCCGCAGTCCTCGGAGCCGGAATCGGACTTGGTGCTACTCTCGGTGCTGCTGGAACAGTAACCTGTGCCGCAGGCGGATGCGGAAGACCTACCAAGCATCACCACGGAGCTAACCCATGTTGCGGCTCCGAGCTTCATTGTGCCAAAATCCTCGGCGTGGAGCAAAGTAGCTCAAGACCTGCATTCGGTCCTACTATGGACGAAGTCCTAACGGGAGTTCCTTGACTTGGCAAAAGAAGGGGACATCTGTCCTAACTGTCACATAGGAGTCCTCGGTTGGGCAAAGAACTCTTACGAGGCTTCTATGTATGAGAAGCTGGCCTGTAACAATTGCGGGCACGTAGCAAATGAAAGACGGAAGACTTCCGGGCTTGCTGTAGATGTTACTCCGAGGATAAGCACAAGAATCACAGGTTCCGGAGTCCCTCAATATGACAACTACTTCGAGAGTGGAATCTGATGCCTAGAGACAAGAGACGGGTTACGGAGAGCAACGTTGCGGAGAACCTGAAGGACATTCACACCCTTCACGGAATCCAGAACCCACACGACACCGTCGTCGGAGAAGTCACTCACAACGTCGTAGACGGCTACATGGGTGACGTTCAGAAGCACGCAAAGGAAGCGAGAGAAAGAAAGCTGTAGAGAGTCATGGCAACCAGCTACAACGTCCAAAGTCTGGCGCTTCTAGCTGGTCCTCTGACTTTCGCATTCGCCTCCATAATGATAGGAGTCGATGATGGCATACCGGCCATTCACGACATGGCTCTGATAACCGGAGCCTTATTCTTCGTCTTCTCTCACTTCGCCCATTCCATTACCTCCTTCGGCATCGTAGGAGTTCCTCGCGTAGGGCTCGGTCCGATAGAAGGCACACTCACAATCGTCGTAGTCGGAACTCTGAGCGCGGTCTCTCCATTCGTCGTAGGGAGCCTTCAGAACGGTCTCAATACCAGCGGCCTTCCTTCTGCCGCGAAGGTCTCAATCGGTAACATCTTCCAGCAAATCTACAACGCTCTTGGAATAGTCCCTCTCGTCCTCGTAATCCTCGCCCTAGTCGTAATCTTGTCTGCGGTCTTCCTTCTTGTTCCTCGACGCTCCGGCATGATGCTCGACACAGGAGGTTCGCAAGCGGTATGAGAAAGTCCGAGAAGAGAACCAAGATGGAACAGGAGTTTGTCACACTCTATCGCCTCAATTGGGGCAACACAATAGGTCTGGAGACCTCTCGCGTAACAGGAATGTCAGACCGCGAGCTTGAGATGTCACTCGACAGTCAACGGAAGTTTCCGGGGAAGTTCAGAGGACCATGAGCGCAGCAGGTGCGGCCTTCGGGGTCATTGGTGCGGGTCTTCCTCTCATAGCAGGATTCATAGTCCTCGATGCAATAGCAGGGACAGTCAAGTGCACTCATCCCGGCTGCGGTGAAGAGATGCATCATTCAAAGCAAGCCTCTCATTCGAAGGCTCATCAGTCGAAAGGAGAGCACACCACTCACAAGACGATACAGCGGCACGAATTCGGTGGAGACATGGACTCGTGGCTCGGCCTTGGTTAATCCTAACAAGCGTCATTACTTCCAAGCGGACTCCTACGAGTCCAATTACTGTAAGTGCGGTAAGTGGTCTCTCGACCCAATCCACAACGACCCTATGAGAGTAGCAACAAGGGTTGCTGTCGGTATTGCAGACAAGCAGTCCGGAATAAAACACAAGGGGCTGGTGCCTCCTGTTCCGGAGTGGGATTGAGTATGGCTTCCAACGTCCGTCGCCACTCATTTACCGAGAGGGAGCCCGGCAGTGAATACTGTAAGCACTGCGAGAAGCACTACTCGAATCCAGTTCACATAATCCTCCGCTCTACTCCTGTCGGAAAGTTTACTCCTAACGACGAAGACAGGATTGTTGGGAAGGTCCCGAAGTGGTAGAAATGGCTAGTGAAGACTACAGAGGCTCTCCATACTCTAGAGTCACCGGCTCCGGAATCTTCGGGAGGAGTCCTGCCCTCGATGAGAAGTGCACAGAATGCTACGGCCCCATGGAGATAACCGTCTTCGGCGAGAAGGTCTGCGCATCGAACCCGTCTTGCGATTCTCCTCTCAACCCTCTCAACAAGAAGGCCAAGCACAAGACTAGAATTAGGGTAGCATTGATGTAGCCATGGCCAAGAGAGTCTTCGTGAAGAGGAGTCCCAACGCGAGCTTCGAGGATTTACAGAGCAGGCTCAAGCAGGACAACGTGCCTTTCCAATTCCTCAAGGACATCAACGCTGGAGTCGAATACGTCGAGGCAGACATTGACCCTGCCTATGCAAACCTAGTGGGAGGTAGCACAGGCATGGCGGTAGGGAAAGTCAAGAGGACGGGGATGTGGGACTTCTAATGGCAGGGAGACATAGCCGACGTCAAGGAAGGGGACCCGGAGGGAAACCTACAATGGAAGACTACCAATCAGACTCATTCTTCACCATAGGTGCCATTCAGGGAACGATAGCGAAGACCAAAGAGAAGTCCGGACGCATGGGTCCTACCGCAGCACTAAGGGAGATAGAAGAGACCATAGGAACATTCGAGCATCAGCGCCACGTTCGTAGAGAGGCAGGTCTCGTTCCGGGAGCTTTCGAGGAGCCAGAAGAATAATGGTAAAAAAGTCCGAGCCCAAGCTTGTAGCATACGGAACCATTAACGTCTACGAGATAGAGGGAAAGGCCTACTACAGATGGAGAGGAAAATACACGCGAGCACCCGAGAGGGACAATCTCATCCCTCAGGCACCGGAGTGGTAGAGCATGGCACGCAAGAGCAAAGACCATCTCGTTCACTTCAAGTGCTACCGCTGCGGAACCGACAACACAGAGATTACTACATACTACGACGGAGTCACGGAGAAGATTGGCGGTGACTTGGTCACTTGCAAAGGCTGTGGGGCTTATCTGTCATTCCCTTCCGACTACGGCCTCGTGAGAATGAAGCACTTTGGCTAGACGAAAGTGCACAGACTGTGGCAAGATGAAGGACTGCAAGACTTGCATCGAATACGGAGCACCATACTGCTCAGGCTGCGAGGCTCAGCATAGCCACATAGTCCGGATGCAGCCGGTAATCCCGAGGAGATTCCTCGGAGGTTAAGAACTTGGCAGGAATGCACATCTGCGGCTATTGTGGGAAGGACGACTTCAAGACTCGTGCGGAGCAGGAATCTCACGAGAGGAGAGTTCACGGTGCATCGGATTCTCCGATAGTCCAGAAGTATGAATGGCGTGGCAGCTACAAGGTGAGGCCAGCCTAATGGCAAACTGCGGAGTCTGCAAACTTTCTCTAAGTCCCGCTATGGGCCCTACAGTCCACGACAAGGAATATGGAAAGATTCACAGAGGCTGCTCTGTCTGGCTCAACGACCGCAGATGGGAACAGAAGCAGAGGGAGGCTAACGCAGGACCCGCAGAGCATTGGGTCAAGGAGGCCGGTCTCTGATGCCAAGAGCCTACACTGTGGAGGATTTGCTCAAGAAGCGCCGTGGTGCTAAAAGAGAATTGAACTCCGTAGTGAGAGAGTTCGGAGAGGTTGGCGGTTTCGCTCTTCATCATGGCAAGAAGGTCGCTCAGAAGAGCATAGAAGATATAGACATAAGGCTCGCGAGACTAGGCTACAATCCTGAAGGAACCCCGTTGTCGGAATTCAGTGACAATTCATGATGCTATCATACAAGAGCTTGGAGGAGACTCTTCGCAAGCATCACAAGGGAGCCGACCATACTTTCAAGCTCTTCCCTACCTACACCTACGAGCTGGAGGGACTCTGATGGGAAAGCCCTACAAGAGCTTACAGGAGAGCCTGCGGAAGCAGCACACGCTAGGCGAATACAAAGTCCTTGACTCCGGCTCCTTCATAGGAGACGACCTCTTCAGCGAAATGGAGGGAGTCTGATGGCGTGCATCTGCGGCGACTCTACATACATAGACTCTCACCACAAGATTCATTGTATGGGATGCGCAAAGCTCAAGTCGAGATGCGACTGCCCTCGAAAAGAATCTGGGCACCTCCAAAGGATGGAGTTCGGTTAGCCATGGCACGAAAGTGTCCCAAGTGCGGAGGCACAATGACCGATTTGGGTTGGAGCGCATTTCATAACGCTCATGTCTACCAATGTCGCAAGAAGAGTTGTCGCTCCGTAGAGCACGTGTCCTACGTGAACAACGTAGAAACAACGGAGACGCCGAAGTGGTAACCATGGGAAGTCAAAAAAGAGAGCATGACCCAACTCTGAAGTTCCTCGTCGCCCTAGAGCAGGGCACAATATCCTCCCAGAAGTTCAACGAGCTGGCTAGAAACACGGACGTCTACATAGCTGAGTTGATTTGAATGGCTAAGTCACGCTCACGCGACGACAGCGCGGCCTTCGTCGAACTCGAAGAGCTTGAGGGAGAGATTGAGGCTATGAAGTCAAGAGCCCTCTTCAGGACAGGCTCGCGGAGAGAAATCTCCCGCAGAGACCGTCAGCGCTACGACTACGCAACTCAACGCGAGGCCGAAATCCTAGACGCTGCAGGAATCGAGTGGAGGACTTAGAGCTTGCCAAAGAGGAACCCTCATCTGGTTGAGTTCGGCACGAGTCATTTCGTTCATCTTGACGAGGGACATATCGAGCAAGAAATCAAGAGGTCTCATGGAGTTGCCGGTGACCTTCCTCTAGACCCTGTGGCAAACTCGAAGCTCATACCGAGGCTCGATTGGTGACATGACAGAGAAGCTCCCCAATCACGAGTTCGAAGATATCACTATGACCGACATTGTCGGAATATCAGAGGAGACTGAGAGCTTCATATCAGCGGGAGGAGAGCTTTGAGATGGCTACCTTAAACAAGACAAGGAGAGACGTCTAGGTATGGGACAGAACATCGAGACTCTCGAAGGCTTCAGCCTCTTGGATTCTACAAGAGGTCTTGTAGTCTGCAAGCGGTGTAAGTCCGAAGTCCATCATACGAAGCAACAGGAGCATACTAGGTTGCATCACCCCGCTAACTCTCGTGGAGTAGAACCCGGCCACACAATGGCAGAAATCCTCGGGGTTGCCGGAGTATCTCACGAGACAGGGAAGGACTCCGACCCGTTCGACGTCAACATGGACGACCTGCTCAAGTGATATTCCGTGCACAAAGAGTGGCTCGCTTTAATCGGACGGAAGCTCGACGAATACAAATACAGCAACGACCCTAACGAGAGAGCCATTTACGAGCGCATTGAGCGGGTCTATCTTGCTCCAGCAGTCAACGAGATAAACGCCAACGAACAATCCAAAGGCCGAATGGCTCCTTCTCGTGGAGGCAGAAGGGCTCCTGACCCATTCGACGGAATGCCCGGCGTCTCTATGGACGACGTGCTGGGTTGAATCCTGTTGACTGTCAACAGTCCGATTTCCTTAAGAGTCGGAACAAACATTCCTGTTAGGCGTGGCGACGCAGGGAGCAGATGAGTGATTTTGGACGAGACACAACTCATCAACTACATGAAATCTAACAACTGTATGGCTAAGGTCGGTAAGCCAGACACAATGGAGGCTGCTGCGGCCTTAGAGCGGAGAGGCATGATTGAGAAGGTCGGGTCTCACAAGGGTCAACCAATCTACCATATGACCGACAAGGCAATAGAGGTCTACACCGGGAAGCGTCCTGCTCCAGTTGCTACTCTGAACGACTCAATAGCAGTCGGCTCAAGACTCAACCTGAAGACGGAGATGCCAATAAGGGCATGAGCGAGTCTCCAAAGGTGAGAGTCGATTCATCCGGCGATACAGGAACACGGACCACCTTTTCAAACATCTCAGAAGAGGAGCGTAGGAAGCTCAACGCGCCTCCAAGCAAGATAAAGACAGTTCCTATTAAAATCAAGAACATCGCCGTTGAGGCAGCAAAGGCAACTCCCGGAGCGTTGAAGTCAGGAGCGACATTAGGAGCCAAGGCCATAGCTACCGCAGCGGCAGAAGGCACCAAAGGTTATCGCGAAGACCGACAACGTGCCGACTCTGTTAGGAGAATCAACGCGGAGATAGCACAAGATGCCTACCTCAAAGGACTTCAGACCGGAGTTGCCAAGAGAGCTTACGCTAGAGGTCAGCAAAGAGGTCTTGGTAGCAGAACCAACGGTCGTCAGAGCATAGAGCAACAGGCCTACGAGTATGGTCTCAAGAAAGGAATTGCGAAGCGAGCCGCACAGAAGGGCTACGAGCGAGGCCTTGGAGTTCAGCAAAGACCTTCTCCTTCTGGAGAGTTCGGACTTGGAGGAGGTCTCTCTGGTTACACTCTTGGCGGTGACTTAGGCATTATCGGCATGGGACCTAGCTCTACCGTCCGACAGGTTCCGGGCAAAGGAGGGAAGCCACAGCTCGTCCGTGTAGCCGAAGAGCCAGCTAGAATCGGAGGAGGGGAGGCAGAAGTCCTCTCTTGGATGAACCAACCTGCGCCTCCTGCCAGCAAGGTCGTCATAAAGAAGGGAAAGCCTGTCACAATCAAGGCAGCTCCTCGAAGAGGCGACTCTATGGAAGACATTCTCGGATTCGGAGCCCTCGACTCAATGCGAATAGAGTGAGCTTTGTTTGGTTTCATCATCTCAACAGAGTCATCTAAATGCGTCCCTTAACTTAAGGGCTGTGTAATGAACGGTCCCGAGTTCGTGAAGTATCTCTCAACTCACAAAGGAGAGGCTATGATAGGAAACGACGAGACTCTCGCTGTAGCACGCTACATGGAGAGCAAAGGCCTCCTAACCAAAATAGGAACCAAGGACAATCATCCAATATTCCGAGTCACTTCAGATGGAAGGGCTTTCGTTACTCAGGCTCTGAAGGCTGCAGGTCAAACCAAGGGAGAGAAGGCGAAGGACTTTCTCAAGTCAGCAGTTGGAGCCTTCCAAGATTACGCCGAGGCATATCGCAACATGCATCCTGTAGGCATGGAAGACGTCCGAAGGACGTTCGGTGGAGGAGGCCTCGGAGGAAGAGCCTCAGACGAGCCAATACTTCTTCCTCCCATAGAGCCAATGAGGCTCGACGTCGGACAATCTGCTCTCCCGAAGAAAGGCAAGCAGGTCGAGGAGGTCATCAAGATTGACGGCCAATACTACAAGAAGGTCGGCAAGAACCGCTACGAGAAGGTTAGTTCTTGAGTTCGCTCCCAAAGAACCTCACCGCATAAATAACGCCACACAGGAGAAGTTCGCTCCTTTAGTTAGCTCCTAACCTACTCTCTACCCCTCTCTCTATCGAAACGAACCTACTGAACTGAACTGAACCAACCTGAATGTTGTATCCTGATTCGTGTAGTATGACTTTAAAAGGCGCACCGACCGACCTTAACTTATGCCCAAGGTTCAAGCTGAGGCCGAACAAGTTTTCGTTTTCACCTGCAAAGAAATTCTCACACACGGCATCACACGCGAGAAGCGTGAGTGCGGGAAGGTCATTCGCTCAATCTCTAGAGGTCAATTCGACTACTGGGTTCAGGAGCACAAGGCCAAGCACGCTGCCAAGAAGAGAGGCATCAAGACCTCTCAAGCCCTCGCTTCAAAATCAAAGGCGAAGTAGTTGGCCGCTCCGTCACCGGAGCCCTTGAGCGGACTCCGCAAGTATCTCTCCGGTCGTCGAGCTAACGGCATCATCTCAGCCATAGCAGCAGGCGCACTCATTCAAGCGATGCTCATCTTCGCAGTCGAACTCTTCCAAGTCAACGTCCCTCTCATCCAATTCTTCATAGGCCAAACTTCCGGCTCCGGAGGTCAGAGCCTCCAATACCAACCTCTCGGTTCCTCCCCATCAGGGCAAGCAGTCTCCGGATTCCTCTACATCATACCTGCCATAGCAGCCACCTTCGGCATGGTCTACCTAGCACGGCGCAATCCTCGTGTCTGGTTCAAGCTCGTGATAGGAATTGCCTTCGCGCTCGGCTCCTTCTTCATCGGCTTCGTCTCCTATTGGTGGTGGCTCGGCTTCTGGCCAACGGCAATCCTCATAGTCGGTCTGGCCACGGCAGTCTTGGTATCCTTTACGTTCAAGTCACGCACAAGAGCAGCTCTCGCAGGAGCACCTTTCAAAATCTGGTTCGCCGTAGGTTTTGCCTTTCTCTCTTTCCTCACACTCCCATTCTTCATGTGCCTAGCCATAATCTGCGGCTTTGCAGTCTGGGACATAATCGCCGTCTTCCGAGGACCTCTCAAAGAAGTCGTCAAGTCAGAAGGCAAGGCCTTCCAATTCCTCCGCACTGCCCTGATGCTTGACTTCGGTCTCGGTGGCATCGGCCTCGGAGACCTCTACCTCTACAGCCTCATGACAATGCTCGCAGCGTCCCTCGGCTTCCATCAAGTCGAGGCCTCATACATTGCAATCCTCGCCGGAGTCATGCTCAGCTACTACCTCCTCCGCACACGCGAGAAGATTGGCCTGCCGGGGCTTCCTTTGCCGGTCCTCTTCTTCATAGTCTCCGTAGGAGCACTCACACTTGCCTAGAGTCAACCCTCTCGAAGGGTGGAAGCTCTACAGCTCCTTCGGTATCAAACCTATTCCGAAACGCCTATGGTGGGTGTTCAGATACATTCCTCCTTCACGTCTTCGAAGGATGCGAGAAGGAACTTATCTCGCCATAGGTCCAAAGAGCCAAGTTGCCATGGTCACGGTTAGTTACGCTACTCCCAAGAGGGAGAGATAATCACATCCTACAACGGAGGCATCTTCTGGACTTCGGGCAACGTCCACAACGTCGAATACGGCACAGTCCTCCTTGTCCTGACAATCGTCGAACTCCGCTTCAACGTCCTCAAGCGCTTCCGCAGCTACATTGGCGACTTCTTCGGACGCCCAATTCACACCATCGAAATCTTCTCAATGTCGGTCATCGTCTGGTTCTGGCTGAGCCTCTACTTCTTCGTTAAGTTCAACACCAACCTCATCAACCTCCGCGTAGTCAACGCCCTCGTTGGCACAGGGGTCGGCACAGGACATTGGTTCGCATGGCTCGCAATAGCAGCCATAGCAACCCGTTGGGGATGGGACAACGCCCCAGCAGGCTTCCTCACGGTCGGACTCTACAGCGCCCTCCACGAAGGCTTCTGGTATGTCTTCTACTATGCCATCTACCCCGGCCAGATTGCACTGACATGGCTCTTCTATCTCCCATTCGGCTACCTCGTACTCTGCCAGTCAATCTCCTACCTCCTCCTCTCCCGCAACCGCAAAGTTGACGAGCGCTACGCCAGCATACCCAAGATTCCAACCCGCATCTTCCTCATGACAATCGCCCTCTTCCTAGTCACCGACATCATGTGGGCTATGGCAGGCTTCCCCGTCACTGTCCGTCTCGACACCGGACCCACTCCTCAATTCCCAGACCTCTCAACAAATCTCATCGAGGACAACAGCTGGGTGACCCCGGCACTTCCGCTCATCTTCTCCGAGAGGGAAAACTAGCCCGTGTGCGACAGAACCTGCACAGTTCACAAGAAGCCCTGTAAGGCAACTCACAACGGCAAAGACCCAATCCAAGGCCTCCTCAAAAGCCGGAGAGAACACTATCACCAAGGTTGGGCAATCTTCGGCAACGAGAACTGCAAATGGAGCCGTCCGAAATGAGCGCCACACATGGCATCCCTGTTGAAAGTGACTTAGCGAAATCCGTCACTCGCCCCATCTACTACTTCATATCAATCGTAGCAGTCGCGGCAGGCTTCTACTACATCTACACATACGACGGCCTCTCAAACCTCTCCCAAGCCTTCCCCGGCAACTTCAACGACCGCATCGAGATTCCCGTCCCATTCACTCACTACCTTCTCCCAATCCTCCCTCCATCAGCGTTCGCCCTCGGCATCTCCCTCTTCTTCTACGAGCGCAAGTTTGGCTGGCGAGCCCTTCCACTTATCTTCATGGTCTCTGGCGCATTCGACTTCCTCTGGAACCGCGATGCCATCACCTTCATCTTCCAAGGAGACTTCTGGGTCTTCTTCCAACTCGCTATAATGATTGGTGGCTGGCTCGCTGCAGGACGTCCCAAGTTCCTCTCAACCAAGTATCTCTTCATCTGCCTCTTCCTCTTCGCTGTGACAAACTTCACCTACAACCAGCCATTCGAGTTCGGCCTTCTCCTCTACGTCTACACTTCGACATCTTGGCCATCAAAGCGAGATACTGTCCTCATTCGCGAGGCCTCCGAATATATTCCAAGCAGGAGTCCTCCAACTTGAGTGACGACTCTTCCAAGGCAGACAAGCTCGGCCTCTTCCAGAAAGTCCTCGATGCCTTCGCGGAAGGCAGGACAATATCACGCAAAGACCTTCACCTCCTCCAAGACCTAGCCTACAGGCTTACAGAGACAGACGATGTCCGAAGGTTCCGTCTCAAGCTCCTGTTCGTGAAGGACATCGTAATCTGGATTAGCTTCCTCGCCACAGTCATCTTCGTAGTCCAGTATGCCTTCGATTTCATAGCCGCACTTCACGGCTTTGGAAGGATTGGGAACAGCTTTTGACAATCACCCAGACGCTCGGCAACTCGAAGCTCCTCAACATAGGAGCCTACGCAGGAACCATATTCTTCATGCTCTGGGCTCTCTACAACGCACTCACCTACGGTTGGGACTACTACAGCGACTACATCCCATTCCTCCCGAAGGGCTTCCGCATCTTTGCGGCATGGCCATACTCCATCCTAGTCTTCGGAATCCTCGCCCTCTACTGCATCAAGCGCTACGGCTGGCCGGGTCTCTTCTTTGCCGCAGCCATCAACGAACTCTGGGAACTCGCCTACGACATGACACCGGCAGTCATCCAAGTCCGCTACTGCCCCGAGGTCTACTCCGTCCCCGGCCAAAACTACCTCTTCTGCGCAGTCAACGAGTCAGCAATCTTCGACCCGCACTTCTTCCTCTACATTGGCCAAGGCATAGCTCTCGTCCTCTTCGCATTCGCAATGGTCCTCCAATTCAGAGGCTACACCTTCAGCATCAAGAACCTCGGCAAGCTCTTCATCCTCCAATGGCTCTTCTCCATAGCAACGTGGCCATGGAGCATCTGGTATGAGTTCCTCGCCGAAGTCTCGGTCGTCCTTCTCTTCTTCCTTCTCGAAGTCCCGCAAGATGCCGTGAGCATCTACGGTCAAGCAACCGACAAGCTTGACGAGAAGTTCTTTGACCATCAAACCGAGCAGGGCTTCTCCGTAGCAGCGACCGCTGTGGCAAACTCTCTCAAGACAATTCTGTCACCCACAGAGGCCCTCGATGTTGGCTGTGGCAAAGGCTTTCTCGTGCGCCAGCTTAACCTCTTGGGAGTCAAGTCCTGCGGAATGGACAAGAGCCTCTACGCCATACAACACAGAGCCTCCGGTCTCGACCAAAATGAACTCATGTTAGGCGACATATCCGCACGCACATCACTAATGGACGGCTACTTCGACCTAGTCACCTGCATCGGAGTCCTTCAATACCTAGACGACAAGCACTCTGCTCTCAGGGAGATGAGGCGTCTACTCCAGACCGGAGGAAAGCTCTTCATAGCGTTCCCACTTCATAGGCGTAGCCAGAAGCCCTTTGCCGAATCCGTAGAGCATCTCGGCTTCAAGTTCCTTCCCGACTCCTCCGAGGAACTCGCCAAGCTCTACCCATACATCCTCGGCAGAAAGTTCGGCCTCCTCAGCAAGTGGCCATTCAAAGTCCTGATACCCCGTTTCCAGAAAGACGACTTCGCCTTCCTCTGCTTTCAGGCGATATGATGGAGCCACAATCTAGGATTCCAGAGTTCTCCGGCACCACAGTATCCATTGTCATCCCTGCTCACAACGAGCGCGACACAATACGCAACATAGTGGCAGGCTGTCTCCCATACGGCGAAGTCATCGTTGTAGATGACGGCAGCACGGATGACACTTCAGCACAAGCCACAGAAGCAGGGACTAGAGCTAACCCCAAGCTCGTAATCCTACACAAGAACTTCGGTTACTCCTACGCCATCAAGAAAGGCTATGAAGCCTCAACAGGCGAAATCATAGCCCTCGTAGATGCAGACGGACAGCAGAACCCCGACGAACTCCACAGGCTCCTTTCCCCAATCCTCAACGACGAAGCCGACATGGTCATCGGTTCCAAAATCCTCGGCACCATGGACTACGAGCCAGCAATCGCGAACTCCCTTATGAACGAGACATGGCAGAACCTCATCCTGTGGCGCTTCGGAGTAAACCTCACTCACCCCTTCAGCGGCATGAGGGCAATGCGCAAGTCCTGCATCGACATGAGCGCCCTCAAATCTAATCGCTTCGAGTCCATGCTGGAGCTTGACATCTCATTCATCAAGAACGGTTACAGGATTCTCGAAGTCCCTCGCGTCGCCCGAGCCCGGACCAAAGGCAAGTCTCATGTCACACTAGCAGACGGCCTTCGTGTCATGTGGAGAGGAGCACAGCTCCTCCTATGACTCTCTTCAGCTGGACCTTCCGCAGAGTCCTCGCCGTCTCAGTAGCAACCCCAGCACTAGCCATAGGCTACATAGTCACATGGCTCCTCATAGTCCATGTCCACTACCAAACAGTAGGCGTCCTCTCCTCCGTCTTCATAGGAGACATCTCAGCATTCATATTCGGCCAAGCCACACAAGACTACCAATACAGGTTCATGCTCCGCTTCAAGTCCTTCCGCGAGATAATGCCGCAGCGCAAGAGCCCCAAATCAGACACACCACAGAAGTTCATCAAGCGCAGGTTCCTCAGCTTCCTAACCCTCTTCCCTCCCATGGCATTCAACTACCTCGCCGTCTTCGTCCTCATCTCCTTCATCCACTTCCACACCGTCTGGATTCTCTCGGCAGTCCTAGTCGGCGATGGTCTGGGTTTCGCTTTCAACAGTCTCACCCTCGACTATCAGTTTAAGTTCCTCATGCACTTCGAGTCCTTCAAGGAGCTTCTAGATTGAAGCCCGAACCAGCCAAGCCTATGCCGTCCAAGAAGACAGCATCACAGCAAGAGACCATCGAAGAGCAGGACATCAACAAAGAAGCAGCAGCATGGTGCGACCCTCCCTAAGTTAAATAGCAGCCCAACAGACAAGCCCTTCCGTGCAGAGCGACCCTTTGCAACTGAGCCTCAACATTTGCGGCGTCTCTGGAAGTCGTCGCCACGGAAACACTCTCTACCTCGTAGAGCGAGCCCTTAGAGCTGCCAGCGTCTTCTTCGACGAGATGAATGTCTCCTCCAGAGGGCACCTCAAGATAACCTCAACCTTCTCCAAAGTGGAGACTGGCTTCGACAAATCCTCAGATGCCGAGGTCCTTATGTCACGAGCAGACGGCCTCCTTCTGGCCTCTCCCGTTTACTTCGGTTCCATATCCCCGTCCCTCAATCAAGCACTCAAGAACATATCACGAATCGAGGGACTCTCCGAGAAGTCCGGAGCCTGCGTAACTATCGGCACTCAGCGCAATGGAGGGCAAGAGACCGCCATCGAAGACATCTACCGCTGGTTCATGGCTCGCAGCGTGACCTTCGTCGGTAACGGTCCCGTGACATCCCAATACGGAGGCACAGTCTGGGGAGGCGCAATCGGCACGGCAGAGAACGACGAGTATGGACTTCACACGACAGAAGGCACAGGCAAGCGCCTAGCCCAAGACGTCCTCCTGCGAGCCATAGGCAAGAAGGTCACATTGGAGAACTCCACAATCCGTGTCCCTCGCTTCCTCTTCTTCTGCGACTCCGAAACACCCCAGTGGCGTCTCGACCATTCCAAAGGCCGAGTCCCTCCATACACCGCAGACTACCTATTCCTCAAGGAGGACTTGGCCAACGTCGAAGACTGCGTCGCCTGCGCAACCTGCCCTCCCGGCAATCTCAAGGAGCCGGGAGTCTACGGTTGCATCTTCAACGACGACCTCAACACCAACTACGAGCGCTTCTACTCAGCCAACACAATCATCTGTTCCGCGAACGACCAAGACGGCCTCTGCTCTCCAGACTACTGGAAAGTCCTCAACCGCATGAGAAGCGTCCGACGGAACAACTACGACCTTACGGGACGCTGCGGAGCCATGATGGGAACTTCCATGGTTCCTCTCAAGTGGCTTATCCGCAACAATCTTCCCATCGTCCCCTCAGAGCCCAACCTCATGTATCGCGAATCCCTCTACCGCATGGCAGGCCTCGAATACATGAAGTCAATCGGAATGTCCCCTTGGACGGAGCCGACAATCCATGAGTAGTAGAACAAAACTGTCACAATCTCAGATAATACAGCTAGCAGACGACTTAGTCGTCGAGATTCTATCTAGCCCTGCCATGGCTCCATTCCGTGAAGCGTGGTTCTCTGGAAGATGGGACTTGCCAATGTTCGAATACTCACGAAGACAGAAGCAGCGAATCCGTTTGGCTATGAGGGGCTTCTTCACTTGACAGACTCAAAGCTCCTCGGGACATTCCAGCAAGGTCACACCAAGGTCTTTCCCGACCGCATAGAGATTGACGGCAACAAGCTCCTCTTCTCCGACCTCCATCACATCGAAGGAGAAGGCACCGAAGTCATCATAGTCCTTCACAACGGCCTACCAGTCTCTCTCAGCATCACAGGCGAGGAAATCGTCTCAGCTTCCAACTTCAAGATAATGGTCTGGAGGGCCTACAAGCTCTGGAAGAAAGACCCCACAGCAGGCAGTCACGGAGTCGTCGGCTATTGAACGACACACTCAAGGGATTTCTGGCTCTGGTTGGCTTCCTCCTTTTCATAGACGGGCTCGCATTAGGAATGACCTTCTTTACAGTTCACATGGTAGCTCTGATACCATGAAGACCGTCCTAGTCACCGGAGCAGGAGGCCCCGCAGGAATGGCAGTCCTCCAGTCTCTCAAAGTAGCCCCAGAGAAGTTCAAGACCGTTGCCGTAGATTCAAGCCCACGCGCCGCAGGCCTTCTCAAGGCCACATACTCCAGAGTCGTCCTCAAGTGCAACGAGCCCGGTTACATAGACCAGCTCAGAGCACTCTGCGAGGAATACCACGTTGACGTCATCATACCTACCGTCGATGAAGAGATTCCATACCTCGTCCAATCCGGAGTCTTTAGCGATGGCATGGCACGCGCAATCCTTCCGGACGAGCGAGCAGTCAAGATGGCACAGGACAAACTCTCCTACCAATTTCTCGAAGTCGATACTCCAACAACCGTCCCCTTCCCCGCCATAATCAAGATGCGCCGAGGTCGAGGCTCCAAGGGCATCCGCTTCCTCGACAAGGAGCCAATAGACATGATAGTCCAAGAGCGCATCCCCGGTGACGTCTACCTCGCACAAGCCCTCTGCAAAGACGGTGAAGTCCTGCGCTGGTGCATCACAAAGCGCCTCGACCCTGCCGTCGGTCCGGCAACCTCGGCAGTCTCAGCCTACGACCTCAACATAGCCGACCGGCTTCAGAAAGTCGTCAAGACCCTCCGCTGGAACGGAGCCATAGGAATCGAGTTCATCCTTTCCAAGACCAACGGCTCATACTACCTCATAGACATCAACGCCCGCATCTGCGGTCAGTCCCATCTCTGCACCATGGCAGGCATGAACCTCGCATACGGTCTAGTCCAGCTCTCCCTCGGCCAAGAGGTCACAATCTCCAAGGAATACAAAACAGACGTCACCTTCGTCCGCGCATGGGAGGACACCACAATTGGATGAAGACATCTACTCTGTGGACTCCATACGGAAGTTCGCGAATCAAACCGAGGTCGAACCTACAGGCGAGTTCCATTCTGTCTTATGTCGCGTCGCCTATCAACTCCAATCCAAAATAATCACTCGCGAGCAGGCAATCGAGAGGCTCAAGCCCTACGATTATCCAAACAGGCTGAACCCCGAAATCAACCAAGTCGATTTCTCCGAGGGTCCCACACGATGAGCCCTACTCGACCGGGTGTAGCTACACGTCCGAGCGAGCAACGTCTCAAGAGTAAAATTTACCAGAGTCACGTCATTCGTAGAATCATATCCGGTTCCGAAGTCTGCAACAAGTGTGGTGCACCTTTAGTCCTCGACGAGAATTGGCAGGTCTACTACGCGAATCTCGTTTGCAAGTCGTGTAGAAGCGAAGAGGGCAAAAGGGAATATTGGAAATCCGGCAGGCTCCTAAAATCTACCAAAGCTCCGTTTCTCGCCATGAGGATGAAGGTAGAGGTTTTCTCTCATTATTGCAGAGGCAAGATTAAGTGTCTTCGATGCGGAGAAAACGATTTGAGAGTTCTTAGCCTAGACCATATCAACGGAAGCACTAAGGAGGAGAAGCTACTACGAAGGGCTACCGGCTCTAATCTCTACAAGCATCTCAGACGCAACAATTACCCTCCGGGCTTTCAGGTTCTGTGTATGAACTGCCAATATAGGAAGAGGTGGGATAAGAGAGAATTCAGGAAGATGGCGGAGAAGCGCAATTGAACGTATTAGCTATCGGGGCTCATCCGGACGATTGCGAGTTTGGCGTCTTCGGAACTCTTCACCGTCATGTCAAGAAGGGTGACAAGGTCACCATCCTCGTCCTTACGAAGGGCGAGCAGGGAGGAAACTGCAACATGAGAGAAGCTGAGGCCACAAGAGCTGCCAAGCTCCTCGAATCTGAAATCATCTTCGGTGAGTTCCAAGACGGCTACCTTCGCGACAACCACAAGCTAGTCAACGAAATAGAGGAGGTCATCAATGCCGCAGAAGCCGACCTTGTCTATACCCACAGCGACAAAGACCGTCACCAAGACCATAGATACTGCTCTCTTGCATCAGTTGCCGCTGCCCGTCGAGTCAACACAGTCCTCCTCTTCGAGACCCCAAGCACAGTCCATGGTTTCATCCCTCAACTCTTCATAGACATCACAGACAGCGTCGATGTGAAGCTCAAGTCCCTCCGTCAACACGAGAGCCAGCTTCCAAAGCGCTACCTCGAAGAGGGAGCAGTCACTGGCCTCGCTACATACCGCGCATATCAGGCTGGCCTTCCCGGTCGTATGGCAGAGGCATTCGAAGTTGTCCGTGAGGTGCGTCAAATCTGAACCGTGATGGCCAGTTCCTCGACCGTGCGGCAGAGGTCAGCGTCACAGAGAAAGAGATAGACCGCGTCATTGGAGAACTCACGGAGAGCTTTGGCTTCTCCGTCGTCTACTCCGCAATGAAGATGCACGTCCTCTTTATGGAGATGTCATTCACAGACAAACAGCTGAGCCGCATCAAGTCCGAGATAGAAGACCGCGTCTCAACTCATGCCAAGTTCAGGGAGCGCCGCATATCCGAGCAGAAGAGGCCTCCCAAATGAACCACGACGAGAAGGTCGAAGTCATAGCTGCACGTCAGCACGACCTATGGTGTGCCCTAACCAAGACCCTCGCATCAAAGGAGACCCTGAACCCTGACCGGCTTCGCCGTTGGGAGACCTTCTGGAAACCCTACGCAGAACTCTCTGATGGCCAGAAGGAGCGAGCCCGCATGGAAGCCGAGAAGCTCCTCGAACTCATAGGAGAATAAGCCCACGTGGCTTTCCAGTTCATCAACATCATAGTCCTCGCTCCCGTAGTCTGCACAATCCTAATCCTCCTGAGACGCCAACTCAAAGCCCGGAAGCTCTGGCTTCTCATTCCTCTAGATGCAGCATCAGCCTTCGTCCTAGTCGGGGTCCTCTTCACAATAATGACAACTACCCCAAACCTCTCCGCAAACCCATTTCTCTGGAAGGGAGTCTATGCTTGGCACACACTAACAATATTCGGCCTTCTCATAGAAGCCGTCGTAGCATCATTCCTTCTTCGCTCTGCCTTCATGGGGCTCCTGACAGTCCTCTTCACAATCGGTCTTCACGAGACCCTCTTCTTCCTCTTCTTCGAAATCCGAGACAGCATCATGCTAGGCTTCGGCCACTTCTTCACAGACTGGCTCCAGAATGGAGTCTTCAACCTAGTCCTCGTTGCCCCATCAATCCCTCTCTTCATCTACGTCCGATACGACAAGGTCAGCTACAAGTGGCTCCTCCCTGTCCTCTTCTTCTACATGGCTTGGTTGTATGGCAACTTCAACGTCTCAACCTACTCTCCATGGGACGGTCTCTCCTACGTGAATTCCATACCAGTTGCGATTACAGAAGTCCTCTCTTGGTTCACTACCTCAGCCTGCGTCCTCCTCTCCATCATATTCGGCCTGAAGGCCTTCAACACCAAACAGAAACCCTCTTCAGCATAAGTGTCTACACAACTTCCAGACAGCTATGATATTCGGCGCTATGCCTTTCGGTCCTGTTACTTTGATTGGGAGGTCAAGAGGACATTACATCGAAGGTCCTTGGGAAGTCGTCGTCGAGAACGGCTCAGTAATCCTGCGTCCAGTCAAGACTGACTCCAAGAATTGAGAGCCCTCGTAACTGGAGGTGCAGGCTTCCTCGGTAGTCATCTCGTCGAGGCCCTAGTTGCTCAAGGCGACGAGGTCACAATCCTCGACGACTTCTCCGGAGGTGTCATAGAGAACCTCTTCGGTGACTACGTCATCAAGGGCTCCATCACAAGTCCAGAACTCGTGGCCTCTGCAGTCAAAGGTAAGGACATCGTCTATCACCTCGCAGCCCTCATCAACGTAGACGAGAGCATCTCCTTCCCGGAACTCTTCCACGACGTCAACGCCACAGGAACCATGAACGTCCTCAAGGCAGCAAAGGCCAACAGAGTCCCTCTCGTCCATATGAGCAGCTCCGAAGTCTACGGCACAGCCCTCTACACGCCCATGGACGAGAACCACCCTATGCGTCCGGGCTCTCCATACGCGGCAACAAAGCTGGCATCAGAGATGTATGTCTCCTCCTTCGTCCGCTCCTACGGCATCAAGGCAGTCATCGTCCGAGGCTTCAATATGTATGGTCCCCGCCAGAAGGGCAACGCGACCTTCGGAGGAGTCATCGCCAAAAACATCATCCGCATAATCCTCGGCCTCCCTCCAATCATCCGTGGCGGCACCCAGAAGCGTGACTACACCTACGTCGAAGACTACGCAAAAGCCCTAGTCACAATCGGCAAGGAAGACCTCTGGGGTGAGGTCTTCAATCTTGGCTCCGGCTACTCCACAAGTGTCAACGACATCACATCGCTCCTTCTCAAACTCTGTGACCGTGAAGACATCAAGCCCATAATGGAACCACAACGCGCAGGAGACGTCCTCGACTTGGTCTCCGACTTCAAGAGGGCGAAGCAGCACATAGGATGGGAGCCCCAGACCTCATTCAAGGACGGCCTCGTGAAGACAATCAAGTGGTATCGCGACAATCAAGAGCGCAGCAAGCGCTACCTCTTCCCATCATTCGAGGAGGAACTCAGCTGGATACCATACTCGACGTCTTCTGAGAACGGCTACCAAATTGTTCGACGGTCTGAACTAGAATCTGCTCAAGCCGTTCAACGACAAGGTTAAGGTCGAACTTCGAGACAACCTTCTTTCTGAGCCTCTCCCCAAACATCATCCTCAAAGTCGGAGAGGCCTCCATTACCCTCAGGCACTCCGCGAGGTCATCCGAATCTCTTGACTTGAAAAGCAGCCCGTTGTAGTGAGGCTCGATTATCTCCGGAGAGCCTCCCACGTTCGAAGCGATGCAGGCCTTCCCGCAAGCTCCAGCCTCAAGCAGGGAGTTCGAGACTCCCTCACTAACAGAAGGCAAAACAAAGACATCAGACATATCCATTATGTTCTGAAGGTCTCTCCTGTATCCGAGGAACTCCACATTGCTTGGGGCAAGAGACTCCAGACGCTTCTTCTCTATTCCCTCTCCAACAATCAGGAACCTCGCATCTGGAAACTTCTTCGCTGCCTCAACAAGATAGATGACACCCTTCGTCAAAGTCAGAGACCCGAGGAACGTCACAGTGAACTTGCCCTGCGCTCTTTCCGGGGACGGATGCAACTTCGTAGTATCAGCAGGCGAGTAGACAACCTCACTATGGGGGACTTTGTAGGCTGCCTTCGAAGCCTCGCAATCGAATATGACCAAGTCACTCATGGCAATCGTAGCTCTCCCAATAGAGGCAGTCAGGTTCTTCTTCAGGGAGTTCGCCACAGACGCCCCAAACGAAGTCCCCGGCCCTCTGATGCCGAGTATTCTCGGAATCCTCAGCTGGTGAGCCGCCAGCATAGCCATGTTAGTCGTAAAGTGAACATAGTGCATCGCCAATACCACGTCAGGCTTGAATCTCTTCATGATTGCCATAGTCTCCCAGAACGAACCCGGCGTTACTACATACGGCATACCGGGAACACGGAACGAAGGAAGATATTGAGTCGGGACCCCTACTCCTTTCGCCGCAAACTTCCTCCCATCTGTGGTAGTGTCGGACGTCACTACCATAACGTCGTGCCCTCTCTCCATGAGCTTCCTCGCGAACTGAAGCGACTCCGAAGTCCCATAGAGCGGGAACGTGTCCATAGCGAACATCACTCTCAAGATAAATACCGACACCATCCCACGGCTATTAAATTGGTTCGAATCTCAAAGCCTCTGTTCTCAGAAACCGACTTAGACGAAATCACGTCAACCATACGCCGCACTCTCTCCGAAGGCTGGCTAACAACCGGCTCAATCACAGAGGCTTTCGAGAAGGAGGTCGCACACTTCGTCGGGACAGAGCACGCAGTTGCTACCAACTCCTGCTCTACAGCACTGACCTCTATTCTTCTGGCTCTCGGCATCAAGGCCGGAGACACGGTGATACTCCCAGCAAACACCTTTGCTGCTACGGCCAACTCCATCAAGAACGCTGGAGCTGTCCCTTTCTTTGTTGACTGTCTCCCAGACACGTTCAACATCAGCCCCGACGAGATAACAGCCAGAGCACCAATCAACACGAAGGCAGTCATAGCCGTAAACATCGGAGGCAACCCCTGCGACCTCGACAGGCTAGTTGAAATCTGCAAGGCCAACGATTGGTTCTTCGTTCAGGACGCAGCCCATTCATTCGGCTCTCTCTACCAAGCCGACCTTCCTGCCTCATACGGCATAGCTTCCTCATTCAGCTTCTCTGCTACCAAGGTCATAACTTCCGGAGAAGGAGGGGCAGTCGCTACCGACAGCGCAGAACTCTACCGCAGAGTGAAGGCCATACGCGACAACGGACGCCTCACCACAGGCCCCAGCGACGTCATGTATCAGGGCAGCAACTTCAAGATGTCGAACATCCATGCCGCCATAGGTCTGAGCCAGATGAAGCACGTGCGGCAATTCCTCGGTCACAGGCAGGACTTGGCGGACTACTACATAGCCAACCTCCCAAGGTGGCTCGTCCCTCAGCTCATCCGTCCCGGAAACACAAGCTCCAACTACGCCTTCATCTGCATGGTCAAGCCCGACTCGCCTGTAACTCGCGACGAGCTGGCCTCCTTCCTCTCCAGCAAGAACATCGAGACAAGCATCTACTTCAAACCCCTTACCGACATGTCCCTGTTCGTCAGCACCAAAGACCCGTGGGTGCCAGTCTCCAAGGAAATCGGGGAGCGTTCAATCGGCTTCCCAATCGGCAACTCGACAACCCTCGATGAAGTAAAGTCCGTCATCGAGGCCATCAAGTTCAGCACAGAAGAAGTCCGAGTGTGACTTCAAAACGAGACCTGTCGGAGAGCTACTTCGTCTGGAAGGAATTAAGTTCGAGGAGCGCGTTAATCGAGAGTTTCGAAGATACTTCACAGAAGTGAAGTCAGGCAAGACGGCGAGAGGGTTTTCTGGAGCAATATGGTGCCCAGACATAGTCGCTAACGGAAACATATTCGTTGAAGTCACTACTTCTCCTCTTTCTGGAAATCTCAGCAACATATTTTTAAAGTTTGCCGACCTTCAAGTCAAGGACAACAAACGAGTTTGCATCGTCGTGGTCGAAAAACTCTACCGACGCAGAAAGGGATTTCCCCGTTCCGTCTATACAACATTTATGAAGTTCGGGTTTCCCATAATCGGATTTGATAGCATCTCTAAGGTTCTGGAATTCTCTAAGGGAAAATATTCGGCAGAAGAAATATCTTTGGCGATTCCTGCGAGAGCAGACGGCCACAGGCACATAACAGAATCTGAGAAGTCTAGGGTTCTAAATCTTGTCAGTCTGAGCCCTAGAAAAAGAGGAGATGTCTCGCGAAGCCTCGGAATCACTTTCAGAAGAGCTGAGCTTATACTCAAGAAGATGCTCAAGGAAGGCTCTGTAGTTAGAATCCATTATCACTATGGTATCGACTCTTCCCAAATATCGAATTACTTCAAGGCTAATCCTCGACGACGGAGGTATGACTTTCCACTATGAGGCAAATAGTTCTCGGAAGTTCGGGAGAGAAAGTCCCAATCATCGGAATGGGCACAGCTCGCATGGGCTCAATAAAGTCCAAGCGCCAGCAGGAACTTGACGCAATCCGGGAAGGCATCAACCTCGGCATGACTCTCATCGACACCGCAGAGGAATACGGCAACGGTGACTCCGAGCGTCTCGTTGGCGAGGCAATCAAAGGTCAGAGGGAGAAGGTCTTCATAGCCACAAAGGTCGGCACAGAGAACTTCTCCTTTGACAACGTAATCAAGGCCTGCGACCGGAGCCTCGAACGTTTGGGGGTCTCGTTCATAGACCTCTACCAGCTTCACTGGCCGAGCCGCACAGTCAACATAAGCGACACCATACGTGCTATGGAGTCCCTCGTCAACCTCGGCAAAATCCGCTACATCGGACTTAGTAACTTCTCGGTCGGTGACTTCATAGACGTCCACTCCTGCCTCAAGCAATATGAGGTCATGTCAGACCAACTGCGCTACAACTACTTCGACCGCACGATAGAGACCGGCCTTCTCAAGTTCTGCGAGCAGATGAAGATGACTGTCATATCTTCGAGTCCACTCAACATGATGAATGTCGGTCAGGTCGAGCGCTTCTCTCAAGAGACCAATCAGACAGAATCTCAGTTCATGCTTAGCTGGGTGACTAGGAGCGGCAACGTCTGCGCCATACCCAAGGCCTCCAATGTGTTTCACGTCGAAGTCAATTCCAAGACTCCAGAATGGCGGACGCCATAACCGCACCACAGCACTAAGCCTATAAGCCCACACTCCAGAACTCTCTCACCTTGTATGAAGCCGAGCCCGAGCGAGCAGGCTCCTCCGGGATTGCAGGCCTAGCTCTCATCGTCTCAATCATAGCCCTAGTCCTCGGCGCTGCCTTCGAGGGAGGCACAGTCCTTTCCGGAGGAGGGAGCGACACCGCTACAAACTGTCCTGCCGCACAAGCCGCTCAGAACGAGACCTCTGCCGGAGCCTTTCAGTGCACTCCTCTTTCTAGCGCAGGGGTCAACGCGCTCACTCAGGGAGCCCACACATTCACAGGGAGCATAGGACTCCTCAACGCAACCAACATAGGGTGGGACTTTAATTCAGGCACCAATACAATCTCCGCTATACTCAGTGGGGTCGTTACCTCAATTACAGTTAGCGGCACCAACGTTCTATCCGGAGCACTTACATTCGTTTCATCAGGTCCTATTAGCGTTGGCAACGTAGGAAATCAAGTCATCTTCGGCTGTCCTACCTGCATAACAACTTCGAACATAGCATCGGATGCAGTTACAGCACTTACTCAGGGAGGTCATACTTTCGTCGGAAGCATTGGCCTTACTAACTCTACGGGAATAGGATGGGACTTCAACAATGGAGCCAATTCGATAAAGGCCATCTTCCTTACTCCACTACACTTCTACCAGTATGGAACCCAAGCACTTACAAGCGGAACTGCTTCACTCGACGGACAGGTCTTTGTGTCAGCGAAGACACTGTCAATTGGTGGATTCGCCACTCCTGCCTCGTCAACAACAGTTCACGCCGGAACAGGATACACTCTTCTCCAATCAAGTCTTCCGGGATATGGAGCAGAGTATCTGACTTCCCCTGAGCCTGTGCCTGATATCACTCCTGTGAATTACAATGCTACGCAAACAGTAGGAGGGCCTTGGGTCGAGGTAGGATTTACAGGGCAACCACACGGCGGGGCAGCAGACTCATTTACCCAAAAGACATCAGGCTCTTGCACAAGTTGTAGTTCCCTTGCAGTCTCATATGTTTCTGGAGTCACAAGTGGTCACAGGTCTATGGTAGTCATATCTTGGCAAGACAGCGCCCCTGCTTCTGCTCCTACTACAATCTCAAGCATAGTAGACACGCTTACCTTTTCCTATTCTCCTCTAGTTACAAACAGTGGTCCTTCTGCAGGACCCGGAGCGGGTGGAGTCACAACACAAGAATACATTTCTTCTTCGATATGGTCCGCTCCTATCACTAGCAGCGGCTCCGATACAGTAACGGTCACCATGTCAGCAACGGAGGCAGATTTAGCAGTAGAAATTTTGGAGTGCAACGGTTGCGTAATCGGTGCAAGTCAAGAGACTTCTCAGGGATATGGAGGGAATGGGCTCATACTTTCAACATCTGCAATAAAGGAAACTGCCACATCTCCAATCACCGCTACATACAATCAACTTTCACAGAGTCTCACAATTGCCTGTCCAACATGCGCAGTAACATCCTCCGTCGTATCAGCACTCACTCAGGGTTCCCATACTTTTACAGGGAGTATTGGTCTGACGAACTCGACAAACGTCGGATGGGATTTCAACACAGGCTCAAACTCAATCGAGGCCATTTTGAGCGGCGTGGTAACCTCTGTTGGTGCATCTTCACCAATCGTCTCAAGTGGAGGAACAACCCCTTCGATTTCGTGCCCGACCTGCATCACTACCAGTAACATAGGCTCAAACGCCGTGACTTCTATTCAGCAAGGCTCTCACACATTCATCGGAAACGTCGCTCTTGTGAACTCGACGAGTGTCCTCTGGGACTTCAATACTGGCGCAAACTCAATCAAGGCCCTTGTGACAGGGGTCGTGACGTCAGTCGGTGGTTCAGGTCCCATAAGTTCTAGCGGAGGAACCACTCCAACAATATCCTGCTCGACTTGCATAACGACAGGCAACATAGCATCGAACGCAGTCACGGCAATTACACAGGGCTCCCATACTTTCGTTGGCAGTGTGGCTCTAGTCAACTCTACTTCCGTGCTGTGGGACTTTAACACTGGTGCCAACTCAATCAAGGGTATTGTTACAGGCTTCGTGACAACCGTCAACGGAGCATCCGGTGCGATAACTCTCGCTGCGACTTCCCCTATAACCGTTGGGACAGTAGGCAGCACGATAACTTACGCTTGCGGCACTTGCCTCACGTCTGCAGTCACGGCGTTGACTCAAGGCTCTCACACCTTCACAGGCAGCGTCGGTCTTCTCAATTCGACTGCCATAGGCTTCGACTTCAACACAGGGGCAAACACAGTCAAGGCAATAATCCTAAGTCAAGCGTGTCCTCAAGGTGCAGCCGTCTCTACGCAGGCACAGACTCCATTGTGCTCCTACTTCTACCAGTATGGCTCTCAAGCATTGACGAGCGGCTCAGCAGGCCTTACAGGAGATGTCTTCTTCCCGGCGAATTCGCTTCTGTTCGCTGCATACTCTTCATTCTCCGCAGCTACAGCAGGAACAGGTTACACAAACCTCCAAGGCTCGTTCTCCAACTACGGAGGCGAATATCAGCAAATTGCTTCAGCAGGTGCTACGAACTTCCCTCTCACGCAAACTACCAGCGGCCCCTATGTTGAAGTCGGCGTAGCCTCTAATCCAACCGGCGGCAACACGGCAACATACGAGGAAAGCGCAGCAGCTTCCTGCACCTCTTGTTCAAGTAAGGCAGTTGCCTTCGGAACCAACGTTGTAAGTGGAGACCAAGTCTTTGTGGCAGTCTCTTGGGCTACAGGAGCAGCAACACCCATCGCAATATCAACTGTCACCGACACACGCTCTGCAAGTTACTCCGGTCTAGTCACTCAGAACGGAATAGTATCAACCCAATCATCGCAATCTGCTTCTATGTGGGCAGCAACGCTCGGCTCTAGCGGAGCAGACACAGTCACAGTAACTATGGCCTCTTCTGTCAATACCATTTCCGTCTCAATACTCGAATGTCTCAACTGCCAGATTTCCGGAGCAGGGAACTACGAGACAAGTCAGGGCTATCAAGCTCAAGGTAACATCATGGGAACCACGGCAGTAGACATAGCAGCGACTTCTCCGATAACTGCAACATACAATCAGGGCCTCGACCTCCTGACACTAGCCTGCGGCACCTGCGAGACTTCGGCTTCTACCTTCGTCAACTCAATCGCCGTAGGAGCCAACACGTTGACCGGTGCCATAACAGATGCCGCAACTTCTCCAATAACAGTAGCCAACGTAGGCAACACCATAACCTACGCCTGCGGGACTTGCGTCACGACGGCTACGAACATAGTCAATTCTTTGGCTCAAGGAAGTGACACGGCACTTCACGGAGTCCTCACTTTCACTAATTCCACTTCAATAGGTATAGACCAAGCAGCATCTTCATTCTCCTTCAAACTTCTCAACCTCTCTTGTCCGACACATCAGTGGTTCTCCTCCGTTACCAGTAACGCCCTAACTTGCACTCAGCCTGCCGTAGGAGACATCAGCGGCAACATAGTCAATGCAATCACTCAGGGCTCTCACACGTTTGTCGGAAGTGTCGGCCTTACGAACTCAACTAACATCGGATGGGACTTCAATACTGGAACGAATTCAATCAAGGGAATCATCTCAGGAGTAGTCACATCAGTGACAGGGACGTCGCCAATCGTCTCCTCCGGAGGAACAACACCGGTAATCAGCTGCCCTGATTGCGCCACTCTTCCTTCCGCTTCTCCTGTCCTAGCTCAAAGCACTAGCACGAATACCTGTAGCATATCCTCATCCTCAGCGAGCGCAGGTTTCACTACAGCCCTCACCTACACAACCAGCTCAACCACATCAGGTAATCTCTACGTTGCTCAGGCATTCAACGTAGCATCACCGGCTACATCGGCACTTACAAGCACATGGCAGTTCATCTGGGGCTCAGGCTCCGCTCCGGCTTGCGCTGCCACTTCGGGTCTCGGGACAGCGGTGGGCCAGCCATACATCATACAGACTCAAGTCGGAGCAGCAGGCAGCTGGGGCCAATCAGAGGGAGTCGTAATCACGGGCCTAGCAGCAAGCACAACATACTGGTTCGACGTTCAAGTCACGGACTCTTCATCGGCTACATGGGTCTACTCCAATCAGGCCATAAGCGTAGACGAGCCGCAGGCTTCATTCAACACAGTCCCGACCGTCTCCCAGAATACAAACACGAATACTTGCACTCACACGGGAGCCGCTACTGACCTGATGGGAGGGCTGGCGGCAACCTACACCACCCAGACTGCTGCCAACTTCGGCTCCGGTAACATACGCGCCACTCTCACCTTCATGACCAAGTCACCGGCAACTTCCGGCGACACCTACAAGTGGATTGTTGCCTACGGAACCGGAAGCGCACCTGCCTGTAATGCGGCAACTTCAGGGACGACTGTTGGGAAGCAGTTCACAGTAGAGAGTCAAGCGGCAGCAGTCACAAGCCTAGCCCAGACCGAAACAGTTGTCATTGACGGCCTTCTTCACGGGACAGCCTACTGGTTTGACGTTCAGGCAACTGACGCATCGGTTAATCAATGGATAACTTCTGCTCCTACTCTAGCTGTCAAGGAGGCTCCGAGCGAGCAGCAGAACAACGTCCCATCTAACGTCGTGTATCCTCTCTCCGCTCAGACTGCCGGATGCGTCACAACTACAGCAACAACGACCATGGCTGGCTTGAGAGAAGTCTACACATTGACCTCTAGCAGTTCCGGAACAATATGGGGCTCACTCACATTCAACGTCCTCGCCTCCGGAACAATAGCAGCAGGTTCAACTTCTGCTTGGACTGTGGCATACGGTGACATAACCGCCAACACTATGCCTGCCTGTGCTGCTGCCTCTGTAGGGACTTCTGTTGGAGGAACCTACACCCTCAAAACGCTCAACACGGTAGCCTTCTCCGAAGGTCAGCACGAGTCATTCGTAATCACAGGACTGACAGCAGGCCACACCTACTGGTTCGACCTGAAGGTTACGAATACAGGCTCAACATTCACTTCAACATACAGCGTCCCAACTCTCACAATAACCGACGTTCCGCTTCAGGGAGACGTTCAGGGAGGCTCTATCGTCCACAGCAATCAGATACAGCTGACAGGAAACGCTCCGGCGTGCACAGTAGCAACAGCCAGTGTCATAATGGGAGGTATGTCGGTAATACCGACGACTGCCAATCCTCCTATGGAATACCAGACGACGAGCTACGGAACAGGTGTAGTCACTGTTACCATGGCAGTCCAAGTTACTACTGCGGCGACTCTAAGCGCAACCTACGGATGGCAGTTCTCATACGGAACAGTTACAGACGGAACAGCGAACCCTGCTTGTAACTCTGCCGCAGCAGGAACAAAGATTGGGAACCTCTACACCATTACCGACCCTGCAGCGGTCGCAGACAAGTTTCAACAGACCATAACGGTTACTTTGAATCTGAGCCACGCTACCATGTATTGGTTCGACTTTCAGGACACCAACTCAGTAACGACAGCAGTCAACACGATTCCTCAGATAACCGTCACCGAGGCCGGTTAAGTCCTTACAGAACTCGTTCAACAAGACTCGCTTATTAGCTCTGCAAAGTCAACAACCGCTATGGGACTTAGTGACGTCAAACTCAGCGACCTCTTAGGGGCACGAACCATAGTCGTTGCCATTCTTTTCGTTCTGTTCATCCTCGACCCAATCAGTTACCTCGTGTGGGCAATGATTGTGTCGTATCTCCTTCTGGCAATCTTCTTCCGGCTCGGCTCCGTCGCGAAGTCTAACAAAGAACTCGCAGCCGCAAACAGGGACCTCGCCCTCGCGATAAAGCAGCACCCCGAACTCGGAGGCAAGTCAGGCTGACATCTCTACTCCGGTCTATCGGCATCGCTGCTATCTTTGCCGCGATTCTGGGAGCCTCATTCATTCCTCTAACCTCTGCTCAGACCCCTTCCTGCACCAACAGCATAGGGAGTAACGTGACCTGCGCAATAACTAGCCATATGTCGAGCTTCACGTGTCAGAGCAATGACACAGTATACGTCGATGCCAAAGTAAACAATGCCAACTGCCAGACCAACGACGACTTCACAATTCAAGCCGGAGGCTCCATAGGCGTTCTCAGCTGCGTCTCCGGTTGCCTAGAGGGAGGAGCCACTTCTACTACTTTCACAAGCACAATCATCATGAGCACGTCTACGACGGCTACAGTAACCGACACCAGCACTAGCACAGTCACCAAGACTACGACTTCTACGGTTACTCAGAATGTCACTTCGACTAACACAGCAACAGCGACAACTACAAGCACCGCCACAGCTACAGCCACAACCACAGTAACAGCAACGGCTACGGCGACGGCTACAACAACAAGCACATCAACAGCGACTATTACGAGCACCTCGACAAATACCGCTACGGTCACTTCGACTGATACTCAAACCTCTACCGAGACCTCTACGCAGACATTGAACTCAACTACAACTCAGACAGTATCAGTTACGCAGACCGTCACGGTAACTCAAACTCAGACATCGACTTCTACTTCCACCTCTACCTCCACTTCGACAGTCACAGTCACTACCACGACAACGTCAACTACTACAAAGGAGGTTTCCTGCGGAACCTGTCTCTACATTACGTTCCAAGTTTACCCGGTAAGTCAAGTCTCTGGGACTCAGAGGTGGGACGGCAATTACTTCCTCGACCTAGCAGAACTCAACAGCCAAAACCAAGCCGTGAAGACTGTCTGTTCTACTTCCTACGCTCCGAAAGGTAGCACTGCCCCGCTCACCTGCTCCGGATGGCTGGACGCAGGTGACGGAATCAGTCCTTACGAAACGTATGGTGGGGTGGACAGCTCTGGAGTCTGGACAGGAGGAACGGGCTGCATTCATGATAGCATCTGGAATGGAATCCCAACACAGAATGACTCGTTCTATTCTTGCAACTTCCATCTCACCTACATCAACAGCTTCGTCTTCTCCGCGCAGAGCCCCACGTCATGGGACATCAATTCCCAAGTCATACTATGGGGAACAGTTGCTGGTGTCCCTCACTCATATCCCTGCGGAGCCTCTATCGTTGTAGGAGCTACCAACGTGCCATGCTCTCCGAGTGTAGGATATTATTCACAAGGCTTCATGCAGGTAGACAACGGGACAACCATAGCAATCCCTACATCCATAGGTAGCTGGATTCTAAACGGCTCCTCTATCTACACAATCACCTCAGGTGCTAACATCTACAATCTCGAATACGACGAAGGCTGACTTGGTAGAAATAAATAGCACACGAGGCCCCAATCCATAATGCTAAGTCCTCTCGTCGGAGCAGGAATCCTCCACAGCGACTGGCTGATACTTCTCTTCCTTCTGGCAATCCCTTTCACTGCCATGGGAATCGTTCGCTTCTTCGTCTCATGGAAGGCCTCGGACCAATACGACATCATACTCTGCGCGGTCGGCTTCCTCATGATGGCAATCTGTGCAGTCACAGCACAGCAGCAGGACTTCGAGACCGCAACAGGAGCAATCCAGACCTACCAAGGAGAGTATTGGTGGACATACATCCTCTACCCTTTCGCTCTCATCGACCTCGTCTTGACAATACTCTCGACTGTCATAACCCTCGGCACAGTCTTCAAACGCCGCAAGCAGAAGTTCGTCCCAGACTACTACTAATCCCAAACCCAACACGACACCAAAATGCAAACAGGAAATCTGCGATGACAATATATGACCTTAAGATAAGGTCAATCCCATGTGTGCAAACTGGACGACTGGAAAAATGGCGAGCGGCCTAGACGAAGTCTTTGGTAGTTTTGTAGCCGAAGCTCGAAGGCTGAACTCGCTCCCTGAAATCGACGCAATCGAGTTCGACTACTCTGCCCGTCACCTAGCCTCCGAAATCAAAATCTCCGGAGTCAAGGTGATGATGGTTCAAGGCCACGTCTACGTCGGAGAGAAGGCGTGCCTTGGGAGCTTCGACTCCAAGGGAGAGTTCGGCTTCAAGAACCTCATCAAGATAAGCAACACCCAAGACAAGGTCGAGAATATCGACACCTTCCTCCACGAGATGTTCCACAAGTGGCAGCATAGCGACATCTCAGCCTTCCAGCGTGCTATCGCCGCAGGCAGCTTCGAGAAGGAGACCGTTGCCTTCACCAAGAAGGTTATGGCAGAGGCCGGAATCAAGTCCAAGTCCAAGGAGGAGGAATAGACCTTGCCAACCTCCTTCGTAGTCTCAAAGGAAGTCTGGGACAGTATCCAGAAGAGCACATACCAATACGACAGGGTCAACACAGACGGCTTCGAGGTCACAGCGAAGGGAGACATCGTCACCATAACGACGACCCCCAAGCTGCTCTTCGAGAACGGCATCATCGCAGTAGAGGACATCTCCAAGAAGGTCTTCAAGCTTGGCGGAGTCCTCCTTGCGAAGGAAGCAATCAGCGACATCGAGATTCACCAAGGCGACATCGCAGACCTAGCAGCAGAGGTCAAGAAGCTCGACATCCTTGCCCGCACAATCAAGGTCCGCTCCGACCTCAGCATCTCCTGTAACCACCCGGAGTTCAACCGCATCACCTACGAGTTCCTCGGGTGGGGGCAGTATGAGGAGGCAGGAACACGAGTCCACAAGCTCGTTCATCCGTTCAACTGGAGGCGCGACTTAGCGCTTTTCGAGCGCCACAACTTCACCATGCCCCTCACGAAGGAGCAGAAGGAGAAGATTGAGGAGCTAGAGGCCAAGGAGGGAGAGATGGCTCGCAAGGCCTACTTCTTCAAGTCCCAGAACGGCTACCGTGTCCTCATCTACGAGCTGCACAGCGACATCATCAAGATGCTGACGAACAAGTGCCGCTTCAACTACAACAAGGTAGTCAAGGGCAAGATGGAGACTATCGAACTCGTCTTCGTGAAGGCAGAGATGCTCTCAGAAATCGAGAAGGAGACCGGCAACGAAGACATCGACCGCATCAGCCAGCTAGTGAAGACCGGCTACCGCAGCTTCACCTGCTATATGTTCACGCTCCCAAGCGTGAAGCTGACCTTCCGGAAGAACGGCATCAAGTTCGAGGGAGACGACAAATTGGTGGCTCACTTCCCCAAGTTCTCCTTCAAGATGCCCAAGCCCAAGCTCTGGGACATCCAAGAGCTTGCCATCCAGAAGTGGAAGGAAAACGAATACCTCGGGACAGTAGCCCTCCCAACGGGCTCCGGCAAGACCTACATCGGAGCGGCAGCAATCCAAGAGATTGGCCTCAACAGGACAGTCATCGTGACTCCTACCGTCTCCCTCGTCTTCCAATGGAAGCGCAAACTCATAGAGCTAGGAGTCCCAGAGGACAAAATCGGCGTCTACTACGGTGGCGAGAAGGAACTCGAAGGCAAGGAGGTCGTCATCATAACCTTCCAGTCAGGTCACCGCAAAATCTCCGAGGAGGTCGATGACTTAGACACAAGCCAATCGCTCGACGAAGAGGAGAGCGAGCTTGTGGACAAAATCGTCAGCCTCTCCGAGACCGCAGCCCTCCTCGTCCTCGACGAGGGTCACCATGCTCCTGCGCCGGTCTTCCAGCGCATCATGGTCGGAGTGAAGTCTCCCTACCGCATCAGCCTCACAGCAACCCCATACCGCGAAGACAAGAACGACGTTCTGGCCTTCATGGCGATGGGCGACGTCATCTACACCGAGACCTACGACGTTCTCGCAGCGAAGGGCTACGTCGCACCAATCGACGAGAAGCGCATCATGTGCCAGCTAGACTCCGCAGAGGAGGACGTCATCGCCCTAACCGCAGAGATGCGAGTCATGAGGTCGGAGCAATACTACAGCGGCTCTACCGCCATGACGGAGAAGAAGCAAGAGCTGGCCTCGCTCTCTTCATCTCTGAAGGTGAACGAGCTGGCTCAAGAGCTTCTCGGAGACTACATGACAGGTCAAGAGGAAGGCTCGGAGGAGGAGGGAGAGAAGGTCAAGCTCCCAAGTCCCTCGGTCGTTATGAACTTCTCCGCAGCGAAGTTCGACAACCTCCTTGACATCGTAAAGGCCGGAGGCAAGACCATAGTCTTCCAGCAGCGTGTCCTCGGAGCAGAACTCATCTTCGAGTTCCTGAAGAAGCACGGCTACACCCAAGTCGTCCTTGTCACAGGTCAGACGAGCGAGTCCGAGACCAAGATTGCCCTCGACATCTTCGCAAAGGCCTCTCACGGAATCCTCGTGACGACAACCAAGCTCGACGAGGGCATCGACGTCCCCGACTGCAACAAGGTCGTCATCTTCAACGGCTCGAAGTCGAAGCTCCAGATGATTCAGCGCGTTGGCCGTGGATGCCGCGCAAGGCCCGGCAAGGTGGAGGAAGTCTACGAACTCGTTAGCACCCCGAGCGCCCAAGTCATCAAGGCGAGTGGATATCACGCTCGCCAGATGAACGTCGAAGGGAAGACCCTCGACCAAGTCATCATAGAGAAGTCGTTCGCCGAACTCAAGAAGGCCCCATGGAGCAGGGAGGTCAACATCGGAGATGCCGCTCTCATGACCATGTTCCAAGTAGACGACAAGGCCCTCGCAATCCGCGAAGCTCTCCTCGGGGAGCGCATCAAGTCGGCCTACAGAAACATCGACGACACAATCAACCCAGAGGCTATGAAGACACTCCTCTCGAAGTTCAAGAGGACAGAAGTCCCGGTCCTTGAGCACAAGGAGAATTGGGACGAGGTCCTTGCGAAGCTCGGAGCAAAGTCGAGGGCACAGCGCCTCTCCCGGAGCGCCGAGCCTTCCAAGGAGGGCATCGCATCGCTGACGTGGAACTACGCCATCAAGATTCCGAAGGCGATGATAACGAACCTCCCATTCGGCTACCGCACCAAGGAGGACAAGGACAAGGTCCTCGTCGAAGTCACTGCGGACCCCAGCATCATAACTATGTCCAAGACTACCCTCACCAAGCTCTCGGCGAAGCAGAGGAAGACAATGGCAATCGGCTCAATCAGCTGGAACGGCGAAGTCATAGTCCCAAGGACCCTCCGCGAAGTAATGACCATCAAATACAAGGACGAGGTCAACGTCAAAATCGACGGGGAGAAAGTCGTGATAACACGTCTCTCTCCTCCGGCTAGCAGAGGTGCCTAGACATGACGCTCGTCTGGACTCAATCGACGGGCTGGCTCCAAGACGGAGTCCCCGTCACTAATTCACCGGAGCCTCAACGACCTCCAACTCTCGTGAAGCGCTTCGTCGTCGAGGAGCACGAAGGCTACACAGGCAAGGTAGTTGGGCGCGACTACTTCCTCTCCATGGACGACGCCCTCCTGTATCAGACCAAGAGGAAGAACATGAACAAGGTCGCAGGCATCGGAGGCAAGTGGACACACTACTGGTCATACCCTCGCGAAGTAGAAGTCCCTTCAGACCTACGCATCAGAGCGGAATACGAGGAGTGCGGCTCCATCTGCCCGACGGGGCAGCATACCTGTAACGACGGAGTGCGAGTCGAGAAGCCCCACAAGACGCATTTCTTCTACTGCGACTGCACCGAAATCGGGGAGGGCTCCTGATGTCAGGAGAAGACGACGACAGCATCTCCTGTAAGTGCTGCGGTCACAGGGACACCTACGAATGCACGCGGGAGAGATGCACCTGCTGTGGTGAGATGCGTTACCTTCACGGAAGGGAGCGATACACGATATGAACTTCCTCCTGAACCTCAAGCTCGTCTTCGGATGGGCAGCCCTCATCGGAATCATCGCCGCAACCTACACTGGCCTTGGTCTGGTAGCTTGGTTCCTCGGGACTCATGGAGAACTCTACGGAGCCCTCATAGTCCTCGTTGTTACCAGCTTCGAGTCTCCCAAACTTCTAAGTCCTGCCTACCGTCTCGTCCACAAGCCCAAGGAGGATTGGGACTACTGAATATTGAGATGCTCGACGGTCGCATCATAGACGTCAAGGCCCTAGCCGAAGGTCACACCAAGGGAGGAGTCAGGTGGCTCCTCGCGTGGGACGGCTACCGCTACACAATCCTTTACGAGGACACAAGCACATCACGTCCATTCTGGAACGTTGAAGGCAAGTCAGTAGCAACTCCCAAGAACCGCGATACTCTCTACTACCGCATGAGGCAGCTCTGTAAGGACTTCAAGCGTGTCGAGGAGCCCGAGGAGGAGAAGTCATCAGAATGATTCTATGGCTCTTCGGTATTCTACTGGCGGTTGTCCTAGTAAACGTCTCTTCAATCATCAATCTAGCCATAAGGAAAGAAGATGACAAATTCGTAGACGTTGCCATGTTCCTGCTCTCTTTCCCTTCCATGCTATTCGTCATAGCAATCATAGCATTCGACGACTGGAGGCAGGACAGGCACTTCGACGCCGAGATGAAGCGGAGGAACCTCTCTTGATGTCTCAAACAGGAAACTCTGACAACACCATATATGACCTTAAGGTAAGGTCAGTCGCAATGATGTGTGCAAAAACGGCAAACCGGAAGCCTACGCGAAGCGTTAAGGCTTCACAGCAGCGCATCGACATCTGCGGTCGCTGCGGTTCGCGGAAGACCAAGATTGAAGGCGTCTATTATTGCCTCAGTTGCGGCGCTGACGCGCACCACATACCTATGAGGGTGACCTACTAGAATGCCGAACCTCAAAACTACGCATGAGGTTCGGGAGGCAGCCAAGAAGCTCCGCATTTTCATAGCGGACGCTCAGAGAGGATTCTCTGAGGACTCCTTCGAATACAAGCAGCTCAATGACTACTACGAGTCAGTATCAGCATTCGAGTCAGAGGAGGTCGAGCTGTGATGGCTGTCTTCCACGACAGCGCAGGAGGAGTGACTTCGGAGTCTCTCAAGTTTTGGAGAGCAACGAAGCCAAAGCTCGGAACAATCCTCTCCATAGCCTGCGGCTCTCACAGCGACGTAGAATACAACACTATGGTGACTGGCACCGATGGAGTAGCCCTTCTCTCGGGCTTCGGCTGCGGCTACTCCGGGACAGGGCCTATGGGCTTGGTCGAGCTTCTTTTCGACCTCGGCTTCAAGGACGTTGCGAGGAACGTCATCGTGAACAAGTGCGTCTTCTACGTCACCCCGGAGGCACGAGCCCGATGACATACTACGTCTGCGGGAAGACTGGTGACGGGTGGTATTCCATGAAGACTGACGACTTCGCGAAGGCCCAGAGGGAAGCCGACGTTATGATGAAGACTGACGTAATAGTCATCTTCTCTACCGTCCCAATAGCTCCGGAGAGGTTGGCCTAGATGTCTCAAGCAACTCACGGCCAGCTGCACTTCTCCGTCGAGGGAGCCCTCATCATGGACCTCGCTCGCGACGGCTACTGGTTTGAGGGCCGCAAGGAATGGGCACTCGACCTCCTATCATGCCTCGAAGGAATCACGACCGAGCAGAGCATGAAGATTCTACGGGGAGAGGCAATCCTCAAGGGCATCAGCTCAACCGACACTACAGTTGGCTACTACGACATGCCAGACAAGGAGTTCCAGAAGCGCCTCTCTGACTACGACAAGTGGATAGCAGAGCAGGTTGAGAAGAAGCGCAAGGAAGCGGAGGAGGAGATGAACTTCCACGAAGCACAATGGGACGAGATATCCAAGATGGGGCAGAGAGCAGACCTAATGCGGAAGGCAAGTCTGCTCCGAGACGAACTCATGGAGGGCCGGCCAGAGAAGCCCAAGGAGATTGTGCCTCCGAAGAATCCTGTCAAGCTCGGCAAGTTCGTCGTCGAGAAGGAACTCCTCGACAACTACCTCAAGGTCGCCTCAGACCACGACCTCATGGACCCATGGAGTGCAGGGACAGCTCTCCTCCTCTCCGGTCGCATGATGCGAATCCACTTGATGCTCCGCGAGTCCGTAGGTCTCCACGGCTTCTGGGGAAGGAGCGACAAGAGACCCGGAGAGCCGGACGCCTTCGACAAGGCCCTCCAAGCAGCCGTCCATTCAAACAACCGCAAGGACGACCGCTACATAGAACTCCAGAAGCGCCGGAGGCAAGGCTCAGGTTCAGAGTTCGCAGCAATGGAGTTGGCCGAGGCTTCTCTTCCTCAAGTGGAGAAATCTCCAACTACTCCAGATGAGGTCTACAAGCGGCTTCATCCGAAGGGCGAGTCCGGCAAACTCAGC
>Ga0210394_10000301_pt1 | contig 114067 bp, 106 predicted proteins | sample IncBWC12MmetaG_FD_160121 | JGI IMG/M metagenome (GOLD analysis project Ga0210394, IMG submission 160121) | Forest soil microbial communities from Barre Woods Harvard Forest LTER site, Petersham, Massachusetts, United States - Inc-BW-C-12-M | ecosystem: Environmental > Terrestrial > Soil >...
CGCTCATACCGTGCGCCCAGTGGATGTTCGGATCGAGGCTCAGGGCGTGATCGAAGGCGGCAATCGCCTCGCGATTGTGGTGGCCGAAGAGCAGTACGTAGCCCAATTGGTCATACGACAAAGCATTCACCGGATCGAGCGTCACCGCATGCTGGGCGATGGCGATCGCCTGATCCGCATGCCCCAGGCGCGCGAGGAATGCTGCCATGGCCCGCAGCACATGGGCATCGCCCGGCGCCAGGGCCTGCGCCCGCTCGTACTCGGCCTTGCCATGGGCGAAATCGAGCAGACCATCGTCGTATGAGGAAGCCAGGGCCAGGTGCGCCTCCGCAAGATCGGGTGCCAGCTGCACCGCCTTCTCGGCGAATGTGTGCGCCTTTTCGACCACGCTGCGGGCGGTGGCCGCGGGCTCGTAGCTTCCGGCATAGTGACCCAGGGCATTCGCCTTACCGATGTAGGCCTTGGCAAATGCCGGGTCGAGCCGGATCGCCTCGTCATAGGCCGCAATCTCAGCAAGACTTGTTTCCTTGCTGGTCTCCTCGATGCCCTTACCCCGCAGGTAGGCATCGAAGGCGCGCGGATCGTGCGTTCCCCCGAGTTCGACTGCCACGCTGACATCGTTGAGCAGCGTCGCCTGCAGCGCCTTGGTGACGGCGCTGGCGATATCGGTCTGCAGCGCCAGGACGTTCCTGAGCTCGCGGTCGTAAGTCTGCGACCACAGGTGAAATCCGGTGACGGCGTTGATCAGTTGGGCCGTGATGCGCACCCGCGTGCCGTCCTTGCGCACGCTACCCTCGAGTATCGCCCCGACATTGAGCTGTCGGGCGATGTCGGAGACATTGGTGCCGCTGGCCTTGAAACTGAATGAGGAAGTGCGTGCGGCTACCTGCAGTTCGCGGACGCTGGCGAGTGAATTGAGCAGTTCCTCGGACATCCCGTCGGAGAAATAGTCCTGCTTCGGATCGCCGCTCATGTTCACGAACGGCAGCACCGCGATGGAGTGCGGCGGCGGAGCAAACGCCGGCGCGGCTTTGCCTGGCGTGGCCAGGGCCGACCCCGGCGCGCTGATCGCGGGCGACGCATCAGTCGCGGTCGTTCCGGCCGTGAGGCGCCTGGACAGCCAGAGCTTGTCGAACACAAAGTAGCCCAGCGCCGCCACGATCACCGCCGCGAGCGCAATGAGCGGGCGGTTCAGCCGCCGGCCTGCCGGTGCGCCCATGGCGGGAGTCTTGGCCGCCCGTGCATCGGCGCGTGCAGGGCCGCGCACCGACTCGATCAGCGCCGGCAGCACCGAATCGAGCGTGCCGCCGGAAGCGTCCAGCCATTGGTTTGCACTCAGGAAATATTCCAGCTCAGGCGGTAACTCGGTAGTTTCAATGCGGATCGATAGCACCGGCCGATTCTTGGAACTCGCCCGCTCGACCTCGCGCAGCACGTGTCGGGAGTCGATCGCATTCTTTGTGAGCACCAGCACCAGCAGGCGGCAGGCATTGATGGCCTCGACAATCGCGGCGGCATAGGGTTCGCCCGGGCGCACGTCGCGCGGTGCGATCCAGCACGGCATTCCGGCCGCCTCCAGCGCTGCGCATAACTTGCTCGCGGCGCCAATGTCCTGCGAGGCGTAGCTGATGAAAATCGACCTTACCGCATCCGCGCCCGCGGGCGCGGTGGAGGAGGGCGCTGAGCTGCCGGGTTTTGACGGTTGTTCGATTCCGCTCATGGGACGCGCTGGTGGCTACTGGCGCGCATGTTGCGGGAAGCGCTACCGGTTGGCAATGCAGCGTCGGCGATCGCCCGCCATGCGGCGCGGATAGCGCGCCGTGCTGCGCGAACATCGGCGGCCTGAGCGAGAGCTGTTCGGGGATCAGATCACTTCGGTCATATCGCGCTGATCCAGTCGGCGCATCGGAATGGCCACAGCGGATGGCCGGTGTCCGCTGCCCGTCATTTTCTACAGCCGACGTTTAGCGACAATGCTCATCGTCGTGGTGGCCGTCGCACCAATGAGCCTCGCGATGCCCGTCGCGATCAATCCGGTCGCCGTTTTCATACCGATAGCGCTCATGGTCACGATCAGGACCAGGACCGGGACCTGGCGCAACAACGCAACCCGATAAGCTCGAAAGGACAGCGATTGCTCCCCATGCTGTCAGCCGATTGACGGTGTTCATCCATGTTCCCCTTTCGTTGCGACTGTGACCATCCTAGGGCGTGGGTTGGCGCTGTCGATGCCGAGGCGATGGAAACTGATGTAGGCGCTATCGGACATCGTTACACCTCAATCATTCGGCGCGACGATGGGCTCGGCGGCCGCGGCGCAGCGAAACAACTGCTGGTCGAGATCACCGCGGCAGGCGAGCGTGAGGCCAACCGGCGGCTGGCCGATGTTGCGGATCGGAATCGAGATCGCGCAGCCGTCCAGGAAGTTCACGACGGTCGGGTTGCGCAACACCAGTGCGTTGATCCGCAGGTAGTCCGCGTCGGCCGCAAGATCCGCCAGCCGCGGCGGTATCACCGGTACGGTGGGCATCAGGAACGCATCGAAGCTGGCGAGGCGCCGTTCGACGCCAGCGATAAAAGCCCTGCGGGCGGCCAGCAGCGTCAGGTAATCGGCGGCGCTCTGCGTCGCGCCGATCTCGATACGCGTTCTTACCCGCGGATCGTACAGGGCCGAGTGCGTGGCGAGCAGCGGGCGGTGCCAGGCGAAGCTTTCCGCCGTGGCGAGCGTGCCGCGGGCGTGAATGGCGGGCAGATCGGCGAATTCCGGTACATCGATCTCGGTGATCTGCGCGCCGGCCGCGGACAGGCGCGAGAGCGCGCGTTCGAATGCGCCGGCCACGTGGCGGTCCATGTCCTCGAGCACGAAGGTGCGCGGCACCGAAAAGCGTTTGCCCGACAGCGTGCAGTCGTTAAGCTCAGGGGGGCGCTCATCGGCCAGCAGGGCGTCGAGCTGCGCACAGCAGCCGACCGAGCGGGCGATCGGACCGATGGAATCGAGACTTTGCGATAGCGGCACCGCGCCCAGGCGCGGCACGCGCCGCGCCGTAGGTTTATAGCCCACCAGCCCGGTGAACGCGGCGGGTATCCGGCATGAGCCACCGGTATCGGTCCCGAGTGCGCCGTGCGCCATGCCGTCGGCGACCGAGACCGCCGCCCCGGAAGAAGATCCTCCCGGGATATGCCCCTGGGCTCGCTGCCAGGGATTCAGCGGCGTGCCGTAGTGCGGGTTCAGCCCCAGGCCGGAGAACGCGAATTCGGTCATGTTGGTACGGCCGATGAGCACGAAGCCCGCCCGGCGCAGGCGCGCCACGCTGACCGCGTCCGCGGCTGCGGGCGCGCGATCCGACAGCGCGATCGATCCGGCTCGGGTCACCTGGCCGGCGATGTCGAACAGATCCTTGATCGAGATCGGAATACCGGCAAAGGCCGAGGCCGATTCGCCGCGCGAGCGCTGCGCGTCCGCGGCGTCCGCCTGGGCGAGCGCGCCGCTGCGATCGACGTACAGGAAGGTCCTGCTGCCCTCGCCGGCGGCGTCGTCGATGCTGGCAAGGCACGCCTCCACCAGCGAGCGGCTGCTGCTACGGCCGGCGCTCAGGTCAGCCGACAGCGTGGCGAGCGTCGTGACAGGCCGCCGCGCGGCGGCAGTTATTGTCATGGTGATTCCCGTTTTGTTGCGACCTGGTTCACACCTCGGTCGTCGCGCGTGGTTGTAGCAGGCGCACACATTTTCCGCAAAACCGGCATCTGGACAGGCTGTGATTCATTTAACGCCGCTACGCTCGCTTCGCCCCTACCATCTTCCATAAGACCAGTCCCGGGAAGCCCTCACGTGTCACCTGCATCGCTGCGCGCCGGTGTGTTCGTCCGCTTGGCGATCGCATCGTGCTGCCCTGACCCGATATGATCCGCATTCGTAGTCTGCGCGTGCGCATGATCGTATTCCTGGTGGCGCTGCTCGGCGTGGTGCAGATCGCCGAATTCGCGTTCACCAATCATGCCAGCTACAACGCCGCGCGCGGCAAGATCGAAGACGAGCTGGGGGTCGGCCAGAAGGTGTTCGCGCGCGTGCTGCGGCAGAATGCCGAGCGCGAAGCACAGGCTGCCAGCGCCTCGGCCTCGGATTTCGCATTTCGCGAGGCCGTGGCCACCGGCGACGCCGGCACGCTCGCCTCAGCGCTCGAGAACCAGCGCGCCCGTATCAAGGCCCAGGCGGTGCTGTATGTCGATCTCAACGGCGATGCAATCGCCGACACCACGCGACCCGGAGCCGCTGCCCGGCACTTCGAGCTCGGACAACTGATCGCGCAGGCGCGTGCCGACGGCGAGGCGACCGCGATCGGCATGCTCGATCAGCGCGCTTTCCAATTGATCGCCGTGCCGGTGCGCGCACCGGTCACCATCGGCTGGATCGTCGACTGCTATCCGGTTGATGGCGCGCTGGCGGCGGACCTGCGCCAGTTGACCGGTCTGGACGTGTCGTTTGCGGTGGAACGCAACGGCCGCTGGGACCTGCTGGCCACCACCCTGGCCACGGCTACGGCGGGCGCGCTGCTCGAGCGGCTGCCGCCGTACGACGAGGCCATGGACACCCGCCTGCTGCAGACCTTGCAGGGCGAGCAGCAGGTCCGATTCGTGTCGCTGGGAGACAGCGCCGGCGAGCACATGGTCGCCGTCCTGCAGCGGCCGATCGCCGACGCCATGGCGCGCTTTCGTAACCTGCGTACCACGCTGATTGCGCTCGGCATTCTGAGTCTGGCGCTGTCCATTGCAGGCAGCGTGATCATCGCCCTGGGCATTACCCGCCCGATTGAATACCTGCTGGCATCGGTCAAGCGCATCCGCAACGGTAATTATTCCGCATCGGTGAAGATGCAGCGCGACGATGAGATCGGCGCGCTGGCACAGGGTCTTGATCACATGCGCGCGGGAATTGCCGAACGCGAGCAGCGCATCCTCAAGCTGGCGTACGAGGATCCACTGACGCAGTTGCCCAACCGTGCGCAATTTGGCGAAGCACTCGAGCGCGGCATCGTGCTGGCGCGTGCGCAGGGGCAGTCGGTGGCGATCCTGGTGATGGATCTGGATCGCTTCAAATTCGTCAACGACTCGCTCGGCCACGGGGTCGGCGATCACGTCCTGTGCCAGGTTGGCAAACGCCTGCATGCGCTGGCGGGCAGCGCCGGTTGCGTCGCACGGCTTGGCGGCGATGAATTTGCACTGCTGGTGCCGGCGCTGAAGAGTGAACAGGTCATCGAATTGGCGCAAAGTATCATCGGCGCGCTGGAGCGGCCGATCATCTTCCACGACCAGCCGCTCGATGTCGGGGCCAGCATCGGCATTGCGTGCTACCCCGAACACGCGGCAGACGCGGAGACGCTGCTGCGAAATGCCGATATCGCGATGTACGTCGCCAAGCGCAACAAGATCGGCTACACCATTTACGATCCGAAGTTCGATACCAGTCAGCAGGAGCACCTGTCGCTGCTGGGCGAGCTGCGACACGCGGTCGAGCATGGCGAATTGCGGCTGTATTATCAGCCCAAAGTATTGCTGGCGTCCTCGACGGTACACGCCGCCGAGGCGCTGATACGCTGGGTCCATCCGACCAGGGGCCTGGTGGCGCCGGGCCTGTTCATCCCGTTCGCCGAGCACACCGGCTACATCAAGGTGCTGACGCGCTGGGTACTCGAAGAGGCGATCCGGCAGTGCGGCGTCTGGCGCCGCGACGGCCTGCAGCTGCAGGTGTCGGTGAACATCTCGGCGCGCGACCTGATGAATCGCGATCTGCCGGAGGTGATCAGCGCGCTGCTGGCCGAGCACGACGTGCCGGCGGGCATGCTGTGCCTGGAGATCACCGAGAGCGGCTTCATGGAAGACCCGGCGCACGCGCACAAGGTGCTCGAGCGTCTTGCCGCGACCGGGCTGCAGCTGTCGATCGACGACTACGGCACCGGCTATTCATCGCTGAGCTACATCATGCAGTTGCCGGTTAACGAGCTGAAGATCGACCGCTCGTTTGTTTCCCACATGAGCGACCATCGCGACCTGACCACGATCGTGCGCTCGACCATCGAGCTTGGCCACAGCCTGGGCCTCAAGGTGGTCGCCGAAGGGGTCGAGGATGGCGAGGGTTTTGCGCTGCTGCGCGAGCTGGGCTGCGACGGCGCGCAGGGATATTTCATGAGCCCGCCATTGCCGGCCGATGCGTTTCGACGCTGGTACGAGGGCAGCTTGCCGGCGCAGGCGATCCCGGCCAGCGAGCGGGCGGCGAGCCTGGCCGCCGGCAGCACCGGTTACCACAAGATGGGGCTGATCAGCCCTGCGGTAGCGGCCAGCGGCTGAGGGCCTGCTGGCCTTGGCGCTTGCCTGTGCGCTGTCAACTAATCGGGTGGGGCGAGGCGGAACTCCGGTACGTCGGTGCCATCCATCAGCATGCGCAGCAGCGCCTCGATGCGCTCGCGATCGGTGTCATCGAATCGCGCTAGCTGCGGACTGTCCAGGTCAAGCACGCCGATCAGCCGGCCGTCCTTGAACACCGGAATCACCATCTCGGACTGCGAGGCCTCGTCGCAGACGATGTGACCCGGAAAGGCGTGCACGTTGGGGACCAGCACGGCGGCGCGTTGCAGGGCCGCGGTACCGCACACGCCATCGCCCATCGCGATGCACGAGCAGGCGGGCTTGCCCTGGAATGGCCCCAGCACCAGATCCGAGCCGCGCAACAGGTAGAAGCCGGCCCAGTTCAGATTCGGCAGACCGCTGAACAGCAGCGCGGCGAAATTGGAAATGTTGGCGAGGAAATCGGTCTGATCGGCGATCAGTTCGCGCAGCGAGTCGCGCAGCGAATCGTAGACCGCGCCCTTCGATCTGCCTGAGATGGAGCGCACGGCGGTACTGCCGGTAGCGCGCCCTGCGGCAGCGGTCTTGGAAGCCTTGTCGTTCATAGTGCATGCACCTGGCGATGATGGCGTGCCGCGGCTTGGGTCCGCAGGCGCGCTGAATTTATCAGTTTCCAGCTGCCGTGTGGGTGAGCGCGCTCGTGATTGCGAGCGCGCTCAGGCGCTACCGGGGCATGCTATCTGCGATCCCAGTGCCCCTCGGCCAGGCGCCAGCCGCCGCCGCGAGCCTGTACCCAGTGGTGCGGGACCCAGCGATAGCCGGGCCGGCCCGGCCCCCAATGCCCCGCCACCCAGACATGCCGTCCGCCTTCCCAGCCCCAGTAGCCGCCGAGCCAGATATAGCCGGGTGTCGGGGCGACCCCGATCACTTCCTGCTGCGGCGGCGGCGGCGCCACCATGACCGTGTCGCCGACGTAGGCGGGTCTGGCCGTTACCACGCAGCCCGACAGCGCCATGGCAGTCGCGAGGACTGCTGCGCCAATCGCCGCCCTAACACCTTGAGTGCGCATCATGCTTTCTCCAATATCAGGTTGCTGCTATGACCGTTAAACGCGCGCTCGCCGGATTGGATGACGTGACACGCATCACAATGGCCGCAGCAGTGGCGAGCGCTGTAACTTAATCCGGATGTGCTGCCGATCGGTTCGCGGTTAGGATGCTAGCGCATTGCGCGGAGGTATTCATGGGACTGGATCTGGTTTCGGCTGGCAATCAGGCGCCCGACATTTTCAATGTCATCATCGAAATCCCGATGAATGCCGATCCGATCAAATACGAGGTGGACAAGGAAAGCGGCGCGATATTCGTCGACCGCTTCATGGGCACCGCGATGCATTATCCGTGCAACTACGGCTACGTGCCGCGCACCCTGGCGCAGGACGGCGATCCGGTCGATGTGCTGGTGATCACGCCATTTCCGCTGATACCCGGCGTGGTGGTGCGCTGCCGGCCGCTGGGGCTGCTGAAGATGACCGATGAGTCGGGCGCCGATTCCAAGGTGCTGGCGGTACCCGATGACAAGGTGCTGCCGATCTACAGTCATTGGCTCAAGCACGAGGACATCAATCCGCAGCGGCTGCACCAGATCCAGCATTTCTTCGAGCACTACAAGGATCTGGAGCCCGGCAAGTGGGTGCGCATCAATGGCTGGGGCGGGATCGACGACGCCAGGCAGGAGATCGCCGCCGGGATGAAGAAGTACAACAAATGATCGGCTGCGCAGTTCGCCGCCGCTTGAGCGCGCGCGCCAGCGGCGCGCTGCACGCCTGGCGTTGCTAATATAATATCTTGTGTTATTATATCTGCAGTGAAGAACTGCAGGACGACAGCAACGGCGGCGACCACGGAGCGGTTGCGAAACTTCGGCTTTCTGGTGCGCGATGTGTACCGGCTGTATGCCAAGCATTTCGGGCGCTATGCGCGCGAAATCGATCTGACGCTGCCGCAGTGCAAAGTACTCGGCCATCTGTCGCGCAACGAGGGCATCAGCCAGGCGCGCCTGGCGGAATTGACCGATACCGATCCGATGACGCTGGTGCGCACGCTCGATCGCATGCAGCAGGACCAGTGGATCGAGCGCCGGGCTGATCCGGAGGATCGGCGCGCCCATCGGCTGTACCTGGGTGAGGCGGCCAGGCCGATCATGCAGCGCATGTGGAAGATCGCCGACCAGGCGCGCCAGGACGCGCTGTCGGCGCTGAGCTTGGCCGAGCGCGAGCAACTGGTGGGCCTGCTCGAGCGCGTGCACGGCGTGCTGTTGCAGCTCGAACCCAAATGAGTGCCTGAACATGGACGCCAAAGTCGATGAGCCAACCGGCGTGAGCGCCGAACTGCAGCCGGTGAGTCGGGCCTTGAGCCTGCGCTGGATGCTGATGGGCGGCGGCGTGCTGCTGGCGATCGTCGCGGGCCTTTGGTATTACCTTGCCTCCGGCCGCTATGTGTCGACCGACGATTCATCGGTCCAGGCTGCGCAGGCGACCATCAGCGCCAACGTGCCGGGACGCGTGATCGAGCTGGCTGTGCATGACAACCAAAACGTGCGTCGCGACGATGTCCTGTTTCGACTCGATGATCGCCTGTACCGGATCGCGGTCGAGGAGGCGCAGGCAAAACTGGCCTCGGCGCGCATGCAGATCAATGCCGCCAAGGCAACCTACCGTCATCAGCTGTCCGAGCAGGCCGCCGCGCGCGACACGCTCGCCTACCAGCAGCACGAGTACCAGCGCCAGCAGCGCCTGCTGCAATCGGGCATCAGTTCGCGCGCGCAATTCGAGCAGGTGCAGCATGCGGTGCAGCTCGCACAATCGCAGTTGAATTCGGCGCAGCAGCAGGCCGGCAGCGTGCTGGCGATGCTCGGCGGCAATCCGGAGCTGCCGCTCGATCAGCATCCGCTGGTGATGCAGGCGCAGGCGGCACTCGATCGCGCCAATCTCGATCTGTCGTATACCGTGATCCGCGCTCCCGATGACGGCGTGGTGGCCAGGGTCGAACAGCTGCAGGTCGGCGATTACATCAACGCCGCCACGCCGGTGTTTGGCCTGGTCTCCAGCCGCGATGTCTGGGTCGAAGCCAATTTCAAAGAGGATGACCTGACCTACATGCGCGCCGGCCAGTCGGCCCAGGTGCGCATCGACGCCTATCCGGGCCGCCGCTTCAGCGCGCAGGTGGCGAGCCTGAGCCCGGGCACCGGCGCACAGTTCTCGCTGCTGCCGCCGGAAAATGCGACCGGCAACTGGGTCAAGGTGGTACAGCGCGTGCCGGTGCGGCTGCAGCTCGAGCCGGCCGAGTTCGGCGATACCACGCCGCTGCATGCCGGCCTGAGCGCGGAAGTGACGGTGGACACCCAGCATCGCCGCGGCCTGTTCGGTCACGCCGGGAAGCAGCTGGCGCAGCGCTGATGAGTGCTGCCGAGCACACCGGCGCTGCGGGAGTGCCGCTACACCGCGGCATGATCACGCTCACGGTGATGGTGGCCTCGATCCTGCAGGCGCTCGACAACACCATTGCCAACGTCGCGCTGCCGCGCATGCAGGGCAGCCTATCGGCGACCCAGGACCAGATGACCTGGGTGCTGACCTCATACATCGTGGCGGCCGCCATCATGACGCCGCTCACCGGCTGGCTGGCGGATCGCTTTGGCCGCAAGCCGCTGTTCCTGGCCTCGATCACTGGCTTCACCCTGGCCTCGGCGCTGTGCGGCATGGCGCAGTCGCTGGACCAGATCGTGCTGTTTCGCGTGCTGCAGGGAGTGTGCGGCGCGGCGCTGATCCCGATGTCGCAGGCGGTGCTATTCGACGTCTATCCGCCGTCGCAGCACGGCCGCGCGATGGCCATCTGGGGCGTCGGCGTGGTGCTGGGCCCGATGCTCGGGCCGATGCTCGGCGGCTGGCTGACCGACGATTACAGCTGGCGCTGGGTGTTCTACATCAACGTGCCGTTCGGCATCCTCGCGGTGCTGGGAGTCATGGCCTATTTCCCCGACACCAAGCACGCGCGCAAGAGCTTTGATTTCTTCGGTTTCGCGCTGCTGAGCATCGCGGTCGGCACGTTGCAGCTGCTGCTCGATCGCGGTCCGCTCAAGGACTGGTTCAATGCCGGCGAGATCAAGCTGGAAGCGGCGATCGCGGCGCTGGCGTTCTATCTGTTCGTGACCCACACGCTGACGGCGAGGCAGCCATTCATTCGCCTCGCGCTCTACCGGGATCGCAATTTCCTCACCGGCAATATCCTCATCTTCGTGGTCGGCATCGTGCTGTTCGCGACGCTGGCGCTGCTGCCTCCGCTGCTGCAGGGCCTGATGGGCTATTCGGTGTTCCAGGCCGGTCTTACGATGGTGCCGCGCGGCGCCGGCACCTTGATTGCCATGCTGCTGGTCGGCCGCGCGGTCGGCCGCATCGACGTGCGGCTGATCATCGGCGTGGGTCTGGTCCTGACGGCGTTCTCGCTGTGGCAGATGACGCATCTGTCGATGCAGTTCGACATGGCGGCGATCGTCTGGCCCGGCGCGATTCAGGGCTTGGGGATAGGCATCGTCTATGTGCCGATGGCCGCGCTGACCTTCGCGACCCTGGGGCCGGCCCTGCGTAATGAAGGCACCGCATTGTTCAATCTGATCCGCAACGTCGGCAGCAGCATCGGCATCTCGACCGTGCAGGGCCTGTTGGTCCGCAATACCCAGGTGGTGCATTCATCGCTGGCGCAGCACATCACGCCGCTGACGCTCGCGCACCATTCGCTCGGCGCGTATGCCGGTAGCCAGGCAGTGGCCGCGCTCAATCGCACTGTCACGGCGCAGGCGAGCCTGATCGCCTACCTGGATGATTTCCAGCTGATGCTGATCCTGACGCTGCTGGCGCTGCCGTTGCTGCTGCTGGTGCGTAACGCGCGCGCGCCCGCTGCGCAGGTGAAACATGCCGCACTCGAATAAGCGCTGCGCGCTGCTGTCGGCGGCCATTGCGCTGGCGGGCCTTTCCGGCTGCGTCGCCGGCCCGAACTTTGTCGCCCCGCCGGCCCCGGCGCCGGCCGCCTACACGAGCGATCCACTGCCGAACCTTGCCGCCGCCCATACCACGCTCGACAGTGCGCAGCCGGCAGCGGATGAGTGGTGGGCGCTGCTCGATGCGCCGCGGCTCGACAGCGCCATCCGCCAGGCACTGGCGGCCAATCGCACGCTCGACGCCGCCCGCTCGACCCTTGCCGAGGCGCAGGCGAACAGCGATGCCGCACAGTCGGGCCGCTATCCACGCGTGGATCTGGACGCCGGCGCAGGCCGGCAGAAATACGGCGCGGCATTCCTCGGTCCCGAACATCTGCCGCCATTCACCTACTACTCGATCGGGCCCGCGGTCAGCTACACGTTCGATTTTGCCGGCGGCGTGCGCCGCGGCATCGAGCAGCAACAGGCAATGACCGACTATCAGCAGCACCAGATGGATGCGGCGGCACTCAGCGTCAGCGGTAACGTGGCGATGCAGGCCCTGGCCGCAGCGTCGGCGCGCGCGCAGATCGAGAACCTCGAGGCGTTGCTGTCAGATGACCGCAGCAATCTGAAGCTGGTGCAGGACTCATTCGCCGAGGGCGCCGGGACGCGGGTTGACCTGCTCAATGCGCAAAGCCAGCTTGCCAATGATGAGACCCTGCTGCCGCCGCTGCACCGCGACCTGAGTGTGGCCTGCAACGCGCTGGCGCTGCTGGCCGGCCATACACCGGCCGAATGGACGGCCCCTGACTTCAGGCTGGATGAATTCAATCTGCCGGCGAGTTTGCCGCTGGCGGTGCCTTCCGAGCTGGTGCATCGGCGTCCGGACATCCTGGCGGCGGAAGCGCAGCTGCACGCCGCGACCGCGGCGGTCGGAGTGGCCAGTGCCAACCTGTATCCGCAGGTCAGCCTGACGGCCACCGGCAATCTGCAGGCCAACACGCTGCACGCGTTGTTCGACGCCAGTGCCGCTGCCGGTGGCGTGGCGGGCAGCCTGACCCAGCCGCTGTTCGATCACGGTGCGCTGCGCGCCAGGCAGCACGCCGCGCTCGATGCCATGCACGTCTCGTTCGCCAACTACCAGCAGGTGGTGCTGAACTCCTTCGGCCAGGTGGCCAACGCCCTCGAGGCGCTCGATCACGACCAGGAACTGCTGGCGAGCGAACAGGGCGCGGTGGCGATCGCGGCCGAGAACCTGGCGCTGACCCGCGAGAGCTTCAGCGCCGGCAATAGCGGCGTGCTGCAGGTGCTCGAGGCGCAGCGCCAGAACCAGCAGGCACGCATCGGACTGGTGCACGCGCAGTCGCAACGTCTGCAGGATACGGTGCAGTTGCTGCTGGCGCTGGGCGGACGGGTGCCGCCGATCTGAGCTGCGCGCGGCTCGGGTATCATGGGAACCATCGCGATGCGAGGCGGTCGATACGATGGCCTGCGCGATTCACGCTGCAATCGAAGGGGGAGTGCCATGCATATCAATCTCAAGAGTCTGTGCACCGTTGCCGGGGCGGCGCTGGTACTGGGCGCGATGAGCGTCGCCGGTCACGCCGGTCTGCTCCCGCTCTACATCCGGGACGCCGTGGATGAGCCGACCCGGCCCGATCATGATCGGCAGCGCGATGCCGATCGCCAACCTGCCGCCGTCATCGCCTTTGCCGGCATCAAACCGGGCGACAAGGTTGGCGAGCTGATGCCGGGCGGGGGTTACTTCACGCGCATCTTCTGCAAGGTCGTGGGGCCATCGGGCCACGTGTACGCGGTCGGCGTCACCCCGGTGGTCAAGCGCGAGCGGCCGCCGTCCCCGGACGCGGATAAGGTGGTGCCGAATCCGTGCACCAATGTGACCAGCGACAGCAAGGCGGCGGCGGATTTCAGCCTGCCCTCAGGCCTGGACGTGGTGTGGACCTCGGAGAACTACCACGACCTGCACAACAAGATGTTCGGCGCGCCGGACATGAAGACCTTCGATACCGTCATCTTCAAGGCGCTGAAGCCGGGCGGCGTGTTCATCGTCGAGGACCATGCCGCCGAGCCGGGCTCCGGCGCGCGCGATACCGAGACACTGCATCGGATCGATGCGAAACTGGTCGTGCAGGAGGTGACGAGCGCCGGTTTCCAGTTCGTCGTCGCCAGTGAGCTGCTACATAATCCCGACGACCCGCACACCGCCAAGGTGTTCGAGATGCCAGGCAAGAGCGACAAGTTTCTGCTTGAATTTCGCAAGCCCAAGCGCTGAACGCCCGGCCAAATCGCCGGCTCGCCGATCTCGTCAGGGCTTCTGGAAATTCCGAAAGCGCGGATTGGAGCTGCCGGTCGTGCCGGCGCCAGTGGGCTTTCCGCTCGGCCGGGGCTGTAGTCGCGATTCGACCGAGGCAGTCGCCGCCACCGATGGCCTGACAACCGCGGCCGATGGCTGGGCGCCGGCGTTTGACGATGAGGCTACCGACGGTTGCGCTTTCACGGCACTCTGGGCGCGCACCGGCCGCATGCCGACCGATACATTCAGGTGCCGCACCTCGCCCGGCTGCAGCACCCCCACGCCGACTACCTGACGCGCCAGCTGTTCGCCGCGCTCGTTGCGGATATCGAGCACGACGAAATATTCGCACGGCTCGGTGGTGACCTTGTGGGCAATGCTGCCATCGACGTTTAGTGCGCAATAGCCCTCGTCGGCGCCGGCCTGGGCGGCATCGGTGCTGAAGCGCAAATGATGCCGGCACCCCGGACAGATCGCCGCGGTTTCCAGCACGGTCGCCTTGCAATGCGGACAGACGCGGGTGGCGCCCGCCGAGCCCGAGCGCAGGCTACTCATATCGAGCGCGGCGTCCCCTTGAACTCGACCGCGCCGACCTTGTCTTCCCAGCCGAATTCCACGTGCCCGCGCATGCGCGAGCCGGCGGCGACCGTGATCGAGGCGGCTTTGACATCCCCGACGATGACACCGGTGCTCAGCACATCGACCTGCTTGGCAGCCTCGATATTTCCCTGCAGCTCACCGCCAACGACCACCACGCCGGCGCGCACCTGGCCTTCCAGCCGGGCGCCGGCATCGATGCGAAAGTTGCCGTCGACCTGCACGTCGCCTTTGAAGCGGCCGGCGATACGCACATCGCCCGAGCCGGTGATCTTGCCCTCGATGGTCAGTTCGGCCGCGATTACCGATTCGACGCTCGCGGCGCGCGCGCTGCCGGTGCGACGGCTGGGGTCGGCTGCGCCATGGTCGGCACCCTTGTGCAATTCAGTGACGGTGGTGGTGGGAGTGCCCGAAGCGGGGGTACCGCTGCCTGTCGGGCCCGGGGTCGAGCCAGGTTCTTTCCAAAGCGCCATGAGCGATTCCTCCTGCAGAGTGCTACCACGATATCTAACGGGACACGGTACCGCCAAACCGGGCCACGGCGCCAGTGTCTTGGGTCACAGACAGGACAGTTGGATCACGGCCGAAGCGGCGCCGCGGTAGGATCAGTGTGCATGGCAGATGTGACAAATCGACCGCGAGCCAAGTCACTACGACCGCTGCGAGCGCTGTGGCCGTTCCTGGCCCCGCACTGGGGGCTGCTGGGCGGTGCGCTGGCGGCGCTGCTGGTGGCTGCAGCGGCCATGCTGGCGCTGCCGGCGGCGCTGCGCCGTCTGATCGATAACGGTCTCTCATCGGCCGACCCCAAGGTGCTCAACGCCTATCTGGCCGGCTTTCTGGTGGCGGCGGCCGCTTTCGGGGTATTTGCTGCGCTGCGATTCTACCTGGTCACCTGGCTTGGGGAGCGTGTGGTGGCTGATCTGCGCCAGGCGGTGTACCGGCGCGTGGTGCGCATGGACCCTACTTTCTTCGAGGTCACCCGCACCGGCGAGGTGCTGTCGCGCCTGACCGCCGATACCACACTGGTCCAGGCCATCGCCGGGGTGAATCTATCGATCACGCTGCGCTCGGTGCTCAACCTGATCGGCGCGCTGGTGATGCTCGGGCTCACCAGTGCGCGGCTCACGATCTGGATCCTGGCGCTGATGCCGGTCGTGATCGTGCCGCTGATCGTGGTCGGTCGGCGGGTACGCAGCCTGTCGCGCAGCGCCCAGGATCGGATCGCCGATAGCAGCAGCCTGGTCGATGAAACGCTCAACGCGATCCAGACCGTTCAGGCCTTCACGCTCGAGGAACTGCAGAGCCAGCGCTACGGCGCAGCGGTGGAGGACAGTTTTGTCGCCGCGATCCGCCGCAGCCGGGTGCGCGCCGCGCTGACCGGACTGGGCACCATGCTGGTTTTCGGCGGCATCACCTACGTGCTCTGGCTCGGCGCCCACGCGGTGCTTGGCCACGACATGACCTGGGGACAGCTGAGCCAGTTTTTCGTCTATGCAGCGATCGTCGGCACCGCGGCGGCCTCATTGACCGAGATGTGGGGCGAGGTGCAGCGCGCGGCCGGAGCGATGGAGCGGCTGACGGAGTTGCTGGCCGCGCAGCCCGCGATATCGGCGCCGGCGCTGCCGCTGCGGCTTGCGGCAAGGGTGCGCGGCGACATCGCCTTCGAGCACGTCAACTTCCGATATCCGTCGCGGCCCGAGACGCTGGCGCTCAATGACTACACGCTCTCGGTGCGCAGCGGCGAGACGGTCGCGGTGGTCGGGCCCTCCGGCGCCGGCAAGAGCACCACCTTCCAGCTGCTGCTGCGCTTCTACGACCCGCAGAGCGGGCGCATCACGATCGACGGCAGCGACATCCGTTGCCTGCGGCCCGAGGAGTTGCGATTGCAGATCGGCTTCGTGCCGCAGGACACGGTGCTGTTCGGCGCGAGCGCACGCGAGAACATCGGCTACGGGCGCCCCGGCGCCTCGGATGGCGAGATCGAAGCGGCGGCGCGGGCGGCCGCGGCAGATCAGTTTCTGCGCGAAATGCCGGCCGGCTATGACACCTTCCTCGGCGAGCGCGGCACGCGGCTGTCGGGCGGCCAGCGCCAGCGCATCGCGATCGCGCGCGCGATATTGAAGGACCCGCCGATCCTGCTGCTCGATGAGGCCACCAGCGCGCTCGATGCCGAGTCGGAGCGCCTGGTGCAGGCTGCGCTCGGGCAGCTGATGCGCGGCCGCACCACGCTGGTCATCGCGCATCGTCTGGCCACCGTGCTCAAGGCCGAGCGCATCGTCGTGCTCGAGGCCGGTCGCGTGGTGGCGGTGGGCAATCATGCGCAGCTGATGCGCTCGAGTCCGCTGTATGCGCGGGTCGCGGCGCTGCAGTTCGGCATCGCCGAACAAGCACTGGCGCGATGAGCGCTTCCGGCATCGATGCGGTGGTGACGGACAATCCGCTGCACAGCCGCTTCGAGCTCGCCCTTTCCGGCAGCGTCGCCTTCATCGACTACCAGCGCACCGGCACGCGCTATGTGTTGATCCACGCCGAGGTGCCCGCGACGCTGCGCGGCCGCGGCATCGGTGCCCAGCTCACCGCCGGTGCGCTGCAGCTGGTGCGCGCGCAAGGCGGCCGTGTGGTTGCGCGCTGTCCCTACGTGGCGCAGTTCATCGCGCGCAACGCGCAATACCAGGACCTGCTGGAGCAGTCCTAGTTGCCGTGCGGCGCGTCGGCTGCCAGTACCGCGGCCGGCAGATCAACGAACAGGTCGGCGGCCCGAAACTGCCCGGAGGTAAGTTGCAGCGTGCGGCCGCTCAGAAGCTCGCGCCAGCGAGGGCGACGCAGCGCCTCGGGCACGCCGAGCACGGTGTCTTCTTCGAAATCCGGTTGCTGGCGGCGGCGCGAACCGCGCGCCACCGCGACAATCAGCAGCTGCGGGCCGCGGGTGCGTGCGTAGGCGCACAGCTCATCGGCATGCGCGCCGAGTGCCGGCAAAGGCTGGTAGTCGCCCTCGGCGTACAGCTGGTCAAATTCCGCGCGATGGCGCAGCAGCGTCATGATCGTCGCCAGCTTGATGCGCCCGTCATCCCAGTGCCGCCACAGCGCTCGCATGCAGGCGAGCCGATCGGCCGCCAGCGCGCCCTCGAGCTGCTCGAGCATGCCGGCTCGCAGCGCATGGTCCACGGCGCGGCGATTGTCCGGATCGACCATCGACAGGTCCCACAGCTCGCTGCCGCCGTAGATATCCGGGACGCCAGGGGCGGTGAGCTTGAGGACCGTCTGGAGCAGGCTGTTGTGCGCGCCGGCGGCGGCGAGGCGGCGCGTGAACGGCAGGAAGGCGGCGAAGAATGCGCCGGCGCGGCCGCCGGTCAGCGCCGCATCGATCAGGCTGGTCATCGCTTCTTCATAGCCGGCGTTCGGAAATGCCCAGCCGGTATGTACCCGGGCTTCGCGCATGGATTTGAGCATCGCCTGGCGAATGCGGCCGGCGTAGCGCTGCACGCGCTCGTCGTCCGGGGTTTCCAGCTGCAGCAGTTCGCACGGCCAGGTGCCGGCTAGCAGCTGGTACAGCAGGTATTCGTCATTGCGGTCAGGGCGCAGTTCGGGCTCGGCGCTCGGCGGACCGCGCAGGATGCGCGTCCACACCGGCAGCTGCCGTTGCCACTCCTCGACATACTCCGACAGCGCGGCCAGCCGCGCACGGGTATCCTCGCCGCGCTTGGTGTCGTGGGTCGCGGTGGTCAGCATCGCATGTGGCCAATGCTGTGCGCGCTGCTGGTTGGCCTTGTGGAACGCGGCGACGGTGCCGCCGAAGCGCTCCGGGTCGCCGCCGACCTCGTTCAGCGCGATGAAGCGGTTGTAGCGGTAGAACGCCGTGTCCTCCAGGCCCTTGGCAACCACCGGCCCGCTGTACTGCTGCAACCGCATCGCACAGCGCAGCAGCGACTGGCGCGAGAAACCGCTGCGCGCATGCTGCAGCAGGTCTCCGGTCAGCACCTGCTCGAGAAAGTTGAAAGCGCTCGGATCGATCTCGGTCTCGTTGCGGCGCGCCTGCGCCAGCGCCCAGGCGAGGTAGCGCCGGTCCGCCTCATCGAGTTCTCCGTTGCTGTCGATATAGGTGCGGTACACCGGAAAGCAGGCGATCAGCTCCTTGATCGCGCGGCGCAGCAGATCACGGGTGAAGTCCGCGGTGCGCGGGCTCTGGCGCGCCAGCCGCGCCATGTCGCGTGCCAGCACGTTGAGTTCGCTGGCCATCTCATTGTCCATGATGTGCAGTTTGCACAGGCGCGCGATCTCGGCGAAGGGGCGCCGCTCGCCGGTGAATTCGCTGTAGCAGTCGCTGACGGCGGATGCGGCGCTGGCATCGATCAGCACTCCGAGAACTTGGTTGAGAAAGTCGTAGCCGGTGGTGCCATCGACTGGCCAGTCGGGGCGCAGTCGCTCGTGCGGCGTCAGGATCTTTTCGACCACCAGGTAGAAGTGCCGACCCGCGCGCCTCGCGGTCAGCCGCCGCTGCAGCCGGCGCAGGTACGCCTTGGGGTCGAACATGCCGTCGATGTGATCGATGCGCAGCCCGTCGATCAATCCGTCCCTGACCAGCCGCAGCAGGCGGTGGTGCACATGCTCGAATACTTCCACCACCTCGGTTCGCAGTCCCGCCAGATCGTTGATATTGAAGAATCGGCGGTAGTTGATGTCGTCGGCGGCAACGCGAAAATGCGCCACCCGCCAGTGCTGCTGCTGAATCAGCTCATCGAGTTCGCGCCAGCTGCCGCTGTCGCCCGCACGGCCCTCAAAGCGGCTGAGCGCGAAGCGCAGCGCCTCGCGCACATCGGCGCGCTCGGCCACCAGCGCCGCCAGCTGCACCTTGAATTCGGCCGCGCGTTGCGGCATTTGTTGTCGCCAGTTCGGCAACCAGGCGAAGGCATCGGCCAGCTGCTCGAGCTGCAGCTGCCCGTTGCCGAGAATGCGTGCGTAATGCGGCGGCGAGATTGGCAGCTTGTGGGTGCCGTAGGCCCATACCGCGAAGCTGCCCTCGCTGGCATCGAACTGCAGTCGCAGCATGCCGCGCTCCAGTTCGATGCCGTACTGGTCGCCGAGCACCGGCACCAGGATCTTGTTGTGCAGGTAGCGCCGCTCGGGGTCCCAATCGATATCGAACCAGCCGGCGTGTGCGGCATCCGCTCCCCATTCGAGCACATCGAGCCACAGCGGGTTGTCCGCGCCACCCACTCCCATGTGATTCGGCACGAAGTCGAGTATCTGGCCGAGCGCGTGCTGCTTGAGGGCGGCGCACATGGCGGCGAACGCGGCATCATCGCCGAGCTCGGGATTGAGCTGCCGATGATCGAAGATATCGTAGCCATGGGTGCTGCCGGCACGCGCCTTGAAATAGGGCGACAGGTACGCGTGGCTGATGCCCAGCCGTTGCAGATACGGCGCCAGCTGCGCGACCTCCTCAAAGCCGAAGCCCTGCTGCAGTTGCAGGCGGTAGGTGGCGCGCGGGATTATGGTGGGATGCCTGTGGGCTGGGGGATCAGGCGCGCAAGGTCCAACGCAGGCTCCAGGCCGAGAGCGTGCCGGCAGCGTCAGCGTGGCCTTCCTGCCACAGCAGACTGCCGCGTTCGGCGGGAAATCCGGGCGTAGCGCGCGCCGACAGGTTGGCCATCAGCACCAGCTCGGCGCCGCTGTGCGCCCGCCAGCGTACCACTAACGCGCCATCATCGATGATGCAGAATTCGCCCGCCTGTGCCAGCCCCGGCAGCAGTGGCGCGATGTGCCGCCTGCGAACGCTGAGCAGATCGCGATACCAGCGAAGGGTAGCGGCATGCGCCGGGTCGGCCCGTCGTTCCCAGTCGAGCTTGCTGTCGTCGAAGGTCTGTACCGCCTGCGGATCGGGAATGCTCTCGCGCTCGCCGGCATCGCGAAACGCCTCGAAGCGCGCAAATTCCTGGCGGCGACCGTCGCGTACCGCGTCGCCCAGTTCGCCGCCGAAATCGCAGAAGAACTGAAACGGCTTGCGGCTGTGCCATTCCTCGCCCATGAACAGCAGCGGGATCTGCGGCAGCAACAGATACAGTGCGGTGACGGCCCGCAGCGCCGCCGGATCGGCGATGGCGCTCAGGCGCTCGCCCAGTGCGCGGTTGCCGACCTGATCGTGGTTCTGAAGGAAGGCCACGAACGCGGAGGGCGGCAGGTGGGCGCTGGCCTCGCCGCGCGCGCTGCCGCGATACGGCATCAGCTCGCCCTGGAAGGCAAAGCCCTGCGCCAGCGCCCGACCCAGACGGTCGGTCTGGCCGAGGTAATCGGCGTAGTACCCTTGCGCTTCGCCACTGGCGGCAACGTGCAGCGCGTGATGCACATCGTCGTTCCATTGCGCGTCATAAAGTACGTCGCCGCTGCGCGCGTCACGCTTGAGCCAGCGCGCCTGGTTGTGCTCGTTTTCCAGTATCAGGTGAGCGCTGCGCGGCAGTGCCGCAGCGCGCACGCGCTGCGCCAGCTCCTCGAGGATGTGCATCGGGCTGTGGTCCACGATCGCGTGCACGGCATCGAGCCGCAATCCATCCAGGTGAAATTCCTCGAGCCAGTAGAGCGCATTGTGGATAAAGAATTCGCGTACCGATTGGCTGCCCTCGGCGTCGAAGTTGATCGCCGCGCCCCACGGTGTCTGATGGCCCGGATTGAAGAATTGCGGCGCGTACAGCGACAGGTAGTTGCCTTCAGGGCCGAGGTGGTTGTAGACCACGTCCAGGATCACCATCAGCCCGCGTGCATGCGCCGCATCGACCAGTGCCTTGAGATGCTCCGGGCGCCCGTAGCTCGAGTCCGGGGCAAACGGCAGCACGCCGTCATAGCCCCAGTTGCGGCGTCCGGGGAAGTCCGCCACCGGCATGAGCTCGAGCACGCTCACACCCAGCTCCACCAGGTGGTCGAGTCGCTCGATCGCGCCAAGGAACGTTCCCGCTTCGGTGAAGCTGCCGATATGCAGTTCGTAGATGACCGAGGCGTTCCAGGGGCGCCCATGCCAGTCGTGGTCTTGCCAGGCATAGAGCTGCGGGTCGATCACCTCGCTCGGGCCGTGCACGTCGGCGGGCTGGTAGCGCGAGGCGGGATCGGGAACCGCAAACCCATCCGGCAGGATGTAGCGATAGCGCGAGCCGGGCCCGGCGCGATCGGTGGTCAGCCGGTGCCAGCCGTCGGCTTGCGGTTGCATCGGCACTGTAGCCGCGGCCGCACTATCGATGAGTTCGATTCCTATGCGTTGGCAATTCGGCGCCCACAAGCTGAAGCGCACGCTGCCACCGGGCTGAAACTCAGCGCCGAATGGCATCAGGTGCCGGCTGCTTTGGGTCGGGGGATTGCGAGCGCCAGATGTCAATGCCGAGCCTCCGGGCGTTGCCGCCACGAGCACAAGGCGGTAAGCACGACATCATAGCTTCTGACGGCCCGGGTTTTAGCGTCTGGAAATCGTGTTCGCCCAATCCCTTTGCAACGCTGTCTGCGCCGCTGGAAACTCCTTCAGCCGTTCGGCGATCGCATACAACTCACGCTCCATGGTCACCCGCACGCCGCCCGGCTGGCGCATGGCGTGGCGGATCTCGGAATGGCGGCGCAGCAGTCGCTGCATTTCGAACTGGGGCTCCATATCCGCTCACCTCGATAGCTATCCCTGCTGTGCAGCATGCCGCGAGCATTGGCGACTCCCTATCCGCGCATGCCTCGGCCGCTCGTCAGATTACTCCGACCGCGCCGGTGCGCCGGCAGCGGCAGAAACCGGCCGGATTGCAGGCTGTTACGCTTGCGGCAGTGGTGCCGGATGCTAGAATCGCGCGCCCCGTGGGGCGGTAGCTCAGTTGGGAGAGCGTCGCGTTCGCAATGCGAAGGTCGAGGGTTCGATCCCCTTCCGCTCCAGATCCCCCAACCGCCCGGCGCCCGCAGCGCCGGGCCATCTTCAGCCAATCCTAGCTCTTGATCTTCGAGATCTTCGAACCCTGGAGCGACAGGTCGCCAATCAGACCCTTCTCGGCAAACACAAATCCAAGAATCGGCTTCTGCTGCGTCTGCGTCTCGTAGCTGCCGTTGGCACCGGCGGAAACGACGGTGATTCCCGCATCAGCGCCGATCGACCAGCCATCGCTGGAAGTAAACTTGTCGAGCGACTCCCGGGTCATGAACATGATGATTTCACTGTGCTTGGCCGGCCCCAGTGTCAGGCCGACAGAGGCCGCCCCGATCCGGTAGTAACCCACCGTCTTGCCGTCGACCAGCAGTGCGCCCTCGCCGTACTCGCCGCCGATACCGATGCCGCCCTTGGTGACGCGCGGAAACACCAGCATGCCGGCGGCCTTGTGGCCCAGGCTCAGATTCGCCGAATTGATGGTATCGAAGTGTTGCAGCGTCTTGGACACCCGCTGATCGATCTGCATCTCGTTTGCCGCAAGCACCGCTGCGCTGGTGCCCAAGGCAAGGAGCGCAAGGCCGGTGCCGGCCAGGACATGTTTCATAGTCATAGGTGATCTCTATATATAGAAGGGTCTAAGGATGGTGGGGCCGGAACTCGGCCAATCCGCCGTCAGGTTCAACCCGGCCGCGAGGGTAGCCCGGCACCAGGACCGGTCTGTGCGCCAGCGTACCTGGCCAACGGCTGCGGATTCCCGGCACAGCAGCCACCCTTGAGGTCGATGGTGTGCATTGGATGTCGAGTCGAGCGGGCGAATAACCCGCGTTGGTCGCCCCCTTAAGTGCGCCAGCGCACCGACTCACGAGCCCCGGCGGGGGAGTATCGGCTGCTCAACCGAAGCTGCGCCCACACCCGGCAGCACCGATCCAAGCGCCAGGAGAAGCCAAGATGCCCCGGATATTTGAAAGCACCCGCCGTCTGCGTGGACCTTCGGCGGCGCTGGTTGGCCTCGGGGGCGCACTGCTCCTGGCCGCCTGCGCCTCCACCCCGCCGGTACCGACCGTCGCGCTGGCGTCGGCGAAGCAGGCCATTGCCGTTGCCGATCAGACGCGGGTCGCCGATGCAGCCTCGCCGGAGCTCAGTGAAGCGCGCGACAAGCTGGGCGCTGCCGAGACCGCCGTGCAGGAGAAGCGCATGGTTGACGCCGAGCGCCTGGCCAAGGAATCGCGCGTCGACGCCGAGCTCGCCAGCGCGCTGATTGCGTCGTCCAAGGATCGCGCCGTCAACGCCGAGATGATTCACAGCACCGACACGCTGTCGCAGGAAATGCAGCGCAATTCAGGAGCCAAGTAATGAATACCCTGTTATCGAGCCGCCACACGCTGATTGCTGCGGCCGTAGCCGCCGTGCTGCTGGCCGGCTGCGTGAGCGTGCCGGTCGAGCCTGATGGCGCCGCCAATTTACGAGCCCGCCTGTCGCAGTTGCAGTCTGACCCGCAGCTGGGCAGCCGCGCGCCGTTGGCCATGGAACAGGCCAATCTTGCCGTCACGGCCGCCGAGAAACCGCAGCCCGACAAGGTCCTGTCCGCGCATCTTCTGTTCATGGCGGATCGAAAGATCTCCATTGCGCAGGCCGAGGCGCAAAGCCAGCTTGCGGTCGACCAGCGCAAGGGCCTGGCCGAGCAGCGTGAAGCCATGCGGCTGCAGGCGCGCACGCAGGAAGCCGATTCCGCCAATCGGCGCGCCAGCATGGCACAGGCCAATGCCGCCGATCAGCAGCAGATTGCCGACGCTGCCAATAGCCGCGCGACGCTGGCTCAGGCCAATGCCAGCGACCAGGCGCAGCAGGCCGATGCGGCGCGCGCTGCCGCCGAGGATCTGCAGAGACAGATCGACGGACTGCAGGCCCGAGTCACGGACCGTGGCCTGGTGCTGACGCTCGGTGACGTTCTGTTCTCGAGCGGAAGCGCGAATCTGAATTCCGGCGGCGATGCTCATCTGGGCAGGCTCGCTGCCTTTCTCAACAGGTACATGGATCGCAACGTCCAAATCGTGGGATACACCGATAACATCGGGAGCGAAGACTACAACCTCGGGCTGTCGCAGCGACGTGCCGACGCGGTCAAGTTCTACCTGGTCAACCAGGGGGTGGACTCGGGCCGGGTGAGCTCTTCGGGCATGGGCAAGGGCTCGCCCGTGGCCGACAACAGCTCTGCTACCGGCCGCCAGCAGAACCGTCGCGTCGAAGTGATCATCCAGAACAGCCGGGTGAGCGCAAGATAAAATTTACAGAGCGGGGACTGCGGCGCAAGGCCAACAGTCCCCCCCGGCTCGATTCTTGCTGGATCCGCACGCCTGTATATGTGCGAATCCGCACACAGGGCCGTGCCGCAGATGTACAGTAGCCCCATGGCCACGGCAACGCGGACCCAGGGTAAAGCGAAAGCGGTGTCGTTACCGGCATCGAAACGATCCCCCGGTGGCACCCCAGCGGGACACAGCCCGCGCCAGAACCATCTGCTCGATGCGCTGCCGGCAAACGACTACGAGCGCATTGCGGCACATCTGGAGCTGGTGCCGCTCGAGCTTGGCGACGTCCTGTATGAACCGGGCATGCAGCTGCGCTATGTGTATTTCCCGACCACTGCGATCGTGTCGCTGCTCTACGTCATGGAAGACGGGGCCTCGGCTGAAATTGCGATCGTGGGCAACGAGGGGATCCTGGGTATTTCCCTGTTCATGGGTGGCGAGACCACGCCCAGTCGCGCGGTCGTGCAAAGCGCCGGCTACGGCTATCGCCTGCGGGCGCAATCGCTGAAACAGGAGTTTGGACGATTCGGCCCGTTCTTGCGCCTGTTGCTACGCTATACGCAGGCGCTGATCACGCAGATGGCACAGACCGCGGTCTGCAATCGGCATCACTCGGTCGATCAGCAGCTGTGCCGCTGGCTGCTGTTGAGCCTGGATCGGCTGTCGTCGAGCGAACTGTCAATGACGCAGGAGTTGATCGCCAATATGCTCGGGGTGCGCCGCGAAGGCGTCACCGAAGCCGCCGGTAAACTGCAGCAGGCCGGATTGATTCATTATCGGCGCGGCAGGATCGTCGTGCTCGATCGCGCGCGCCTGGAGGCGCGCTGCTGTGAGTGCTACCAGGTAGTCAAGACAGAGTTCGATCGCCTGCTGCCGTACGCCACTTCCTAGCGTCCAATACCGGCTCTCAACGCCTATGTGCGCCAGCGCGCAGACCAGCGCGTGGGATGCTCTTAAGGTCGTATCAATCGGGGTCTATTGAGCGCTACCGTCATTCCTTTGCGGCGACGCGAGCGCCCCTCGTTATTGGATGGGCCACTTGAGGTGCGAGCGACCGCTCGGGAGCGCGATAGTGTCGTCGACGTTAGCCAGTGCCGCGGACAATCGCCTGCTCGCGGCGCTGCCAGGCTCCGACCGGCGGCGGATTCTCGCCAACTGCGAAACGGTTGAGCTGGCTGTTGCCGAGGTGCTATTCGCACCGTGGCAGTCGCTCGAGTGCGTCTATTTTCCGACCAGCAGTATCGTGTCGCTGAGCATGCCGACCGGCGATTCGGCGGCTTTCGAGGTCGGTCTGGTCGGCAATGAGGGGATGCTGGGCATTGCGCTGGTACTCAATGCCGATACGTCGCCCGAGCGCGCGGTGGTGCAGGCTGCGGGCTACGCGCTGCGGATGGAGGCGATGCCGCTGCGCACCGAACTCAGGCGCAGCGAAGCCCTGCGCAGCGAAATCGATCGCTATGTCCAGATCCGTCTTAGCCAGCTCGCGCAGTCCACCATCTGCGCGCATTTCCACCTGCTCGAGTCCCGCCTGGCTCGCCGTCTGCTGATGACCCAGGATCGCGCACGCACCACCAGCTTTAACGTGACGCAGGAAGTGCTGGCCTCAAAGCTGGGCGTGCGCCGCGTCGGCGTCACCAAGGCCGCGAGCGCGCTGCAGCGACGCCGGCTGATCCAGTACAGCCGCGGCGATATCACGGTGCTCGACCGCCGTGGACTGATGGCGGCCGCCTGCAGGTGCTACAAGGCCGATCGGGACTCTTACGACCGCATTTCCGGACAGTGAGGGGTACGCCGGCCACCGCAGCGAGGTCAGGGTTGGCGGCCGGGTCGGCCCAATTGTTAACTTGCACCGGACAACTTGATATGGCAAAGCATACTATGGCCTGGCATTGACGCCGACCGTACGGCAGCGAACATTGGAGGTGTAGGCGGGTAATCGCAAGGATCCGTGCGGCGCTGTAGTATGTTCGTTACCGCACAGACGGCGGCCCTTGCGGCCGCCAAACTCAAGCTGCCAGGTTCTTGGGCCTTAAGAGTCCATGACCGCCGCACACAGGGAGCCCAAGCCTACGCTGCACCAATTCCTCACCAGTAACCGCGCCAGACTGATCGAGCGCTGCCGGGTGACCGCCGTTCAACGCTCTGCACCAAAGGCGACCGACGAGCCGCTGGCTTACGGCATACCGCTGTTTCTCGACCAGATCATCAAGACGCTGGAAGTGGAGCAGACGGCGCAGCCATTGCGGAGCCGCAGGGTATCCGGAAGCTCGGGCGGCGGCCGGTCGGCGTTGTCCGAGATCGGCATATCCGCCCGCCGGCATGGCCAGGAATTGCTGCGGCACGGCTACACGTTCGAGCGCGTGGTGCACGATTATGGCGATCTGTGCCAGGCCATCACCGATCTGGCGGTCGAGAACGAGGTGCCGATCCAGGTGGATGAATTTCGTACGCTCAACCGCTGCCTGGACAACGCCATCGCCGATTCAGTCACCGAATTTGCCTATGAGCGCGACCTGCTGGTCGCCGATCGGGACGCCGATGCGTTCCATGAGCGCCTGGGAGTCTTCGCCCATGAGCTGCGCAATTTCATCACGACGGCCACGCAGGCCGTGGGTGCCATCAGAACCGGCAAGGTGGGTCTGTCCGGACCGACCGGCGCGGTTCTGGATCGCTGCCTGATCGGGCTGCGCAATCTGGTCGATCGCTCGCTGGCGGACGTGCGACTGCGCAGTGCCATTCCCGCGCGCGGCCGGCTCATCAGTCTCGGCGACTTCATCGCCGATCTGGAGGTATCCGCCAGGCTCGAAGCCCAGGCGCACGACTGCGCGCTGTCGGTGTCGCGGGTCGATACCCGCCTGGCCGTGGATGCCGATCGGGATATGCTGTACTCAGCGGTCGGAAACCTGCTGCAAAATGCCTTCAAATTCACCCGGCCCCACACCGAGGTGCTGTTGAACGCCTATGCCACGGCCGATCGCATTCTGATTGATGTCGAGGACCACTGCGGCGGCCTGCCGCCAGGCGACGCCGAACGCCTGTTCCAGCCCTTCACGCAGAGCGGCACCGACAAATCCGGGGTCGGACTCGGATTGTCCATCTCTCGGCGCAGCGTCGAGGCGAACCACGGTATGCTGAGCGTGCGCGACATGCCCGGCAAGGGCTGCGTGTTCACCATTGACCTGCCCCGGCACCTGGTTGCGGAAACTTTCTTCACGCTCTAGGCCCCTAACCCCCTGAAGAGTCGGGCGCACTATCGGTGTGGCTGCGCCAGCCGCGCCACTGTACGCCAGCGTACCGACCGATCCATGGGTTAGGAGCAGGCTTAGGGCCTAGACCCAGGCAGATGGATCATGCATACCAATGCAGTTAAAGATGGCTGGCAGCGCTTCCTGGACCGGTTGCGGCGGCTGTGGGGACAGCGGCCAGCCGGCGGCTTGCGAGCCGCTCGTCGGCGCGCTCGCGGGCTGATCGCCTTTGTTTGAAGTCGTACCGGTGCCACGGTGACAGCACTCGGCCGCGTGGCGTTCGTCGGCAATTCGCTGCCACGCCGTTGCGGCATCGCCACGTTCACCACCGACCTGCAGCAGGCGGTCGCGAGATCGGCCAGTGCGGTGGACACCTGCATCGTGGCGATGACCGACCACGACTGCGCCTACGATTACCCGGCCGCCGTGCGCGTTCAGATCAACGACCGTAAGCTCGAGGCCTATGAACGTGCGGCCACCTTCCTGAACGCGGGCCACTACCAGGTGGTTTCGCTGCAGCACGAATTCGGCATTTTTGGAGGCGAGGCCGGCGGCTACATCATGACGCTGCTGTCGCGGCTGAGCATGCCGATCGTCACGACGCTGCATACCGTGCTGGCACAGCCGGCGCCGGCGCAGCGCAGCGTGCTGGAGCGGATCGCCAGCGCCTCCTCGCGGGTGATCGTGATGGCGGAGAAGGGCAGGGAGCTGCTGCGCGCGGTGTATCGCGTGCCGGCCGAAAAGATCGAGTTGATTGCGCACGGGACCCCCGACGTCGCGTTCGTCGAGCCCGACGCGGCTAAGGCCGCATACGGCTTTGCCGGACGATCCGTCATCCTGACGTTCGGCCTGCTGTCGCCGAGCAAGGGCATTGAGGTGATGATCGATGCCATGCCCGCGATCGTCAGACAGCGGCCCGATGCCGTCTATGTCGTGCTCGGTGCGACGCATCCCAATCTGGTGCGCGATCAGGGCGAGGCCTATCGCGAAGGCCTGGTGGCGCGAGTGCGAGCCCTTGGGATCACGGATCATGTGGTGTTTCTCGACCAATTCGTGGACCAGGCGACCCTGCTCGGTTTCATCTCGATGTCCGATGTCTACGTCACGCCGTACCTGAATGAGGCGCAGATGACCTCGGGCACATTGGCCTACAGTTTCGGCCTGGGAAAGGCGGTCGTCTCCACGCCCTATTGGCATGCCCGCGAACTACTGGCCGACGGACGCGGCATCCTGGTTCCGTTCGGCGATGCCAGCGCCATTGGCGGCGCGATTGCCGCGTTACTCACCGATGACGGCCGGCGATTGGCGATGCGCACGCGCGCCTATGCGAGCAGTCGCTCGATGACATGGCCGCGCATCGCGCAGCGCTATCTCGCCGCCTTTGATAGCGCGCGTCGATCCCATCGACTACGCGTGGTTGCGCGAGCGGATACCAACGAGCCTGCCCGCGACGCTCTGGCCCAGCCGGCGATGCCGCTCGGACATTTTCTGTCCCTGACTGATGACACCGGTCTGTTCCAGCATGCGCTGCACTGTGTGCCGGATCGCGCGCACGGCTATTGCACCGACGACAATGCCCGGGCGCTGCTGGTGGCCTGTGCTCTCGGCAAGCCCGGCGAGCAGTCGCTGTCCGACGCGCTGACGGGCCGCTTTGCCGCCTTCGTCCAGCACGCCTGGAACCGCGATACCAGACGGTTCCGCAATTTCCTGGGGTTCGATCGACGCTGGCTCGAGGACCTGGGCTCGGAGGACAGCCACGGGCGCGCGCTCTGGGCCCTGGGTGAATGTGCACACAGTGGTCGGCATTCCGCGCTGCGACGCTGGGCCATGGGGCTGTTTGCCGAGGCACTGCCGGCGGTGGAGAGCTTTCGCTCGCCGCGGGCGTGGAGTTTTGCGTTGCTCGGGTTGGACGCCTATTGCGCCGCCGTGGCGGAAGACCCGGAGGCAAGGCGCCTGCGAAAGCTGCTCGCCGGCAGGTTGATCGGCATCCTGGCTGCGGTCGAGACCAGGGACTGGGAATGGTTCGAGGAACAGCTCGCGTACGACAACGCACGTCTGCCCCAGGCCCTGATCGTGACCGGACGCGCAACCGGGACGCCCGGTTACGTCAACGCCGGTATGCGAACCCTGCGCTGGCTCATGAGGCTGCAGACCACACCGGCGGGCTGCTTCAGGCCAGTCGGCTCGCAAAGCTTTGGTGCCAGGCGGATGGCGCCTCTGGCTTTCGACCAGCAGCCGCTGGAAGCCAGCGCAGCGATCTCGGCCTGCCTGGCGGCGTGGCGCGCTGATGGCGACGTGGCGTGGAAAGCCGAGGCGGCGCGGGTATTTGCATGGTTTTTCGGCAGCAACGACCTGTCCTTGTCGCTGGTCGATCCGGAAACAGGCAGCTGCCGCGATGGATTGCATCCCGATCGCGCCAACGAGAACCGGGGCGGTGAGTCGGTCGTCTCCTACCTGCTCAGTCTTGCCGAGATGCGCCAGCTTGCGCGCCTGGCCGGCGAGCGCACCAAAGTGGCACCGCACCTGGCCGCCACGGCCAGCGCCACGGCCTGACCGCCTCGCACCAGCTTCAACCGCGAAACAGATACTTTGTCACACGCTACGTTCCTGAGCCGTCAAGCCCGCTACCTGCGCCCCGACCCTGCAAGGGTGGTGGTGCGCCCCTTCCGGCAATCGACCGAACCGCGCGACCTCAATCGGACCGACAAGACGCGCACCAATCACATCGTCGATCGGGTACTGGCGCTCGATGCCGGGATGGTGAGCCGGCAATTGGCCGATGTCCTGGAGAATTTCACGGGCCGCCACCGCGATCTGCTGGCGACCTTCGAGGCGCGCGCCGATGAGATGGAGGCAGCGCTGTATGCCCACGCTATCTTCAGCAGGACGCAGCGCCAGCTGATCGGCGCGTACTTCATGCTCGAGTATTCGTTTGAAGCGGCGGCTCTGTTCAATCCGAGCATCGTCGCCCATCCCGACCAGTCTGGTGTGCCGGCTGGCGCACGCCGTTTCATCCTGAGCCTGCGGGCCGTCGGCGAAGGGCATATCTCCTCGTTGACGTTCCGTTCGGGACTCGTTGCGGCCGACGGCAGTGTGAGCGTGGATGCGACCGCGCGCCTGGCTTCCATTCCGCGCATGCAGCAGCACCGGTTGCCCGGTGCAGCGTCGGATTGCATCGACGTGGTGTTCCGTTCCGAAGAGGATATCAGCGAGCGGGTGATCTTCCCGATCACCGACGCGCAATCGAACGGCATCGAAGATGCCCGCTTCGTTGAGTTCGACGATAACGGCAGCAAGACCTTCTACGCGACCTACACCGCCTACAGCGGCCGGGCCATCAGGTCGGAGCTGATCGAAACCGCGGATTTCCTGCGCTTCCGGATGACGCCACTGAAGGGACCGGCCGCGCGCAACAAGGGCATGGCGCTGTTTCCGAGGAAGATCAATGGCCAGTACGCGATGATCGGGCGGCAGGACAATGAGAATCTGCATCTCATCTATTCGGACGACCTGTACACCTGGGGCGAGGGCGTGGTCATTCTGAAGCCGCAATTCCCCTGGGAGTTCGTGCAGATCGGCAATTGCGGCGCGCCGATCGAGCTCGAGCAGGGCTGGCTGCTGCTGACCCACGGCGTCGGGCCGGTCAGGCAATATTCGATCGGAGCGGCTCTGCTCGATAAGGCGGACCCCACCAAGGTGCTGGCCCGTACTTGCGAACCGCTGCTGCGGCCGCAAGCATCAGAGCGCGAAGGCTACGTACCCAACGTCGTCTATACCTGCGGCGCCATGCGCCACCACGGCCGCATCATCCTGCCCTACGGGGTGTCGGACACCTATTCCAACTTCGCGACGATCGACATCGCTGCGTTGATGGCTGCCATGTCCTTGCAAGCCGCGGCCTGAAGGCACCGAATACCTGAGATGTCCTGACGCTAGAATTGCGCCTGGAATACCCCGCAGCTAGCCAGGTTCATCGCGATGCTGACCTTCCGGCAGATCAGGCAACGGCTGGCCGAACACCCGCTGGCGCGCGTCGGGCCCGGACTGGTGACCGGCGTTGCGGACGACGATCCGAGCGGCATCGCCACCTACTCGCAGGCCGGGGCGCAGTTCGGCCTCAACATGCTGTGGACCATGCTGGTCTCCTACCCGTTGATGGCCGCCGTGCAGTCGATCTGCGCGCGCATCGGCCGCGTCACCGGCAAGGGACTGGCCGTGAATATCAAGCAGGCCTTTCCCGCCTGGGTGCTCTATAGCGCCGTGGGCCTGCTGCTGGTGGCCAATACGATAAACATCGCTGCCGACGTCGCGACCATGGGCGATGTACTGGCCCTGATGGTCGGCGGCAATCCTCATCTGCTGACGGTGGTCCTGGTGGTGATGTCGCTGGCGGCTCAGGTGTTCGTCCCCTACCACAGCTATGTCAAGTTCCTGAAGTGGCTGACGCTCTCGCTGCTGTCCTATGCTGCGGTCCTGTTCACGGTGCACGTGCCCTGGAGCCAGGTGGCATTGCGCATGGTGGCACCCAAGCTGGCGTTCGATGCCCCCACCGCGACCGTGGTGGTGGGCGTGTTTGGAACCACGATCAGCCCGTACCTGTTTTTCTGGCAGTGTGCCGAGGAGGTCGAGGATCTGCACGCCCGGCGCAATGATCGTGCACTGATCGAGGATGGCGCGGCGGCGGGGCGGGAGCTGCGCCGCATTCGCTGGGATACCTGGAGCGGGATGCTGTATTCCAATCTGAGTGCTTTCTTCATCATCCTGGCCACTGCGGTCACGCTGCACGTTGCCGGGCTGACCGATATCCAGAGCGCCTCCCAGGCCGCCGAGGCGCTGCGACCGCTGGCCGGCGATTTTGCGTTTTACCTGTTTGCACTCGGAATACTTGGTGTGGGTGCGATCGGCGTGCCGGTGCTGGCCGGATCAGCAGCCTATGCGATCGCCGAGGCGATGGGCTGGCCAGGGGGTCTCGAGGCCACGGCGAACCACGCGCGCGGGTTCTACGGCGTCATCGCCGTCTCGATGATCGCAGGTCTTGCCCTGGGCTTCACGCCGATCAATCCGATAAAGGCGCTGTTCTACAGTGCGGTGATCAACGGTGTCGTGGCGGTACCGCTGACGGTGCTGATACTGCTGCTGGCGATGCGGCCCGCGGTACTGGGCGCGTACACGGCGAGCCGCTGGTCACTCGTGCTGGGGTGGATCACGGTGCTGCTGATGGCCTGTGCATCGGTCGGGATGATGATCCCGGCGTGATCCGCCCGCGATCAGTCCGGCGGCTGGCGCGCGGCCGCCTCGCGCTGGCTCTCCAGCATCTCGTACCAGATCGCATTGAGTACACCGAAGCACAGCGCCAGTCCGAGTCCCAGGATCCAGCTGAAATACCACATGGTTCGAATCCTCCTCGGGCTCAGTACCAGCCGCCGTGCCTGCGCATGTATTCGAGCGTGATTCTACCCTTGAACACGTGGAACACCCACGCCGTATAGGCGAGCACGATCGGTAACAGCACGATCACGCACAGCAGCATGATGAACAGCGTCTTGGCGCTGCTGGAGGCATCCCAGACGGTGAGTCCCTGATTCGGATCGGTGGAAGAAGGCATCAGGAACGGAAACAGCGCGATGCCGGCCGTCAGGATCGTCGCCGCCACCGTCAGGCAACTCGCCATGAACGCGGCGCCCGGTCGGCGGACGCGCAGCATTAGCCATGCGAGCACGGCGGCGAGCAGCGCCATCAGCGGGGCGAGCCACAGCAGGTGGTGGCCCCGATAGTTGTCGAGCCATGCCCCGCGCAGGACCACGACGCTCTTCAGCAGCGGACTTGCCGGCCCGGATGGGTCCGCACCCGAGTCGATTCTTTGGCCATCCAGCCCTGCCGCGAGCCAAGCGCCGGCGGCGATAAATGCCAGCACAAATATCAGCGCTGCCAGCCGGCCCGCCGAGGCCGCGCGTGCCGACATCGGCTCCCCGGCCTTCATCGCCGCGTAGCTGGCACCGTGCAGCACCAGCATCGACACGCTCACCACACCGGCCAGCAATGCATAGGGCTGCAACAGGTTGATAAAGCCACCGGTATAGACCGGCCGCATGTATTCATCGAAATGAAACGGCACGCCGAGGAACAGGTTGCCGAAGGCAACCCCGAACAGCAGCGCCGGAACCGCAGCGGCGATCAGCAGTGCCCAGTCCCAGAAATTGCGCCAGCGCGGGTTCGGGAGCTTATTGCGGAACGCGAATCCGACCGGCCGCAGGATCAGCGCGACGAGTATCAGGAACATCGCCAGATAGAGGCTGGAGAACGAGGCGGCGTACAGCAGCGGCCAGGCGGCAAACGCGGCGCCGCCCCCGAGGATGAACCACACCTGGTTGCCCTCCCACACCGGCTCGACGCATTCGAGCAGCGCGCGCCGCTCCTCATCGGTGCGGCCGATGAAGCGGAAGATCATGCCCACTCCGAGATCGAAGCCATCGGTGACCGCAAAGCCAATCAGCAGCGTGCCGAGGATCAGCCACCAGATCACCCGCAGCGTTTCGTAGTCGGGCATCGCCGCGTCCTCTAGGCCCGGGCCGCGGCCACCGGATCGGGCGCCGGCGTTGGCCAATACCCCAGACCATCCGGTCCGCGGCGGATCATGCGCACCATCAGGAACGCCTCGACCGCAGCGAGCGCTGAATAGAACACCACGAAACCGGCCAGCGAGGCGATCACGTTGCCGGCAGGCCTGGTGGACACCCCAAGAAATGTCGGTAGCACGCCGTCGATCGCCCAGGGCTGCCGGCCGTACTCGGCGACTATCCAGCCGAGCTCCGCGGCGATCCATGGCAGCGGCAGGCTGAACAGCGCCACCCGCAAGAACCAATGACTCTGTTCAAACCGGTGTCGCGTCGACAGATAGATCGCGACGGCGAACAGCAGGATGAAGAACAGGCCGAGCCCGACCATGATGCGGAAACACCAGAACAGCACCGGCACGTTCGGCACCGTCGACCAGGCAGCCAGCTCGATCTGCGCGGGCGTCGCCTCGGCTGGGTTGGCGACATATCGCAGCAGCAGCAGCCCGTAGCCGAGATCCGCCTGGTGCGCTTCGAATTGTGCCTTGGCATCGCCGTCGGCCGGGTTCGAGCGCAATGCCGTCAGCGCCGTGTGGGCCTGGATGCCGCTGACGATGCGAACCCGGGCGCGCCCGACCAGCTCATAGATGCCGGCGACCGGTTTGTTTATCGAGCGGGTCGCGATCAGGCCCAGCAGCCAGGGCACCTTCACCTCCGCGTGAGTCTCACGAGCCTGGACGTCCGGAAAACCGAACAGTGTGAAGGCTGCCGGGGGCTTCTCGGTTTTCCACTCCGCCTCGATCGCAGCGATCTTCATCCTCTGGTTCTCGCTCGCCACATAGCCTGATTCATCCCCGAGCACCACTACCGACAGCGAGCAGGCCAGCCCGAAACTCGCGGCCACCGCCATGGATCGCTTGGCGACCTCGGTATTTCGGCCGTGCAGCAGATACCAGGCGCTGATCGCCAGCACGAATACCGAGCCGACCACGTAGCCGGCCGCGACCGTATGGACGAATTTCGCCTGGGCGACCGGATTGAACAGCACGTGGCTGAATGAGGACAGCTCCATGCGCATAGTCTGGAAGTTGAAATGCGCACCGACCGGATTTTGCATCCAGGCGTTGGCGATCAGTATCCACAGTGCCGACAGGCTGGAGCCGAGCGCCACCAGCACCGTGACCACCAGATGTCCGATCTTCGACAGCCGGTCCCAGCCGAAGAAGAACAGGCCGACGAAGGTGGACTCGAGAAAGAACGCCATCAGGCCCTCGACCGCCAGCGGTGCACCGAAGATGTCGCCGACGTAGTGCGAGAAGTAGGCCCAGTTGGTCCCGAACTGGAACTCCATGGTGATGCCGGTGGCGACGCCCATCGCGAAATTGATACCGAATAACAGCCCCCAGAATTGTGTCATACGCTGCCAGATCTCGCGTCCGGTCATGACGTACACCGATTCCATGATCACCAGGATCATCGACAGGCCGAGGGTGAGGGGGACGAACAGAAAGTGGTACAGCGCCGTCAACGCGAACTGCAGCCGCGAGAGCCCGACCACATCCAGGTCAATCACAGCTGCACCCCGTCAGTAATAAAGTCAATCAGGGCGCCGATCCGGCGACGGCGAGTTGCCGGCCCGCAGCGGAAGCGTCTACGGTCGGCTGCTGGGCGGACGAGAAGAACAGCAGCCACAGCAAGCCCAATGCGGCGAATTTTACCGCCAGCAGCCATGCGAGGTCGCGCCGCAGGTGACGGCGACACTCGCTCGCGTTTCGGTGCAGCTCAGACGACCACTGGATCCGTTTTCCGCTCAAGGCGCCGCGTCCTCAAAGTCTATTGCCTTAAGCCGGACTGTACTCCGGCGCGCAACGTAAGTCGCGGCGCCGCCGCTTGCGGCGCCGTCTTACAGACCGCGCCATCGCGGCAAGCTATGGTCGGGACCCTATATAAGGAGTGATGCATGGACCTGCTGATCGTCGTCATCGTCCTGCTGCTGCTGTTCGGCGGCGGCGGAGGTCTGTATTGGGGTATGGGTGCGGGTTGGGGAATCGGTCCCATCGGCCTGATCATCCTGGTGCTGGTAGTGGCCTACCTGCTGAATGGAGTGCGCGGCCGACGCGGTCCGCGCCTCTAGCGTCGCCTGCAAACGGCGCCGCGGCCACACGGTGCCGCGGCCAAACGGCGCATAACGAGCGTTCGGCTGCCGCTGTGTGAGCAGCTTCCTACGGGATTTGCCGTGCGCTGCCGATGCGTTGCGCCGGGCGCACCGTGACAGCATCAGCCTCTAGCCGCGGGGCGAGGCTCAACCACCATCGAACGGGAGAAGTGCAGTGACCTACCAAGTCCGACCATTTGATCTTTCCGGTGTTCAGGGACTGTCGAAGAAGGCAATTGATCTGCACCTGGGGCTTTACAAGACCTACGTCGAGCAGCTCAATAAACTGCTGGAGCAGTCGCCGCAGCGTTCGGCCGGCGCCGCGCCACTCGCGCTCGATGGTTACAACCGTCGTTTTGCGTACGAGCACAACGGCGTGGCGCTGCACGAGCTGTTCTTCGAGCAGCTGGCCGGCAAGCACCGGCCGCTGCATTCCGACAGCGACTTCGCCGAGGCGCTGCACCAGGACCACGGCGGTCTCTCCGGCTGGAAGACATCGGTCGAGGCGCTGGCCAAGACGCGCGGCGTCGGCTGGGTGCTGACCCTGCGTGAGCGCGGACAGGACCGGCTGCATAACTGCTGGATCGACCTGCACCACCTGAACATGCCAGCCAACTGCGACGTGGTGTTTGCGCTCGATCTGTGGGAACACGCCTTTATGATCGATTTCACTCCGGCGCAGCGGGCCGATTACGTGAAGATCATTCTCGACAACGTCGACTGGCCGGTGGTGGAGCAACGCTGCGTGCCGGCCGTGGCGCACGAGCCGGCGCATGCCTGAGGCGCCGGCCTGAAGGGTGGCGGCGGCGGTCAGGTGGCGGCGGCGGTCAGGTGGCAGCAATGACCTTGTGTTGACTCACGTTGCCGCCGTCTCCGGCTCTCAATTGGCGAAACACGGCCACGGACAGGATGGTGAATCCTCCAAGCACCAGGAATGCTTCGTGGATGCCGCGGATCAGTTCGCCGGGATTCGATCGGGCGCGATCGGAAATGAAGAACGCGGTGGCTAAGCCCGCGGTCGCAACACCGAAGCTAAGTGACATCTGCTGCGCGGTGCTGGCGATGGAACTGGCGTTACTGGTCTGCTCGTCGCTGATGTCGGCATAAACCAGCGTGTTCATGCTGGTGTATTGCAGCGAGGTGAAGGCACCATAGCAGAACGCCTGCAACGCGATCAGCCAGATCGGTGTGTGCAAACCGATCGTCGCGAACAGCAGCAGCAGCAGGCCGAGCGTGACGGTATTCGAGATCAATACGCTGCGGTAGCCGATGCGGGTCAGAACGCGTCGCATCAGGAACTTGGTACTAATGGCGGCCAGCGCCTGCGGCATGATGAGCAGGCCGGACTGGATCGGCGTGAGTCCAAGGCCGATCTGGTAGAGCAACGGCAGCAGGAACGGCACCCCGCCGATGCCGATGCGGGTGAAGAAACTGCCGCTGACCGCAGCGCTGAAGGTGCGGATGCGAAACAGCCCCAGCTGCAGCAGTGGATATCTGGTGCGCGTCGCGTGCAATCCATAGCCCGCAATCAGCACCAGCGAGATCGCGAGCAGTCCCAGAATCTCGCGCACGCTCAGCGCGTGTTCGCCAAATATCTCCAGCACGTACGACAGCAACGCGACACCGGATCCGAACAGGATGAGCCCGATGACATCGAGCGGCCTGGTGTGCGTCTGACGATAGTCGGGCAGATGCAGATGGACCATCAGCAGGCCGGCGAGGCCGATTGGAATATTCACGAAAAAAATGGCCCGCCAGTGCAGGTAACCGACGATCAGGCCGCCGGCAATCGGTCCTAGCATCGGACCCACCAGGGCCGGTATCGCCACGAAGCTCATCGCGGCAATCAGTTCGGATTTGGCAAACGTACGCACCAGCGTGAGCCTGCCGACCGGCACCATCATCGCCCCGCCGCAGCCCTGCAGGATGCGGGACGCTACCAGCAGATGGATATCGCCTGCTAGCCCGCAAAGGCATGAGCCGAGCGTGAACAGCCCGATGGCTGAGGCAAACACGCGGCGCGTTCCAAACCGGTCGGCCATCCAGCCGCTGATCGGGATGAAGACCGCAAGACTGAGCGTGTAACTGGCCAGCACTGACTTCATGCTCAGCGGCGCCACCTTGAGGGCGTCCGAGATGACCGGCACCGCTGTGTTCAGAATCGTCGTGTCGAGCGATTCCATGAAAAACGCGACTGCCACCAGCCAGGGTAGCAACCGCTTACTGGAATCCGAGGGTAACGAAGTCGGCGGATGCGAGTGCCTGGCGGGATTGATCTGCTTCTGCGCCATCGCGTGGGTGCTGCCGGGGGACGGTCGAACGCTATTTTGGCGCCGGCCCCTGGGTCACACGCACCAGATCGTCGGGACGTATCCATTTTCGGAACGCCGCCTGGACCTCGCCGGGCGCGAGCGCAATATAGCGGCGCGCGGCGACCACCGGCTCATCGAGCGGCAGGTTCAGATCGCGCCGATGGATAAAGCCCTGTGCGATGTCGTCGATGCTCGCTTCCGCGAGCGGAATGCGACGCAGCAGCAGCGCCTTGACGCGCAGCAGTTCCTCGTCGCCGACAGGATACGCCTGCATCGCCTTCAGATCCCGGACCACGATGTCCTGCGCCTTTCCCACATTCTGCGGATCGCAGGCATAGCGGACCATGTACACGCCGCGCGAGCGGCCAACCTGCAGTTCCGAGCCGACCGTATACACCAGGCCGGCATCTTTTCTCAGGTCGATGCTGAAGCGCGTCGAGTAGAAGCCGCCGCCCAGCACCGCGCTGCCGAGCTCGAGCGCATAGTAGTCGGGATCGCTTCGGATCAGGTCGAGATTGTGCGCCAGCACTACCTCGTCCTGGACGCGGCTGTCGTCCGGCACCGCGATCAGTGCGGCGCGGTTGGGTGGCACGGACGGCAGATCGACCTGCGGGGTCGGGCCGCTGGCACTCCAGGCGCCGAAATATTTCCCGATCGCCGCCTCGGCCTGCTGTGGTGTGATGTTTCCGATCACCACGATGGTGGCGAGGTCAGGACGGAAAGTGTTGCGAAAGTAGGCCCGCACGTCGTCCATCGCCAGCGAGCGAACGGTCTCGGGCGTAGCCTCGCGCAAACTCGGATCGTCCTTCGGGAACAGCGTCTCGCGCAGCGCATGCTGCGCCAGGTGACCCGGGCTCCGGTTGCGTGCGCCGACCACCTGGGACACCTGGCCGCGCAATACCTCCAGCGCCTGCGGCGGCAACCCCGGGTGCAGCTGATTGTCCGCCAGAAGTTCCACGCCGCGCTCGAAATCCCGGCTCAGCACCTGAACCGAGAAATCGGTTCCGGCGCGCTCGCGCGCTCCGATTGCATCGAGCGCCTGTTCGAATGCCACGCGATCGAGCCGTTCGCTGCCGTAGGGCAGCAGCAGATCGAGCAGCTGCGATACCCCCTGCCGCTCTGCGGGCGCCTGCACCTCCGGCCGGTTCCTGATGAAGCCGTAGACGCTGACGGTATCGCTGACGTTCTCGGGCTGCACGATCAGCGTCAGCCCGTTAGCGAGCGTGCTGACGAGCGGATGCGTGGTTGAATCCGGCACCGCCAGACGGTTGAGCGCCGTGCGCGCCCAGTCCGGCAGGGGAGTGGGCTTGGCCTCGCCGAGCGCGATGCTTTCCGGGCCGCCGAAGCCGCCACTCGAGGCCACCGGCCGGCCCGAACCGCGCGGCACCATCACAGCCGTGACCGCGTGATCGAGGTCAAGGTATTGGCGCGCCACGCGATTCACGTCTGCCACGCTGACCTTTTCGATGCGCGCCAGATCATCGTCGGGCGAGTTCAGCCCGTAGAGCGCGACGGCATCGGACCAGATGGCCGCAGAACCGGCGATCGAATTCTTCTGGAACTCGGCCTCGCTGCGCTCATGCACTTTTGCAGCCTCCACCAGCTCCGGCGGCACGCCATCGTGGGCGACTTTCTTCAGAATCGAGCGCACCTCGCTCCCCAGCGCGTTGCGATCCGTTTCCGAGGTAAACGACACCACGGCATAGGCAAGACCGGACTGCGGCAGCGGATCGAGCGAGAATTCCGCGTCGATCGCCTTGCCCTGCGGCACCAGGCCGTAGAGATCGAAGCGATGACTGCTCAGTACGTCGGCGAGCACCTCGAGCGCCGGAAAGTCGGGGCTGTCAAGGCCCGGCATGCGCATCGCAATCATCTGCGTGCCGACCGGTCGATCGGTATCCACGCTGAACGACTGCGCGCGCACCGGTCGCAGGTGCAGCGGCGGCCGTGCCGGCAACCCCTTCGACTTGATCGCGCCGAACAGATCGCGTACCAGACCCAGTGTCGGTTCGAGCTCGACGTCCCCGACAATGATCAGCACGGCGTTGTTGGGCGCGTACCAGGCATCGTGAAAGCCCTTGAGCATCGCGGCTGTCGTCTTGTCGAATGAGGCGCGCGTGCCGAGCGCGTCATGCGCGTACATGGTGCCGCCGAACATGATTGAACGAATTTTCGAATACAGGATATAGCCGGGATTGGACAGGTCCTGGGCTACCTCCTGTTCGATGGCGCCGCGCTCCTTATCCCAGCTCTGGCTGGTAGCGAGCACCCCCTGCATTCGCAGTGCCTCGATGTGCAGCGCCACGTCCAGATCCTCGGCCGGTACGGTGAACAGATATTGCGTGACGCTTTCGCGCGTGTTGGCATTGAAATCCCCGCCCATGACAGCGCTGATGTTAGCCAGCTGCTCGGTGCTCAGTCCGGGACTGCCGCGGAACATCATGTGTTCCTGTGCGTGCGCCATGCCCGGGAAACCGGCCGGCGCCTCATCGGATCCCACCAGGTAGTTGATCGATGTGGCGACCACCGGTGCGAGCGTGTTGCGTACGATGATCACGCGCAAACCGTTCGCCAGGGTCGCTCGCAGCACGTTCTGGTCGGTGACGGCTGCAGGCGTGGCTGGCGGCGCGGCTAGCGGCGCGGCCGCCGCGTGGCACACGGCGGCCAGCAGCAGCAACCCACCGGCGAGCCGCAGGCGGCGAGGGAAATCGATAGTGCGGGCGTTCATGCAGGCGCGATCATAACCGATCAACGCTCCCTTTCCGGGCTGGCCGTCGGTAGCCATCGCCCCCGAGAGGATCTGTCGCGGGGGCGGCACTGCAAGTTCTGGAAGCGAGTGTATACAGTGGATCAGGCTGATGCGCGATCGTGCCGATTGGCATTGTTTTCGCATCTACCGACAGGCGGTTCTTCGGAATCGCTGGCCGACACCTGCTGAAGGGACCGGGCGGCGCCAAACTGTGATGCGTTCGACGCAAATGGGCAGTGAACCAGGCGCCACGAGCGGTCGAAAGGCAGGCATTTGCCGGCAATCGATTGCCGCACGGCAGTCAGATGCCTGATTTTATCGAGAGGACGGTATGACTACTTCAATGATGATCAACAGCGCCAGTTTCTGGGCGAACCAGCTCTCGGCAATGAGCGCACGGCGCACGTCTCAGTCGATCGCCGCTGCCTCGTCTGGCAGCAATGCGGCCGGCACCAGCGCGATCAGCGACGGTGGTGGCCTGTTCGCTGACCTGGTCTCTTCTTTGAGCGGCGCGGCCGTCACGGCCAATGGCACGGGCGCTGCCACCGCGGCGACCGCAACCACCACGACGTCCGCCGCGGCGAGCGCCGCAGCAGCCGGCAGCCCTGTCAGTCGCAGCCAGATTGCCCAGGACCTACAGGCTTTCACGCAATCCTTGTCTGCCGCACTGGCGTCGAATCAGGCCGCCCCGGCACAGGGCAGCAGCGCCGTGGGCAGCGCACTCGGCAGCGTAGTGCCACACGCCCACCGTCATGGCCACGGCTATGGCGGTATCGGCAGCAGGCTCGAATCATTGATCAACTCGCTGAACGTCGGCAGCAGTAACGCTGCCGCCGGCACGACGAGCGCTTCGACCAACCCCGCTATCGCCAGCCTGGACAGCTCCTACAGCAAGCTGATGACCGATCTCGGCGGCGCCGCGAACGCGACCTCAACCCAGGGTTCGGGCGCTACGCTGCAGGCGCTGCTGCAGGACATGTTGCAGCATGAACAGCAACAGCAATCGTGGGGCACTTCCATCTGCCACGTGCTGCACGCGGTGGCCTGAGGGCTCCGTCGTGGCCTGAGGGCTCCGTCGGGCCGCTGCCGCGGCCTGATCACTGTTGCCGACAGATCGCGTAAACTTCGCCCCCGCCGTAGCCGAAAGCCTCGGCAGGCTGCCGCAAGTGCGGGCGGCCATTGCGGCGCTGGCGCCTCACTGCACGAAATAACGCCCTACAATCAGTTAGCTATGCAATTCATCAGCTTTCGCTACAAGGATCAGATCGCGGCCGGGGTTATTGTTCGCGAGGGCGTGCTGCACCTGTCGGCGGCTGCGAAAGCCGCCGGTGAGACGGTTGATCTGTCGTCGATGCTGGCCATTATCCGCGGCGATGCGCCGGCTATGGCAGCCTGCGAGCGGCTGGCCGGGGCGGCGCGCAGTGGCGCGGCGCTGTTGCCCGTCGCGCAGGTGCAGAAGCTGGCGCCGATTCCGCAGCCGGTGCGCAACGTGTTCTGCGTGGGACGCAACTACGTCGATCATGTGAAGGAGGGTGCCGCGGCCATGCGCGCGGATCTGAAACTGCCTGTGGCACCACAGTTCTTCACCAAAGCGACGCTCACCGTGATCGGTCCGGGCGCCGACGTGCGGCTGGATCGAAAGCTTACCCAAAAGCTCGACTATGAAGTCGAGCTTGCGCTGATTATCGGGCGCGGCGGCCGCGATATTGCAGCTTCGGACGCATACCAGCATATTTTCGGCTACAGCATTGCCAATGATGTCACCGCACGCGATCTGCAGCGCCGGCACGAGCAATGGTTCAAGGGCAAGTCGCTCGACACGACACTGCCGCTGGGACCTTGCATCGTGTCGAGCGACGAGATCGGGGATCCAAATGGTCTCGAGCTCTCGCTCACCGTCAATGGCCAGGAGCGCCAGCGCGGGCGCGTGGAGCAGATGATCTTCGACATCCCGACCATCATTGCCTCGTTGTCGGCGGGCCTGACACTGCTGCCTGGAGATATCATCGCCACCGGTACTCCATCGGGCGTTGGCTTCGCGATGACACCTCCGCAGTTCCTTCACGATGGCGATGAGATGCTGGCACGCATCGATCGCATCGGCGAATTGCGAAACCGTATAGTCGAGGTCTAGATCCCCTCACGCCCCCGTAGCTCAGTGGATAGAGCGACCGCCTCCTAAGCGGTAGGTCGTCGGTTCAACTCCGGCCGGGGGCGCCAAAATCAATGCGTTAGACGCGGTTACCCGCAGGGCTGTCTAATATCAGGCCTTGTTGTCTAATATTTTCAGTGCCGCGGCTCGTCTGGGCAGGCGCCTGTAGGTGTCCCGCGTGAGCTTCACATCGCCGTGGCCAAGCCGGTCGGCGGCATCCTGATCGCTTGCCGAGTCGCTGGCCGACTTGGCACGCAGGTCGTGGAACGTGAAGCGCTCTGCCAAGAGCGGAGGTTCGCCTTTCTTCCCCGGCTTGGTCGCACGCAGCATCGCGCGCTGCCACTGCGCTTCAAAGCCGTTGGCCGTGTAAGGCTGCCCACGGCGGTTGGCGATCAGGAATCGACGTATTTGCGGAGGCTCGCGCTTCAGTGCCTCTATGGTCGCGCGAAGGTCGTCATTCCATTCGATCAACTGCAACGTCCCGGTCTTGCGTCGCTCAAACAGGACGCCCTCGTCGGTGAGGTGGCGGCGCTCGAGCGAGCGAATCGTGCCGCTGTCCATGCCGGCAATCAGGGCCAGATCCATCGCATGGCGCATCATGGGTTGAGCGACGCTACGTACCCGCAGGAACTCCTCATCGGTGACATAGCGGCGGCGCGGAGCACACTGAGGCAGGCGTAGGCCAAAGCAGGGGTTCTCAGCGCTCAGCGCACCCATGCGTCGCGCGAAGGTCAGCACGGCGGATAGCGCACGTATCTCATGCCGTGCCTGTACGGTCTCGCCACGTGCATGCCAATACTTCCAGATATGGTGCGGCTTAATGTCGATGACTCGCGTCGTACCGAACACTTCGCGCAACTTCTTGAATTCCTGGCGCCGTCCTTTCTGCGTCTTTTTCGCCTTCTTGGACAGTTCCTCGGCTTCGTACTTGGCGATGATGTGATTCATCGTATCGACCGGTGCTTCGGCCTGCAGCCGCATGGCAAGTGCGGTTAGCGCCTCCGGATAAGTCCTGGCCAGAAAATGCCATTTATGGGTGGGATCTACGAAGAAATACGCGCCGTGCTTGCAGTACACGCGGCGAGGCAGATGCTTGTCTTGCTTTCGTGCTCGACCCACGGGAGGCATGTTAAATCCTTCCACGTAGCGCGGCAAAGTTTGGCTCCGTCGTCCGAGTCGCTGGCACCTTTTCGAAGGCGTTCGCTGGCACTACAGGCTTGCCATCACCGCGAACGAAGTGCGTGATACCGTTCTTGCGGAGCCACTTGATCTGCGCCGCTGCCTGCACGTACCCGGTCAAGCTTGCGATGTCTTCAGGTGTCAGGAACATGTGGCTGCGCCGCCGGATTCAGCACGAACGGATTGACTGTTTATCGAATCCGAATGGCCGTGCGTATAGAGCTGGCGCCCCGATTCCGGCGTGCCGAGCACGCAACGGTGCATTCCAAAGGCAAACTCATCTGACAACTGGACCTTCGCCGAAGGAGCGATGTTGTGCCGCGCCGCGCCTGTGGCCGCTTGCCGTGCGTAAGTCCTTCGCTATCCAGTTGAGCACGTCGGCTCGCCACCAGCCAATGCCCCGGCCGTGAAATCGATGTTTCCGGGGAAACTGACGAAGCATCATCATGCCGAGCAGCACCCATCGCGGCCGTCGCGTCAGGCGAGCGATATCGTGAGCGCTCAGGAGTTGTTCCCAGGCCGGGAACCGCTCATTCACATACTTGGAAAGAGAAATGTTCCCTGAGAAAGCGGCCGAAGGCGCACGCTGTGCGGGCGAGGAATCTTCCGGGCTCATAAACGACCTTCAACATGTGGTTCCGGTCGTTTAGGGTCAAGCTGTCACGTATGGCGCCATCATGCGCCAACCTGGCAAGCCAATTCCAGCCATGTTTCACTCAAAAATCAGCGAATCCCTCAGCGAGAATTTCGCTCCCGAAGCACCTGCCGAAATAGCTCTGTCGCGTCTGCGCCCAGTGCTTCAGCAATTGCGATGAACTCCGGGACGTTGACTTGGCGCTGATGGCTCTCGATCATGCCGACCACTGAATGTGGTCTCTTTAATCGAGCTGCCAGATCCCGTTGGGAGAGGCGCTTGTGTTCCCGCGCCCGTGCGAGCACGTCGGCAACCGCCCGCGACGTAGAGCTTCTAAGGGCCTTCACTTTCCATGCGCTCCGATTTACTGAGCGCTAGAGATAAGGCATAATCTCCGTGCTTTGATTTTCTGAGCAGTGGGACTACAATTCGCTACATGCGCCGCGATAACGAAGTTCGTCGCGAGATCATTCGATGGCTGTGGCACGTCGTGCGGCTGCCTATCGTTATATTCCTTGTGATCCTGGAGCCGGTGGTGGCACTGACGTGTGGAACTCTCGCGCTACTCGGTGTCCTCACCACAGTTTTCTTCAAGCTGATCGCGGCCCCGCATTTCCCGACGTGGACCATGCTGATCATTTCGATCAGCTTCGGGCTCGCCCTTGTGCTGTACGAGGGGGCGATCGTGGTGCTGTCGGATTAGCTGGATCGAGGTATTGCAGTGCCAGCAGTCGCGATCACCGTCGAACCGGTCAATGAGGATGAGGCACTTGCAGTTCCGGCATTTCTCCAGGCGGATGAAGTCACCATCCGCAAGGTTGCTCCGAAGGGCTATCAGTTCCTCAAGCCGCACCTCGGTCCTCGGGTAGCAGGCACAATAAGCTTCGTACGTTTCGCACAGTCGTTCTCCAAAGGCGAGGGAGACGGTCTTGGGCATTGAGGGGACGTTGAGCTCAATGGGGATTTCGAAGAGCGAGCAGAGTGAGGCTAACGCCGCCCCTTCCGCGCGCGCTTGCGAACTGGCGAAGAATACGCCGAGCGGACTTCTTGTGTGCCCGCGAAGGCGTGATTTATCGGGGACCATCAGACGTCGCCGCACGGTTGCTTGGCGGTTGCGCGTCAATCCAGTCAGTTTGCTGATGATGTCCGTGCGAACCCTATGCAATATGAGCCGTCGCGCTAACTCTGATCGCCGGTTCTCGCGCAGAATGGGGTCTTCCGAGATATCCGGACTCATAGATTCACCTCGCTCGCAATGCTGCAATTTCTCGGAAAAAGCCGCGAAATGCAGTTATCAATTACTCGCCCACCGATGCACACTCCCGGTTCGTTTCAGCCGAAATAGATTCGGTAGTTCACGAAATGAATGGTTTACGCCGAGCAGCAATGACACCGAACCGGTGGGCCGGTGTGAGGATGTTGCAGACGGCGCACCGTTTGAACGAACGTTGCTTCTCTCTGCTTGCGGAAACGGTCCGCACAGGAGGCGCCAGCATCGAGCTGCACGCGATGTACCGTCTGCGAGAGCTTTGGGCGCAGGTAGACGCGCGTGTCTGTGAGCGTGCTGGGCGCTGCCCGGTACTCCTCCTGGATCTGAACTTTCAGCGCGCGGATTGGTGGAGATGGGTAGGCCAGGGCGATGATAGAGCCTCGGGTGTCAACGTACAGTCCGCACTTTTTGCGATCGAGCGCGCGACTCCGCTCTTGCGCGAGATTCTGATGGAGGCCTGGAGCATAGGTCGATCTATTCCGCATGCTGTTAATCTCGTCTTCGGCATGGAGCCGCGTGTGAGCTCAGCGATCGCAGATCTCTCCGTGCCGGAGCTCGATCAAGTGGCAGTGGTATATGCCCGATATCTGCGTCCCCGCTGGGAAGAGAACGGTGTGTTCTGGCGACGACTGCTATTGGCAGCGATCGGCGCGGACGACGAAGCGCTTGCCCATGCCCACCTTCATTGCCTACAGCTCCTTGGAAGTTAACTAACCCAGGCTTGTGCGCAGCCATCATCGCCTCACGTTTCAACGACGAGATCTGTGTGCGTAGCAAGCCGAGCCTCTCGGCGGACACGACTCGAGTTGAGAGGTGAGGGGAGCGTACGAGTTTTCCCGGGGGTTGAGCGTTGCCTGACGCGGGCTTGCGACTGAGCCGTCAGCAAACAATCCGCGCAGAACCGACTAGCCAGCCTCCCCGCACGCTTGGAGGTGACACCCATTGCGGCGCGGTAATCGCGCTGGCACGTCAGGAGCGTCAACATGTTGGTCGCCAGCGTCTCGAGCTCGATGCTCATCGCCGGCGTGACTGCCATCGGCACTGATGGATAGAGGGGATCGAGCCACACCCGCTGGGCGAAGTTGAAACCCTGACGTCCCTGCGAGTCCGCCCAAAAGCAGACATTCCCGCGAGCGTTGTGTGCCATGACCGATCGCCGAAGAATCCCGGGAAGCAAACGGCGTGCGCTCTTTCGTGATCGCGACGCTGCCTCAACTGTCCGGTCACATGTCAACGCATCCCCGGGTGCCAGGGTTCCAGTCCGATCCACAGCACAGGAATGAGGGGTCATTGCAGATCATCCCGTCAGTGTCGGCCTGCTGCTATATTTATGGCAGATAGGTATGCCATATTTATAGCAGATCAGCAAGCCACATTTATGGCAGAATGCGAGCCCTGATCCCGACGCGCGCGAAGGTGGGTGTTTGGTGTCGCGCTTGAGCGGAGGTGAAGGGTGAGTGAGGCCGGCAAGGCGGCCCTTGCGCGCTCGGCGATGGCGGCGGTAGAGCCCCTGGTCGAGCTGTTTTTGGAGCTCGGTATCACCAGTCCCGAGGCCGAGAGCCTGCTGCGCGGCCTCTTCGTTCATAAGGCGCGCCAATGGTTGGCCGCCTTGAGCGCAGAGGGGGAGAACCCGTCGGATGTACGCGTGTCCCTGGTCACCGGCGTGCATCGCAATTTCGTCCGAAGAATCCTGGCCGAGCCCCCCCGGATTGCCGCCGCGCGCGAACATAAGAAACACCGCACCGCAAGGCTCCTCGAGGCCTGGCATACGGATCCCGCTTACCTCGACAGCAGCGGCAAGCCGCGCGACTTGTCCAGGAAAGAGCCGGAGCCCAGTTTCCAGACACTGGCAGCTGCCTATGCCCCGGGCGCCGCGCCCGGCGTGGTGCTGCAGGAACTGCAGCGCGCCGGCGTCGTGCAGCTTCTGCCCGAAGAGCGTGTGCGCGTACGCAGTCGGACATTTCGTGTGCACGGCATCAATGCCAGCGGTATGAGCGAGGTAGGCAGCCGCGGCAGGGAGCTCCTTCACACCCTCATCCACAATCTCCGGCACCCTGAGGCAAGGCTCCTGTGCGACTCGATGGCGTCGATCGAGGTCGATGCCCTGCGGGTCCCCGCGATCCGCGATCTCATTGCCCGCCGCACCGGCAACTTCCTGGCGGCGATTGAGCAGGAGCTCGCCATCGAGGCGAGTCTCGCGCACCGGAAGAAATCCAGGAAGCGCGTAAGGGTCGGGCTTACGGCGTTTGAATCGGAGCGCCGGGTGGTGGGATCGACGCGGGAGGAACAATGACGAAGAATAAAGCGCGCCCGAATAGGCGCAAGGCCAACATGCAACAGCGGTCCGCCCGGTCCTGGCCGGCAGATGCGCACGATGAGCGAGTGCGCGATGCCCTGGCGCAGGAGCTGATCGGCACGTGCATGGCGGCGTTGAAATCCTTCGGCCTGGATGGCAGAAAACAGGCAAAGCTGGCCACGCAGGTCACGATGCGATCCGCGAAACAGCCCAGCACCGCAACCGAGGTATGGACGGAGGCCGACCAGCTCGGCCTTGCGATCAGCCGATGGGCCGAAGAGCCCGCCTACCGGGATAGCACCGGGCGCCCGGCGGTGCTATCCGTGCGCGACGCCGGGCCCGACAGTTTTCAGACACTGGCGCATGAATTCTTCCCCGGCTGGGCTGTCGCCGACGTGGTCACACTCGGATGCAAGGCTAACGTGATCGAAAAAGTAGGAGCCGATAAGGTCGCCCTGCTTAATAACGTCGTTCTGTCTCCACGCAATTCTGCTTTGGTACTGGCGTTCGCGATACGCACCGTACGCCGAGTTCTCCAGGCCGCCGACAACAATCGTCGCGTGAGCTTCGCGGAAGGCTGGCCGGATCGCGCGGTGTGGGTGAAAGTGTCGGACGAGGATTTCCGGGACTTTGTGAAGTTCATCCGACCGCAGATCGGCGGACTCCTCGAAATAAGCCATCGGTGGCTGACACGACGCGCCGCTCTTCCGAAGAATCGCCGCAAGAAAAAGCGCCTCGCCGGCGTACAGATGTTTGTCTTTCGAGAATAGGCAAAACTCTCGCGGTGCTCGCCACCGTCGCAGCGATGGTAGTCACGGTTGCGTTCGACTCGTTGCAAAACTTTGCTTGATAACAAAAAGCCGTGGCGAGACTAGGTGTTGGATGATGGAAGCAATACGCCGCGCCGGATCTGATCACGTTCCATGCTCACGAACAACGCCCGAAAATTCCCCTGACCAAAACCGTCGTCGCCATGGCGCTCGATGATCTCGAAGAAGATGGGCCCGATCAACGTTCCGGTAAATATTTGCAAAAGAAAGCGGTCGTTCGCACCGTCCAGCAAGATGCCGCGCTTCCGCAACTCCTCAATTTTCTGACCGTGTCCGGGAACACGCTCTTCCAACATTTCATAGTAGGTATCCGGAGGCGGAGACATAAACTTGACCCCATTTGCGTACAGCTGATCCCACGTATTTAGGATATTATCAGTGCGCAGGGCCACGTGTTGTATTCCTTCCCCACGATACTCGTTAATAAATTCCTGGATTTGGTCGATCTGGCCGCTACTCTCTCCATGTTTTGACTCATTGATCGGGATCCGGATCTTGCCGCAGGGCGAAGATAACGCACGGCTCGTCAAACCAGTGTATTCACCGGTAATATCAAAATACTGATGTTCGCTAAAATTGAACACACGATTGTAGAAATCGCAAAAATAATCCATGCGGCCTTTGGCGACGTTGTGTGTGAGGTGATCCAGGTCCGCAAGACCGACTCCGATCGGAAAATGGTCAACGTCTGCCGACATCAAAAAGTCGATATCGTAGATGGACCGGACGGTCTGGTCATCAACCAAGTAGATAAGACTGCCACCGATACCCTCGATCGCTGGGATATTGAGTTCCATCGGGCCGATCATGCCTTTGATTTCCCGCGCACCAGCAGCCACCGCATGGCGCAGTGCGGTGGCGGAATCTTTGACACGAAACGCCATCGCACAAACGCCGGGTCCATGTTGGCGCGCGAATTGTTGCGCTAGGCTGTTTGGTTGCGCGTTGACGACAAAGTTGATTTTGCCTTGCCTATACAAAGAGACTTCTTTCGAACGATGCTGAGCGATACGAATGAAGCCCAAAGACTCGAACAGACGACCCAGCTGAGTCGCCTGAGAAGCCGCGTATTCGACGAATTCAAAGCCGTGAGTGCCCATGGGATTGGGCCACGGTAAGGCCTGATTGGTAGCATTCAATGCACTCTCCTTCTAAATCTTCCCACGATCCCAGCTCACAGTTAACTTGCGCGGCTGGCGAAATTCATAGCCTCTAGGCGGCTCGGTCAGCGATCGTTCCAATCGTATGTTGTGAAGCCTGTCGAGCAGGGTTTCCAGCCCGATACGCACTTCCGCTTTGGCGAGATGCAACCCTAGACAAGTATGTGTGCCGGTTGCAAATCCGACATGTCGCCGACTGTTCGTGCGGTCGAGATCAAAATGGTCGGGATCGGTGAAGACCGACGGGTCGCGATTCGCCGCGCCGAGCATGCAATTCACCGTGTCATTAGATGAGAACTGGATACCTTGCCACTCAAATGCTTCAGTGACGTGGCGAGTGGCGGACTGCACCGGGCTGAGCCATCGCATCGTTTCCTCGATGACCTGGGGTAGTAGGGCGCGTTCCCGTTGGACACGTTCCAATGCGCCTACGTGCTCGAAAAGCGCCCACAGACTGTTCAGTATTAATGCCTCGACCGTGGATATGCCGCCAAAGAACACGATAGAGAGATTGCGCTTGATCTCATCGTTCCCAAGTCGTTCCGCTGCCGGTGCTTTGACAAGACGCGCAAGCAAGGAGTTTTCATCGGCCTCCAACACTGAGTCGATTGATGTGTCCAGTAGCCGGTGGAATTCGGCAACGCTGCGTCGCCCCGCCTCGCGTATATCGCGGTCGCCCGTGAAATTCGCCAGTGCGGATTCGAAAGTGTCATACCAGCGGCGCATTCGCAGTTCAAGATTGACGGGCAATCCACACACCAGAAGAATCACTTGGATCGGCAGACGACTTGCAAACACCGATCGCAGATCGGCTTGGCCCTGTTTCTCGAATTCGTTGATAATTGCCGTCGCTGCGGCGGCGATGGCTGGTTCCAGGTGTACGCGAACGAAACTGGGTGCGAACGAGTGTCGCAGCGATTCCCGGTAGCGGTCGTGCGTTGCGCCCTCTGTAGTCAAGACGTGGGAGCCAAAGGTGTCGAATATCGTCGAACGCGCCGACATGGTTGTCATTCGCGTAGTGTCGAGTAATGCCGCGCGCACGTTCTCGTAACCAACGACGTACCACATGTTGAGAGCGGAAACCCATGAGATGGGCTCGCGTTCTCGCAAGCGAGCAAACACCGGATATGGATCGCGATCGAGTTCCTCCAAAGTGATCTGATGGCCCACCGGGAAACGCCGTGTCTTCGCTAATATCATAAGTGTGCCGCCTCAGTTGTGTGCCAGAATAAGGCGTTTCTAGTGGTGTGACTTGCCAGATTAGAGCCCCATCTCGCCCGGACCGGTTGAATATGCCGATGTTAGGTAAATATATGGAGGAAAGCACCATCCAATTGCGCCAAGAAGATCATCGAATTTTGCGTGAATTGAGTCGCGATGGCCGGATTTCGAACGTCGAACTCGCTCGTCGCGTGCACATGTCGGAGTCGGCCTGTTTAAGACGAGTACGCGCCCTTGAGGAGGGAGGTGCAATCGCAGGTTACCGTGCGGTTATTAACCCATCAGCAGTGGGTAAGGTTCTATCAGCGTATATGCTAGTGAATCTGGATCAACGCGGCGCCAACGATGGCAAAGCATTCCTCGAAGTCATTCGCAAGGACGATAGAATCATTGCGTGCGCCGCGGTCACCGGGAATTTTGACTTGATACTAGAGGTGTCCGTCAATGATGTCGCCGATCTTACTAACCTTACACTCGACACGCTTCTCAAGCTTCCCACCGTGCGAGACGTTGTCACGTGCTTGTCATTGCGGACATATAAGGCCGTGGGTGAACTTGTCCACAAATAAGTCCCTGAGCTGACATATCATTCAGCTCGAATGCATCTGCCCAATCAGCGAAACTACGAGCAAAAACACCAGACAGGCGTATACAGATACCTAGGCGGCTTCGTTGCCTAAGGCCGACCGTTCGACCCGGTGATTGGTGGAAGGCATTTTGGGGAAAATCTCTCAGCGGACGGCCCTTGCGGGAAGTCGACGGTCAGGTCCGGGATCGAGCGCAACGGCAGCTCCCGAGCTGATGAAGTTCCACCGTGTTTCCGGCCGGGTCTATGAGAAACAGCTGCTCCGCGTCGGCACCAGGCATAACGTTCAGCACGAAATACGCGATCCCCTGTTGATCAAGCTGCGCGCGCGCCTTTTGTATATCCGCGACGGCCAATGCAACGTGGGGATTGCTAGGGTCCTTTCCTGGACCGAAGCACGCACTCGACGGTCCTTCGATCGCCATCAGGTGAATTTGCGCGCCATCGCCCACATTCATCCAGGCTCCCTTGAGATCGATTGCGGGTCGGGTCGCATCCATCTCAAGACCTAACACGTCGCGATAGAATCTGACGGCTGCGTCGAGACTCGCGTCACCCGCCTGGACTCGTACGGCGTGATGATGCAATTCGAGTATTTTAAGACTCATGTCGGTTTACCTCTAAATGTGCGTTGCGCCGTGGTGCATCGTGCACAATGCCACCTGTGTCCCCGCCATTATCGTGCGAGAACACCAATGAAGACGGATGCCACTTCCTCGGCCAACTTCTTCGGCGTGTATTGCCCCGTCAGCAACCGTTTGGGGATCAGGCGCTCCAAGCTGCCATGGATGCATTCCGCCAGAAAAGTTGAGTCTATGCCCGACCGAAAGTATCCCGATCTCTTTTCAGCGTCGATGTTTCTTGCCATCATTCGAACCACTGTCGACTTCAGCTTTTCGGCTTCCGCTGATTGAAAGTAGGCGATCTTCGATAAATCCGGATTCGTAGAAAAATACTCGAGGAACGCTGTGAGACTGTTCACAGTACCTGATTCAACTTTGTTTGGGTCCAGCCGGGGCGAAAGCCGAATGGCCTTTATGAGCGCAAGCAGTTCCTCGTGCGCCTGACTTAACAGCGATCGATAGATGGCGTCCTTGCTTGCAAAGTACATATAGAAACTCGGCTGACTGACGCCGGCACGACGCACAATGTCACTGATTTTTGTTGCGTGAAAACCACGCTTGGCGAATGTTTCGACGGCGGCCTGAAGAAGCTTGGAGCGTGCCTTTTCACCCCTCGACGTTTTCGGTATCAATACTCCAGTCATGCGCCGGCGCCTTCCTGATTGCCGATCGGCGCGCGGCTTAGAGTTCGACATGTCTTCTCCTCAAGGCACAGGTCGTGGCCCGCGTTGACAGTCGGCGTCCCATAGTGATCGCGCGCGCGCCCTTACGAGACAGCGTGGGTTGGGGAACAAATGTCGCCTGCTCACGGTGAGGTGTCAACATACGAATAGTGTGAAAGGAACGGTGTTGCGGTCGCCATTGCGGTCAGCGCGCAATTGCATAACCCTGCATTCCACGCGGGTTGGCGCCAGCTTTTACGATGAGTTGATCGCCCTCGCCGTCAACGCCACAGGCGGACAGGCGCCCTTCAGACCATGGACTGCCTATCACGACTCGGTGACCCCTGCGTTCCAGCGCCTCGACCGTCGACGTCGGGTAACGTGCCTCGAGCGTGAGGGATCCGGGAGCCACTTCCCGAGGCCAGAAGGAGCCTGCGAGGTGGTCGGTGTGGAAAGCCACCATGTCAATCGACTCCTGTAGGTTCATTCCGTGTTCAAGATGGTAGATGAGCAAGAGCAAAGACCATTGCTCCTGTTGATCTCCGCCCGGCGTGCCGCACGCAAGATACGGTTTTCCGTCACGATATACGATGGACGGAGTGAGCGTCGTGCGCGGGCGCCGTCGCGGTGACAGGCTACTGTTCATGCCCTCGATCAGCCAACACATCTGTGCACGAGTGGTCAGGGAAAAGCCTAGCGTGGGAATTACTGGACTCGATTGCAACCAACCGCCCGATGGAGTGGCGGTCACCATATTTCCCCATCGGTCCACGACGTCGAGGTGGCAGGTGTCACCGAGAGGTGGGGTCGCAGGAGATTTAGGTTCTCTCTCCTGATTTCGACGCGGCGCTGCATGTTGCTGCATTGTCGGCTCCCCGTCCGCACCGGACCCGGGCGCCACGTGTGTGCCCCAAAGCCTGAAAGGAACTTGGGGCGGAGGGATGCCATCGGGGCTCCCCGGCTGCATTATTTGACTGGCGCTGGGACCGATCAGTGCTCTACGCGCGTCCGCGTAGTCATTGCTGAGCAATGTCGACAATGGAATCGGTTCACCGGCGTCGCCATACCAAGCATCGCGGTCCGCCATGGCAAGCTTTAACGCTTCGACAACGAGATGGACAAAGTCGGGGCCGGCAGGGTCAATCTGTCCAATGCCCATTGGCTGCAGTATCCGCAGCGCCTGGAGTAAAGCTGGCCCCTGACTCCATGGACCGCACTTGTGCACCCGATACGGCCCCCAATCGATCGACACCGATCGTTCGATCGGTGCGGTCCAACTCGCCATGTCATCGGCGCTTAGCAGTCCGCGATGGCGGTGGCCGGCTACGTCCGTTACGTGCTCCTGCCGGCAGAACGCATCGATCCGATCAGCAACCTCGCCGCGATACCAGAAGTCAACCGCCGCGCCGATCTGCGCCTCTCGATCGGACCGGCTCTCCGCGTGGGAGAGAATGCGTTGATACAGCAGCCCGAGATCTCGATTGCAGAAGCGGGTGTTCAACGAAGGAGGTGCGCCTCCCGGTAGATAGATCCGGGCCGAAGAATGCCACTCTGATTCAAACAGATCCCTGACTGAGGAGATTGTAGCCACAATATTGTCGACCAGCGGGTAGCCATTAAGCGCATATGCAATGGCGGGCTCGAGAGCGTCCCGAAGCTTCAGCGTACCCCACCGTGCCAAGACCGTAAGCCATGCTCCAAATGCACCCGGCACGCAGGCTGCCAGCACGCCGGATCCCGGTATGAGATCAAGCCCCAACGAGCGAAAGTGCTCGATGGTTGCCGCCGCCGGAACCGGTCCTTGGCCGCAGACCACCCATGGCTCGCTCTCATTCGCTGATGCGCACAAAATGGGAACTTCGCCTCCCGGTCCGTTGAGATGAGGTTCGACGACCTGCAAAACGAAACCCGCTGTGACAGCTGCATCAAAGGCATTGCCGCCGCGCTCCAGTACCGCCATGCCCGCGGCTGACGCAAGCCAATGCGTTGATGCAACAGCTCCCAGGGTGCCACGAAGTTCCGGGCGTGTCGTGAACCTCATGTCGCTCATCGCTTTAAGCCATCTCTTCCGATCACCGTACGGTCGCTGCACTCTGGCCAAAGAGAAACTGTCGTGATTCCTCAGTCACCACGGGATTAGGCTCAACCTGATCGGCAATCTGATACGCCCGCACTACGGCCGGCCGTGTACTGATTCCCTTCATCCACCGGGCGAGATGAGGAAACCGTTCTAGGTTTTGGTCGTGCTTCACATGCTGGACGATCCAAGGGTACGAGGCCATGTCGGCTATCGAATACGCGTCCGCAATGAATTCTCTGTCCGCGAGCTGCTTATTCAACACGGCGTAAAGCCGAGATGTTTCGTCGGTAAACCGCCTGATTGCATACCCAAGCTTTTCTGGGGCGTAGAATCGAAAATGCGTATTCTGACCTGCGATTGGTCCAAGTCCCGCGACCTGCCAGAATAACCACTTCAGTACCTCCCACCTCTCGGTGGTGCCTGATGGTAGAAAGCGACCGGTCTTTTCTGCTAGGTAGAGCAGGATAGCGCCCGACTCAAACACCGCAATGGGTTTTCCGCTGCCGGGCGGGTCAGAGTCAACGATCGCTGGGATCTTGTTATTCGGACTGACCAGAAGAAACTCCGGTCGAAATTGGTCGCCCTTGGCGATGTTTATCGGCACGATTCTGTAAGGGCTGCCGGTCTCTTCCAGCATCACCATGACTTTGTGGCAATTGGGAGTTGCGTAATAGTAATACTCGATAGACATGCGTCCGACTCTCCCAGACTAAATTTGACACCTACCGTGTTTGCAAGTGATGCGGCCTGTCGAGCTTGAACACTCGCAGAACATTACTTAAGAATAACATTATCCTGTAGTATGGTCTACACACGTAGAGTGCCGGAGAGCATTGATGTCGATTGCCGTAGAAGATCACCGTGTTGGGCTAACAAGTGTCGCCGCGATCACTCTATTCGCCGTCGCAGGATCTGTTATGCCGGTTATTATGCCGGGCGTTCTCGACGCGTTGGCCGGCACGTGGGGACTCAGTGGTCGACAGATTGCATTGATCGTGACGACGGAGATGTGCGGTACTGCCATGGGGTCGCTCGCCGTGTCACTCGCCGCATCGCCTTTAGTGAGACGCCGTCTGGGCGTCGCACTAGTGTCGCTCGCCGCGCTCGGTCATGTGTGGGCGGCACTATCGCAGAACTATCTACCGCTCCTGAGCAGTCGCTTCGTCGCTGGAATTGGAGAAGGGGGAATTGTCGCGCTTGCTTCCGCCGCCATCGCGGGTATCTCAACGCCAGATCGGGTTTTTGCGACCATTATCGTAACGAACATGACTCTGGCGACGTTGTTCTTCAGGTTCCAGGGTTCGATGGTAGCACTCGGTGGCAAGGCACTTATCTTCGCTACGCTCCTCGCATTGACTATCCTGTCGGGCGCGGTTCTTCCCAGGGTGCTCTCTTTCGCGGCGCGTACGAACGGCGCTGTGCCGAAGTCGGGCGATTACGAGCGTCCGGCACTGCGTTTAGCACGACTGGGTTCTCCGCCGGTTGTTGCGCTCTTCGCATTCCTATTCTTTTCAATGAGCATCGGTACGGTTTGGCCGCTGATGGGCAGGATTGGCCTTTCGCTGAGGGTTGGGCCAGCCCTGATCGCGTCCGCCTTGGGAAGATCAACCATTGTTGGACTTCTTGCGGGTTTGATCGCAACCTGGCTAGGGCTACGCGTAGGGCGCCGCATCCCGCTGTGGGTCGGGTCGATTGGGCTAATCGCGACGCTGGGTAGCTTGACTTATAGTCCCCGGCCGACACTGTTTCCGGCGCTCGTTGCCTCATTCGTGTTTTGGTGGATCTTGACCCTTCCTTACTACCTTGGCCAGCTGGCCTCACTCGACCGGATAGGCAGGCTAGCCGCTTTCAGCATCGTTGTGCAGTCGGCGGGGCAGACCATTGGGCCGGCTATTGCCGCGTGGACACTACGGCAAGACACTTATTTCTTAGCGATTCTCGAGTCACTAAGCTATTGCGCTATTGCGCTCGTGCTCGCCTCGTGGGCGGACCAGGCAAATAAAAGTGACCAGTCAGCCGATCTTGCAAGGTCGAACTGACACGGTCTTGGTGGCATCTCAGCGACCAGTCGATTGGGCAAGATTCGGCGGCCGACATCCAGTATCACAAGATCCGGTCCGCCCGCCACCGATTCCCGCTCCTCCAAAATCTAGATCTGCGCGAACGCCTACCTGACACAAAGGGCTATACCAGGCTGCTAGTGAACCCAGTTGAGCTGCAACCCATACGTCCGCGGATCCCCGACGTGGGCCCCCACTGGGGACACAAGAGTCGCCGTCGAAGTGTCATAGAACGCGTTGCTAAGATTCTTAACAAACACAGTGGTTACCCAGTGCCGAGCGGGCGATTGGTATCCAGCGAAGAGATTTCCAACCCCGTAGGCTTCCTGAGATTCAAGCTCATCATTTTGAGGTGTAAAATACATGCGTCCCTTCCAGGAGTACTCGCCGCGTACGAATAGCGAGCTGCCGCCCAAGAGGTTCCAACTATACTGAGCTGTGCCCGCCGCCGAATACCGCGGTAAGTTGTCGAGCTGATGGCCCGTTGCGTCAGCGCGTCCTCCGCCAAGCGTCGGTGCATTTGGGTATGAGCTATAGACTCCATCTGCCCATGTCAAAGTCGCACCGAGCTCCAGATTTCGCATCGGCACGGCAACGGCTTCGACTTCGACACCTTTCTCATTAGCCGCTGCGGCATTGGTGATGTCTGCCGAAGCAAGATTAACGTATTCCAGTACCTGAAGACCCTTGAAGTCGTAATAGTATGCGGCGGCGTTAAGTCGTAATCGTCGATCTAACCATGTTGACTTGAGTCCCGCCTCGTAACTCCACAACGTCTCTGGGGCGAAAATCGCGGCCGCCTCGCTGGACGGCCCGATGTTGATTCCGCCGCTCTTGAATCCTCGTGTCGCGGAGAGATATGTGAGTACGCTGTCATTCACGGTGTATTCGACGTCAAACTTGGGCGTTACTGCCGTCCATGAGGGAGACAGATGGTAGATTTGAGCGGTTCCAGGGATGGGCGCCTCGGTTGAAATCAGGTAAACCGTTTGGTTCTGGTAAACGTCTTTCTTTTCGGCTGTGTAGCGCACTCCAGCCGTAAACGCCAACTTTGAGGTTGCGTGATAGGTTCCCTGAGTAAACACCGCACTCGACTGCGATGGCAAAGTGGGATGAATTCCCACGTGAATGGACTGCGGAACGATGAAAACATCGATATGAGTCCAGTCACCATCGCGAAGGAAATAGGCGCCGCTCACCAGATCAAAGCTGTCGTATTTTAGATTGAGATCCAGTTCCTCGGAAAGCTGATGTTCGGCTTCCTCGATGCCTGTGTTCACTATGGAGAGTTCCGTCGCGTCAGAGTCCAAGAACAATTTGTAGTGTATGTGGCGATAAGCAGTCAGCGAGCGAATTGTCGCGTGATCTCCTAGCGTCCAGTTAATGTCTTCGGCGATTCCCCATCCACTTTGCTCCATATGAGACGGCGTATTGGCAGCAATATCGTCGTGACTTCCGAGGATCTCCGCGGTGTCAGGGCTGAACGCCTGCTTGAGGAATGAATAGGACTCGGGTGCGTTACTTGACCATGACCCGTCCAGTCGAGTGGTTGCCTCGAGGTTCGGCGCCAGATGGACGCGCAACTGGCCGCGCGCGTTCTTTTGATCCTCATTTCCAACATCGTTACCGGTAGGCACGATGTTATGCCAGTAAGGGGAATGCTCTTGATACTCACCGGCGATGCTTGCTTCGACAGCCCCTGGAATCAAGGGGCCGCTCGCATATCCGTCGACTGCGGCCGCCCCATAGTTTCCAACTGTGAGCCCCGTTGCCGCTTGGAAGTCGTCGCCTGGGGCGCGAGATATGATGTTGATTGCCCCGCCGATGGAATTGCGGCCGTACAACGTTCCCTGGGGACCACGCAGCACTTCGACGCGATCGACATCCAGAAAATTTGAGAACTGAGCGGAAGGCCGTGCTATGTATACTCCGTCTACGTTCATGGATACACTCGGGTCCGACCCGACAAAGACATTGTTGGATCCGATCCCCCGAAGATAGACTTGAGCTTGGCCAGTGTTCTCGGTCACGGAAAGGTTCGGGGTATATTCGGCTAATTCTCTAAAGTTCGTGACCTGAGAGTCCGCCAAATCCTTGCCACTGAAGGCGCTCACTGCAATGGGGACGTTCTGTACGCTGGTCGGATCGGTCTTTGTTGCCGTCACCATTATTTCTTCGAGTTGCGTCGTGGCAGAAACGTCTGGCGGTGGATTGGGTGTGGCTTCGTCTGCCCAAGCGCCCTTCGGGATAGTTAAGGTTGCGGCAGCCGCGGAAAGCATCAAGAGTCCGCAGCGGATGAGAACACATGGAATACAGACTCTAGGTTCGCTCATCTCAGTATCCTCAGTTCGGGCAATTATTGGATCGCAACCGCCTGGCTGGCGCACCGCGCCGCCTCTCGGTTATTCGGCACACTCCAGCACGGCGCGCGACAGCGCGGTCTCACGAGAATCAGGCACCTGGGCCGTGCACCGATTCAGGACGTAGGCAAAGGCGAGGTTGCGCTCGGGCAGTGCCCAGGCGCGTGATCCCCCGATGCCGGCGCTACCGAATGAACCTGGTCCGCCGAGCGGACAGTGCGCTCCGGGTAGCATGAACCCCATACCGACCGCATCGTCCTTGAAGCTCGTGTTCACAAGATCATTGCCGCGCCATTGCTGTTGACGGATACGCTCCACGGTTTCTTCGCCGAGCAGCCTCACATCGTCGACGACGCCGATCATGGCGGCGTAAATTCTGGCAAGTGCGTGTGCTGTCCCAATGCCATTAATTGCCGGCAGCTCCGCTCTGTGAAACGACTGTTTATTAAAATCGCTAACGCCAAGAGCCGGTGTAACGAAGTTCATCGCTCGGTTAGAAAGCGCATGGGGGTCGCTATCGGCAGAGACAAAGGAGAAGAACTCGGGTGATGTGATTAAAACGGCGACACGCGATTCCAAGTGCTCAGGCAAACCGATGTAAAAACTCGCACCAAGCGGCTTCGCTATATGCTCCTGAAACCAGTTGCCGATGGTGCAGCCTGTAATTCGCCTGACGACTTCACCAACCAGGAAGCCGTAGGTCAGAGAATGGTATCCATGGCGGGCGCCCGGCTTCCAAAGTGGCCTTTGTGCCGCCAAACGCGCGCAAACCAGATCCCAATTGAGGAATTCCTCATGGCTGATCGGTTGGTCCAGAGCCACCAATCCTGCCTCATGCGTCAGCAGCCAGCGCACCGGTATGTCGCCCTTTTCGCCCTGTGCGAACTCCGGCCAGTACTGCGCCACCGGTACATCCAGCGAGAGAAGCCCGCGTTCGACAAGCGCGTGTGCGACCAGGGCCGTCATTCCCTTAGTTGTTGAGAACACTAACTGGAGCGTATCGGGAATGTAGGGTGCGCCAGTCAGGACATTCGCCGTTCCTGCTGCGATGTCCACAACCGCGTGACCGTTCTGGTAGACCGAAAGGGCAGATCCAACGTCGCCCCGCTCAAATTGCTCCAGGAAGACGCGCTCAACATGTTCGAAACCAGGCATGACCTCACCACGGATGTGATGATTCGAGCTTTGTCGCAAGGCCTGTCCGTACCCGTCTGTCGCAGACATCAGAGGTCCTTCGTTCATCCTCAATTCGAGCGGAACGGCGGAATCGGCGATTCTAGGACGCGCTGCGTGCACCAACTGAGCAGTAACACCGACCTAAGCAGCATCCTATGAACATGACTCTGCGATAACATTACTACAGAGTATGGTAGACGGGAACGCAGATAGATGTCAACAAATCCAGAGGGAGGCGACGAGTATGGGTAGGGGCGGCATTACTTCTCGACGCCCTGTGGTTTACTTACGAAGGACCTCTTGACTGGCAATTGCTCTCCGTGAGGTTGCCGGCTCTTCGCCAGGCGCATATCCCTGGTAGCCGATTGGCGCATCCGACGGAGTCCATCTTAAGTCACGGGCATGCAAGAACATTCAATGGAGAGTCGGTATGAACGATGAACTGTTCAATAGAGGGCTCGCGACGCGCAAGGAAGTTCTTGGCACCACTTATGTAGAAGAGTCACTGAGCCGAGCCAACGCATTTACGCTGCCGCTCCAAGAGTTCGCCACGCAATATTGTTGGGGCGACATTTGGAACCGATCTGGCCTTGAGCGAAGGACGCGAAGTTTGTTGACTCTGGCGTTTCTTACCGCGCTAAACCGTCCTCATGAACTGAGGCTTCACGTGCTCGGTGCTCTCAATAATGCGGTTACTCAGGACGAGATTCGCGAGGTATTCATGCAAGCGGCTATCTACTGCGGTTTGCCGGCCGCCGTGGATGGTTTCCAAGTTGCTCAAGAGGTATTTGAAGAGTTAGGGGCGACGCCACCGAGGAAGACGAATGATTGAGAAGCGTTTCTAGCCCTGGATGGCGACCGTCGGAGAACACTACTTACCTGATCGAAATTAGAACATAGACTTTCGTGAATGCCGGTCCGATCGGACGACACGAAAGGAGCTGAATAGAGGAAAACGCGGTGTTTCGACGTTGGGCGCGAAGTCGCATCTAGGCTCCTGACCATGGTAGATGCATTGCGCGTTCTGGCTGTTCTCGGCGCGCAGGTCAATGGACCGCCGTGGACCGCCCCCTAGTTGTCGCCTCGGCGTTGTTCGGTGCAGCAGCACTAGCTCAGGATCGGGGAGTTTGATGCGCCATCTGCCGCTGAGTACCTAAACTGTAGGTGCCGTCTTTAGATGGAACCGCTGCGCGCCCTTTGCCGAGACCGTTTCGCGTTCATCCGTAGTGGTCGATTCTGGGAGGAAACTCAGATCCAAATCAATATGATACGCCAGCATCGCAAAGAGCATCTTGGGGTACCATTCGACCGACTCGACGGCGCGGCTGAAGCGGTTGAGATGTAGCGACAACATCGAATCGCGCTGGTCCTGCGCGGCGGGGCTTAAGTACGCGCGTAGCGCGGTCTCGTAAACGGCCAAGAACGGCGCCGATCTGGCAGACATTGCAGCAGGAGGAGTACGAGCGGCGATTTAACATCGCGCTGACGCCGCGCGGCAGTTTCGCTGAAAAAGGCGCGATTCCCATCGAGTACCTGATTGCGGACCATGTTGTCATCGTGACACAGAGAGGTCTATCAGGGGCTCACAATGAACTACTGCGCTTGGATGCAGAACGCAGGAGCGAGACTTCGCGTCTTCATGGTGGCCGGATTTCTTTTCCTGCCAGACCTCGCCCTAGCGCAAGCTTCACCGTTTTTAACAGGTGCTAACGCGCTACAGACGAATATTCTCGCGTGGCTCACGCCCATTGCCATCATTCTGGTGATGGTGCTGGGAGCCATGGCCATGGCGAACCGTATGTCGTGGGGATGGTGCGCCGGCGCAATTATTGGCATCGCGATCGCTTTCGGCGCGCCGCAGATCGTGGCGTGGGTTCGGGGAATGTTCGGGGTTTGATCCGCCATGTCCGAGAGAAATCCAGGGCTGACCGCTGACATTCTCTTCGTCGCGGTGACCAGGCCTCCGATGCGCTGGGGCGTCACGTTCTCCGCGCTCCTCTTCAATCTCGTCTTCACGATGGAGGTTTTCCTCCTCACCAAGAATCTGCTCACATTGTTGATCGCGATTCCTATTCATGGAGTGTGCGCGTTGCTCTGCGCGCGTGACCCCCGTTTCTTCGATCTCGTCCTGCTCTGGGGTCGCACGCGCATGCCGTCCTACTTCGCAAATTATCGCGTCTGGAAGGCGAGCAGCTACAGCCCGCTCACGCTGGACTTGCCGGGCAGAGGCGGGCGCCGAAGCCTGGCGATTGGAGTGCCGGTGGGTCCGAGCCGATCGAGAGCAAGGGTATGACCCGCGTCGCTGCCGTGCGTCGAGATATTCCGGCCTCCCGGCATGTTCCCTACGCCGCGCACGTGGCTGCCGAGGTCATTGTGACGACGGCCGGCGACTACGTGCAGACGTTCCGGTTGAGCGGCGCGAGCTTTGAGAGCGCGGACGATGAGACACTCAACAACTGGCACGAGCGCCTGAACGTCACCTGGCGGAATATCGCCTCGCCTAACGTCGCACTCTGGACCCACCTCGTTCGCCGGCGGGACGTCTCTCAGTTAGCTGCAGTCGCGGGGACCGGTTTCGCGGACCGACTGGCGCGGCGCTACCAGGCACGCTTGGCGACCGAGACGCTCATGGTCAACGAGATCTACCTCACGGTGCTCTTCCGGCCGATCACGGGTGCCGCGCCGACGCTGGTGTCAAGGTTTTTGTCGAAGCGAGAGGCACCGAGCGCTCGCACGGAGCGGGCCAATGCTTTGGAGGCCTGCGCCAAGCTCCGTCAGACCGTCGCGGCTTCGCTTGCGCGTTACGAGCCTGAACTCCTCGGTGTGTACGCGCAAGGCGCGGGATGCTACTCCTCGCTTCTGGAGTTCCAGGGGTTTCTGCTGAACGGAGAATGGCAGCGCTTTGCCCTGCCTCGGGCACCGATCTCGGAAGTCCTGGTGACCAGTCGCGTGCTGTTCGGCAGCGAGACGATCGAGTACCGGACACCGACACAGACTCGATTCGGCGCTGTGCTCGGCATCAAGGAGTATCCGACGCCCACCGTGGTCGGCATGTACGATGCCTTGCTCTCGGCGCCTTTTGCGTTCGTGCTGACCCAGTCCTTCACCTTTCTGAGCAAGGCGGCCGGGCAGGGGCTGCTGCAGCGCCAGCATGCCCGGATGGCGAACGCGGGTGACTTTGCCGTCTCCCAGGCCGAGGAACTGATAGAGGCGCTCGACGCGCTGACGAGCAACGACTTCGTCATGGGCGATCATCACTTCACGCTCCTGGTGCTTGCCGATGCGGCCGCCGGGGCGGCCGAGGCGCAGCCCTTTGGGCCGCTGAACGATCATGTGGCGCTGGCCCGTGCACTGCTCGCCGATACGGGCATGACGGTGGCACGCGAGGACCTGGGACTGGAAGCGGCCTTCTGGGCGCAGCTGCCCGGAAACTTCTCCGACCGCCCGCGCAAGGCGCCCATTACTTCGCGCAACTTCGCTGCCATGGTGAGTTTTCACAACTACCCTTGCGGCCGCGCGACCGGCAACCACTGGGGCGACGCCCTGGCGCTTCTCATGACGAGTTCGCGCTCACCGTACTACTTCTCGCTCCATGCGACCGATCCGAAGGATCCGGACGGGGGCAGCCGAAGGGACACGGGACATACTTTCGTGTGTGGTCCCACTGGCTCGGGAAAGACCGTGTTCGTCGGCTTCATGCTGGCTCTGCTCGCCCGCCAGGACGTGACCCAGGTCGTATTCGACAAGGACCGTGGACTTGAAATTCTGGTGCGTGCGCTCGGCGGGACCTATCTGCCCCTCAAGAACGGTGCGCCGACGGGCTTCAATCCGCTGCAGCTAACCCCGACGCCTGCGAACGTGGAGTTTCTGAAACTATGGCTACGAAGCCTCATTCGAGGGACTTCGGTGCTATCCGTCCGGGAGGAGGCCGATCTCGACCATGCTCTGCGCGGCACACTCGCGCTCGATCCTGCCGCGCGCCGGCTCTCACGGCTCATCGAGTTCGCCGATGCGACTCGCGGCGACGGGATTCATGCACGGCTCTCGCGCTGGTGCGCGAGCGCGAATGGAGATTATGCCTGGGCGTTCGATAATCCGTCGGACACCCTCTCGGCCAGCATTGCGGGAACGACGCTCTTCGGCGCGGACGTCACCGAATTCCTGGACAACGAGACCACGCGTGCGCCGGTCACGCTGTATCTCTTCCACGTCATCCGAACGCTCCTCGATGGGCGGCGCTTCGTCTGTTGGGCGGATGAGTTCTCGCGCCTGCTCACCGAGCCTGCCTTCGAGCAGTTCGCAAAAGATGGCCTCAAGGTCTGGCGCAAGCTGAACGGGGTCCTGTGCGCGGCGACGCAGAGTCCGAGCGATGCACTCGCGAGCCCCATCGCGCGCACGATCATTGAGCAGACGCCGACCAAGATCCTCTTTCCGAACGCGGATGCGAGCGCCGCTGAGTACATCGAGGGATTCGGGCTGTCCGAGCGCGAGTTCAAGCTCATCAAGGAGCAGCTCGAGCCCGGCTCGCGCATGTTCCTCGTGAAGCAGGGGCATCACTCCGTCGTGTGCCAGCTGGACCTCAAGGGATTCGTAACCGAACTCGCGGTGATCTCGGGGCGAGCGAGCTCCGTGGAGCGGCTGTATTCGATCATGGAAAAGGTGGGCCCCAATCTCGAGCAATGGCTACCCGCGTTCGAGCACTCATTCGACTGACGGCGTGCAAAACAAATCAGGGGAGATGAGACATGCACAAGACTCTTCCGCCACTCGTCCTGTTCACCCTTCTCTCAATAGCAGGGCTTTGTCCCCAGGCGAGGGCGCAATTCGCGGTGATCGATGTCGGCGCAATTGCTCAGCTGATACGGGAAGTCCAGCAGATGCAGCAGGCGCTGCAGACCGCTCAGAACCAGCTGAACCAGGCCCAGCGGGAGTACCAATCGATCACCGGGTTGCGCGGGATGCAAAATCTCCTGAGCAACATCAACCGCAATTACCTGCCACCCACGTGGGCGCAGCTGCCCACGGCGCTGGCTTCACCGATCCAGTCGCAGGTCAAGACGAACGCCGTCCTGACGTCTGCGCAGGTGGCCGCGCTTTCGCCAGCGGAACAGCAGCAATTGAATGCGGCGCGAAATAACGCCGCCTTGCTGCAGGTCGCCAGCCAGCAGGCGTACGCCACCACGAGCAGCCGCTTCGCCTCGGTGCAGACGCTGATCAACGCCATTCCAAGAGCGACCGATCAGAAGGGAATTCTGGATCTGCAGGCCCGCATTCAGGCCGAGCAGGGGATGCTGCAAACCGACAGTACCAAGCTGAACGTGCTGTACCAGGCGGCGCAGGCCCAGGAGTTGGCGCGCAGACAAACCGCGCGTGAGCAGGTGGTCGCGGGCGTGGGGAACTTGCGCACGCTGCCGGCGCTGCGGCTGCCTTAGAGGGATGAGTTATGCGAGTTCGGCCCGGTGCACGGTCCGTGCGGATGTGTTTAGGGTTCGCTGTCACGGCGCTAAGCGCCGCCGGCTGTGCACCGGCGCCGGATCGAGCCTCGCACACGCTTGAGGACTACAGGCGGGATGCGCCGCTGCGGCGCGACGAGTTCGCGCGCTGCACGGCGGATCCGGGATCGCTTGGGGATTCTGCCGACTGCGTGAACGTGCGCGAGGCGGAGCGCAGCGTCGGTGTGGGATCGCTTCGCGACCTGCCGCCGCTGCGACTGCCGGATAGCAGGAACTAGGGGGTCATCGTGGCATTCTTTGCTACTTTCAATACCTGGCTCAACGGCATCCTCACCGGCTACATCGGCAATAACACGGCGAAGATCGCGTCGCTCCTGCAGCCGGCGGTTCTGACACTCGCGAGCATCTACGTGATGGTGTGGGGCTACCTGCAACTCACGGGGAAGATCGAGGAACCGTTTGTCGCCGGCGTCAAGCGCATCATCCTGCTCATCGTCATTCTGGCCGTCGCGCTGGACCTGTGGCTCTACAACAATGTCATTGTCGATACGTTCTTTAACGCGCCGGGGGAGCTTGCCGCCGGCGTCATCGGCGCCTACGACCCGGTCGACATCATCGATCAGATCATCTTTTCGGGAGGGGACGCCGCGAGCCTTCTGATCCAGAAAGGCGGCGTCTTCAACGGGGATTTCTCCTACTACATCGCAGGCTTTGCGGTCTACTTGATCGTGGGACTCACCGCGATCTACGCCATGTTCCTGCTCGTCCTGTCCAAGATTGCCCTCTCGATCCTGCTGGCCCTGGGGCCGCTCTTCATCGCGCTGCTGTTCTTCGAGACGACCAAGCGCTTCTTCGAGTCCTGGATCGCGCAGCTCGCGAACTACGCTTTCGTGACGATCCTGACTGTCCTGGTGGCCGCCCTCATGATGGGCATTGTGGCCTCGGCCGCGCAGCAGGCGGCGGATGCGGGCGGCGGCATCCATATCGCCGATGCCGTGCGCGTGTGCATGGCCGCGGGACTCGCGTTCCTCGTAATGCGCCAGGTTATGCCGATGGCCGCGGGCCTTGCGAGCGGCCTGGCGCTGAGTTCCTTTGGCCTGGTGAGCGCTGCCCTGGCGTGGGGATTTGGCGGCGCCACGCGCCATACCGGGCAGTTCGCGCGCGGCCTCATCGACCGCGAAACCACGCGCTGGGATCCCTTGAGCCGAAAGGCGGCGTACTACCTGCGCCGGGGATCGGCTGAGGGCCTGGCGCGCGTCACGAAAGTGGCCCGGCCGAACACCATACGGCCATCCCAGTAACGCATGGCAAGGTGTGAGATGAAAACGTGGATCCTGCTTGTTCTTCTCGCCCTCGTGGGTGCATGCAGCCCTCAGGCGCGCAAGGTGGACTGCGAGGAACACCTGACGGCGATCAATCCGCCGACACCAGTCGTGAAGGCGGCGACAACGCCGACAGCGCCGCCAACGGCGAACAAACCGGTGACCCCATGAAGACCGACGCCGCGCTCGAGACGTATCTGACGGAAGCCGCCTCCTGGGATGCAGATCGCGTCGCGATGCAGCGCCGCAGCGCCCGCATCGCCTGGTGGGTCGCAGGCGGTGCGTGGGTGTGCGCGTTGACGGTCGCGTTGGCGCTCATGCTCTTGATGCCGTTGAAGCGTGTCGAGCCCTTCGTCATCCGCGTGGACACCACGACAGGCCTCGTCGATGTGGTGCCGGTGTACGCAGGCATTGAGCCGATGCCAGAAGCGGTCACGCGCTATTTCCTCGATCATTACGTGACGGTCTGTGAGCGCTTCAATTTTGCCACCGCGGAGAGCGACTATGCCGAATGCGGCGCCTTTCATACCGCGCAGCGCAACGCCGTCTGGTATGCCGCATGGAACAAGAGCAACCCCCAATCACCGTTGAACCTCTACAAGGACGGCACGACGATCCGCGCGCAGGTGACTTCGGTGAGCTTCTTCACACGCTCGGACGGTGTGACTGATCTGGCGCAGGTGCGTTACTTCAAGGGCCAGCGCCAGGCAGGCAGCGCCGAGGAAGCCCGCACGTACTGGATTGCGAGCATCCGCTACACCTTTGCAGCGCCTTCCACGGATCCGCAGGTGAGGCGCTGGAACCCACTCGGATTCAAGATCATCGACTTTCGTCCCGAGCCGGAAGTGGGCTTACCCGCGGCCCCCACGAGCCCCGCCCCTTCCGCACCCGTAGCGTCCTCCCGCGCGGCAGCCGCCTCGTGAACTTCCCGGTTGCTCGCACGAGGGTAGGCGAGCGGCGCGCCGGCGCGCTCCTCGCCATTGGGCTCGCCCTTGTGCTGACCGCCGGTGCCGAGACCTTACCCAAGAGTGGGAGCGTCGATCCACGCATCCGCTCGGTCCTCTACAGCCCGGACGAGGTGTATCGGCTGTATGGCTATGTCGGCTTTCATCTGGATCTGGAGTTCGAGGCGGACGAGACGTTTGCCTCCCTGAGCGGCGGGGATCTCGAAGGGCTCACCTACAGCGCGCACGGCAACGTGCTCACCTTGAAGCCCAAGGTCGCCTACACCGAGATGAATCTCGCCGTGACGACCACTAAACGCCGCTACTACTTCGAGTATTCGGCCTCTGCCCGCCGTCCCAACCCCGGTATCGCCCCGGTCATGTACGCGGTGCGCTTCTCGTACCCGCCGCCGCACCCCAGCGGTGACGGCTTGACCGATGAGCAGCGCGTGCAGCTCGATCTGGCGCGCGCGCGGCAGAACCGCCCGCGGAACACCGACTACTGGTTCTGTGGAGACCCATCGGTGAAACCGACCGCGGCTTCCGATGACGGCATCCAGACGCGCCTCAGCTTCGCCGCCCGCAGCGAGCTGCCGGCGCTCTTCGTGCGCAATGACGATGGCACCGAGTCGCTGCTCAACTTCAGTATCGAGGATGCCGACGTGCTCATCCACCGCGTGGCTGCAAGATTCATCGTCCGGCGCGGGCATCTCACGGGCTGCATCGTGAACAAGGGATTTGGCGGCAGTGGCGATCGGCTGAAGTCGGGAACGGTGGCGCCGGACGTGACGCGCGAGCGCAAGGACGCGCACCCGTGAATACGCAGCCTGAGGAGCCCGGCCAGGCACCGGATAGCATCGTCGGGGAGCGCGGCATCGCGTCCGTCAACCAGGCGCGCTCGCTCCAGTCTCGTGTGAGCAACCTTCTGGCGATCGGCCTGATGTCCACGCTCGGCTTGGGCCTGCTCGCCTGGTACTACATTCACACGTTCGCTCATCGGACCGAGGTTAAGCGCGCGGCCCAAACCGCCTCGCGCAGCCAGGCCGCCGGCGAGATGCCACTGCCTTCGCTGGGCAAGATCGATCCGCCGGCGCCGGCCGCGGCTGCCGTCCTGGGTCCGGCGCCTGAGTTACCCGCGACGGCACAGCCGCCCCCGGACGCGGGCATGCCGCCGGCCGGTGGTTCCGCACAGTCGGCGAAGCCTGCCTGGATGATCGCCATGGAGCGGCGTCTTGCGGGGCCGGTGTCGGAAGGTCCGCAGGCCAAGGAGGAGACTTCGAGCGCGCCGCCGGTGAGCGGAGAGGGCAAAGCGGCCGTACCCACGTCGGAGGAGTCCCCCTCTGGCGAGAGCGCGCTCGCAACCCTCCTGAAGCCGAGCGCCACCCCCGCCACGCGCGCCCGTGTATTGCCAGCGCAGCGCTTGCTGTTGCCGAAAGGCGCGTTCATCGACTGCACGCTCGAGACCGCGATCGACTCGACCTTGCCGGGCATGACGACCTGCGTAACCGCGACCGACACCTTCGGTGTCGATGGCAGCACCGTACTCATTGAGCGGGGCAGCAAGCTGGTCGGGGAAACCCGCGGTGAGGTCGCCCAGGGGCAATCGCGCATCTTCGTACTCTGGACCGAGGCGCGTACGCCCACGGGCGTTATCGTCCCGCTGGCCTCGCCCGGCACCGACGAGCTCGGGCGTTCGGGACTCTCGGGCGATGTGAATCGGCACTTCTTCCAGCGCTTTGGCGCGGCGATCCTGATCTCCGTCATCGATGGCGCGATGCAGGCAGCCGTGACCTCGAGCAACTCCGGAGGGACCGTGATCTACAACTCCTCGGGTTCGCAGGACGTGCTGACGGAGGTACTGAAGAGCACCGTCAACATCCCGCCGACCGTCACCAAGAACCAGGGCGATCGGATCCAGATCTTCGTCGCCCGCGATCTCGATTTCAGGTCCGTCTATGAACTCAAGACCGCAGAGCGCTGAAATAGCCCCTCTTGCGACGGTCTCCGCGCTGGATCTGAATCTGCGCGCGTTGCGGCCGCTTCTGACCCGCTCTGAGGTGACGGAGCTGTGCATCAATCAGCCGGGCGTGGCGTACCTGGAGACGCGTGAGGGATGGCAGCGCGAAGCGATCCCGTTCGCGGATTTCGACTGGTGCCGAAGGCTTGCGAAGCTGGTCGCGAATTCAACCCGCCAGCGCGTGGATGAGGAATCCCCGCTCCTGTCGGCCTCATTGCCGAGCGGTGAGCGCATCCAGATCGTGCTGCCGCCGGCCACCAGCGCCGGGTGTGTGGCGATCAGCATCCGACGGCCGTCGGATCAGGTCTGGTCGATCGATGAGCTCGCCGCCAGTGGCATCTTTCGCGCGACGCGCCGCGCGAGCCAGACGCTCGATGAGAGCGAGAACGAGCTGCTGAAACTGCTGCAGACGCAGAACTACGAGGCCTTCATGCGCCTGGCGGTCATCTCCCGCAAGAATATTCTGGTCTCCGGACCCACCGGCTCGGGCAAAACGACCTGGACCAAGGCGCTGATCCGGGAGATTCCGAGCGAGGAACGTCTGATCACGATCGAGGATGCCCAGGAGCTCATCCTGGATCGCCATCCCAATCACGTGCGGCTCTTCTACTCCAAGGACGATCAGGGCCTGGCGCGTGTGACGCCCAAGCAATTGCTGGAGTCGTGCCTGCGCATGAAGCCTGACCGGATTCTGCTCGCGGAACTTCGGGCGGAGGAAGCCTTCGATTATCTGCGCAACGTCAATTCCGGGCACCCGGGCTCGATCACGAGCGTGCACGCGGCGAGCGCCGAGCTCGCCTTCGAGCAGCTGGTACTGCTCGTCAAGCAAAGCCGCGGCGGGCAGGAGCTGCCGCGCGCCGATATCAAGCAGCTGCTCTATCTATTGGTCGACGTCGTGATCCAGTTCGGTGTCGAGCGCCACCGGCGCTTTATCCGGGAGATCTGGTTTGAGCCGCACCGCAAGCGTCGCAGCCTCAGCCCCGCCTCCTAAGCCGTACCGGGGATCGGCATGGCTCAAGGTCGCGGGCGTCGCCGTGCTCGCACTGCTCGTCTCCCAGTACCTGGCCGGCTGGCTACTGCTCAAGTGGCTGCACCTGGATCCGCGCACGGCCGGCCCGCTGACGATTGCGCGCTACAGCTACTACTTCGGCGGGCGAGCCGACATGCGGCCTCGACTGTGGGTCACGTCGCTTGCAGGTCTCGCACTCGTGGGCCTGTGCCCGCTGGCCCTCCTGCTGCCGCGCCGCCGCGCGCTGCATGGCGATGCGCGCTTTGCAACGCGCCGCGAGGTTGCCCGCGCGGGGCTCCTGGGCGAGCGTGGGATCGTCCTTGGTCGCTGGGGCCGGCGCTGTCTCATGCTCGCCGGCCAGCAGGGCGTGTGCCTGGCTGCACCGCCCCGGGCCGGTAAGGGCACGGGCGTCGTCATCCCCAATCTCTTGAACTGGCCGGACTCCGTGATTTGCGTCGATATAAAGCACGAGAACTGGGCCTCGACCGCCGGCTTTCGTGCGGCGAGCGGCCAGGACTGTTACCTCTTCGATCCTTTTTCCGATGATCGTCAGACCGCGCGCTGGAATCCGTTCTTCTACGTCGCGGCGAACCCTGAGCGGCGCGTGAACGATCTGCAGCGTATCGCCGAGATGCTGTACCCCGATCCGCCGAACGTAGATCCATTCTGGACCGCGAGTGCCCGGTCATTGTTCTTAGGGATCGCGCTCTACCTCTTCGAGACCGCTTCGATTCCAAAGACCATCGGCGAGGTGCTGCGCCAGGGCATGGCCTCGGATGACGAAGGCTTTGGGCAGCACTGGAAGCGAGTCGTCGAGGGCCGCAACAGCGGGAACTACCCGCTCTCCCCGCAGTGCGTGCGCTCGCTCTACGACGTGATCGATCTGGCACCGGTCACGGCGAGCTCGATCCGCAAGACCTTCACCTCGCGATTGGACCTGTGGTTGAACCCGATCCTGGACTGGGCCACCTCTGGCAATGACTTTGACCTGCGGGAGCTTCGCGCCCGACGCATGTCGATCTACGTGGGCGTCAATCCCGATGACCTGCACCGGCTTCGCCCCGTGGTGAATCTGCTCTTCCAGCAGGCGATCGGGCTTCAGACGCGCGAGCTCCCCGAGCATAACTTGCGCTTGAAATACCAGGTCATGATGCTGCTCGATGAATTCGCCGCCCTGGGCCGCATCCCCATCATCGCGGAAGCCATCTCGTACCTGCCCGGTTACAACGTGCGCGTCGTCATGGTGGTGCAGACTCCCTCGCAGTTGCGGGAGGTGTACGGCGCGCACAACGCCGAGACGATGCTGAAGAGTCTGGCCGCGCGGATCGTGTTCGCGGCGAAGGATCATGCCGATGCGCGGGAGATCTCCGACGAGCTCGGCTACACCACCGTGCGCGCGAAGAGCATCTCGATGCCACTTTTCGGGTTCTCGGGCGGCAGGGGGCAGCGCTCGCGCAGCCAGAACGTGAGCGAGCAGCGCCGGGCCTTGCTCCTGCCGCAGGAGGTCAAGGCGCTGGGCGCGGAAGAAGCGATCATCTTCTACGAGGGGCTGCGGCCCATCCGCTGCAAGAAAATCCGCTACTTCCAGGATCGCAGGTTTTCCGCGCGGCTCCTGCCGCCGCCCGAGCGTGCGGCGCCCCCTGCCACCCCATCGAGCGAGCCGGCAGTGGCGGCCGATCCGCTGGTTGAGACGCCCCCGACGAGTCCGCAGTTAGCTGAATCGTCGCCGCGCGAGGTATCCGAGGTTCGCCCGGCGACCCGCGAAGCAACTGTCGCCGACATCGAGCACCTCGACTCCTTGACGCTTGAGGATTTCGCGGTGGACTTCGATCGCGTGAAGATCCCGCAGAAGGGGCAGGGTGAGCGGATGACCTCGGAAGAGATCAATGCGGCCGTTAAGAGCCTGCTCGATACGCTCAAAACCCGATAGGGACTTGCATGGCAACCGATACGATACCCGCGACACCCGCTAGAACCGGTGCTCAAAACTCGATCCGGCCGTCAAAGAAGCTGCGAAGGCAGAGCACCGCATCGCAGCCCGCCGCCGCGTCGTCGTCGAGCGCTCCTGAGAAGTCCGCGCCGGAGCGCGCGGTACCCGAGGAGATTCGCCGGCGATTCGTTCAGGTCAAGAACCGCTACTACTTTCCGGATGGCGAGCGCGCCTTCACCGACCGCGGCACGCGGCTCACGACCTCGAGTGAAAACACGGAGGTTGTCAGGAGCCTGATCCAGATCGCCGAGGCGCGCGGGTGGACCGAGGTCACGGTGCGAGGGACCGGGCGATTCCGCAAGGAGGCCTGGCTTGCGGCGCGTCTGGCCGGACTCGACGTTCGCGGCTACCAGCCGAGCGAGTTCGAGCAGGGGCATCTCGTGCGCACGCTCGGACGCCAAGGTCCGGCGCTGGCAATAGATAGCGTGACCGCCGGGAGCGGGCCGCCGTCGGCGGAGCCGGATGCACGCGCAACCGAGAAGCGTGGGGAACTCCTGACCGGAAGACTCGTGGATCATGGGCGGGCACCGTATCGCCACGATCCGCACGAGCCGATGTCGTATTTCGTGAAGCTCGAGACGGCGCGCGGCGATCGCACCATCTGGGGTGTGGATCTGGAGCGCGCCTTCAGGCAATCCCTGACCCAGCCTCAGGTGGGCGATGAGGTGGGGTTGCGATCCGTCCGGCAGGAGCCCGTGAAGGTCCACACGCAGAAGCGGGACGAGGCGGGCGAGCTCGTCGAGCGTGATCTTGCGGCCCATCGCAACCGCTGGATCCTGGAGAAGAACCCCTTCTTCGAGGCGCGGGAGGATGCGGCCCGCACTGTGCTCGACACCTCGATCGATCCAAAGCAGGCGGTGAAGAACCATCCCGAGCTCGTAGGCACGTACCTGCAGGTGCGTGCGGCTGAACTTGCCGCAAAGCAGTTTCGCGATCCTCAGGACCGCGAGCGCTTTGTGCAGCAGGTGCGCTCCGCGCTAGCCGATGCGGTGGGCCGCGGCGAGCCCCTGCCCGCGGTTCGCCTGCGCGAGCGGTCAGCCCAGCGCACTCCCAAGGCGCCAGACCGTGAGGCCGCGCCGGTGCGCGGCTGAACTCTCGAGGGCGCACCGGGTGACTCGTGGCTGACTCCGATGATCGTTTCGATGCGGGATCGCGTCGGCGCGAGCTCAATCCCCGTCGCGGCGGACAACTGCTCATCGGCCGGCTGAGAGATCACGGGCCCGCGAACTATCAGTTTCGCGCTAAGGAAGACCCCTCGTACTACGTGAAGCTGCTCACCAGCCGCGGCGAGCGGATTCTCTGGGGCAAGGATCTCGAGCGCGCTGTCACCGAGGGTGAAACCCGCCCCAAGATCGGCGATCTCATCGGTGCGCGGCGGATCGCCCGCGAAGCCGTCACGGTCACGTCGCGTCAACGAGATTCCGAGGGTCGGGTGATCGCCCAGGAGGAACGACACGCGCACCGCACGCGCTGGGTCGTCGAGAAAGTGACGTTCTTTGCCGAGCGCGCCCGGATGGCGCGGCGCTTGCGCGATGAACAGGCCGATGTTCGCGAGTCGGTCCGCGCCCACCCGGAACTGAAATCCACTTTCCTGAGTGTCAGGGCGGCGGAGGAGTTCGCGGCCAAGCGCATTTCAAACCCGGAGGATCGCGAGCGCTTCCTCGAGCTTGTACGTGGCGCGATGGCGGGCTCCATTCGCAAGGGCGAGCCGCTCCCCTCGACTTCGCTGCGCAATCGAACGCAGGAGGCATCCGGACCGCCGGGGCCACGCACGGCGAAGCGGGAAGAACCGACGCGATGAATGCGACGGCCGCATATCTCACCATCGAGGAGGTCATGGCAGATCGATCGGCCTCGGACTGGCTCAAGACTGCCCTCAGAGCCGCACTGGAGCGCGATCCCGTGGACGCGCTCAATGATACGCTCGCGCTCGCTGGAATCCTGGAGGATAGGCTGCGGAACATCCTGGATCTGGACGAGCCTCTCTGACCCGCCAATCTTAAGACACCGGCCTTACAGCGCGCTGCAGATACATCATCGCGGGCGCTCCGCAGCGCTCACAGGGCACGCCGACCTTCGCCAGCTTTGGACTCGCGATAGCCGGCGGAATGCGCACCGGGATGGTCGGCTTCTCGACGCGACCGCATTGGGCGCATTCGATCCATGCTCTCATGTCCGCCGATACGTTGTCGCTCATTGCAACACTATGGTCCGCGATCCTGACTCCCAACCTCAAGTTGGGTTTGTGCTGATTTTCACCACGAAGTCAGCTTGACACCGCTGGCGCGAGCGCTCGTACCCGTGCTTGCGCCTGTCTACGTGAGCCAAAGAGAAGGCGGGATTGCTGGACGATTCAGTCTGGCACGCGGTTCTCGCCGTCAAGGCCGTGCGCGCGGCGCTGCGCGCCGTGCTCCGCGAGTCGGCTTCGCCGAGCTCTGACGGCTGCGCTGCCGCGTGCCTCTCCGCCCGCCGGGCAATCCCGCCCGAGCAAGACGGAGATCAGACATGAACGGAATGAACCTTTACACCACCGACGTCAACACGCAAACGGGCTTTCGTCCGGCGACCCTCGAGGAGATCATGACAGGCGCGCGTCAAGCGCTCAGCAATCGTGTCCGGAAGGGCACGACACTGACGTCGCCGCAACTGACGCGGGACTTTCTGACCCTTAAGCTGGGTGCCCTGGAGCATGAAGTTTTTGCGGTCATACTGCTCGATGGAAGACACAGGGTAATTGAATACGTCGAATTGTTCCGCGGTACGATCGATGGCGCATCGGTCCATCCGAGAGAAGTCGTGAAGCTGGCGCTCGCCAAGAACGCGGCAGCTTTAGTGCTCGCGCATCCGCATCCGTCGGGTGTAGCAGAACCGTCCCACGCCGACGAACTCCTGACCCGCCGCCTGCGTGAAGCATTGGCTCTGGTCGACATCCGTGTACTCGATCACATCATCGTCGCCGGCGGCGAGACCATCAGCTTCGCGGAGAAGGGGCTCTTATGAGCCCCGTGAAGCCTGTTGGGAGGTACACTCCGGTCCGGCACCAATCCCGCCGACAATGAGGCTTTCTTGGGAAGTTTGTGTATGGATACAAAGACGCTCTTTAAAAGCATAGGCCGGGAAATGCGCGCTGATTTTGAGAAATCGGCAGAAATCAAGCATACCGGGTCGAAGGGCACGGTCCGCGAAAACATCCTACGGCAATTTCTAGCAAAAGGGCGCCTGCCCGAGAAGTACGGACTCGGCTCTGGCGAAATAGTGGGGCGCATCCGAGACACGTCAAGGCAAAGCGATTTAATCGTGTACGACAAGCTGAATGGGGTCACGCTTCTCTACGACGAAACCGTCCAAGTGTTCCCCATCGACTGCGTATACGGAATCATCGAGGTCAAATCGGAACGTTCTAAGATAGAGTTTCTTGACGCACTTGAAAAGATAAAAGTCTTTAGAGCAATTCTTGAAGCCGGGGTAATTTACCATCACTGCAGGCCTTTCGAGCGCTGTATCGATAGCGATCAAATCACCTCCGAGGCATGGCCCCTTGCTCTGTCCTATGGAGAAGACAGCCTCTTCCAATTCTTCTGTTCGCTCCACGATATCTGCGCCCGCATGCAATTGGGTCCGGTGGAACTTACACATTACTACGACCCACCTGTGCGCATCGGCCGACATGTTGTCTTTGGCCGCGGTGTGGAAGGCGAACTCGTAAAGCCCGGAACTGAGCCACGCAAGGTGCGTATTGCAGAGCTAACAGTCGACCAGGTAATTAACTGGTGTGCAGCTCACGGTCGAATGCGCTATGGCGATGTACTGAAGATGAGATTTGGCTCGATACCCATGGGAATGGAGACGGAAGCTGGGATCGACCGGGAGGTCTTCCTGTACAACTCCAATAATTTACGTGGGCTCCATGAAATGGGTCCAAACCCGATAACCATGAGAGACGGCTATGCAACTGTGGAGCCCAGCCTTGCGACGGCAATTGAGTTACTGATAGATGGCGAATTGTATGTGATCGCGGCGCTGACAGACGCGGATTATGAACCCGTGGGTGGTGCATAGCTGCCCCAACGTTATGGCCGAGAACATATCTCCCAGGCAGACTGAGGGTTGCTACCTCATTAGTGTGCAATGTTCAGCCGCCACAGTTGCCGCCCGAGAGATTTTTACCTTGTATATCGCGCTATGGAATATCTATGCAGAACCATCAAGTTGAGACCTTCCGCTCGAGGTAGGAGCGTCGGAATCTGATTCGGCCAGTGTCGATACATCCTTGAAGACAGCTGTACTACTGCCAGTCTCCGCCATTACGGGGAAGATGAAGCTGCATTTCGGGCAAGTCTCACTAAGAACTTCCTGCTCCCTATGTAACTCGTAAGCAATGTCCTGGATGTGCGCACATGCAGGACAGACGCGGATCAAGCGAGCATTCTTCAACTCAAAGTTGGTGATGATATCTTGCATGATGGCGCCGGTGCGTACCGCCCACTCTTTGGCATGCTTGTGATACACGTTCATATGCCAGTCCTTTAGCGCCTGGAAGCTAGTCCAAAAACTAACTTCATTATGCCAATTGGGATCATCGGGATGTACCCACCATGTCAGGTGAAGAAAGCCAGGAAGTTTTTTGAGATGAAGTCGTACATCCTTGAAAACAACCTGAAATTTTTTGTAATCGTCTGGGCTAGCGAAGTGAACTCGCTGCATACTTTGATAAATCGCCATCTGAATTCCTTTAAGTCATAGTTTGCTGGAGTAACAGGCGTCGATCTGCAGGGCTCAATCCATCGGCAAATACCGCGGGAGGCTATTGGCGCTCGTTAGCGCACAGGCCTCTCCTTCTTCCCCAAGAAGAGGGAGGCGCCCATTTCATCTAGGGCGCCGGCTTGAAGACCATGAGTTGGGCCTCCGTCGTCAAATGAGGCACCGACACGAACACGCGATCAAGCTCGCCTGAATAAAGGCTCGTCTTGGCCAACACGGCCGTGTCGACCGCCACCTGTCGCCGATAGACGTCGTTGGCTTCGATAGTATAGGTTTCGACGTGACCTACGCCCACTGATGCGTAGATGCGTTGCCGCTTATCGTCGACGAAGATACCGTCCGTCAGACCACCAATCGGCAGGGTTGCCACAGGCCGTCCGTTTGTGGAATCCAGCACGATGATGGACCCCTGCATTGGAGAGTCGCGGCACGCCACATAGAGCCGATCGTGCATGGTATCGAGGGCGATGGCCTCATTGCGACGTCCCGCTGGCAACTTCCACTTGGCGATCGCCTTCCGCTTGCTCAAATCCACGACACCCACAGCTGCTTCATCGACGAGATTGACGTAGAGCAATTCCTTGTCTGAATCAATGGCGGACGCTTCGAGTCCGGGGGTTGCAATGGAGATGTCCGCCACCTTCTCCATTTGAGTGGGGTCAACTATGGAGATGACCGAGTGGTCCATTCCAGCATCTTCGCCGCCATTGTTAACGTAGATGAATTGTGAGTGTGGATCGTAGATGAGCCAATCCGCCCCCTTGGCCAGTGGGATGGTTTTGATCAGCGAGTAGTCATCGCCCCTGAAGACCTTCAGATCGCCAGTCGCGCCATCAGTCACGAACAGACGCTTCAAACTAGAGCTATAGAAGCTTCCATGTGGATTGCCGATATCAGGGAGCATCTTCAGAACCCGCCCGTCCTTCAAATCCAGAACGGCGACCGCCTTCGCTGACTGAGGAGTGACAAATAACCGTCCGCCAGGCAGGTCGAGGGACAAGTGATCTGAATAAGGCCCCAACGGGATGTCCGGTATCTTGATCGACCGCTCCAGCACTAGTGGCGCATCGGCTGCCCGTGCGTGTTGGGCAGCAAATGACGAAGCACCTGCCAGCGCCGTAACCGACGCGATGAGCACGCGCAAGCCCCAGCTAGCCTGCACGGAGCACCAGCCGCCCAGACAGGTCTGGAAAAAGTCGTTCATGTGGAATTTCCGAATCCGAGTAGGCAATAAAACATCGGAGCAAGAGGATGCGAACGTCGATGCTGGGGGCCGTGGACATAATTCGTCCATGTCGAAATTCAGTGTGCTTCATTCTCAGTGGTTATGGAGCGTGCCCGTGAATGGACCCACAAGAAGCGTCTGCTCTAGACACCGAATGCCGTCATCAGATATAGCGCAACGAACCCGAAGAGGCATAACACGACGAACAAGGGCGCCACGAAGCGAGCCCACTCCATGTATCCGACTCCGGAGATCGAAAGGAAGGCCAGCAGCAAACCGTTGGTAGGAGAGATCATGTTGGTCAGACTTGAGCCCAATAGCAGCGCCGTCACGGTCACCTGACCGGTGACGCCAGAGAGCTGGGCGATCGGGGTCAGAATCGGCATGGTGATGGCGCCCAGCGCCGAGGTTGAATGGATGAGGAGATCGGCTACCATTTCCGCGCCCATCATCCCGGCCGCGACCGCGCCTCCGCTGCGGTCCTGTATCAAGCTCGCCAGCCCCTGGACGATGCTGTCCAGAACCTGGCTCGACTGCAGCATGATAAGCACAGCGCTGCCAAGACCGATCATGACGCACGCGAGCACCATACCCTTCATGCCCTCCAGGAATGCGTCGGCCGCGGCACCTGGCCGTAGCCCGCCCACCAAAGCTAGCGAGATTCCAAGGGCTATGAAGAAAGCAGCATGGTCCGCGGTCCCCCAGGACCATAGGCTCGTGCCGATGACCAGCACCGCGCCGCCAAGTGCTACGAACACCAGTACCACGATCTGGCGCACCGTCAGCCGCACTGCCTCGGGAATGTGATCGGCCTTTGGCAATCGGCGCAGGTAGAGCAGTATATAGCCGAGGCCTAGTGGAAACATGACGATGAAATTCCATAACCGAGGAATAAGTCCGCTGAAGACCGGCACGCCAGCCAGAGGCTGCGCCACGGACAGGAAGATGGGATTGGTGACCGAGGCAGCAAGGCCAATCATGCTCGCCGTTACGACGACAGCCGGAGCAAACAGGTTTGGCAGTCCGAGCCGCTGGCCCACTCTCAAAACCAGCGGCATAACCGCCAGGTATTCGGAGAGGAAGCCGAGAAACGTGCTACCGGCTGCCAGCAGCAACATTAGCCCACTCGTCAGAAGATAGGCATTGCCGCTGGAGAGATGCAGCAGGCAGTCGACGCCGGCATCAATTGCGCCGGTGGCGCGCAGAACGCCAAACATCCCCCCTATGAACATCACCATGAAGATCAGGGCGGCTGATTTGGACATACCCGCGGGAATTGTCGTAATCAGCGCCACCAACCCAGCCGCGCGAGCCGGCGAATCGGTTTCCGCAGGAGCCGTGGGCGACAGCAGCGCTGGGAGGCCGTTCACTTTGGGAGAAGCGTGGTAACTCCCCGGGATTACCTGCTTCTCGCGGCGGTCGAATTTGCCAGCGGGGACGACGTGGGTCAGCACGACAGCGGCCATCGCCATCACCAGCATAATCACGATCGGATGCAGTCGGTCGCCCCGCTTCACCTTGGGTTCCGCTGCGTTCATATCCTTCCTCTTGCGTTCGATGACGCTATGCGGCCATGCTCCAGCTGTCCAGGTCAAAAATCGGCGGCTGCTATTCCCATAGGTTATAGGATGCTTAGACACCTCAACCTCAGACAAGTCGAAGCTTTCAAAGCTGTGATCGAAAACGGCACCGTCAGCCGTGCCGCGTTGATGCTGAGTATATCGCAGCCCGCCGTGAGCAAGCTGATCGCGCATATGGAAGCCAATACGGGTCTGAGGCTCTTCCAACGGCTGAAGGGCCGCCTGGCACCCACCGAGCAGGGGATGAAGCTCTATGGAGAGATCGACCGCATCTTCGCCGGTGTGCGCCAGGTCGAGCAAGCCGTGGACGCTATCCGGCGCGAGGAGCAGGGGCGACTCGCGGTTGGCGTCATTCCCTCCCTGGCGGGTTCGTTCGTTCAACGCGCCACCACCGCCTTCCTGAAATGCCGCCCGAAAGTGTTCTGCTCGGTTCAATCGCTGAACTCGCAGTGGGTTGTGGATCGGCTCGTCGCGCGGAAACTCGATGTCGGGCTGGTGGGCGCGGGTATCGACAACCCGTACGTCACCCTCGAGCCGCTGATGGTGCATCCCCTCGTCTGCATCATGCCGCTGGATCATCCTTTGGCCGCCAAGAGCCAAATTGAGCCTCAGGACCTGCACCAGATTCCGTTCGTGACGTTCCATCCGTATGCCTACCTCGGTCACGTGATTGACAGGATGCTCGAGAACTACAACGTCAGCGTCTGCACTGTTCTCGCCACCAACGTAGCGCCGACACTGTGCGAGTTCGTGGCGGCGGGGCTCGGGGCATCGCTGGTGCATCCGCTTATGCTGGGCGGGCTAAAGAACCGACTGACTGTGAAGAGATTCGAGCCGGAGATCCTTTTCAATTTCCAGCTCTGCCGTAGCGCCGAAAGTAAAGAATCTCCGCTGGTGGAAGCCTTCGCCCAGGCAGCACGGACCACTGCTGAGCAGATCTCGCGCTCGATATTTAGCGAGTCCTAGCCGCTGGGGCTGGAATATTAATGATTGCCGCGTCTAAGCATTGACTTCAAGAGGCAAACGAAGTCCCTCTTAAGTAGACGAGCTTGATATCCGCTGACAGTCCTGCTTGTGATGCCATCGCGCCCGGCCCGCCGATGACGACATCGCGAGATACAAACTCTTCTGATCGATTTAGGCGCGAGGCTCGCACCTAGCGGTCGCAGCCTATCTTGCCTCCCCCTCCGAGATGTGGACCCGCGGCTGAAACTTCACCCGATTTACCACAATCAGGCTAATGACGGTTCCAATAGACGAATCACTATAAAGCACACTGGTCAAGAAATGTTCGTAGGCTTCCACGTCAGCAAACTGAACAACTAAAACGACATCCGGGTCGCCAGCAACAAGATAGCACTGCGACACCTCTGGTCGACGGACCATCTTTCGTTTGAAGTTATCCACGACGTCGATGCTCGCTCGAGCTAGGACCACCTCAACAATGACTGTAATTTGCTTCCCCAGCGCCTTCGGATCGATGATCGAGACGTCGGCCACGATTACCTTGCTCTCCCGCAAAGCGCGGACGCGCTTGAGGCACGCAGGCGCTGAAAGCCCCACTCGTTTGGCCAGCTCGACATTCGAAATCTGATTGTCGGTCTGCAGCCAAGTTAAAATCCTCCGGTCGATCGCATCGAGCTTACGCATTGCAGCCTCACGAGAAGCGAAAGAATCGTAGTGATAACGAAATTTATGGTACGTCGTGACGGCCGTTTCTGCGCACAATTTCTTCAATGACAAAATACCATGGACGGGTGCCAATTGCGGCTATAGCAAAACGCCCGCAGTGAAGATCCGTGTACACTCGACCTGGAGATCAAAAAATGTCAGACAACGACACAGTCAAACACATCGGCATTTTGGCTCACAGCGCAGAAGGTTCGGCGCTCTGTTACCTTACAGCATGCCACGAAGGCAGCAAGCATATGGGGGAGCACACTCACCCGGATATCACTATGTCTGTGATAGCGATGGGACGTAGCATGCCGGCGTGGGAACAATATGACCTGCGAACCATTCGAGCTATTCTGGCAAAAACAGTCCTGCGGCTGAAAGCCGCAGGCTGCGATTTCTTTATTTGCCCCGACAATACGGCGCACCTTGCGTTGGAATTCACTGGCCCGGCGCTAGCGCTTCCTGGGCTTCATATCGCTGAGATCGTGGCTACGGCAGCGGCGAAGCGTGGTTTTCGTACAATTGGAGTTTTGGGCACAAGATGGATCATGGAGAGCACGCTCTATCGTAATGCCTTCGAGCGCCTTGGTTTGGAAGTCGCGGTGCCAACATCCGAAGAAAGGGTCGTGATCCAGCATATTATCTTCAAAGAGTTGAACAACGGGATCTTTCGCCCCGAGTCGCGAGAAACATTTCAGCAGATCATCTTGGGGTTGTCACTGCGTGGCTGTGATGCCGTGGTACTGGGGTGCACGGAAATTCCGCTGCTGATCGACGCTGATGCGTCGCCTTTACCGACTCTCGATTCTACGCGGCTTCTTGCAATTGCGGGCGTCACCGTGGCACTTGGAAAGCTGCCATTGCCAGAGTGGGTTGGCGGACCGATCCTTGGTTAGGTCAATCAGCTATGACCGTTTTGACGATCGAGCCGTGGGCTGACGCGGCAGTTGCTGTATCCGAGGACGTCGTGACCCTCGACTTCGATGGTGTTGGTAGTGGTGGCGGCGATGAACTGACAAACCGCCGGCCCGCTGACTATGGATGGTCAAGGAGCCATGCTCGATCCTTGTCCCGATCGGGTGAGATCAGCCCAATCCCAACGGGTGCTCGCTCGCCTGCAGCCAGTTCGCTGTGAGTTCCTAGAGGTTGTTCCCTCTCGCGGGGAAGAAGTGGAAGCTGATGTTGCCAAACCTCAGTTTCCTCACCACGGGAGAGAACAATGCTCGTCTGACACCAAAGGGTCGAGCGCTGATGCCGGCCCGCCTCGAGGTGGACCGGCATCAGCTCGATGTCGCTCAAGCCATGGGCGTGTCATTGACCACCTCAAGAAGTGATTGATCGCGGGCCTTTGCGCTGTCGCGAAACGCTATAACCCTGTGGAATAGGACTTCGAATATTTGACCTTTGAATAAGCGTCAAGCGCCCCATAGACTCCAGACTTCACGGCTGACTCGTCGTAAACAATAACTGCACAGATGAGGATATAAGCCAATGTCAGGGTGTAAAGCGCGATATTCTGAGCGACACATGCTCGAGCCGGTGTCCGCCATCGTCATGCTGGCGGTGCTCCTGGCCCCTGCCTGGGCGTTGGCACAGACGGCCAATGCACCCGCCGCTACGTCGACGACCGAACTGGAAGAGGTCATCGTGACGGCGCAAAAGAGATCGGAGTCCTTGCTCTCCGTCCCGGCTGCGGTGACCTCCTTGTCGTCGTCTGATCTTGAGCGCCAGGGCGATGTCCGCCTCAGTGACTATGCGGCCAGCGTGCCGGGACTCAATTTGATTTCCTCACAACCCGGGCAGTCCCTCGTCATCATGCGCGGTATCACGACCGGGTTCGCGGCCGCGATTCCGACCACAACCAGCACCTACATCGATGATGTCCCTTACGGGTCGTCGACCGCCAATGCCTACGGGGCCATCGCTACGCTTGATCTGGACCCTACAGTGCTTCAGAGCATCGAAGTGCTCCGCGGCCCGCAAGGGACGCTGTATGGCGCAAGCTCCCTGGGCGGCCTGATTAAATACGTCACCGTTCCTCCAAGCTTGACGAACTACAGTGCCCGCATCGAGTTGGATGGGAGCGCGATCGATGGAGGAGGGCTCGGCGGTGGCGTGCGGGCCATGATGAATGGGCCGTTGATCAAGGACACGCTGGGGATCATCATTAGTGGGTTTGATCGCCAGGATCCAGGCTATATCGACGATCCGCATAAACACAGGACGAACGTCAACAGCTCACACGTCGATGGTGGGCTCATTAACCTCTTGTGGCTGCCCACGGAGCAATTCTCAGCCAAGCTCTCCGTGCTGGCCCAGGACGTGCATACGCCCAACACGTCGAACGTAGACATGAACGCTGACCTGACTCCCATCTTCGGAAAGTACCAGCAGGTCCGTTGGGTAGATGAGAATTGGGCCCTTTCCAGCAGGCTCTACAGCCTCACCGCCAACTATGACTTTGGCTGGTCCATTCTCACCTCCATCACCAGCTATGCAACGCGTAATGCGAATTGGCACATCGACGTCACCAACAAATTTGGCGCTCTGCTAACGACCATCCTCGGCGTTCCGAATCTGGCTGGCTTCGACGACATAACGCTCACCAACCAAAAGACTACGCAGGAAGTCCGGCTTACCTCGCCCAATAACGACACTTTCGAGTGGCTAGGGGGATTCTTCTTTACTCATGAACATAGCATCAAGCCTGAAGATTTCGAGAATCCGTTCAGCATCCCGACCGGTGTCGTTACACCCGTACCGGATGGCCTTTTCACCGATACTCTCGACGATTCGTACACCGAATATGCCGCCTACGCCGACGGGACCTTGCATCTGACCTCCAGATTCAAGATTCTGGGCGGGCTGCGCTTCACAAGGGATTCAGAGAAATCCGTCACTCCATTCTCGGGCCTCTTCTTCGGCCCTCCGACAGTCGATGTCGGAAGCTCATCCGATCACAGCCTCTCGTTCCTGGTGTCCCCGAGCTACAATCTCGACAATCACAACATGGTCTACATCAGGGTTGCCTCGGCCTTCCGGCCGGGTGGCCCAACCGGCGTGAGTGCATCGAATCTCATCCAAGGCGCCCCAGAGACCTTTAAACCCGATTCGCTTATCAGCTACGAAGCCGGCTACAAAGCCAGTTTTCCCGAACAGCGGATGACCATCGAACTGGCCGGCTTCGACATCGATTGGAGGGACATACAGGTGATTGTAGACACGGAAGGCTTCTTAGTCACCGGAAACGGCGCCAGCGCGCGTAGCGCTGGAGCTGAGCTCGAGTGGACATGGAGGCCAATCACCCGGCTGAACCTAACCGCGAACGCCGCGTATACACATGCATATTTGACTGCCAACTCGCCTGCGATCGGCGGTACAGCGGGACAAGATCTGCCCAACGTCCCCACTTTCGCCGCCAATCTAACGGCTGAATACGACTTTCCAGTCACCAGTGAGTTGGATGGCTTCGTGGGAGGAAGTTTCCAGTATCAAGGGTCCCGACACATTGGATTCATCGCGGGTGCGCCCGCAACATTTGTTCCTCCTGTCATGCCTGAATATTACACGGGCGATCTTCGCGCGGGTGTGATCCACAGTGGTTTCACGTTCGAGGCCTATGTCAAAAACGTCGGCGATTCGTATGGTTTGACCCAACTCGTGTCACAGGTCCGGAATGGATATGGACCGCCTCTGGCCGGGTCGGTCATTCAACCTCGCACATACGGCATTTCGATCAGCGAGAAGTTCTAGCAAGCACGCCTACATTTAGGGAAGGTCTGATTTACCGATGAATTTTGAATAGAGCAAAAAAAGATTGAAAGTGGCAATTCTTGGCGCTGGCGGCGTGGGCTTGGGCATGGCTGCACTCATATGCAGCAAGAACGTCGACGTTTGCCTGTGGGCCCCATCGCCAAAAGGCGTGCAAGCGCTGCTGGACGGCAGGCCGATCGCGTCCACAGGCGTTCTCGAGGGCGAATTCCCCGCGTCTGTCAACCTCGACATCGCCAAGGCGATCAAGGATGCGGACATTGTCATACTTGCCATCCCGGGCAACGGTCACAGGGCCGTGATCGATTTGCTCGCCCCACACGTCCGCGCCGGCCAACTGATCGCAATTAGCTCTCAGATGTCCCTGAGCGCGCTATATCTATCCTGGCAACTGAGTCGTCACCACACCAGCTGTCCCATATCTGCATGGGCTACCACCGCGATCACGGGACGTAGACCCGGCTCCGGCGAGGTGCACATCACCACCGTGCGCAAGCACATTGTTGCCAGTACAGTGCAGCCGGAAGACTATGAAGGCGCAGCGCGCCTGTTGACAGGCATCTTCGGGGATATTTTTGAGCGCGCACCCGACCTGATGGCAGTCACATTGGCGAATGTGAACCCTCCCGTACATCTCGCAGTCTCTCTCTCCAATCTCACTCGCATGGAATACGGCGAAGAGTGGGGGACTTATCGCGGGATCAGCGGCGCAGTCGGGCGGTTGATCGAAGCTTTGGACGGAGAGCGACTGAGGCTGGCTGCTCGCTTTGGGTATTCCGTTCATACCGTGCAAGATCACATGCACGAGTCCTTTGGACTTCCTATGGGATCGGTCGCCGAAATGGCCGCCGAGCAGGACATCCGGCGAAACGGCTCACCTCCGGGTCCCGCGACCCTTGATCATCGATATGTTACGGAAGACGTCCCGTTTGGAATCGTGCCGCTCGTCAAAATCGGCAGCATCGCCGACGTGCCGATGCCCCTGCACGAGGCCGGGCTGGCGCTCATCAGCGCGCTCTGCGGCCGCCGCTTCAGCGCCGAGAACGACATCCTCTCGAATCTGGCTATCGATAACTTGAGTGGAGAAGAGCTACTTACGCTGTGCCGCAACGGATATGGGCGAGAGCAACCTAAAGCCCCATTTTGAGGAATGCCGATAGCGGTAATTCGGCTTACGGGACAGGATGCTCTCACTGTGCGAGCGAGCAAGAAGCTCAGGAACACCCGGCTGCGCGCGAACTACGGCGCGAGTCTGCTCCAAATGCAACTTGACGGAGTACCGCTCGGCGACGGGAGCACATTCCGAGCAGGCAGTTAGTTGACTGGAGCCAGGTCACTGAGCGTGATGCCGCCGTGTGCGGCCAGCAGCCATTCGATCGGGGCGGCCAGGACCTCGTTCCCTTCGCAGCCAGCTCACCATCGACGACCACTTAGTTATCCTGCTCAAGGTACTGATCATCGAGGCGTCGGCGACAACGAACAGCGGCGCGTAAGCACTGGCGTGACTATGTCAGGGGACGCGTTTACGGAATCGGAGTGGACGGATCGCTACCTTCGATCTTCCTTTTGTAAACGACGACTCTCTTTGTTGTGGCCCTTCATTGACTTGTGTCAAGGGCAGCGCCGTATCGTACTTTACCTGCTTCAACGCGAAACTCGACCGTATATTCGCGACTCCGCTGATTTTGGTGAGTCCGTTGAGGATGAATCTCTCGAGCGTCTGTACATCCGGGACAACAACGCGCAGCAAGTAGTCGGAATCACCCGTCATCAGATAGCACTCGACAATCTCGGGGAATTTATTGACCGCGACTTCAAATTGCTCGAGTGTCTTCTCGACCTGATATTGCAGGCGAACTTGAATAAAGACGCTTAAGCCTAAGCCGACGGCAACGGGATCGACCAACGCAACATAGCGGCTGATGGTGCCGCGGTTTTCAAGAACCCGTACGCGCGCCAAGCACGGTGAAGGTGAAAGATTGACGCGTTTTGCCAGCTCCACATTGCTCAATCGTGCGTTGTGCTGCAGTTCCCTGAGTATGCTGAGGTCGATCCGGTCCAGTGCCTCGTGCGGCATAATCCGCTCCACATCATCAAAGTGACGGCACAATATGCCACTGGGAGGTAGATTTGGCGAGCATTTCAGCACCTTTGTAGCGCTATGCAGCTTTAGAATTAGCCGATAAGCCAACGAATCATGACCATGCTTCAACCTGAGAGTCTGATCCCGGTCGAGAAAGAGCCGGAAGATCCCGATCCTCTCGAAACTCGCGAATGGCTCGAGGCCCTCGAGGCAGTGGTTAGACGCGTGGGAAAGACCCGTGGCCAATTCCTGATGAAGCAGCTGGAACAGCAGGCCCAGTTGCTCGGGGTAAGCGCTCCCGTCGCTCCGTATTCCAGCTATCAAAATACGATCCCTCTCGACGAGCAGCCAGCGCATCCAGGCGACGTGGCGCTCGAGGATCGAATCACCGCGATCATACGGTGGAACGCTCTAGCCATGGTGGTGCGAGCAAATAAGGCCTACGGCGAGCTGGGCGGCCACATCGCGAGCTATGCCTCCGCGGCCGAGATCTTTGAGATTGGTTTTAACCATTTTTTTCGTGGCCCGCAAGCCGAGCAGGGAGGCGACCTAGTGTATTTTCAGCCGCATTCCGCTCCCGGCGTCTATGCTCGGGCGTTTCTTGAAGCTCGGCTGACCGAGGAACAGTTGTCGCGCTATCGCCAGGAAGTGGGCGGTCATGGGCTGTGCTCCTATCCGCACCCCTGGCTGATGCCGGAGTTCTGGCAGTTTCCCACGGGGTCTATGGGTATCGGACCCATAAGCTCGATTTACCAAGCCCGCTTCCTTCGCTATTTGCAACATCGCGGCCTCGCACAAACGAGCGCTCGCCACGTGTGGGGGGTATTCGGCGATGGCGAGATGGACGAGCCTGAGTCCATTGCGGCGTTGACTTTGGCCGCTCGTGAGAGGCTCGATAACTTAACATTTGTCGTTAATTGCAATCTCCAGCGGTTGGATGGTCCGGTACGCGGCAATGGTCAGATCATTCAAGAACTCGAGGGCCTGTTCCTTGGGGCCGGGTGGAATGTGATCAAGGTGCTGTGGGGTTCCGATTGGGACCCCCTGTTTGCGCGCGACGAGCAGCATGTGCTGCTTCGGCAATTGGCGCTGACCGTCGATGGCGAATATCAGACATTGGGCGCCAACGATGGCACCTACAATAAGGAACACTTCTTTCAGTTGAGACCAGAGCTCCGCAAGATCGTGGCTCATATGTCTGCGGCGGAAATTGATGCGCTAAAACGCGGGGGCCACGATTTCCGTAAGCTCTACGCGGCGTTCGCAGCCGCGCGCGATTGCAAAGGTCGGCCGACGGTCATCCTGGCAAAGACCAAGAAGGGCTATGGAATGGGTCGAGCGGGCGAGTCTCGCAATACCTCGCACCAACAAAAGAAGCTGGACGTGGAGGCCTTGAAGGAGTTTCGCAGCCGGTTCAATCTGCCGTTGTCGGATCAGGACATCGCCGAGCTCAAGTTTCTGAAGCTGGCGGATGAGAGCGCGGAAATGAAGTACCTTCGTGCGAGACGCAAGGGGCTGGGCGGGAGCGTGCCAGCGAGGCGCCGCAGCGCCGATCCGGTATCGATTCCGCCGATCGAGAGCTACGCGGCATTCGCCCTGCGCGCCGAGGGTAAGGAAATGTCGACCACGATGGCCGTGGTGCGGCTTATTACGAATCTTCTGCGCGATAAGGCGCTGGGGCCCCGCATCGTGCCGATTGTGGCGGACGAAGCGCGCACCTTTGGCATGGCGGGATTGTTTCGGCAAATCGGCATTTATTCGCCTCTGGGCCAGCTCTACACGCCGGAAGACGACGCTTCGATGCTGTCTTACAAAGAATCGAATAGTGGTCAGCTGCTGGAGGAGGGCATCACCGAAGCCGGCGCACTATCGTCGTGGGTTGCTGCAGCGACCTCGTACAGCGTGCATGGACTGGGTACTCTTCCCTTTTATATTTATTATTCGATGTTCGGTTTTCAGCGGGTTGGCGATCTGATCTGGGCGGCCGCCGATCAACGCGCTCGTGGATTCCTGCTGGGGGCGACGGCGGGGCGGACTACGCTGGGCGGTGAGGGTCTCCAGCATCAAGACGGCTCCAGCCACGTTTCGGCGGCGACCATTCCGAATTGCCGGGCGTATGACCCCGCGTTTGCTTGTGAACTGGCGGTGATTGTAGACCACGGGGCGAGATGCATGATGGAACAATCGGCAGATGTCTTCTATTACATCACCGTCATGAACGAGAACTATGCGCAGCCTTCTTTGCCAGCGGGCGCCGAACGGGCAGTGATCAAAGGGATGTATCGCCTTTCGACAGGCGAGCAGGGCAGTGACCGTAAAGTTCGACTGCTCGGGTCTGGCGCCATACTTCGCGAAGTCCTGGAGGCCTCGCAATTGCTGGCCGATCATTGGCAAGTTTCTGCCGAAGTTTGGAGTGTGACGAGCTTTAGCGAGTTGGCACGGGACGCGCGGGAGGTCGAACGCTGGAATCGCCTGCACCCGAAGGAGCGCCGCCGCCGCAGCTACGTCGCCGAATGTGTTGCAGGGGATAGCCCTGTGGTGGCCGCGACGGACTACGTATGCGCCTATCCCGATCTTGTGGCGCCGTTTGTCGAGGCACCTTACCGGTCGCTGGGCACGGACGGCTTTGGCCGCAGCGACAACCGTGCCGCGCTGCGACGATTTTTTGAAGTCGACCGGCAGCATATAGTCGTGGCTGCGCTCCACGCGCTGGCGGAAGCAGGGACAGTAGCTCACGATGTGGTGGCGTCAGCCATTGTGCAATACGATATCAACGCCAATCTGACCGCCCCTTGGGTGCGCTGACGGCCATGGCAGCGATTGTTGAAGTTTGCGTCCCGGATGTTGGAGATTTCGAAGATATTCCTGTCATCGAGCTGCTCGTCAAGCCGGGCCATTCGGTCGTTCCGCTGAGTACTACTGCCGCATTCAAAGCAGGAGTTCCTGACTTTGTGGGGTACGGTCGTTGTGGGTCTGCTCTCGCTCTACCGCTTCACCTTGATATCTCATCACAAATGGGTGCGTGGCGACTCATGCGCTGCCAACTGCTGCGCGAGCTCGCGACGGCCGCCATTGCGCAGATACTGAGTAATCCAGTCGCGCGGAACGTGTGATTGCCAACCCGAGTCTTGATCCCGGTAGCGAACGCGCGCCGGCGGATCATCCGATACACATCCGCCTGGGCGAAGGAATAGTCGTGAGTACTCGCCCGCGCCCGCGCCCAGTCCGGAATAGGTAGCCCTGGGGTCGCCGGGGAGGCCTGCGGCGCTGATGTAGGCGTCCAGGTAGGCCTCGAGATTGTAATTGCAGGGCATCTCATGCCGCTTTCCGCCTTTCTCGTGCAATCGGACCCAGCCACATCGGCCCCTCGGTGTAGTAATCTTCGAGCCGCATCTTGATGTATAGATCGGAGAGAGAGGGAGGGCGGGTTACTTACTTTCCGTAACATATCACGCCGTGCTCGCCGTCAAGGGTCGCGCTACGCGTGCCCGGCCGGTCGGCCGGCTGCGCCCTTGACCGCTGCGCGCGCCGTGATCCCGAGGATGCGGGCAATCCCGCCCGAGCTCAGATCCGAGGATCCGATCATGAACACGTCACCTGATGTTTCACTTACGAGCCATGCCACCGCCTTTGATCGAACGTTGTCGTTGGAGACCATCCGGCAACAAGCACCGGCGGTGTTCGCACCATCGGCTGACGAGCACCGGAGCATTCGCTACACGTTCATACCCACTGAGCGCTTGCTGGCCGGGCTGCTACAGGCTGGCTTTGTAGCCGTCGAGGCCCGCCAGCCGCAGACCCGGTCGGCCAGCCCGCTGCATGCCCGGCACGTCGTGCGGTTGCGCCGGCGGTTCGAGACGGTGCAGCTCCGGGATTCGGTGCCCGAGATCGTCTTCCTGAACAGCCACGATGGCACCAGCGCCTATCAGCTCCGGGTGGGCCTGTTCCGGGTGGTCTGCACCAACGGCCTGATCGTCTCAAGGGGTGCGTTTCCGACCTTCAGCGTGGCGCATCGTGGTAACGTAGTCGAAGACGTGGTCGCACACGCGCTGGGCATGTCGGAACGGTTCGACGTGTTGGCTGCCCAGGTCGAGCGTATGGAGCAACGGCGCCTGTTCAAGGATGAGGAGATCCGGTTCGCCGAGCGCGCCCTGACGCTTCGCTACCCCGAGCCCGGGCAGGCGGGTATGGCGGCGTCACAGCTCCTGAATTGCCGGCGGCGGGAGGACGCCGGGGGTGATCTCTACAGCACCCTGAACCGGGTGCAGGAAAACCTGCTCCGAGGGGGCCTGAGCCGCAGCTCGAGCAGCGGCCGACTGGTGCGCACACGGCGGATTACCTCGATCAAGGAGGACGTGCGAATCAACAGCGCCCTGTGGGACGTGGCGGCGGAGATACTCGCGGCCTGACTGCGAGTGGGAGGGGGCGTCAGCGGTGGCGCTCTCTCCCCCTTTTTTTGCCGCCGGCACGATAGGAGACGACTGCCCAGACGGTCATGCAATGCGCGGCCACCCGAACGGCAGCCTCCGTTGCGGCGGGGGATCCGTCATCCCGTTCTCTCTACTGCTGTTGCTGGGGCCGGTGCGTTTCGCTGCATTTTGAGAGTTATGCAGGATAGCCTGGCGGCGGCTTTTGTCACACGATTGCTGCCTATGGCGGCAGACGCATTCATTCAATGTCGGGTTACGCCCGAAATCAAAGCGCTTGTTCGAACGCTTGCGCAGCGCGATCAGATCACCGAGTCGGCGCTCGTCAAGCAGCTCTTGGAGGTGGTACTGCGCTCATCTGTATCCGCTGGAATGACGGAGCTCGAGGTCAGCCGGAAGGCCGCTCGTGACATGCGTCTCTATGTCAGGTTGGATCCAGACGATCGACTCCTTCTGAATGAGCGAGCGACGGCGCGCGGAATGCCTGCGGCCACCTACGTGGCGGTGTTGTTGCGCTCGCACCTGCGACACTTGGCGCCCCTGCCGAAGCAGGAACTACTCGCGCTGAAGAACGCCGTGGCAGAGCTTGGGGCGATCGGGCGGAACCTGAATCAGATCGCGCGAGCGATGAACCAGGGGGAACGGGTTGCGGGACCCGGTCGAGACGAGCTCCGGGCCATGTTGCAGATCGGGGGCGCGCTGCGCGATCACGTGAAGTCGTTACTCGCGGGGAATGCCAAGAGCTGGGACCAGGGACATGCCGAAACGGCTCATTGATATACGGGGTGTTCCACTCCTCGATATCGCTTCCTATGCAAGACGGGGGCCGGGGCATCGGGATCGGCTGTCGCCGGCGGAGGTTCAGCACATTGCCCGGACGGTCCGCCGTACTCCGGAGGTCATGGTCAAAGTGCTGAGTCGAGGTGGACAGGACCTTGGGGCGGTACGCCGTCATCTCGAGTACCTGCATCTTCGGGACGACGAGGAGCTTGAGCTGGAGACCGATGATGGCCAGCGGCTTTCGGGGCTGGGTGTTTCGAAGGAACTGCTGAAGGACTGGGATCTCGATCTCGAGGAGCACCGGCGTCGTTCGGATCTTGACGCTCGTCGCAGCCTGACTCCGAAGCTCGTTCACAAGCTGATGTTCTCCATGCCGGCTGGTACGCCGCCGGAGAAAGTACTAGCTGCGGTGAAAAATTTCGCCCGGGAGCAATTCGGACTCAAGCATCGCTACGCCATGGTGCTCCATACAGATGAGCCGCATCCGCACGTGCATATGGTTGTCAAGGCAGTCAACGAGCAAGGCGTCAGATTACACATCCGGAAGGTCACGCTCCGCGAATGGCGTCGCGAGTTCGCCCGTCACCTCCGCGGACAAGGTGTCGCCGCGAATGCCACCGAACGCGCTGTGCGGGGACAGAGCAGGACTCGAAAGACGGATGGGATCTACCGCGCAACTTTACGGGGCGATTCCACACACGTTCGTGCACGCGCAGAGATCGTGGCCTCGGAGCTTCTGAACGGTAATCTTCTCATCGAGCCAGGCAAAGCCAGGTTGACCGAGACGCGAAAGGAGGTCGAGCGCGCGTGGCGCCGCATGAGCGATATCCTTCTCGCCGAGCGCCAGCCTGGGCTCGCGGCACAGGTGACGCACTTCGCCGCCAACTTCCCACCACCCTATACCGAACGCGAGTGGCTGGCCCGGGACCTCACGACCAAAGCCGCCTCGATCCCGAGTCGTGAGCCGCCGCCCACGCGGTAAGCTTGGTTGGGCTCATTGATGCGTGGTATAGCGAGCAGTCCCTGCGGCTGACCCGGTTCCTTAAAACTATTGAGGGAAGACGGTATGCGACGCTTAAGCTCGAGCACCGGTTGCCCGAGGCACAGGGAGAGAATGTGGATCGTACGGCGTGAGCTCAGCGCCTTGCTCGTACCGGCTTGCCTTCGCCCCTCATGAGGTCGGCGAACTTAGCCCAACTGAGTCTATGCTTTCTTACCGATTTCCACGCAGGCCGCCACTCGATATTGCCCTTACTTATGAGCAGCGTGCCCAGCTTACCCGACGACTCACGAACGACGATTTCAACGTCCTTCGACCCTACAACTTTAGTATGCACTCTTAGCTTAACTTCGTGAGCCATGTATGTTCTCCCGGGTATCGCGAAGATTGCCTCTCACGTCTAGTTCCGGATGAAGCGGCGGACGCCACCGACCTATCCGTGGAGGATGGCGGTGTGACTTCCACACGGTGCCACGATGACCGGATTCAGAAGGATAGTCTTCTCCAGCGTGGCTTATTCTCCATGGCGAAGGGGTACGAGAACCGGGATACCTGCCGCAGACTTCGTTTAAATGAGCCTATCACCACTTACAGAAATCACTAAATCCTTACGGCTCTATCGCTCTATCTAGCCATCTGGTTCGGAGGAATGTGAGTGCAAATCGCTAAGCAGCATCAATGGTCTTATGTTCGCCGACCGTCGCCGAATGCCTGAGGAGTCGAACTGGCTCAATATCAGAAAGGCCTTCGCAGGACTTCGAAGATGGACTTGCCCACTACCTGGCATCCTGCCGCCGTAGCCTGTGCGTAAGCGCCAGCCAGTTGCGGCGGCATGGAATTCGAATCGGTATTCCAGAGCGGATGCGTAATGATCTCGGCCCGGTTCCCGCGGCGCCCAGCATGAAGCCCGCCGAATGTAACTTGCTGCCAACCGGGCATCGCTCGGAAATATGGACCCGCGGCGGCGGCGTCAAGTCCTTGCCAATACGCCGTCGAAAAGTCGATCGCTGCGTTTGGGTCGAGCGCTAGCCTTGCCAAGTCGAGCCCTAAGCGCCAATCAAGGATGTTGTGATACGCGAGATTGCTGAAATCGCGAAGGCAATCTGGACAAGAAGTTCGACAGAGTGCACCGTGGGCCGGCGCACCTTGCGAATCAGTTTGCGCTACAAGTGGACCAAAGAATGTGTTGCCACCTTGGCCCACAACGAACCGCAATAAGCTCTCCGCCTCCGCTGGCGTTCCGAGGTACGAGCTGTAGCCGGCACCGTTCTCCAGGCTGTCAGATATAAAAATCTGGCCAACTACCTGTCCTGCAGTATCGGGCGTAACACGAAGCCCGATACTGAGCTCGCGCTCGTGAATGTCGAGTCGGACCGCGGCAGCCCGGCGCAAGAGAAATCCAAGTGAGTACATCGCTGCGCGGCCCTCAACGCGGAGTGGCACCGCACTGATTCCCACTGGCCATCTCTGGATTCCAAGCACCAGAACATCCGTCGGCTTGACGGACGCCAGAGAGCGCCGGTCCAGTGGCATACCAGGGTCGACCGGGGGATTCGGTACGTCGACCTTTTGCAGCGCTTCGCGTGTCACCCAAGTCTCACTGCGTGAAAGCTTCCAGAAATCAAACTGCTGTCCATCGTTGTCGTTAATGACGTATACCGTCTCCGGTCCACTCCAAATGTTGAAGTTTGCGACAGGTGTAAAGGTAATCGGGGCCACGCCAACTTTCGGGCGTGATGATCGAGCGGTCCATTCGAAGACTCCGTCGAAGTCTCGGCTAGTGCCGAACCATGTTCGGAACCCGCGCGGCTGCGACAGATTCACGATTTCATAGTCTGGCGCAATAGCGCCGCAAACTTGGCATGCTTGAGCGGGAGCTGCTGATCCATCCACCGCCTGGCATCGCCGGCATCGTCCAATGGGGAGAGCGGGCCCTAGCGGATTAGGCTGCTCAGCGATACGGTTTCCCTGCGGCTGGTAGTCTACGACTCCGACGGCTGTATGTATGACCCCGTCCTTCACCGTTTCAGATGACGGGGCGAATTGGCTGATTGCAATATCAAGGTCGCGATCAACTATATCGTCGGGCGGCCACTCGTAGGCTCCTCCCGGCTTTTCGTGGAAGAGATAGCGCACCCGGGTTGGGAAACCGAACATTGGAAGTACGCCTATGTTCGCAAGCCTCTCGCTTAGAGACCGCTGCTGCAGGCGCGGGTCAACCGATGCGGCTGTTACTACGTTGACCAGTTTTCTCTGGACATATTGGAGGAGCGCCATACGCCGCGCCTTCAACTGTGGAGCCGTGTATGAAAGCAGCACATCGCAAGTGTGCGCGATTACCGGCTGATGAGCCTGGATCCACGCGTCAACCAGCTGAGCGGCCGTAGCGCCCGGCGGCAAACCTGCGGGAGGCTGTTGCAGCGGGGCGCCCCAGTCGGCCCCATTACCAAACTCGCCATGCACACTGTCGCCGCCCTGGCTTGCGAATAAGCCGAGCGCAACAAAGGCCTGCCGGAGTATTTCCTTTGCCAGCACGCGTTGCAGGATCGCTTCGCGACGCATATCGACATACGGTTGAGGCGGCGGATCCGAGGTGATCCGGTCTGGCCTTTGGAAGTAGTAGTCGTCGTGGCTTCTGCCGCGACATAGGGTCAGTGCCACTGACAGCCCGGCGCCGCGCCGCCCTGCACGCCCAACGCGCTGCTGGTAGTTAAAGCGCATGGGCGGCATATTGGCCATCATGACGGCGAGCAGCGAGCCAATATCCACGCCGGCTTCCATCGTCGTCGTGACAGATAGCAAGTCAATTGCGTCAGTGAGCTGGATCTCGTCGGGCGGAGGCAGGCAGATATCTTGGAAAAGCCGCTGCCGCTTTCGGCCATCGCTCTTGTTCGTTTGTCCTGTGAGCTCTTCACAGTTGAGCCGGAACAGCGGTCCAGCCTGAGTCGCAAGGTAGCTGTAGTAGTCGCGCTCCGCCTGCGCGCCCGCGAGAGGTTGCGGCGGCCCAAGCGGGTCATGGCAATCCGTGCAGACGCCTCCTGACGGGTGTAGATGAATTCGGCGACATCGTCCACACTCGAAATAGTTCAGCGAGGGCCGCGCCAGGCAGAGATTCTGCGTGACGAGAACGTGCTGTGCTAGAACGCCGGCGCTATTGAGGTAAGTCACTACGTCGGCGGTGAACGCGGGGGGAGCAAGCCCATTGAGGGTTGCGACAGCTGACAGATACTGCGCAACGTAGCCTGGCGGGTTCGCCTGGCTTGAGGCGCCATGCGTGGAAAGCCGGCGGCGGGCGCCAAGCAGCCGGATGGCCCCGTCTGCGGCTTGCTGAACGAGGGGGTTTGGAGGGGGTGCGGCGATGCGATCGGTAGTCGCATACGCTAGGCGCAGAGATTCGAGACTGCGGCGGCCGGATGAGAAGACCACGTCCATGGTTTCAATGAGCGATTGATCTTGGATCCTGCTCAAATGGCTGAGCTGTTGCGGGATAAGCTGCCCGCCAGATTTAGGTTGTGGCGGCAAGCCGCCCAGCGGCCAAGTGTACAAGTCGTGCCAGCTTCCGCTTTTCGCTGGGGGGTCCGTCCAGAGCACCGCCTGCGTGAATCCTCCGGGGTTCATCCCCTTTGCGAGCAGCTGAGCTGACGCGTCTGCGGAGAGTTGAGCAATGTAAAAGGGACCCTGTGCAGCTCTTGCGAGTATTTGTTGCGCCGCCGCTTGGCAGGTCAGCGAAGGGTGTGACGGCGACGGCAGTTGCGCGGAACCGGGACTCACCGCCATAGACAGCGTCGCAGCTTCGGCAGGATGAGTTGCGCTATATGCGGAGGCCAGGGTTTGTTGTGCTGCAGGGAGAATTTGCCCGGCCATCTGCGTGGCGAACGCTTGCGCCCCTGCGCCTTGAAACTTGAGTGCGTCAGTGATCGCTTGCCGAAGCGCGTCCCGGTAATGGGAGAACCTCATGCCGGCGGAGAGCTTGGCGGCATCTTGCCGGCTATCAGAGAAGACGACTAGCTTTCGTGACTGCGCAGCAGCATCGGGTGCAATGTTGCGCAAAAGCGCGTCCGAAAGAACCTGGGCAATCTTCTGGAAGCCGGTTCTCAGAGTGCGTACAGGCGAGCCGATTTGGCGCCGAGACCAATCGGCGTCGCATCGCGGACACCGAGCCGGATAGGCCTGCCTAGCACTCTCATCAACCGGTGGTGTGGGCAAATGCATATCCGGGACGTGGTAGAGATATCCCGGGCCACCGAGTGAGAGCATCCCGTCGACGGGCGAGAATCGGGCGCTGCGCCATGCTCGTGCGACACCCCTTTGAGTCCATTGCGGCGACGCAGGTGTCATTCCTGCGCTCCCGGGCCAGTAGACCGCGTATCGAAGGTAATCGCGATCCATGGACGCCATATCCGGGGACGCCTCTAGATCCGGATGGTCGGGGCTCAGATACCATTCGTTCGGATTGAGGCCGGTCTCGCGGCGATAGCCCCCGAAGAAAATGTCGCCACAAGCTTCGCAGTAAAGGAGCTCGAGGACGCGAGAGCCGCATCCACAGGTAAGAGTTGGCACGTAATGAAGAGCGCCTGTAGGAGTCGCTGCGTTGCGTGGCGGGGCTTGGCTACAGGCAGGGTTGGTGCACACCCAGAGGCCCTGCAGGTTTCGAAACATGATGTGGGCGCGAATGGGAAGAGGCGCGGTACCACCCGCTCCGCGGGCGACAGAAAGGCCAGCGAGGAGCCCCTCGACTGCTTCGACCCCGTCCGAAGCCGCGAGGCTGGGAAACATCGATGCCGCGAGCTGCTCTGGGAACCGCGGCTCCATTTGTGGAGCCCCGGCAGGGCCGGACGAGCACGCGAGTCGAACCGCATCGGCTGCGTTGACGTGGGCGAGAGCCAATTCAATAACTGACTCGGGACTCGCTCCGGCGGGCGGGGCTGGAGCGCTTACTCCCGCGGCAAACGCGGCTGCTACCGCCGGCGTGGGGGACGGCGACGTCCGAAGTGAATCGCGGAGTTGGCGCAGCGCGGCACCGATCGGCTGCAAAGGGCCAAATGCACCCGCGTTGACAGGCTGTGGCGCGCCACCGACGATCCGAAAACGCCTTTGGTCGCGGCCGAAAAAGGATTCAAGGTACTGCCGCCCAGATGCGCCGCTTGCGATCGACGCACTCGAAGCAATGATCCGTAGCTGATCTGAATCTGGACTGAGGCCAAGGCGATCGAGAAGCACCCGGATGAGGTAGGCGACTTCTGTCCCTGGAGTCCCCCGATATGTGTGCAGCTCGTCGACTACCAGGTGAAAGACATGAGATGCATCTTGTTGAAGCCACTGCCTCGTCTGGTCGAATATCGCCGATTCGATACTACGCATCAACATGATGTTCAGCATCGAATAGTTCGTAATGAGGACATCCGGCGGGTAGTCTTGCATATCCCAGCGCGACCACATCTCGCCTCCTTCCATGTCGGGAAAGAAGCGCGCGGCAGGCCCTCCGGCCACGAGTAGCGCGTCGCGGTGTGCATCGGCAAGCTCGGCTCGCAGCCTGCCAGTCGTTGCTGAGGAACGCGCTCCGGACACCGGCGTGCGCCCTGTATATCTCCCAAAGTAGATGCGGTTCCCGGCCCTGTTTGCCTGCAGCCAGGCTCGCGCGTGTTGCCCATCCAAGCCATCGCGCAGCCTCGAGAGCTGGTCCTCAACGAGCGCGTTCAACGGATACAGGATTAATGCCCGCACCGCCGCAACCCGGTTTTCGTGCGCTCGTTGTGAAATTCGCGGCGCCCATGACCTTCGCTGCCCCTGCATCGACCAGTGATTCCACCAGTCCCACTGAGCCGGGCGCACGCCGGGCGCCGGCCACGCAGCAGATTCCCGTATTAGTGCCGCGGCGATAGGGAGTAAAAAGCACTCAGTTTTTCCAGATCCCGTGCCTGTCGTGACGACCACATCGCGGCCGTGCACCACCGAATCTTCGAAGACCTCGCGCTGGTGCGTATACAGCTCTCGAGGCAGCCCGTTCGGGAGAATCGCGGGGAACAAGCCTTGAGACACGAATGAGCAGAGATCGGCTAGGGCTCCCCGCGGCCACTTCGTAGCAAGCAGGGCTTGCGCCGCCTGGGAAAACGATTGGCCGCAGAACTGATATGCAGGGATGGGCTCAATCAGCGGCCGCCTATACAGCCGCCCATCTGCGTCGAGCAAGGCGCGGCGTTCCGCCACGAGGTCCGGATACCGCAGGTCAAAAGGGCTGTCGAGGTATTTGAAGTATATGTTGCGGAGCTCTTCAAAGATTGCTATTGGATTGCTCATCGCAACTCCTGGTGCAGTAGCGCAGCTACAATTAGTGCGATGTTCTGGGGTATCTCGGTGTAGATGAGAGTGCCGCCTTGCAACGCCGGCGGCGAAGCCGAGCATGCGATGAGAGCCCTTTCAATCAAAAATGGCGGGCGGCATGGTGCCGGCATCGAGAGCGTGTGTGTCTGGCCGTTGTATCGGAGCACATGGCGCCGGTGGCGCTCACTTCTGAAGGCGATATATTTTCCCACTTGGGCGGGAACTCGAAACGCGCTACCCCTCTCGCAAAATAGTACATCCCGCTGATGGCGCAAGGTAAATCGGAATAGGCTCCCGGACGCAGAGGCCGCATCACTGAGCGTTGCAGACTGCCAGCCAAGTGTCGAGGTTGAGAAGCGGCCAACCTGCCAATCCGGTCCGAACGGCAATTGGGTGGGGTGGCGCATGCACGGATCACTGATTGGCGGAAGACTCAGTAAAATTGCCGCCGAAACGTCGCATTGAAGAAGAAGCCCGGTCCGCTTCGCTATGGCAGCCAAAGCGCTTTGATCGTCCGCCGTTACCACGACCTGGTCGGGATAGTCTGGAAACACTCTCGACGTCAATTTTACGCCCGCTTGCCCGGCGGCAGTTGTTAGGCGCTGAAGGAGCAATAGCGATCGCGCTCCGACGAGAATTCCGCGCGAACCCCAGGGCTGTTGAGTGACCGCCAGGCTCGGTGGAGTAACCCGCCATTCTGCGTCCTCGGCACCTGAGAAAAATTCTGCGTGCCCGACACGCTGAAGATTGAACCTCAGCGTCTGATAGATTGGCAGCGCAAAGGGGTCGGAGCCATCCTCATCGTCTCCGGCATCGTTACTTGGGTTGAGCTGGAGTTCCTCCACTGCTGCGCGAAATTGCTGCCATGAACCTTGGCGCCGCGCGGACATCCAGAATAGTAGTGCGGCTGCGCTCACCGGTAGCGGCCCCTAAGAACGTGCGCGCAGCGCTTGTATGCTTTCCATAGGTCGGCGATGTCGGCGCGTGACGGGCCCGTGAGTAGCCCCTTTCTAGCCGCTGCCAGAATGGCTTCGGACCACGCGCTGATCAGGTGACGATCATCCAACTTCATCGATATTGGCAGCTGGGCGAGCTTAGTGGGCGTTTGCCGAGGGCCGATTAGCAAGACTCGCGACATGCGCTTATTGCACCGTATCGCATCGGCTGGTATCGCCCAAATTGGCTCGAACCTTGGGTATCCGATACAAAGTCCCGCACGCACATCACTGCGCGGCATGCATATCTCAATCTCGCCTGGGGCTGCACCAATCAACACCGAGTTTGATGCGGGAATGATAGTTGCGAGAACGCCCGGTTCAAGGGTCTTTGGAGGCCGAACCAGCACGCCACAAATGCTCGGGCGCGACGGCGTCGTTTCCGTTCCCAATTCGCCAAGCGACCACTGATATGCATCCCACGGCTCCCATTGTTCTGCTCCATCTCGAATCGAGTAGGTGCGCGAGCCGCTAATGCACCAGACCGTATGGTCGCCGAGAGAATCCCACCCAGGCGCAATGCAATTGTTTTCGGGATCCCGTGTCGCCTCTACACCGTCGATCTGTAGCGAATCAATGGCGTTCACGTCTCCGTGCAGCTGTATGCTCGGGGGAAATCCGGCGAGCCAGGCCTGGCGGCCAATTCTGATTCCACCGCCTAATGCGATTTCAACGTCGGGAAGTGGCCGAAGTGTGTCGAGGATGTCGCCGACGCCACTCGGTTCAATCGGAATCCTCGGTGAGACTCCTCGAAAGGCAACCCAGCCGGCAGGCGTTCCAGCGTCCTGAGCTAGTAGAATGGGGTCGGGACTGCCAGTAAGGCGAAGCGCCGCACGGACGTCCGCCATCCGCGCTTCCGTACAGAGAACGACGTGCTGTTGCCCAAGGATTAGACGAGGCAGGCTCACGAATCCCCTGAGTTCGGCATGAGGCGCCAGAACGTAGATTTCACGGCCACTGAGCGAAGCCCTGAACGAGCGCCCGTCAGGGATCGACCCACACCATTCGACGCCTTCTTTCAGTAATTGCCCAAGATTTGCGGGAAAGACATCTTCATACCAGTCATCCTGCAATTCCAAGAGAGGGGGAGGATCCCCCGACCCTGTAACGAGTAATTCAGCGGGCATTCCATTACCGCGGCGGGGAAGCAGGGAGACACTGCAGAATCCCGCTCTCTCGAATATAAGCCGAACTTCGATCGGCGCCGCGCGCTCGCGCGTTAGTTCGGCAGATGCGCCCGTCGACACCGGCGGTGTCGGCGCAATGCGCGGCGATGGCCGATACAGTCGCGGGTCTCTCCGTTGCGGTGCGGGGACATCCATCGTCGCCGAATCCCCAATGGGCTGGCTATCCGGAGCACCTTCTGCTGGTTTCAGCTGCTCGTTGGCGACGTCGCATGGAGTTTCTTCAAGCGCAGCCAGCCGGGCATCCTCATCGGCTACGCGTTGCGCTTCATGCGCAGCGGCAAGCTGCGCCTCTTCGGCCGCCAGGCGCTCACCTTCACGGGCTGCCGCTGCCTGAGCTTCTGCCTCGGCCCGCCGCAGTGCCTCCTCGGCCGCTTTGCGATTGATCCTGTCGGCTTCCGCCGCTCGCGCGAGGTTTTCGGCATGTTGCCGGGCATCATCGGCTCGCTGCTGTTCTTTTTGCGCTGCCGCTAGTTTCTGCGCTTCTTGCTCAGCGCGACGGTGAGCCGCTTCGGCCGCTTTGCGCCGAACCCTGTGCGCTGCGGCCAACCGCGCGAGCTGTTCGGCGCGCTGAGCGGCTTCGTCGGCCGTTCGCTGGTCGTCCCTTAACCCGGTTCGCCGTACCTCGCCATCGAGGAGAACCGATTCCTTGTCGTTCGCCTGCGTCTCAGGTTGGTCCGCTACCACTATCGGGGCGTTTTCGGCAGATCGGCTGTGGGAGTCTTGATTTATTACGGCGCCAGAACTCTCGCGAGGCTCGCGGCCGGCCTGACGCCGCCGCTGAATGAATCGGGTAACGCCAATCGCGACCGCCAATGCAAGCAGGAAGGCGAGTCCACCAAGAACGAATACAGCTTCCACTGCCTGCTAGGCCCTTCATTCTTCTTTTGCGGCTACTGGCCCGACTCTCGAGAGCTCATCGTTGGGAATGGCCCATGGGTCCGATATTGCCATGTCCTCTGCCGGGTCACGCGAGCGGAATATCTATCTCAGACTGCTCCATAGATCGTATTGGCACAGGCGACCGATTATTCTTTCGGACGGATGGTCAGCTTGTTCAGCTGTTGAGCGTCGGACTCCACGTACACCAGCTGCCGCTGCAGTGCAGCATTGCGTCAGAGGGCACGCCCGATGGCAGCTAAGTGCTGTTCGCACCGCTATGGACATAATGCGATAATTGGATACACTGGGGTGTATCCAATGGAGACACGCTCGTAATGGCAGCCAAGATCAAAGATGCCGGCCTCCGCCTGCGGGTCGAGCGCGAGCTGCGCCACGAGTTCATCGAAACCTGCCGCTCAGAAGGAAAAGCCGCGGCTCAAGTTCTGCGTGAGTACATGCGCGACTACATCGAGCGCAATAGGGTGGTGGCGCAGCGCGAATTGTTCGCATCTAGCGCCAGAACACGGCAGTGAGCGGGGTTGGATGTGGATACCGTCAGTCAGCGCCGCCGCTCCGAAATCATGGCGCTTATCCGCTCGAAAGATACGCAACCCGAACTCATTGTGAGAAAACTCGTGTGGGCAATGGGCCGGCGCTACCGCCTGCACGTCGCACGCTTGCCAGGCCGGCCAGACCTCGTGTTCCGGCGCGACCGGAAGGCCGTTTTTGTCCACGGGTGCTTTTGGCATCAACACGCCCGATGCGCGGTCGCTCGAATGCCAAGGTCTCAGCTCGCATATTGGAAGCCAAAACTCGAAGGCAATCGCGAGCGGGATCGGCGCAATGTGCGCCGGCTTCGGCGAGCAGGATGGAGGGTATTGACGATAAGGGAATGCGAACTCAACGAGATCGACGCGGTTGGAAAGCGATTAAAGTCATTCCTAACGGCAGCGCCTTTGGTTTCGCGGCGTAGCAATTTGCAGCACGCACGCGGCCGAGCATAACGGCATCGGGCCATTTTTCTTCGCAGCAAGAATATGCAACCAAGAACTCGCACCGCAGGACGGGTAACCGGGAATCGCTCCGTTGGCGCCTCAGCTCGTGACGGCGCTTCCGCCGATTCTCCATTCACAGTCGTCGATCTCTTTGCAGGCGCTGGCGGACTTTCGGAAGGATTCCGCCAGGCCGGCTTTTCCGTCGTGGCCGCGTCCGATAACGATCCAGACGCGGCCGCGACGTTTGCCCGGAATTTCCCAAATGCGCGCTTAATTGTGGGGGACATCCGGGCACCAGGGACAAAAGAAAAAGTTCTCGATGCTGCCCGCCGCGCAAGCATTCTCGTGGGAGGGCCGCCATGCCAGGCGTTCTCGCAGATGCGCAATCACACGCGCTTGATCGATGATCCGCGAAATGCGCTATACCGCGAATTCATCGATGTGATTCAGCGATCGCGCCCTATGGCGTTCGTGATGGAAAACGTGACAGGCATGGACCAAATGGGGGTCCGGGACCAGATTACTTCGGATTTGGCGATCGACGGCGAATATGATGTGGTCCCGCAAGTTCTCGACGCCGCAGATTTCGGGGTCCCGCAAACCAGGAAGCGCCTCATATTTACGGGGGTGCGTACTTCCCTTGGCATGTCGCCTCCAAGATTTGAAGGCACGCGAGCTACAGAGGCTATTTCGCTTGTAAGATTTAACGGTACACACCCGCCACGGTACAAGATTGTTGCGCAGGAGGAGATTCTTAGCGGGCGGCTAAGCAAGGCGCTCTTCGATTCAGACGACCTATCGGTAGTGAGCGCAGCCGACGCTATCTCGGATCTAGCATCGCTTGAAACGGGCGCTCGCAGCGACGAGCTGCTGTACGACGAACTTCCTGCGCCGCGGAGCGCTTATCAGAAGATGATGCGTTCCGGCGCAGGTTCTGTCATCACGAACGTCCAAGTTCCCCGGATCAACCGCGACACGAAGCTCCGTCTCGGCGGTGTCCCCCAAGGAGGAAATCATCGAGACCTCTCAGAAGAGTTGCTCGAGCGGTATATCACGGGCCATCGATGGGGCCCGAACAATGGTTCCGGGCGCCTTTCGCGTAGGCATTTCTACGCGTACCGGCGTCTTCACCCGGCGATATGGGCGTGGACCTTGAATACAAAAGCAGACGCCGCGTACCACTACAAGTTCCCGCGGGCGCTTTCCGTCCGTGAATTCGCGCGCCTACAATCGTTTCCCGATCGGTTCACATTCACAACTGATCCCCGCCGCGGCGTAATCGAAGGGCGGCACGATGGCGGCCCCGCGCATTCGCGCTACCGGCAAGTCGGAAATGCTGTTCCGCCTCTGCTTGCGCGCGCAATCGCGCGCCAGCTTCTCGCCGAATTAGCGGGAGTGCAGGCGCATGTCCTCCGGCGAGCGCGGACAGGTTGAATAGCTAGCGTGGCCGAAAAGAGCAGCGACAGCGGAATTGTCAAAGCGGCCTTTGGCGCCAAGAACCGCAATCGGCTTATCGACGCCTATTTCTCCGCAGATTCGCGAGAACAGGTCCAAGCGTCGGCAGCATGGGAGCACGTATACAGGCTGCTCTTATGGGCAGATCAGACCACAGGCTTGGCGCATTGCTACGAAAGCGACAAGAGCCAGCCTGGAAAAAACTGGTATGCCCGCTCACTATCATTTCATGACTGGGTATCGGGGGCCCTTGGCTCCACTCCGGCGGCGTTGGCCGAAAAAATCGATTGGCTGTTCCGAGAAGCAACGGCGGACTTGGCAGCTGAGGTCATGCGAAACGCTCAACGCGTCGCGGCCGCTGCGGACAGGCAGCGCCAGCCCTACCATGGACGCAACTTTCCGAAACCCGGCGAGGATCCAGAGCTCATTTCCATAGTGCGGGAGGTCTTAGGTGGACATTTCGCGGCGGAGCCTTCCCCTGAAGAGTGGCAGATGCTCGTCCAGCGGATCCGGCAATACCTGGCGCTTGAGAATAAGCGCAAGAATCTGGTAGGTGAAGGGTTCGAAGACGTGCTGAGTCACGTTATCAAGAGAACTAGGACCGACACGACCGTCGAAGTCCGCACCCGAAGTCTTCTGCATGAGCTTCCTGGATTCAACAGGGTCCGAAAGGGGGAGAAGGACAATAAGGTGGATGTAGCTGTTGTGAGCCCTGCCATACGCATACTCATTACCGCCAAGTGGAGTGTGCGCGCCGATCGAGAGAAGCAATTCGCCACGGATTTCGGCGACTATGTTGCCGCTGAGGCGGACGGCAAACCGTTCGAGTACGTGTTTGTGACTAACGAGTTCGATCCAGCCCGCCTAATGCGCGCCTGCGAAAAACTGGCTACCAATGCCCCGATGTTTAATCACGTCGTGCATATCAGCACAGATGCGCTCAAGGCTACCTACGGGAATACTCAAGAGCCAACGATGCGGCGTGTCGTCGAATACATCGACAAAGGTCGCCTCATTAGCTTGGGACATTGGCTAGAACGCCTTAGTGCGTGACATTCGCATTCCTGGGATAGGGACGGTGTCGTTTCTCTTTGGCGCGTGTAGCGTGCCGATCGATTGAACCTACGACCAATTGATTAAGAGGTGCCCTGTGAAACACCTCAAATCCCTGTATTTATAGCGTTTCGCTTCAGACAGAGGTAGAAGACCAAACACCAAAACTGATTACCAACCCACCGGGAACACCCGTGCCTTGTTGCACCGCGATTCGCTTATTACCCTCGGGGAGGGCATCTACCAACTCGCGCACCTTGACCTCGGCCCGGTGACGAAGCACGGCGTCGAGATCCACTCGATCACGACGAAAAAATAAGAGATCACCCAGGTAGCTCATGTTCCAATGCTCCCGACGGCAATGATCAACCGGATCAAGTCACTTGCGTTTTAGCAGCTCACTCAGCGACTCGGCGCCCGTGCGATAGAGGAGATTTTCGAGCTTCATATCGCCCCGAAAGCCTGCAGCAAAATCCTCGCCGTAGGTCTGTCGCAGCGTGCCGATGCGCGTGCTTCCATTCTTGCGGCGGATCTCACCGTTATTATCGCGGCATCTGTCGTCAAGCCCCGAATGACACTTCTTGGACATGGCAGATTCTCCCTTTTGGATCCTCACCCAAACACATTCAGCGGTAATTCTGTCGCTCCCCGCGTGCCCGTGTCGCCCTGATGCCGTCCCTGCCTTTGCATATAACATATTGAATTTAATGCCTTATTTTGCCAATTTGCACTACTCGCTACTTACTGCCCATAAAGTTTGACGCGTTCACCGGCGCGTGATACTTTCTGCACCATAAGTATAGATGGGACCTATGGTGAAGGCAAGTACGGGCGAATGGCTAGGATCGGTGAGCGGCGAACAAAGGGATTTTGTCGTCACGATGTTTGTTCCCAGCCAAGCACGGAATGGTGAGCCCTTGGATCACGAATCCTGGCGCACCCAAGCGTTAGAGGTGATGACCAAGCTTTTCGGAGGAGCCACGGCGGTTGAGTGCCAAGGCGCATGGCGTGACGATGAGAGAGGCGGGGTAATCAAAGTGGAGAGGATTTCGACCGTGCAATCGCTTATGGCCAAATCGTCTTGGAACGCCACATCGGTTTCGGAGCTGCGGAAATTCTTGCATCGCATGGGACTGGAGACCAACCAGGGTGAAATCGGTTTGATCGTAGACGATGTGTACTTCCCCATTCGGGAGTTCGACAAATGAAGAGAACTCGAAAGCTTGGATCATTGACCACTGACGACACTCAAGAGCTATTGGGTGCCGCGAGTCCGACTTCAATTCGCAAGCTCCCCACAAATCCACTTGGATTGAGGATGGCCGCGTCAAGAGTCCAAGAACGGCTCGTCAGCCGAGGTGGCCGGCCATCGGATCCGGCGTGGACAATTGTGAGGAAGGTGCCGATGCGCCCGGAGACTTGGGCAGAACTCAATCGATACGCACAGGCGCTTCAAGAACAAAACGTTCGCGTCTCGGCCGGGCAAGTCGCGGCCATTGCGCTTGAAAGAGGCCTTGAAATTGTCACCAACAGAGTAAATTTCGGACAGAGGAGAATGAACGACAGTCATTCGTTTTCGCCGGATGCACGAGTGTCCGCGCGAATCGCTATTTGTGCTCTATCCCAAGGTGGCGGGCTTTTTAAATGCGCGTAGTTACCTTTTATTCGTACAAGGGCGGAGTTGGGCGCACGCTCGCTTGTGCCAATTTTGGAATCTACCTTGCAAAAACAGGGCAGAAGGTCGTTCTGGCCGACATGGACTTCGAGGCGCCAGGTCTGGATTCAAAGTTTTTTAGCGATGCTACAACCAATATCAGCAATGGGCTTTTAGATCAAATATCGGCGTTTCAACAAGGCCTGCCGCTCCCCAGCCTCAGTCCAATTTCAATCGGACTAACGGAAGAGGTGGCGCGTTCCGGCGGAATGCTGCAACTAATCCCGGCTGGAAATTATGGCGCGCCACATAAGTACTACGAAACTCTTTCCAGCTTGGATTGGAATTTGTTGCTGCGAAATGAAAATGGTCTCTCATTCTGGTTCGATCTGGTGTCGAGGATAAAAACTCAATTCAACCCTGACGTTCTCGTAATCGACTCTCGCACCGGCATTACGGAAATAGGCGGGCTCTGCACGCAAGTGTTGCCAGACACTGTTCTACTTTTCTCATCGACAAGCCCGGAAAGTATGGCAGGAACTCGGCGTATGTACGAGATCATCAGGAATAGCCAAGTAGTTAAGGATATTCGAGGAAGTCGTCCGCCCATTGATCTTCGCGTAGTGTTGACTCGAGTGCCCCGGCAGGAGAGTCCAGAGGACCTGGATCGAAAGCTGAAGCTACGCCTAAATTTGGAAGTTCCCCGCCTGTATTACGTATTTGCAGACGGGCAGCTTGCGACTGAAGAATATCTCGCAATGAATAGTTCCGCAGGAAAAGCCCAGTCGATGCTCTCTGACTACGTTGAGTTGTTCGCAACTCTTAATCCTGAGGACACTGTTGGCTACGTCAGGTCTCGGCTCGCGTCGTTCAGAGAAGAGCTTACACTCCGAAAAGAAGCGGATAGTCGTCGCGTAATCCAAGAGCTTCTTACTTTGTTCCCTCGGACCGAAGTTTACCTGGAGGCTGCACGCTACTTCCGACTTGTGAAGGAGCCCGATGACGCAATCGAAAACTATCTGAACTATCTCCAGAGCGCTCCGAATAACAAGGAGATCATTCTCGAGTTCGCCGAGGTGTGCGTCTCAGCTCCTCTGGCAACCGTTAATGAGCATCGGGAGTTGGTGATTCGTCACCTTGCTACGCTTGGGCCGGTAACCATGGATGCGCAAACTCTCTCGCTATATTGCACGCTCGCGTCGTCTACGGAGCAACGCCAGCTGATTGTGGCTGCCATTGAGAATGATCCAGCCAAGCTCACAGCACGAACGTATCGCGGGATTCTCTTTCGTGCGCTCAGCGAGCTTAAGCAATGGGAGCAACTTGTCGCGAGCGCGACCGACTTGGATCTTAAAGACGTAGCGATACAGCGAATCCTCGCGAAGGCGTACGCGATGCTCCATGCACCAGAGAAGGCGCTGCAAATTCTCCACAGACTACCCGTGCGAGATCCGACGGACGCTTTGCCGTTGATGGAGATTTTCTACGACTTACGCGCTGACGTGGAAAAGGCAACTATTCGAAAGGCTATACACCAGAATCGCCAACTAGAGGCCTATCTAGCTCACTACGCGCGGGCCGGAATGGAGCATCCCTCTTTTTCGCGTGCCGATGATGGAGAGTTCAAATCCTGGTTTCGCGATTTGTTGGCCGACAGGAAAATTGGCTGACGGGCCGTGGCGAGACTTTGAATCGGAGTAATGAAAGTGAATAATCAAACGCAACCCGTCACGGGGCAACACTTCAAGATTATCGTCAACGGTCGGGAAAAGATTGTTACTCAACATGAGCTTTCTTATGTGGACGTTGTTCGCTTGGCGTTTGAGAATGCAGAATTTGGTGAAAACATCGTCTATACAGTCACCTACAAGCGTGGGCCCGATCACAAACCCGAAGGCACAATGGTTGAGGGAGATACCGTCAAAGTGAAGCCAGGAATGATCTTCAATGTCACAAGAACTGATAAATCGTAATCTTGACCTCAAAAGATTGAGGGATGAGGGTTACGAAGTTGAGATTAAAGCAACTTACCTGCTGATGCACAGTGTTCCGTATGTAAACTCTAGGAGAGAGATAAAACGCGGAACGCTGATTTCCACGCTGCAATTGGCGGGTGATCAGACCGTGAGTCCAAGTGATCACGTGGCATTCTTCACCGGCGAACATCCATGCAGCAAGGACGGTAGCGAAATATCTCAGATCAAACACGTCAGCCAAAATCAGGTTCTTGCTCCTGATCTTGTCGCAAAGCATTCCTTTTCGAACAAGCCGCCGAACGGCTACAGAAATTTTTACGACAAAATGACTCGATACGCGCAGATCATATCCGCGCCAGCGGAGTCACTTGATCCGACTATATCTGCGAGGACGCACAAAGTTGTTGAGTCTTACAGCGAGGATTCCGTTTTCAATTACTTGGACACTGCATCTAGTCGTGCGGGAATTAAAGCAATTGCAGATAAACTTATAGGCCCTAGGCTCGGTATTGTTGGCCTCGGTGGTACAGGCTCATACATACTGGACCTTGTTGCGAAGACCGCCGTCAGAGAGATTCATCTCTTCGACGGCGATGTGTTTTACAGTCATAACGCCTTTAGATCACCTGGCGCTGCATCACTTGAAGAATTGAGAGGGACGCCTAAGAAGGTTCAGTACTACTGCGAAATATACAGTCGAATGCGCAAGGGAATTGTTGTCCACGATTTGTTTCTAAATTCATCCAACATCGAATACTTGCGGGACCTCAGCTTTGTGTTCTTGTGCGTGGACAAGAATGAGGTAAAGCGTCCGATTGTCGATTATCTTGAACAGTGCAGAATCCCTTTCATAGATGTGGGCATGGACGTCATTGCCCTCGACGATATGCAGGTGCTGATCGGGGATGTTCGAGTAACCACGAGCACCCCTGAAAAGCGAGATCATCTGAAACGGAGAGTGTCTTTCACGGATGGAGAGGGAGGAGGCGAGTACGACCGAAACATACAAATTGCCGAACTCAATGCACTTAATGCTGCTCTTGCGGTTATCAAATGGAAGAAACTAATGGGTTTCTATCAGGACCTGGAGACGGAACACCACACTACTTATTCCCTGAATGTCAACATGTTAAGAAGCGAGGACCAGGTTGCATGAAACCGATTGCTCGCCTGAATCACGAGTTCGTCGAACACATTCCGACAGACATTAAGACCGGGACACTATACATATCTGTGCAGTATTCCACTGCTGTCCACAAGTGTTGCTGCGGTTGCGGAAACGAAGTCGTGACGCCGCTTTCCCCGACGGACTGGAAGCTAATTTTCGACGGGGAAACCGTTTCGCTCGATCCTTCTATCGGCAGCTGGAGTCTCGATTGTAAGTCTCACTACTGGATAGAGGACGGCAATGTTAGGTGGGCTCCGCGCTGGTCGAAGAAGCAAATTCAGGACGGCAGGGCACGCGACAGAAGGGCGAAGAAACAATACTTCGAGAATAAGCAGAGGGTCACCGAGGCGACACCGGATACGTCGAAGAGCAGCAGTTTCGGACCAGGGGGGGAGGACTTGTGATCGAAATTCGAGTCGGCGAAGTAGCTTGATACGAAGCGGACATTGGATTTCACGTAAGCGTCATCCCAAGGCCGTCTGGTGTGCCGATCAAGAGCGCCGAAGGATAGTGTCCACCTATTTGGGAAGTGGACACTATGCCAGAGAAGGCTGCGGAGCTGGTTGAGGGGCTGATCCTTAAGCCGGGAAGCAACGGGCGGCGCACATATAGCGTGGCGGCCA